>Ga0163210_1001128_pt1 | contig 11524 bp, 8 predicted proteins | sample Kivu_220m_FD_113536 | JGI IMG/M metagenome (GOLD analysis project Ga0163210, IMG submission 113536) | Freshwater microbial communities from Lake Kivu, Western Province, Rwanda to study Microbial Dark Matter (Phase II) - Kivu_220m | ecosystem: Environmental > Aquatic > Freshwater > Lake ... | reverse complement strand
CGTTAAAACCGGGTTGTAGTTGTTCCAGTCATCCACGCTGAGGTAAATGGAGACCAGGGCATTGCCCAGGTCACCTGGCGTACTGTAAACGGTAAATAACAATGCGAGTTTTTGGTAATTAAGAATGTTGCATTTCGGTAAATAAGAATGCAAGTTTTCGGTAAATAGGAATGTCAGTTTCTTCTGTTTGTTGATTCCCGATCAGATCTGATTCTCTTTCTTCCCGCCCGCGGGCGGGAAGAAAGAAGGTATATTGTTCTGACCTTGTGGGCAAAACCAAAAGGCAGAACCGATGAATGGGTATGTAAACAAACTGATTATGTATCACGAGATACACCAATGTTCACGATCCGGCTGGAAGCCTTCACAGATTGCCTCCTGTCTGGGCCTGGATACACGAACCGTGAATAAGTATTTAGCGATGAGTGAACCGGATTATATTGATTTTTTAGATCGACTCGAGCAACGGATTCGGAAGCTGGATGCGTATGAAGACTTTATCAAAGGACGCTTGGAGGAATGCCCCGATGCTTCTGCAGCACAGGTTCATGACTGGCTGAAAGAACAGTATCCGGGGTTCCGGGTAGTGAGTTCCAAAACGGTGTATAGTTATGTACAGAGAGTGCGCCAAAAATACCATCTGCCCAAAGTGTTTTCCTCCCGCATCTACCAGCAGGTTGAAGAGTGTGCTTACGGCCAGCAGGTTCAGGTTGACTTTGGCGAGTACCATATGACCGACACGGAAGGCCGCCGCCGAAAGGTGTATTTTATGGCGATGGTCCTCTCCCGCTCCCGGTATAAGTTCGTTTCGTTTTCGGATCGTCCGTTCACCACGGCCTTGACAATCTGTGCCCATGAAGAGGGCTTTGCCTTTTTCGGCGGTTACCCGCGTGAAGTGGTCTACGATCAGGATAAGCTATTGCTCAAAGACGAGAACCTGGGACAACCGATCCTGACCGAGGAGTTTCGGGCATACCATCTGGACCGTGGCTTTCAACTCCATTTTTGCCGGAAAGCCGATCCGGAGAGCAAAGGTAAGATCGAGAACGTGGTCAAATACGTCAAATACAATTTTTTACGCGGACGAACCTACTATGACCTTCACACCCTTAATGCCCAGGCCATCGAGTGGCTCTCCCGGACCGGCAATGCCAAAGAGCATTCCACGATCCATAAAATCCCTGCGTTGGAGTGGGCACTGGAGAAACTGCATCTACAACCCCTTCAGCCCTCTTTTATGGTTAAACCGGAACGGATACCCTATACCGTGTCCAAAACCAATGTTCTTATTTACCAAGGGTGTACCTACAGTCTGCCGGCCGGTACGTACCAGCCACCGGGAACCGATGTCCTGGTTGAGCGGCAGGGACAGGAACTGGTCGTTTTTGACCAACAGGCCCGTGAGATCGCCCGGCAACCCATCTCACCGATCAAGGGGGTTCAGGTTCGCAACAACAACCACTTCCGTGACACCAGTCAGTCCATTACGGACCTGATCGCAAAAACCGCTGCCGGGTTCAGTCAAACGGATCAGGCCGTGGACTTTCTGGAAAAGGTCCGCCAGGACAATCCCCGGTATGCACGGGATCAGATCCGGCTGATTGCCCGGGTCTGTGCCCGATACTCCCAACCGGAAGTCGACCAGGCGTTGGAGTTTTGTCTGGCCGAGCGTATTTGGATTGCCAACGATTTTGAACCCGTCCTGCTGACCGTAGCCGGTCGTCAGGTGAGTACGCCGGAAACAGCTAAGCCGCTGATCAATCATCCGGGTCAACGGTACCGGATTGTTCCTCAGGCCAGCAATATCAATGATTACAATCAAATCCTCCAGTAGCTATGGAAACCAAATATGAAGAGGTCCGCCACCTGGCTCATCACCTGAACCTGACCGGACTCGAGGGGCAGTTGGAGGTACTCCTGTCCCGGGCTACGGAGGAACAAACCAGTTTTTTGGATTTTGCCCTGAACCTGCTTTCCTCGGAAGTGGATCATCGGAATCAGCAAAACCTGTTGAAGCGTCTGAAAGTGGCTAAGCTACCCCGGACCCATGATCTGGAAGAATGGAAGGACAACCCGCACAGTGGGATCTCTCGCCAGCAGTTATCGCAATTACGGGAGTGCCTGTGGTTGGAGCAAAATTTTAATCTCATTCTCATGGGACCCAGCGGAACCGGGAAAACGTTCCTGGCAGCCGGTCTGGGCTACGAAGCCCTGACGAAAGGGTATAAAGCTTGCTTTAGAACGATGGATCAACTGAATTATCTGTTAAAGATGAAGGACATCACCCGGACGGCTGGTCGGGAATATGACCACCTGACCCAAGCCCATTTATTGATCATTGATGATATCATGATGTTCCCCATGGAAAAAAAGCAGGCCGTATCCTTGTTCAATCTGGTTGATTATATGCACCAACGGGCATCCATGATCGTGACCACCAACAAGAGTCCCGATGAATGGGCGAAGGTCCTGGACGATGAAGTCCTGGCCACAGCCATCCTGGATCGTTTATTATTCAAATGTGAGATCATTAAGTTGTCAGGAAAATCTTTTCGGTTGGACAATCGTCAGGCGATTTTTTCTTGAGGATTGTTTTATTATTGTGTTCTTTTACAGTTCGGTAATTAACAATGCAGATTTTTCTGCATTCTTATTTACCATTTTTCTGCATTTGTAGTTACCTCTTACACGTACCTGCCTGAAGACTTGCTTTCCCAGTTATCTTGGTTTCCTGATCCACGATAATCGGATCCTTGTTGCACGAAATAAGGAGCAGAGCCGGAAGCAGTGCAAGTGCAATAGTCCCTAAAAGTGAGTTCTTGGTTTTCATAGGTTCTCTTTTGTTAATTGGTAATATGATTTCCGTGATTATGAATCTCCTGCAACTCCTCGAAAAAACACAATAAATATAAAAATAATACTCACTTATTCTCCAAATCCGCTCATCATTTTTTAGCGGACGACCATTTTCTCCGTCCACTGCTGTTCTCCTGATGTACAATGAATTATATACATACCTGATTTCCAATTACTTACATTGATCCCAATAGGATCCTCCGAACTGGATCCGAGCTCTTTCCTGAATTTCTTTCTTCCCAGGACATCGGTGATAACGATTGTCAGAGCCCGGCCCGGCTGGGATGGAAGTCCGATGAAGATCCAATCGTCTGCGGGCACCGGGAAAACCGACAGCGCGTTCCCGAGGGGAAAGTCGGTTATGCCGGCCGTCCCCGCAACAATGACCGGTGTGGTCACCTGGTTGTTGGTTTCGTCCGATTCGTTGATCGAATTGTCCTTGTCCACCATTCCGATCAGGAAATACTGACCCGGCGTGAGTGTCGGCTGGACCGTGAATCCGCCTGATATCTGGATGGTTCCCTTGGGACCCAGGGCTCTCGTGGATTCCTCGAACAGCTTTTTATCCCCGGTATCCAGGATCTCGTCAGTTGAAAGGTAATAAGTGAGCTTAACATTGGAAGCCAAAGCATTGCCGCCGTTATAAACAACGGATGTCACCCTGACGTTTGTACGAGGTGTAATGATCAACGGATAAAAGGAAACACTTAGGATCTGGAGATCGGGAGTGTCTCCCTGGATGATCAGGATCCTGGAAGCCATATTATTGCTTTCGTTCGATTCATCGATCTCACCGGCGGCATCAGCCATGATCAGGGCATACCAGGTTCCGGAGGTCACCTCATCGGGTAAGGCAATATCTTCCCCGCTGATGGAAACCTGAGTACCCGGGTCCAGCGGATCCATGCTTCCGTATGCCAGGAAAAAGTCATTGGCATCAATGGTCAGGTCTCCCGAAAGGTACAATTGAACCTGGTTGGCAGGAGCCTGGCTGGCCCCGATATTGAGCAAGGTGCATTTGATGTCAATGGAACCACCCGCCGGCACGGTTCCGGGGGTTACGGAAAAATCCTGGATGGTCAGGTCGGGTTTGGCATCACTGGCAACCGTGACGGTGACCTCGTTGGATTTGGCTGATTCCCCGACCGGGGAAGAATACACTGCCGTAACATAAAAAGTATAGGTGCCAAGGGCCAGTTCGGGATCAGAGAACTCAAAGCCGGCAGGGTCGTTGATGGTAGATATCATAGCCGCATTCCGGTAAATCCGGAAGCCGGCCAGTGTTCCCCCTCCGGGCTCGGGTTCCTCCCATGTCAGCCTCACGGTCGTCTGCTCAACCCGGGCCACCAGGTTCCTGGGAGGATTCAGGGCCGGATTGCCCACAACCAGGAGGGTTGAAGCCTGGTTGTTATCCTCAATGGATTCTTCCACAGCACCATCGGCATCGGCAATGAACAAAACCTGCCACTTTCCGTTATTAACGCTTGCCGGAATCGGAATGTCAGTTCCGGTAATATTGACCGATGTTCCGGCATCGATCGAATTAACGGTTGTCGAAGCCAGTTGGCGGTCGCCCGAATCAAACGCCTCATCCGACGACAGGTATACGCGGAGCATGTTCGTACCGGCAGTTGCCGTTCCCCGGTTTTCGACAGTACAGGTCAGATTGACCATACCTCCCGGTTCAACGTTGTCCGGATCAATACCGGGTTGGGTAATGACCAGGTCAGGCCTGGCCGCCCCACCGACGGTTACCGTTACGGAATTGGATGCCGGCGATTCACCTGACGGGTTCTGATACAATGCCGTAACATGATATTTATGGCTTCCATCAGGCAAATTATTGTCGGTATAGGTCAGCAGGTCAGGATCGGTCACGGTGTAGATCAGGACTTGATTCCTGAATACCTTGAAACCATTCAGGGTGCCGTTCCAGGCAGCCGGCTTTTCCCAAATGAGTGTCACATTCCGTCCGGTGAGTGTGGCGGTCAGGTTCCTTGGGGGATTGAAAGTCCCGCCAGATCCAACAGTAAATGTGATGGTTGATCCGGCAGTACCTATGTTGGATATTTTGATGCCTCCGGGAGAACCGTTGCTCAGAAAGTCAGAAGGATTGGTATTATCGTTGAAGGAGGTCCGGCCCACATCGGCGCTGAAGGGAGCCGCGTTGATGTTTCCGTTATACCGGGTTGTCCCGTTGGGGCGATAAACATACACTTCATCGGGCGGTCCCTGAGCATTGCCATCCAGAGATTGGTTCAACCGGTAAATGATCAGCCCGGTCCCGAGCAGGCTGGATTCGAAGCGACCCTCCGCTTTACGGTATTCCAGAACAAAGAATTCCGTTGTTGAGTTGGGTGAAGCGATCTTGTAGGCAGCAAAGGCATCTGAAGACAAGGGCTGAAGGGAATAGTTACCATCAGAGGTTATCGAAGGAATTTGCGAGAACCACTTGCCGTATTTCATCTTCATGTAAGCGCTCATGTGCTGCGGGGGTGTTTGATTATGCGCCATCAGATCCCAGGGCCCAACCGGAGTGATGTCATCGTTTACATAACGATACAGATCCGGAGCCCCGAGGCTATGGAACATCTCGTGGCAGAGGACGCTGACACCCAGGGCCTCCGACAGCTGGAAATTGAAATCATAGACTTGCGCATTCCCGAAAAAAACAACGTAATCTTCCTGCATATTCCAGCAATGAGGCCATAGCAAGTCGCTCCAGCCGTCAGTTCTGCCCTGTATGATGAAACAGACATTGTCCACTTTCCCGTCATCGTTATGATCATAATCGATCCCGCTGGCTTCCACCTGGGTCTTGACAAACAAAGAGGCATTTTTTAACAGGGTCATTTCCCGATCGATATATTGACCATCAGACCGGTAGCCTTCGGAATTGGTGGCCGAATAGGGCTGGTAATAGCGCCTTGAATGACTGTCCTGATAGGAAACAATGGTGGTTCCGCTTGGATTCGGATAGAAGGTCGAGTTGACATCCAATTGGCTTTTTGACACTTCCTTAAAGTACTCCGCCATCGAGACCGCGTTGACACCATTGAATTGCGTTGAATATACGGAAAGGGGTTCGGTGTATTCGTTCTGGTTGTTGAACCGGATAAAGATCACCAGGTTATTGTAGTTGCCGGTCGTTGTAAAATAGCGACCGGATTTCAGGGCCGGTTTCCCGAAGAAGCTGTTGAAGCGTTCCCGGTATTTTTCCGCGCTGATGTTCAAACCGGGCGTCAGCCCGCCAGAGGCAGGATCATCCCGCCCGGGTATCAGCCGGGTCGGCACAAGTTCTTCTCCCTGTTTCGCCGCATAAACGAAATAACCGGTTTCAGGGTCATGAACGATCGTAAAGCGCTGCGCATCATGAAGCCAATGGTAATACTCGTCCCCGGTCGCAAAGCAGTTCAGGAGAGTCCCGTCCGGTTGGGTGACCTGCTGGGGTACGAACTCCAGGTAAGCGGTAAATGCCCTTGTTCCCGCTGACAGAAATGCAGCCGTTATCAGCAACAATCGTAATGTTTTCATAGGTCCTGCGTCCTGGTTGTCAAACTAAAAATAAAGAAAAGCCGGATATCAGCACAAGATTAATTATAATTTTATCCATATATATTAACCTGTGATTATATGAAACCACGTTTTGTAAAACCGGAAATGCCGGTTATGATCCTGGCTCTGTTTTTTTTCGCGAATGCTGTCAATGCACAAGTTACCGAAGGGGAAAAACATCTGCGCAACCTGGCTATTGCCGGTGAATCCGGATGGATTACGGAAAACAACCTGACGATTGCCTTTTCGCAGGTCAGCCTGACGAACTGGGCTGCAGGCGGGCAGAATTCCATTTCGGTCAACGGCCGTTTCAACGGGTTTTACAACTACAAGAAGGAACGCCTGGCATGGGACAACCAGATCGATCTGGGATACGGGTTGCTCAAGCAGGGGAAAACCATCTGGCAGAAAACGGATGACCGGTTTGAACTCCTGTCAAAGGTGGGTTATGGATTTTCCCAAACCTTAAGCGGAGCCGCCCTGGCCAGTTTCAAAACGCAGTTCACCCCCGGCTATTCCAAGCCCGAGGGAGGGGTCAGGATTTCCGACCTGCTCTCTCCGGGCTATTTTCTGGGTGCCATCGGGATTGATTTCAAAAAAGGCGACAATTTCACCCTTTTCGTTTCGCCCGTGACCACAAAAATGACTTTCGTGATCGATGACAGCCTGTCGCTGGTCGGTGCCTTCGGGGTGGTCCGCGGCGAAAATTTCAGGGCAGAGCTGGGAGGATATATCCGGACGATGTTCAAGCATAACCTGATGGAGAATGTGAGTTTCCAGACGAACATCGATCTTTTTTCCAATTACCTAAAAGATCCCCAGTTTGTGGATGTGAGCTGGGAGGTATTGGTCCTGATGAAAATCAACAAGTACCTCTCGGCCAACCTGAACACGCACCTGATTTACGACCATGATATCCAGATCGGAAAGGACACAAATAACGACGGTACGATGGATGATTTCCGCCCGCGCGTCCAGTTCAAGGAGCTGGTGGGATTGGGATTGTCATTCAAAATACCGGCCAAGTAGCTGTTCATGAGTAAATAAAAGTTTGAACAATAAGTAATAAAAAGCGTATATTTAGAAGCAGGTGATGTCATATGCATAACGCTCGTCCAAAACAACACTAAACCATACCTTATGAAAAAGACCGTAGCATTCCTGCTGGCTGCTGTTCTCATCGCGCTTCCCGCACTCCAGGTCAGCGGCCAGGACAAGGATACCGTTCAGCCGTTAAAGAAACAGTATTCTGCCCTTGGCTTGTGGGGCATTGGCCTGAAAGGCACAACCGACGGAGTCGGGTTCGAAGTCATCAAGGGATTCGGAAGCCGTTTGAATATCAGGCTGGGGTATTCTTTCCTCAAGATCCCTTTCACCTATCCCATCGCAATGGAGGGAATCTCAGTTACCGCGACAGCCAACCTGAAATTTGGAGGAGCCAATCTCTTCCTGGATTTTTATCCTGTCAGGAATGTGATCCACCTGACAGCGGGGGTGATGCAGAATGGAATGAAACATTCCGTATCGGTGACTCCGACATCGGAATTCCCCTATGGCGACATCATGGTCCCGGCTTCGGAAATGGGCACTGTGGAAGCCGTGATCACACCGAAACTGAAATTCTCACCTTATGTCGCCCTGGGTTTTGGCAACACTTTGTCGAGGGAACACCGGGTGAGTTTTAATTTTGAAATGGGGGCTCTCTATCACGGGGCTCCGCAGCTTGACCTCGCCGGCACTAAAATGCTCAGCCCGATGGCCAGCGAGAACAACGAACAGGTCATTATGACCGCCATAGCTCAGTACCAGTGGTACCCTATGATATCCATGCAATTATCTTTCAGGATCATTTAAAGTCTTATCTCCATGAAAAAACTCAAGATTCTCTTCGCATTTGCAACAATTCTTGCCTTTGCAGGTCCTTCCTGCGATAAATTCAGCCTGAATCCTGACGACCTGGATATTACCCTGGACATGAGTATAATTAAAACCACCATCACCGTTCAATTTCTTGATGCGGCCAGTGGGGAGCTCGTCGGATTCGATGATGGGAAGCAAGTCCTGATCAATGTGTTCGGTCCTGACAGCCAATGGGTGGTGAATACTACGGGGAACCGGCGGAATCAGTTCCTCTCCGCAGCCGGCTATATGACTGCCGGTTTCGATCCGTACAATGCCAAGCCAACTCCTAATGATCCGGTCGAACTGACCCTGGTGGCCAACCTCGACGGATATGTTCCGACCTCGCTGCCGATCTCCCTCATAAGCGAAGGAAGCCATGATTTTGTCGTCAACATGGTCAATGTTGAGGCTCCGCCTGAAGGGGTTTCGGTTGACCGGTTAGCCGACGTGGGATCTACGAGCGACGGGAGAGTAAATGAAAATATTGAGATTAACACGGCAGGCAACGAGGTGAACATCAAGCTGAATGAAGGAACCGAAATACGTGACGAAGCCGGCCAGCCGCTGCAGGGCAAGCTGGACGTGTCAGTCGCCTACTTCAATCCAACAAAGGCTCAAGCCTTGTCGTGTTTTCCCGGAGGATTGAGCGTTCAGGTCAGCAATGAAAGTGGCACTAAAGAAAGCGGGGCTTTCTTCTCGGCCGGTTTTGTGGCAATCGATATAACGGACGAGAATGGAAAGCAGGCTTCTACGTTCGGTGGCGGCAACATGGAGATGGACCTTGCCGTTGACGGGAAGATCATCAATTACGAAACCGGTGAACCCGTTCAGGCAGGCGACCGGGTGCCTATTTGGAGTTATGACGATAAGACGGGAGAATGGGCTTTTGAGAAATACACCTACCTCACCCTGGCGCCCGACGGCCTGAGGGCAACCGCCCATATGCAGCATTTAAGCTACTGGAATCTCGACTGGCTGAATGTGGCCTGTGCCATGGTTGAACTGTATTTCACGACCCAGGATCCCGCCCTGGCACAGCAATGGGCCTATAACTTGTGGTTCAAGGCCATATTGAGCGCTTCCGAGGAAAATCGTACGCAGGGTTATTTCTCGGGTTTTCCCGAGCTGACCGGTACAAGGACCGACTTAAATACCGAAGTATTGCAGGGTGTCCCGTTGTACAGGGAGGTCATAGTCAGTTTCTATGACCAGCCAGGCACCACGCCCCTCTGGAACCTTCCGGGTCCCGTCACCATCAACATATCCGGCAACACGGCGATTGAAGTTCCCCTTACTCCCAATCCCAATGCAACAGGGAGCGGGGGAACCCAAACCCTGACCATAACTTTTAACGTGACTATTTTTTGCACCGATCAGGGAGCTTCGGCAGTGATACCGGATGGCACTCTCCTGAGATACAGAAAGAAAGGCGAAACAACCTGGGGTACCATTACGGCTACGGGCGGAACAGTGACCATTGCCGGATTGCAGCAGAACCAGATGTATGAAGTCCAGGCTTTATACGACGGTGAATGGGTGCCAACACCCGTATATGAATACTTCGTTGAATCTTCGTCATCAACGGTGCTGACCAAGGACCTCCATTTTGAGATCGTGTGCGGTGGTTGACCCAAAAACTGAGAATCAGACAAGTCCGGGCTTTTTAGTCCGGACTTTTTTTTATTTTCGGCTGATCTTTTCCGTAGACTTGATGCTCATCGGGATGGTCATCGGGGCTGGCAATTCGGAGGATTCGACCGAGATCACCCCGGAGATGGTAGTGACGCCTTCTCCTTTGCTGATCAGGCCCGTAACCGGATCGAGGGAATAAGTGCCTTCCTTGCCCCCTGCCAGTTCATAGGTCATGTTCATTCCCTGAAGTTGCATGCCTGCCGAAGGATCCGCCTGGGTAATCTGGGTAACAACCTTGATGTCATTGGTGCCCTGTTTGTTGCCCAGGAATGTGTATTCAGTGGCGGTATTGAATACAACCATCTGTTCCACCTTTTCCTGGGTTGACCATTTGAATTTTGGTTTAACCGGGCTCTCGGGAAAATTAAAATAGAAGAATCCGCCCACGGATTTGGCAAAGCCTTCCGGCGTAGCGCCGATATTGGCAGAGGTCTGTACCAGCTGGCCAGCCAAATTCCCCATCTCTGCCATGGCCTTGCTGATCTTTTCCTCCATCCCTTCGGGGGCTACCACATCGGTCACGGCACCTCCCCGGGAGAGGGTGAATAAATAAGTTTCATTCAGGGTCAATGTCGACATTTTAGCATAATCCGGTACCTCCTTGTCTGTTGCGGAATTATATGTAACGTCCCCCATCGGCGTTTTGGAATCCATAATCAGCTCGATCAGCGTGCCTGACAGGCGGAAGGAGCCGTCTGCGTTGGCCTCAATCACTTTAAAATGGTAAGACATGGTGGTTTCCATTGTCATGGTATTGGTTTGACCCATGACCTCCTGTGCGATATCCTGGGCAACGGCCGTCGTATAGGTAAACTCATCACCCGGTTTCAACAGGTACCCAAGCTGCACTTTTTTAGCTTCAGCCTGGAAGGAGATAGCCGCCAGCATGGCAGCTGCTAATAAGGTCGGAGTAAGTTTCATGATAAATAACTTTTAAGTTTCAGGCAATAAGATCATTCAATTGCCGGTATGTTACAATCCCGATCCGAATATCGGATTAATTGGTGACAAAAAACTGTTTATTCCTGATTTTCAGTTGGCCGGTTTGTTCGGGTTTACTAAGCGGAAAACCCGCCAGGTATTGCTACCTGCCGGGTTTGTCTGCTTGGAGCCAAGGCCGGGAATCGAACCCGGAATGGCGGTTTACGAAACCGCTGTTATACCGTTTAACTATCTTGGCCAGAGGCGGCGGCAAATATAGAAACGATTTTTATTTTCGCCAAAGGATTTGGTTTTCCGCGAAATAATGTATTTTCGCTGAAAATCTGCAAGAAGATGAAATCAACGCGAATCGCCGTTCTTGCGGATGTCCCGTTCACCTGCTAACCGGGACATCCGTCCCGCGCTGCACTGGCAGCAACAATCCATTCTCCATACTTTTATTTTATGACCTGGTCAAAATGAAAAACCGGTTAGCACATAATAAGACATTAGATTATAAACTGATAAAAAAAGATCTCTGGGAATCCATCGCCGGAACGCAAATGGATTTCACCCAGGGTAAGATCGGAAGGGCAGT
>Ga0163210_1001127_pt1 | contig 11538 bp, 10 predicted proteins | sample Kivu_220m_FD_113536 | JGI IMG/M metagenome (GOLD analysis project Ga0163210, IMG submission 113536) | Freshwater microbial communities from Lake Kivu, Western Province, Rwanda to study Microbial Dark Matter (Phase II) - Kivu_220m | ecosystem: Environmental > Aquatic > Freshwater > Lake ... | reverse complement strand
GGGAGAGCGAGAAGCAGGCATGCCTGGCCTCGCACGAGCCGCACCCGGCCGATCCGGTGAGCGAAACGGTCGCCGTGTCGCCCTCCAAGGCCACCACGATGCCGTTCCGGGTCATGCACGCACCGTGCTCATGGCAGGACCGTTCTCACATCGCCAGCCTGACGAGCCTCGCGGCCGCACCGGACACGCCGGTCACCCTGGCGAAGTAGACGCCCGGATCGAGCGGCCTGCCATCGTCCCCGGTCCAGCCCCACTGGAGGTCGGCCCCGCCGCGCTCCGTCGAGAAGGGCACCGTGGCGACGAGCCTGCCGGTCAGGTCGAAGACCTCCACCGAGCCTCCGGGAGCCGTGGTGGCGATGGCGAAGGTGACGCTCCCCGCCGACGGGTTGGGCCGGCACGCCAGGGATTCGACGGACGGCGTACCGGACCCGCTCTCCCCGATTCCCGTCTGAGTCTGGACGGAGATGTCGTCGACGTACCAGCCCTCGCTGTTGTCGAAGTCGTCGGAGCCGAAGACGTAGCGGAGCCGCAGCGGCCCGCAGAGGGAGGTCGGGATGAGGGCGCTGCGCAACGTCCAGTCGAACGTGCCGGAATACACCGACGTGTAGGGCTCGAAGGGTCCCGTCGTCTCCTCGGGGATGTAGTACGGGTATCCACCGGTCATGTCCAGGAGGTACCACTGGTCGAACTGCCCGATCTGCAGGATCCCCCCGTCCAGCGCATAGCCGGGGATCCCGGACAACTCGGCGTCGATCCACTGCCAGTACTCCAGCCTCGATCCGACCGATGCGTTGAACGGTTCCGACACGGCCATGCAGTAGAGAAGGTTTCGATAGTCCCCCGCACCGGTCGAGCCGCACTTCAGACTGTAGCCGCCCCCCGAGGTGTGGTTCCTCGCGGAGGACCGGTGCCAGTCGCTCAGCCAGTCGTCGTCCACCGGGGACATCGTCCAGGAGCACGGCAGATCCTCCAGGTCGTCGGACATGCCGTTGCCGAGCGGCAGGTCGAAGTACAGCTCGGTGTCGAACCCGCCATCCGCGAGGACCGTCAGCTTCATGGGCCAGAGCGTTCCCTCCGGGGTGCCCGCCGGGGCCTGCACGCCGAAGTCGTCCTCGCTGTCCACCGATCCTCCTGAAGGGATGTCGGGGTACTCCTCGTAGGAGTCGGTGATCACGAGTCCCGTCTGGAGGGACTGGAGAACGGCGCTGACGCCCGTGATGGGCTCGTCGCCGTCGTTCCGGAGCGTCACCGACAGCTCGATCTCCTCGCCCGCCTCGAAGGCGCGATTCCCGTCACCGCTGGACTCCCCGGTCCCGTCGTCGTCGACCGCCAGCCACGAGGGCTGGAGCAGGGGTCCGGCTCCGGTGGCTTCGAACCAGTCCCAGTTCGCACCGGCCTCATCTCCCATGAGGAGCCCCGAGCAGCCGGAATGCGGATAGGGATCGCTCGCCTGCATCGTCCACTCCTGATCCGTGATCACATCGGTGACCGTCAGGGTGAGCTGGTTCTCCATGCAGGTGAATGTGAGATCGTACCAAGTACCCGCGGACAGGGTCATGGACATCGTACCGTAGATGACTCCGAGCTGCCCGTTCGAGACCGCTCTGATCCGTGCGATGTCCGCATCCGGCGAGATGTAGGCGATCACGCCCGAGTCGTCATCGTCCAGGCGTGCGATCAGGCCGAATGAGTGATACCCGCTCGCACGCGCTGAGACCTCCACATCGGTCAGCTCCAGCCCGCTTGAAGGTACCAGAGCCGCGGGGCTGGTGCCCGTGCTGCCGTGCACCCATCCTGATGTGGCGTACCACGAGCCCGATTGGCATCTGGGATCCCAGTCCGATATGTCGCCGTCGTTGAAATCGTCGTAGAATACCGCACGTGGAGCGAGTGCGGGGAGGACTGCAAGGAACGCGAGTAACAGATTCATTCCGACCTCCCTCGCGTGAGTCGTTGGAACAGTAATGGCTCCGCGCGGAGATGTCAACTCTGCTGCGAAGGATATCAGAGTGAATAAACGGTGATGACCATGAAGAGCCGTGGCGCCTCCGCTCTTCCGGAGTGCTACCTCCGCCGGGAGCGGATGCGGGTGTTCCAGCCTCGACGCTCATCGTGTCACCGAAAAAGCCGGGAATCATGAAATTCGTATACTGTCCCCGAATTGGAGTGAACATGCCTTGGCTGATGGTCTGCATCGCACTGACGGGAACGGCCGACGGTTTCGACTTCGATCAGCATCTTGATCTCCGCGACTTCGAGGGAGCCATGGAGCTCGCGGCGGGCGACGACTCGCTGGAGGCGGAGGTGCTGGCGGCCGCGGGGGACTTCGCGGGCGCGGCGCTCCTCTTCGGACGGTGCTTCGCGGAGGATCCGACCCCCGGGATCCTCGCCAGGGCGTGGGAGACCGAGGCCGCCTCGGAGCCCCCCCTCTCCTCCGTCCCGGCCGCTTCGCTCCGCGGGGACCTCCGGCGGTGGGGCGGCGCGTTCGCCTGGTCTCCGGGGGAGCTGCTCTCCCTCTACGGCACCGCCCTGCTGCTCGGCGACAGCGCCCTCGCGGACAGCCTGATCCTCGTGCTCTCGGCATCCCATCCCGCATCGGACGAGACCTACGAGGCCCTGAGCTGGGTGTTCTGGGACGGGCTCTACCCCGTCTGGTACGACGACACCGCCAGGGTGGCCTTCCTGGAGGGGTTCCTCGACGCATGGGGGCCCGTCTCGGAGCCGTGGCGCTCCGAGGCGCACCGCAACATCCTCTCCTCGACCCTGATGACCGCGGATTCCCTCGACTGGGAGGAGCGGTTCGAGGAGTGGCTCGAGTCGTGTCCGGGGAATCCGCAGGCTTGCCTGAGCGGGGCGGCCCTGTACATCGACCGCAACTCCGATCCGATCCGCGGGCTGGAATTGGCGGAGCGCGGCCTGCGGCTCGTGCAGGAGGGCTACGCTCCGGTCGGCATGCCGGCGGCCGAATGGGAGATCACCGGACCCGCCCTGGAGGCCGACCTGGTCATGCGCCGCTGCCACGCCCTGCTCCTGACGGGCGACGCGGCGGGGGCGCTGGCCGGCATCCTGCCGGTCTCGCGGAGCGACCTCTTCGGAGCGCAGGACTCCCACACGCGGGCGTCCTGTCTCTGGCTGGAGGGGGAGGCGAGGCTCGCCCTGGCGGATTCCTCCGGAGCAGTGGAAGCCTGGCTGGAGGCGGCCGTCCTGGGAGACGAGCGGAACCGGTGGACGGACAGCTCCCTCGCCGCGCTGGGCGGCCTGCTGCCCGGGGGGACCGATCCGGAGTCCCTGGGGCGGGAGCTCCTCGACTACGAGGGGCCGGTCTTCGAGGACGTCAGCTCCTGGCTGGGGCCCGACAGCCTGCGCAGGGGATCCCGGGTCTCCTGGTGCGACTTCGACGGTGACGGCCTGCCGGACCTCCTGGCGGGCTCGGACCTCTACAGGAACGACTCGGGCCGGGGCTTCACGAGGGTGACGGAGGAGGCGTTCGGGGACGGGAGCGGCGGAACCGGGGGTCTCTGGGGCGACATCGACCGGGACGGCCGTCCGGATCTGGTGACCTCGGGCAATCCCGTGCGGGTCTGGCTGCAGAGGGGCCACGGCTTCGAGGATCGGACCGATTCGCTGGGCATCGAGCCCACGGACGCCCTCGTCGAGGGGGTCGGGCTGGTCGACTGGAACGCGGACGGATGGCTGGACCTCTACCTCGCCAGCTACGAGTCCGGTCTCGGCGAGGGGACGGAGGACGCCTTCTACCTCGGCGGGCCCGGTGGATTCCGGGAATGCCTGGACAGCCTGGGGATGGTGCCCTTCCTGGGTGAGCCTCTCTGCGGCAGGGGCGTCAGTCCGTGCGACTTCGACCGGGACGGCGACGTCGACGTGTTCGTCTCGGACTACCGCCTGCAGGAGAACCTGCTCTGGGAGAACACGTCCTCCGGCGCCACGAACTCCGCCCTGACGCTGGGCGTGGCGGGGCACGAGAAGGACGGCTGGTGGGGACACACCATCGGCAGCGCCTGGGGCGATGCCGACGGGGACGGCGACTGGGACCTCTTCTCCGCGAACCTGGCCCATCCGAGGTACATCGGCATCTCGGACCGGAGCGAGCTGCTCCTCCGTGAGGCGGAGGGCTTCCGGGACGTCCGCGCGGAGTCGGGGATCCGCTACGAGGAGACCCACTCCAACCCCGTCTGGGGGGATTTCGACGACGACGGTCTGCTCGACCTCTACGTCACCTCCGTGTACGAGGGGAGGAGGAGCTTCCTCTACCGCTGCACGGACTCGGCCCCCTCGTACGCCGAGGTCGGCTTCCTCTCCGGCTCGCGGGTGTTCGACGGCTGGGGTGCCGCCGCGGCCGACTTCGACCTGGACGGCCGCCTCGACCTGGCGGTGGGGACGGGCCACGGCCCGGTCCTGCTGCGCAACGTGACGCACGGCGGACACTGGCTCCTGGTCCGGGTGATCCCGCCCGGAGGCGTGAACCCGTCGGGGCTCGGATGCGTGGTGGAAGCCACCCAGGGGGACGCGGTCCTGCTCAGGCAGGTCCCCGGGGGGAGCGGGACGACCAGCCAGGACGACGCCCTGCTCCACTTCGGCCTGCCCTCGGGCGAGCCGGTGGACCTCCGGCTCTACGTACCGGGCTCGTCGTCGCCGGTGTGGGAGCGGGAGGGCGTGGAGCCGGGAACGCTGGTCACCGCGGGACCCTGAGCTCCGGCATCCCGCAGGAGCATCCACTTCCTCCGTGCGTAGCGGGCGCAGGCGACGGACGCCCTCCATCCCCTGCCGCCCTCGAGGAAACCCCCTCCGAGCACGAAGCCGGAGAAGAGCCTCCATGCGGGCCGGAGTGCGGCCTGCAGCCCGGGGCAGCGTCGGGAGGGGCTGCTCCGCGCCCAGAGCGCGGCGTAGCGCTCCATCTTCTCCTCCATGTCCTCCCCGGACTCCCAGGATCGGTGGATCACGAACCCGGGGGCCAGCAGACCGGTCGGACCGGGGGTCGAGAGCCCCTCGTGGACGCTCCCGCCGCCGTACGCCGCCGCGCCCTTCCGGTAGAGGCGCAGGTGGGTCTCCCCGGACCAGGGGCCGAACCTCATGGGGGCACCCTCGAAGACCACGCGGAACCGGAGCCTGTACCCATCGCGCGGGGGGACACCGCGGAGCAGAGCCTCCATGGCCGCGGCGAGCTCCGGATCGAGGCTCTCGTCGGCATCGAGCGACAGGATCCAGTCCCCCGCCGCCTGCGACGCCGCCCACGCCTTCTGGGCGGAGTAGGAGTCGAAGGGCCGGGAGAGCACACCGGCACCGTGCTCCCTCGCGATGGCGACGGTGCGGTCGGTGCTGCCCGAATCGACCACGAGCTTCTCGTCCGCGAAGGGGACGCTCGAGAGGCACTCCCCGATCCGGGCCTGCTCGTTCCGCGCGATGACCACCAGAGAAAGGGTCATGGATCTCCCGTGGAAGGCGTTCCGGACGCGAAGATACGAGGTGCGGAACGGGCCTGCAACCTTGGTCGGCGGGTCGGTGCGGCGTATGTTCGCGGGGTGGAGGGACGGTGCGGATGGAGCGCGGGATCGGCCTCTCGGGGTTCACGTTCGTCAGGGATGCGATCCGGCTCGACTACCCGGTCGTCGAGTCGATCCGGTCCGCCCTGCCGATCGTCGACGAGTACGTGGTCAACGTCGGGGACTGCACGGACGACACCCTCGGAGCGATCGAGGCGATCGGCGATCCCCGGATCGTGATCCTCCGGACGGACTGGGATCCCTCCCGGTTCGTCGCGGGCGCCACCAACGCCGATCAGACCAACATCGCCCTCGACCGCTGCACGATGCCGTGGCGCCTCTACCTCCAGGCGGACGAGCTGATCCACGAGGAGGACTTCCCCGCCATCCTGGAGGCGGTCGCGGAGGCGGACGCCAGGCCGGACATCGAGGGCATCCTCTTCCACTACAACCATTTCTGGGGCGACTACGACCGGGTGCACAGGGGCCACAACTGGTACGACAGGGACATCCGCATCGTGCGTGGCCTCCCGGGCATCCGGAGCTGGCGTAGCGCCCAGAGCTTCCGCCGGGACGGCAGGAAGCTCCGGGTGATCGACTCGGGCGCCTGGATCTACCACTACGGCTGGGTCCGGCATCCGCTGGTCATGAAGAGGAAGAAGATCGCGCTGGACAGCCTCCATCACGACCCGTCCTGGGTGCGGGAGAACAATCCCGAACCGGAGCGGCCGTGGGATTACGGCCCGCTGGAGGGCATCCCCCTCTTCACCGGCACGCACCCCGCCGTCATGCGCGACAGGATCGCCGCCAAGGACTGGGACGCGGCCGACTTCTCCGATCCGGACGATCCCCCGGACCACGAGCACCTGAGGCTCGGCTGCCGTGTCCATTCCGCCCTGGAGAGGCTCGTCGGGAGGCGGATCGGAGGCTACCGGAACTGGGAGCTGGCCGGGAGGCGCGGCGGCGTCAGAGCCTGACCGTCACGACGTAGGTGCTCCAGGCCTTCTTCAGCCGCTCCCGGTTGCGGGATCGCCAGAGGATCGACCAGATCCTCGGGCTACAGGGATAGTTCCCGAGATCCATCGTCACGTGGACGGCCATGCCGGCGGCGGCCCCCAGCAGGAACGCGCTCCGGAGGAGCAGCCCCGCGACCGCCGCGAGGGCGATCCACTCGACCGCGTGGAACCCGGGGAAGTACCAGTGCCTGGGAACCCCGCGCGAGATGGAGTACTTCTTCTGGAGCTCGCCCTCGCTGCTGAACGGCAGGGAGAACAGGGCCTTCGGCGTGCGCGGGAGTCCCGCGTCGAGGTAGAGGCCGAGATGGTCGGCATCCAGGATCGTGCCGCCGAGCAGGACGCCGGCGGCGGCGGCCGGACCGGAGAGGATCCAGGTCCCGGTCGAGAGGATCATGCTGGCTGCCGCGTGGGTGACGGTTCTCATGCGGCCGAATCTAACTCCGGGTGCTGACCGGGCAAGGGCCGCATAGTAGAATACTGCCGCATCGCGGCGCGGGCCGGATCCGCGCGGGAGTCACGAAAGGAACCTCATGTCAGTTCCATTCCTGGATCTCAGGGCCGTCTACGACGAGATCAGGGACGAGGTGCGTCCCGAGATCGACGAGGTGCTGGAGAGCTGCGGATACATCCTCGGCCCGAAGGTCGCGGCCTTCGAGAAGAGCTTCGCCGGACTCGCGGGGACTCGCCACTGCGTGGCCGTCTCCAGCGGGACCGCGGCGGTGCATCTGATGCTCTGGGCCGCGGGCCTGGAGCCCGGCAGCGGCGTCATCCTGCCCCCCAACACCTTCACCGCGACGGCGGAGGGCATCGTGCTCGCCGGACACGTGCCGGTGTTCGTGGACGTGGACCCCCGGACGTACAACCTCTCCCCGGAGCGGGTGGACGACTTCCTGGAGCGGAACTCCTCCGCCGGCCGGCACGTCGATCCCAGGAGCGGGGCCGTCGTCAGGGCGATCCTGGCGGTGGACCTCTACGGGCAGCCGGCCGATCTCGGCACGCTGGAGCGGATCGCCGACCGTCACGGGCTCCTGCTGTTCGAGGATGCCTGCCAGTCGCACGAGGCCTCACGGGACGGGCGACCGGCGGGCTGCTTCGGGTCCGCGGCAGCCTTCAGCTTCTACCCCGGCAAGAATATGGGGGCCTTCGGCGAGGGCGGTGCGGTGACGACCGACTCGGACGAACTGGCAGCACGCATCCGGATGCTCCGGGACCACGGGTCGAGGGAGAAGTACTTCTACGACCTCGTCGGGCACAACTACAGGATGGAGGCCATCCAGGGCGCCGTCCTCGGCGTGAAGTGCCGCCGGATCCACGACTGGAACGACCGCCGGCGCGCGGCGGCCCTGCGGTACGGAGAGCTGCTCGCCGGAGCCCCGCTCGAGCTGCCGTTCGAGGCGGAGGGGGCCCGGCACGTCTACCATCTCTATGCCGTCCACGCCGGGGACCGCGACGGACTCCGGGCGCATCTCCAGGCGAAGGGGATCGCGACCGGTCTCCACTACCCCTACCCGCTCCACACCCAGCCGGCCTACGCACATCTGGGGTACGGGCACGGGGAGTTCCCCATCGCGGAGCACAACAGCTCGCACAACCTGACCCTCCCGATGTTCCCGGGGATCACTCCCGGGCAGCAGGAAGAGGTCGCCGACGGCATCCTGGAGTTCCTCGAGGCGGGGGCATGACGCCTTGCGCCTGAAGCGCGGCTTCCTCCTCCACAGGCTCTACTACCTGACCCTGCTCCCGGTCGACTTCGTCATCCTCGCCGTCTCCATCCTGCTCGCGGTGAGGATCCGGTTCGGCACGCTGGACACGATGGCCGTCCCCTTCTCGGCGATGATCTGGACGTGGATCTTCTTCGCCGTTCTGGGCATGCTCTTCTCGATGGTGGAGAACCTCTACGCGGTTCGCACGACGGTGAACAGGACCATGAACGCCTTCCGGACCATCCGCATGATCCTGATCAGCTCCATCGCCTACGTCACGGTCCAGTTCGTCATGCACTTCCCCGTCGAGGTGTTCGTCAGCAGCCGCATCGCGATCCTCCTCATGATGCTGTTCTGGCTCTCGCTCAGCGTGACCATGAGGATCCTCCTCATCCCGAGGCTCTTCCCGATCCTTCTGCGGCTCTTCCGGTTCGGACGCATCCGGACCATGCTGTTCGGACCTCCGAAGGAGCTGGCCAGGATCGAGATCGCCCTCTGCAGGTCGCCGGTCTACCGGTCCGTGCTCGATCTGAGGATCCATCCGGGCAGCCTTCCCGACACGCCGGAGGAACGCTTCCGCGCCTGCACCGAGGCGATGGACGCGGCCGGGGCCATCGAGTTCGTCATGGTCTTCGGGGACGAGGACTTCGACTTCATCGCGCAGTTCTCCCTGCTCGCCCGCCGCGCTGGGATCCCGTTCTCCATCTACTCGTGGCGCATCCCGGAGCTCGGGTACTCCGATCCCTGGCTGAGCTTCACCAACTTCGGCGCCCTCACCTTCTACAGCAAGGAGTGGACCGCCACCGCGCGCGTGGTCTGGCGCTGCACGGACGTGCTGATGGCCCTGGCCGGGATCGTCGCGCTCGCTCCCCTGATGGCGGCCATCGACCTTGCCGTCAGGCTCTCGAGTCCCGGCGGGGCGTTCTTCAGGCAGACCCGGATCGGCCTCGACAGGAAGCCCTTCACCTTCGTGAAGTTCCGTTCGATGTACATCGACGCGGAGGAGCGGGAGAAGCTGCACCGGGAATACTTCCACCGCTACGTGAACGGCGACGCCGCGCGGGAGGACGACCGGGGGAAGGTCTTCAAGCTCGCCTCCTCGGCCATCACCCCGGTCGGCAGGTTCATCAGGAAGACCTCCCTGGACGAGCTCCCGCAGGTCTTCGCCGTGCTGAAGGGCTCCATGAGCATCGTCGGTCCCCGACCCTGCATCGACTACGAGCTGCCGTACTACGACAGGGAATGGCTGCTGGAGAGGTTCACCGTGAAACCGGGGCTGACCGGGATCTGGCAGGTCTACGCCAGGAGCAGGCTGGACTTCAAGAAGGCCCAGTTCCTCGACTTCGTGTACGTGCTGTCGAGGTCGGACGGCGTGAACATCCGCCTCATCCTGAAGACCTTCCCGGTGATGCTGCTCGGTCGGGGGGGACTCTAGCGCCGGAACACCCTCGTGTGGTTCAGGACCCAGTCGGCGATCTCCGCATCGCTGACGTCCGAGGCGATCCCGTCCACCATGAGGAGCATGTCGCACCTGCGGAAGACGAGGTCGGCCTCCTCCAGGCGGACCGTGATCCCCGTGATCTCCCACCCGGCGGAGATGCTGTCGAGCACGGTGAAGAAGACGCCGCCGTAGTACTTGAGCAGGGAGTCGCCCTCCGCCAGCGAGCCGGAGAGACCCACGACCAGCATGCTGTCCGAGAGCTGCACGTCGAGCGCGGGAACCCCGAGCTCCCTGAGGTCCTCCAGCATGTCCGCCGACGTCGCCAGCGGAAGGAGGAACAGCAGCAGAACCATCCTCGAGCCCATCGGACGAATCCTCCGGAAGATTCCCTGTCGCGGTCGCTCCACGCCATCCGTCGTTCAGCGGCTAACATGCACACCCGCCGGGGGGGGCGTCCAGTTGTTCGCATTGAAAGACGGACCGGCCCGGACTATATTCGGGTCACCATGAAGACGAAGCTTCCCGCGGTCCTTGTCGCCATGCTCCTCCTGACGGCGCCGGTGCCTTCCGCGTCCGCGCAGCCGCCGTCCGCCGGCTTCCCGCTCGCGTTCCTCCGGGACATCGACGTCGAGATCGCCGGGTTGCTCGATGCCTACCTGGAGGCGGTCCCGGAGTGCCCCGTCCGCGCCGACACGCCGGTCCGTCCCTGGGTCCTGGACGTGGCCCTGCTCCGTGTCGGCGGGGCGATCGAGACGGCGGCCGGGCTGGACGTCTCCTCCTTCGGCGATCCCTTCCCGGTGACCGAGTGGGAGGATTACCTGCTGACCGCCGCGGATCTCCGCGACGTGTTCCGCGCCATCTCCGAAACCTGTCATTCCGACTCCGTCCCGGACTCGCTGACGAGCATCGGGCTCGAGGGGGATCTCCTCCGGGCCGACGCGCGCTGGCGCGAGGCGGAGTCGCGCCTTTACGAACGGCTCGCGGAAGAGGGATATCATGAGTGAGACGAGAACCGAGGGCACCTGGGAATCGAAGACCGGGCTGGCCAGGATGCTGAAGGGCGGGGTGATCATGGACGTGGTCAACCCCGACCAGGCCCGCATCGCGAGGGACGCCGGAGCGGTCGCGGTCATGGCCCTGGAGCGCGTCCCCGCCGACATCAGGAGTCAGGGCAGCATCGCGCGGATGTCCGATCCCGGCATGATCCGCGAGATCCAGAAGACGGTGGACATCCCCGTCATGGCCAAGTGCCGGATCGGCCACTTCGTGGAGGCGCAGATCCTCGAGGCGCTGGAGATCGACTTCATCGACGAATCCGAGGTCCTCACGCCCGCCGACGAGCGCAACCACGTGGAGAAGCACTCCTTCCGGGTCCCCTTCGTCTGCGGCGCCACGAATCTCGGGGAGGCTCTCCGACGCATCGGCGAAGGCGCCGCCATGATCCGGACCAAGGGGGAGGCGGGCACCGGCAACGTCGTCGAGGCCGTGCGGCACGCCCGTGCCGTGCTCGGGGAGATCCGGAGGCTGCGGATCACCCCGCTCGAGGAGCTGATGACCCTCGCGAAGGAGATGGGCGCCCCCTACGACCTGGTCCTCGCCGTGCACCGCGAGGGACGCCTGCCCGTGGTCAACTTCGCAGCGGGCGGGATCGCCACGCCGGCGGCGGAGAGCATCGATTCGTGTTCGGAAACCCCACCCTGGAGGGCGAGCACGCCGACGGGCCGCATGGGGGCTACCAGCCTCTGCCGGCCATCCGCTCCTCGTCGGGGAGCTTGCCGATGTCGATGCCCACCATCGCCTCGCCCAGCCCCTCGGAGACCCTGGCGAGGACCTCCGGCGACTCGAAGCGGCTGACGGCCTCGACGATGGCGCGGGCCCGC
>Ga0163210_1001125_pt1 | contig 11551 bp, 10 predicted proteins | sample Kivu_220m_FD_113536 | JGI IMG/M metagenome (GOLD analysis project Ga0163210, IMG submission 113536) | Freshwater microbial communities from Lake Kivu, Western Province, Rwanda to study Microbial Dark Matter (Phase II) - Kivu_220m | ecosystem: Environmental > Aquatic > Freshwater > Lake ... | reverse complement strand
GCCACACCTGCAGATGGACCATCCTTTGGTATTGCTCCTGCAGGGACGTGAATATGTATATCGGATTTACTGAATAAATCATCATCTATCCCAAAGGCTTTTGCCCTTGAATGTATATAACTTATTGCTGCTTTTGCAGATTCCTGCATCACATCTCCAAGTTTACCGGTAAGTATAAGTTCACCGCTTCCCTTATAATGAGTGGATTCAATAAGCAGTATATCGCCACCTACCGGAGTATAAGCCAGACCAGTTGCTACTCCGACTCTATTCTTATCTTCTATCTCACTGGGCAGGATTCTCGAAATGCCAAGATAATTTCTTACTCTTTCGGCACTTATATTTCTGGAATACTCTTTTCCTTCAACTATTTCTCTGGCGATTTTTTTACAGATATTTGCAATTTCCCGCTCCAGATTTCTTACGCCGGCTTCCCTGGTATATTCCTCGATTATCAGGCAGATAGCTTCACTGTCAAATTTCACATTATATTTTTCTATACCCTGCTCCTTTAACTGCTTTGGAATCAGGAATTTTTCAGCTATGTGTATCTTTTCCTCTGAACTATAACCTGGTATCTCGATGATTTCCATTCTGTCTCTCAATGCAGGATGTATGGTATCCAGTATATTAGCTGTTGTTATGAACATTACATTTGATAGATCGAATGGTACTTCAAGGTAATGATCTCTGAATGAGTTATTTTGTTCAGGATCAAGTACTTCAAGCAATGCTGATGATGGGTCGCCCCTGTAATCAACTCCCACCTTATCGACTTCATCAAGCATGAATACCGGGTTATTTGTCCCAACCTGAGTAAGTCCCTGAATTATTCTTCCGGGAAGTGCTCCTACATATGTTCTTCGGTGTCCCCTGATCTCCGCCTCATCTCTTATACCTCCAATAGACATTCTAATGAATTTTCTTCCAAGAGACTTGGCTATGGATTGTCCAAGCGAAGTTTTACCGACACCCGGAGGACCAACGAAGCAGAGTATGGGACCTTTTGTTGTTTTACCCTTTAATTTTCTTACCGCAAGGTAATCAAGAATATGAGTTTTTACTTTTTCCAGATCGTAATGGTCCCCGTCCAGTATTTTCTTTGCTTTTTTCAAATCCAGAATGTCTTTAGTTTTTTCGGACCAGGGAACATCCAGCATAGTTTCTACATAAGTTCTCACATAAGAATATTCCGGAGACATGCTGGGGATATTTTCCAGTCTTTCTATTTCCTTTAATATTTTATCTTTAGCTTCTTTGGGCAGCTTTTTCTTTTGTAATTTTTTCTCGATCTCTTTGGTCAATGCAATAGATTCATCGGATTCACCAAGTTCATTTTTTATTGCTTTAAGCTGCTGACGCAGATAATATTCCCTCTGCGTTTTTCCGACTTCTTTTTGGACCTTATCTCTTATCTGAGACTGAACCTCGAATTTTTTGAGTTCTTCACCCAGATATTCTGTTAATTTCTTTAACCTTACTTTCAGGTTGCTTTCTTCCAGTATCTTTTGCTTTTGTTTTGTGCTTGAAAGCAGATATGAAGCGAATAGATCAGTCTGGATTTCCGGTTTGGAAATATTGGTTGCTGCTACTACAAAAGCGGTAGGCAGTGGAATACCCAGCTGAATAAATTTTTCAACCTGCATCCTGACAGTCGTGTTGAGGTTCTCTGTTTCATTGTCTTCGGTCAGAGGTATTTCCTCAAGAACTTCGGTAACTACTCTGAAATAAGGTTCCGTCTGAGTAAAATATTTTATTTTTACCCTGGAAATTCCTTCGACAACACATTTGATTTCGTTTTCAGATATATCGGCAACCTGTTTTATAGCGCAGGCAGTTCCGATTTCATATAAATCTTCTTTTCCCACCAGTTCTTTATTTTCTTCTTTTTGTGCCACTACAACTATGATCTTGTGTTCCCTGGATGCACTTTTAACGGCCTCCAGAGAATTTTTTCTGCCTACTACCAGCGGTGTTGCCAGAAATGGAAATACAACACTATTTTTTAATGAAAGGAGAGGTAACTCCTTCGGTATATTTATCCTATCGATATCCTTATTAAGTTTTTTTTCTTCGGCAGTCATTTTTTTCAACTCCTATTTTTTAATTTCTCTATAAATATCTTCATATATATTCTACACCAATAAAAAAGTTTCTTTATAACAGATCTTTTTATACTTTTTACCAATCCTAATGTAGTCTATATTATTTAGTCTTTTAATTATAACAAAAATTTTCTGAAAATACTAAAATTATTTTCGTTATTTAGTAAAATCTATTTTCACTTAAAGTGAAATTTATTTTTATATTTATACACCTATTTTCTGGCAAAGTCAAGTTTTAAAAAAGATCAGATAGCAAATAAAGGTAAAAGATTGAATAGTTGGATGACATAAATGAAATCATACTGTATGAGACCTAAAGCATTAATAACCTAATTTTTTTAGCTTGTTTTCATCAAGACCGAAGTAATGGCCCAATTCATGCAGGATTACTCTTTTGATATTTTTTTCCAGCTCTTCATCATTGCGGCTCACATCTTCCAGTGTTTTTTTGTAAATAGTTATTTTGTCGGGCAAAATATTTGATCTCCCTGTTTTTAATATAGCAGGGACTCCCTGGTAAAGCCCAAGTGTGTATCTATTTCGTGTATCTATTTTATTTTTTAGAGCTGGATCCATATCCCCATCCTCGATTACAATACTTAAATTCTCTATCTTGTCCTTAAATTTATCGGGGATGCTCCTCAAAGTATCTGTTATTATTTCCTCGAATTTATCTCTTTCCATTTTTTAAATTAAAAACCTGTTTGGTTGATACCGTAATAAAATACCATAAAATAAAATATATATGAACAACAGAATACGGGATTAATTTAAACTATATTTGTGAAAGATTTTAGATCATACCAATAATCGGACACAAGACATTATTGTTATTTGATACAGGAGCAGGCTTTTTTATCGGAGGGATTCTTTATACAGCTGTGACTTTTTACCATCTGATAGTAGAATTGAAACCTATGCGTCTACTAAACATCAAAAGCGCTCTGAATATTTTTTTGAAAATGGGGGCATTAAAAAATCTTTTCCTCATTTTAACCTTTAAGTTTTCCTTTTGTTCATGTTATAGATACTAATTCTGGTTAATTAAAGGTTACGAAATTGCTGCGTTTTGTATTATAAGATTTGCTGTATCGTCTGCGAGTTATGCTGTAATAGTATTAAATCACTATTTTATACAGCAATTATAACATAGTATTAATATTCTAATAAATTTTTTAATTTAAATAAATATTTATTTTTCAGAATCCAGATTTCTATCTTTTGAACAATATTCTGGTAAATAATAGATCACTAAATCAATCTACGATATTGCCCTGAAATGGATCCCGGTCAGGGAGAAACCAATTGCATAAGGGAAAAGGGAAGGCCGTCTGAAAAGACTCCATAAAATCAATTTCCAGTAGTAGCGTCTTCCTGTTTCTTTAATGCCAAGCCACCAGATTGAACCAAACAGTGCCCTTAAATGATAAATTCGAATTTTTTTTGTCTTTCTTTTGGCTGGCCTGTATTCTTTGAGAAAAGTCTTAATTCTCTCATAATAAGCCTTTGGAGTATAAATAGAGGATAATACTCTCTTGTGGCCGTTTATAAGAACATTTTTATCCATTCTGGGAGTGAAATTCAAACCTGCGATTCTGGTATTATTGCCTGACGTTCTTTTAACCAATCGTTTTGTTTCTTTTAATCTCTGATATAATCTGGTTTTTGGCAGCGCGGTAAGCAGGCCGACCATAGCGGTTACTATTCCGCTTTTCTGGATAAATTCGATCTGACGCTGGAAAATAGATATTTTGTCACTATCGAAACCTACTATAAATCCGCCCTGGACCTCCATACCGGCATTTTGAATTAATTTTACCGATTCTATCATATTTCTGTTTTTATTTTGAATTTTGCCGCATTCTTCCAGACCGCCTGCATCGGGAGTCTCAATTCCTATAAATACGGCTGTAAAGCCCGCCTGTACCATTAATTCCATGAGATCTTTATCATCAGCGAGGTTAATCGAAACCTGAGTATTGAAACTGAAAGGATATTTTTTATTTTTCTGCCATTCTATAATCAGAGGCAGATATTCTTTTTTAAGCATAGCTTTGTTTCCAATAAAATTATCATCTACAAAGAATACGCCGGCACGCCATCCTCTTTTATACAGGGCTTCTAATTCATCGATTAATTGTTCTTTGCTTTTAAAGCGGGGAATTCTTCCATTCAATTGTACAACGTCACAGAATTCGCAGTTAAAAGGACAGCCTCTGGAGAGTTGAATGCACAATGAATTATAATTTTTAGTCTTGATAGAATTCCAGTCCGGAATAGCAGTTTTTTTAATATCGGGGAATCCGTTACCAGAGTAAATTTTTTTAAGAGTACCTTTTTCTAAATCCTCGACGAATTCCGAAAAGGTATTTTCTGTTTCCCCTAAAAAGATATGATCCACATCTGTAAATTCTTCCCAGCCTGTGGTAAAAAGGGGTCCTCCACCAACGATAGGTTTTTTGAATTTCTTGATCTTATTTATTACTCTCCTGGTAGATTCTTTTTGTACGATCATCGCACTTATAAAAACGTAGTCCGCCCATTTGATATGTTCATCTTTTAAAATATCCGTATTCATATCAACCAGTTTTTTCTCCCAGCTATCGGGAAGCATGGCTCCGACAGTAAGTAAGCCCAGAGGAGGGTAAGCAGCTTTTTTGCCTAATATTTTTAAAACTTTCTTGAAGCTCCAGAAAGTTTCTTCATAATCCGGATATACAAGTAAAATTTTCATTATAAGTATTCTCTTTTCTTTCTAACTAATAGTATTTTCCAACTTCAGGTTTCTGTCATTCTGACAGAGTATATCACTAATGTAAAGCAAATAGGTTTTCTAGCAGGTGCTGTGGTGAGAAGTTGCTTTATATTATAAACGGTATTTTTGAATTAAAGTTGCAAAATAATTAAAATAGACTTCGATTAAATCTCTTTACCGATAGAAAATCCTTTTCCCAGTTTTTTACCGGTTCCAAGGTATTCACTTTTAGCCGGATCATAAAAGAATGGTCTTAATTTATCGATATCCGGAAAACCGGATGAATCGAGTATTGATTCTTCCGCTTTTATATCCATAATCTCTGCGATAAACTGTGTATGAAGTCCTATCTCAATTACCTTTAATAATTTACATTCCAGAACCAGAGGGAATTCGATACCATAAGGAGCATCGACAATAGCACTTCTTTGCGGGGTAATACTTGTTTGTGTAAATTTATCTTTATTTCTTCCGGATACGATGCCATAATAATCGGCTTTCTTTACCATATTCTCGGAAAGTATATTTATAGTAAAAGCTTTCCTTTGCATTATATTGCCATGCGTATAAGTGGTCTTTCGCATTGAAATAGCAACACAGGGGGGAACGGAACAGCAAATCCCTCCCCATGCAACTGCTGCCAGATTTGGTCTTTCCTGATTATCGTAGGTTCCTATTATAAGAACAGGCGTAGGGTAAAGAATGGTCTTCGGCCCAAGTGATTTTTTCATGATCTTCCTTTCAATTAAATTGATTCTATTATTTATATATAAATCAGGGATTCAAGTAATTCTAATTTTTTCTAAGACATTCTAAAAACATTTTAAGTAAAAAATGGCCGATTTTCAACGTCATAAATCAGTCTGAGGAGTTTAAAGTTACAATGAATTAGCAAAAATATAAAAAAATATTGACAATATGTATATTATTATATATATTTAGTTCATAATACTATTCATTTTGTAAGCTATTATTTATATAAATTGGAAAGCAAGAATTTAAAACTTAAAAATAATCTGAGAAGATGCCGGTTTGAGCATCATGAGATTTCCCAGCAGGAGCTTGCAAATGCCGTTGGCGTTACCCGGCTTACCATTCATTCAATTGAAAAGGGAAAATTCAATCCATCTGTTCTGCTGGCATTGAAAATAGCCAGATTTTTTAAAAAACCTGTTAATGAAATATTTTACCTTGAAGAGGAGTAAATAAAGGAGTTTAAAAAAATGAAACGACTGCTAAAAATAAGTAATACAGCCACATTGATTTTATGTTTGATTTCGATTGCAGGTCTTATATTCACAAACACTTTCTTTTTAATGCTCAGGGATAAAATAGTCAATATGGGAAATGTCGAAAGTTTTATTAATAAGTTTTCGATTCCGGTTGCCCTGGTATACTGTATTTTTGTTTTATTTCATCTGTCTGCCATGTTTACTCTGATACTGCAGCTAAACTTTTTTAAAAGAGAAAATTTCCTTCGCGCCCTTCTATTTTTTACCGGCACTATTTCTCTGCTGATGCTGCCTGGAGACTTCGCGCTTGCAAGTGACATCTCAAAAGAATATCTCTTTGGATTACCGGGTGAGTTTAACATTCTTTTTGTCAGCCAGGCGCTTCATTTTGTTTTTTATATTCTCATGATTGTCCTCCTGGTATTCACCAGAAAGTCGATTTTAAAAAAGAGTGAAGAGGTTGTCTTGAAAGATGATTCTATATTTATCAATGCACAATATATAGGAATATTGAGTGGAATTTCAGGTTTAATTTTGATTACAATTTTTTCTGTCTTATCCCTGACGATATATCCATTACCACCATGGGCTATAGATGCAGGTGTTGTCGTAATAAGTCTCATAGCTGTAATTCCGTATATCTTCATAGTTTTATACTGGCTCGTAATCAAACTCAATGAAAGGGTAAGCGGATGGTATGATGAGAAGCAGTACCAGGATATAACAAGGGCAAGTCTTGTCACTCTTATAACATCTGTGATCATAATGGCACTGATCTTTATAGCTCAATATTTTATAAGTGCTCTTAATTTTTTCAACGAAATCTGGTTTCCTTTTTATATATTTCTGGTTTTGCTGCTGTTTTCAGCAAGTACTTTATATTTCAATAAAAAAGGTCCCGATCTGGTTTCCAGGGAAGGTAATATAGACTTATCCAAAAGAAACAAAAATTTAGGGCTGGCCGTCCTGATAGGTGGTTATCTGACTCTTGTATTCTGGCTGCTAACGATTCTCCTGAGTGCCGGGACAGATCCGGGCTGGGAAAGCTATATTACCATGGGATTTTTTGGATTACTGATGATAGCATCAGGTATTTTATTCCTTTTAAGTCTGATTTTTAATATTATGGAATCAAGGGAAAATAAACATATATCGAGAGGTCTGATATTTACTATTGTCAGTTTTCCGCCTATTGCATTTTGCTATCTGGCGATATTTATAAAGGCACTTACCGAAGGACATTAAGAATTTGTGGATTCTAAAATGAAAGATAAACAATTCCCGGAAAAACAGGTGATTCACGAGAAGCACTCCCTGTTTAAATCATTCGAATGTTCAGCAAGAGGTGTTGCAAGAGCAGCCATTACTCAGAGAAGTTTCAGGATACAACTATTGATTTTTGTTTTGACTGTGATTGCGGGTTTTGCTTTTCATATCTCCAATACCGAATGGTTATTTGTTATTCTGATAAGCGGTATGGTGCTTTCCCTGGAAATGATAAATACTGCTCTGGAATGTATAATAGATCTGGTGACTGAAGAATATAAGGAGCATGTAAAACATATCAAAGATATTACAGCGGGTGCGGTATTGATCTCATCCTTGATTGCATTGATTGGCGGATTGATCATATTTATAGCGCATATCCTCACACTATTATAAACATCAACTGGAATTCTTCAAGATAATATTCCATCCGCGGATACAAAAAAGACAATCATGACTTTCAGACAAGAATACAGTTTTTGGTCCAATAATTTAAGATGTATGGTGAAATATATGATTTTTTATATATAATATAGCAATAATTGATTAAGTATTAATTAGATGAGGGATAATATGGTTAAATCAAAACATTATGAAATTGCAGTTATACCCGGTGACGGTACAGGTCCCGAAGTAATAACTGAGGGTAAGAAGGTTCTTGAAGCTGCAGGTAAAAAGCATGATATAAGTTTTAAATTTACTGATTTTGATTTTGGGGGAGATAGATATTTAAAAACCGGAGAGACACTTCCGGATTCTGCTGCAGAAGAACTGAAAAGATTCAAAGCTATATACCTTGGTGCCATGGGACATCCCGATGTGCCGCCCGGAGTTTTAGAGGTGGGCATTTTACTTAAATTAAGATTTGTGCTGGATCAGTACATAAACCTGAGACCGGTAAAACTTTACCCGGGAGTCGATTGTCCGTTGAAGGATAAAACACCGAAAGATATAGATTTTATAGTCGTAAGAGAAAATACCGGTGATATGTATGCGGGTCAGGGCGGGGTAACCAGAAAAGGAACACCTTATGAAGTCGCGACCCAGGTAATGGTTTATGACAGACAGATGGTCGATAGATGCCTGAAGTATGCTTTTGATCTCGCCAGGGTAAGAAAAGCAGAGGGAAAACCGGGAAAACTCACCCTGGTCAATAAAACAAACGTACTTGTTTATGTCGGTGATCTCTGGTACAGAGCGTTTATGGAAATGGCCAGAGATTATCCGGAGATCCGGACCGACTATAATCATATCGATGCTGCATGCATGTGGACCGTAAAAAACCCGGAATGGTATGATGTCATGGTCACAACCAATATGTTTGGCGACATAATCACAGATCTTGGAGCAATGGTCCAGGGAGGTATGGGAATTGCAGCCGGGGGGAATATAAATCCATACGGGACGTCCATGTTCGAACCAATAGGAGGTTCCGCTCCAAAATATACTGGCATGAATATAATAAATCCGCTGGCAGCCATAGAAGCCGGAAGGATGATGCTTGATCATCTTGGAGAAAAGGAAGCGGCAAAATCTATAGAGAAAGCCGTGGCATATACCTGCACCCAATTAAAAAGTCTTGGTGCCGGAAAAATGGGCTACAGCACGACTGAAGTAGGAGATATGGTAGCCGGTTATATTAATAAAAAATGATCTACGAATAATCATTATTTATTAAACTGTATTATTAAAGGGAGCGTATTTTGTCATTTACTCCTAAATTTAAGATAAAAACTAAGATCAACAAACAGCTTGTTGAAATCGAGCGAGTACGAGGATTCCTTGATGCCATAAAGCTAAAGGATGATTGGTTTGAAGATATGCAGAATGAAGCTTTGATCCTTGAAACACACTATTCAACTCATATTGAAGGAACAGTTTTGACCCTTAATCAAGCAAAAAAAATTTTAGAAGGGAAAGATGTTAAAAATATTGATATTAGGGATAAAAGAGAGCTTATAAATTATAGATTAGCAATGGATTTTATATCCAAATATCTCGGTAAAAAAGATCCTGTAACGGAAGGACTTATTAGAGAATTACATAAAATTCTTGTAAAGGAAGTACGCGGGGGGAGAGTTGATCCTGGTAAATATAGAGTAATTCAAAATTATGTTATTAATTCAAGGACTAAGAACGTAATATACACTCCACCCCCACCTTTGGAAGTTCCAAGTCTGATGAAAGAATTTATGGAATGGTTAAACAGTTACCAGGATTTGTCGCCGGTACTGGCAGCTGGTATTACTCAATTTCAATTTGTACACATACATCCTTTTCTTGATGGTAATGGTAGAACTGCAAGGCTTCTTTCTACGCTGATTCTGTACAAAACAGACTATGATTTTAAAAGACTTTTTACTATTTCGGAATATTACGATAAAGATCGCTCGGCCTATTACCAGGCTATCCAGACTGTTAGAAGAAATAATATGGATATGACCTATTGGCTTGAATACTTTGTGGAAGGTCTCTGGTCGCAAATGATAGAAATCCAAAATAAAGGGAAAAGAGTCATTGGTGCAGAAAGTATAATTAAAAGCTTGAAAGAATATGATTTAAGTGAACGTCATCAAAAAATCATTAGATATATTGTAGTCAATGGTAAAATCAATAACAAACAATGTCAGGATGTATTTAAGATAATCAAAAGGACCGCTACCAGAGATTTAACTTCTCTTTTAAATAAGGGCATATTGGAAAGAATAGGAGAAAAGAAGGGAAATTATTATATCCTTTCAAAGAAAGTTAGCTCTAAAATAAGGGACATTAAGGGACATCATTAAGGGACAAAGAACACTAATATAGTAATTATGGTAGAGAAATTCATTAAGTTTTGATAATCCGCTACAGGAACAATTCAAAATATTTAAAAGAGAATTTCCCAAAAATAAACTTTTTGCCCCTAATTAAAAAACCTGTAGAGGGAGCTATAAAACTGGCACTGATGAATATGTAATACCAGTAAAATTAAAGGGCTACTCTGGTTTATATGTAAATTAGCAGCCCTTAAGCGATATTACAGCGTATCTTTCAATACCTTCTTTTATTCGCAGAATACTCTGATTTTCTCTTTGCCTTCAACGTCAACTGTGAGATTATCAAGTTGCCCAATTAGTTCTTCGAGGTCCTCAGGTTTGATTCTGGAAAAATCCGTATCGATTCCTTTTTCATGTAGAGCCTCGTTGACTTTAACCTGGGCATCTTTAGGGATAAAGGAAGCCAGCTTCAAGCCCGCCCTTATCAACTTTAGCGGTACCCTGATATTTACCCTTTCAGTACTTACGCTTCCCGGAGCCGGTTCGACAACTACTCTAAGGTATTTATGTCCCCATACCTTTTCAGTAGTATCCGAACCTTTTTCGGTTCCATTCGATAATGCTGATAAAAGTCTTTCAGCCTCATCAGTGTTTATTTTTCCTTCTGCAAGCATTTCAAGAATTCTTTTTCTTTCTTCATTCATTTTCCTCTCCTTTTATTATATTAAATTAACATAAATATTATTGTCCCTGGACCTTATATCTATTTTTAATCCGGACATGTATCCGATCAGTCTGAAGATCATAATGTAACCATACAGGATAAGTTTACCTTTTCCGGATGGCCAGAGTATAAGCGCTGCCACTAGTACCAGAGGTAAGAGTGCGACCAGAAGCGGCAGGACGATCAACCAGAGTAGAAAAAGTGGCAGCCACAGGTTAACACCTTTATAGTCTTCATTTCTGACTCTGATTCTCAGCAGTAATGGAATCATTTCTCACATCCCAGTTTTTTAACGGCTTCATCTACGGATATCTCTCCCTTTTCAAGCTGGGTAAGAACCTCATTACCTGAAGCGGGAGGATTGATCTCTACAAATTCAAGTTTCTCAGCGATTTTGGTGAGCCTGTTTTTTACAGTGGGGTAACTAATTCCGAAAAGTTCCTCCATTTCTTTGATTGACCCAAAGCATCTTATAAAAGCAGTCACAAAGATCTGGTCTTCAAGAGTAAGTTGAGCAAGTGGAGGAAGTTCGAAATTGCCTTCAATTGAAATCCCACTTTGTTTCATTCTTACCCGTTCAACCTCAACCGCTTTACCCTGTGTTATCTCTGTTAAGTCTTTCCAATCTCTTATCATGTTATCACCTTTAATAATATGAAAAATTAAAAATCTTAATAAATATAAGGTAAAATATTAACAATGTCAAGTAT
>Ga0163210_1001124_pt1 | contig 11558 bp, 10 predicted proteins | sample Kivu_220m_FD_113536 | JGI IMG/M metagenome (GOLD analysis project Ga0163210, IMG submission 113536) | Freshwater microbial communities from Lake Kivu, Western Province, Rwanda to study Microbial Dark Matter (Phase II) - Kivu_220m | ecosystem: Environmental > Aquatic > Freshwater > Lake ... | reverse complement strand
CTTTTACCTTCTTCTCTTCTCGGCGGTTCATCTCCGAAGGAGAAGGGTCCGGTATCTATTCGCCGGCGTCTGCCTTGTCTTTGCCCTGGATCTGGCCTACTGGGAACTGAAGGATTCCTTCCGGAAGGACCTACGGGTCACCTTCATTGATGTGGGACATGGAGATTCCATCCTGATCGAATTCCCGGAAGGGAAGAGGATGTTGATCGATGGAGGAGGACTTTATGAGGACCGCTTCGATACCGGAAAAAATGTGATTGCACCTTTCTTATGGAAGAAAAGGATCAGAAGGATTGACACCCTTGTCCTGACCCACCCTGATCCCGACCATCTGAAAGGCCTGAACTTTATTGCCTCTCAATTCTCCATCGGCCAGTTCTGGGGAAATGGCCTCCGTGGAGATTCAGAATCCTTCCTCCGGTTAGAAAAAACACTTCAAAGGAGGAAAATTCAATGTCTCACCATCAATGAAGATTTTTCTGCTCAAAGGATCAATGGGGTCGAGATAACAATATTGAATCCACCTGCCTCCCCTCCCTATCAGGCGAGTCACCGGGACTCTTCCATGGTCAACAATCAGTCCCTCGTGATGAGAATGAGTTTTAAGGAGATTGTACTGCTCCTCACGGGAGATATTGAAAGAGAGGCAGAGGAACGAATGGTGAGAAAAGGTTACCCCCTCAAGGCTCACCTTCTGAAAATCCCCCATCATGGAAGTTCTTCATCGAGCAGCCCGGCCTTTCTCGAAAGGGTGAGACCTCTTTATGCCATCCTGAGTGTGGGAGAACGAAATAGGGCCAGGCTTCCCCATCCTGAGGTGATCAGACGATATCTTCAATCGGGTTCAATCCTCCTGAGGACAGATCGGCACGGGGGGATTACGGTTACGACAGATGGGGAAGGAATGGAGGTAAAGACTTTCTCAAAAAGGGAGAGCCCCGAACAGGAGAGATTGACCATTGACTTCCCTTTATAATTTCAATAAATTTTTTATATGAGTGCCCCATTGAGCCCGAGTGCCCGGAAGGTCCAGGAGGTTTTGAAAGCCCTGGGTTTTCAAAATCAAATACTGGAACTCCACGCAACCACTCGCACTTCCGCGGAGGCGGCTCAGGCAGTGGGCTGTCAGGTCGGGCAAATCGCCAAATCCATTCTCTTTAGGGGCAGGCATACCGATCAGCCCGTTCTCGTCATTGCCAGTGGACCCAATCGCATCAATGAAAAAAGAATCGAAGGACTGATCTCTGAACCTCTCGGCAAGGCAGATGCTGATTTTGTCCGTCAAAAGACTGGTTTTGTGATCGGTGGTGTTCCCCCTGTTGGCCATCTTGAGAAAATGGAGATCTTCATTGACGAAGATTTATTTCGCTATGAAGAGATCTGGGCGGCAGCCGGCACGCCCAATGCGGTCTTCAAACTCACCCCTTCTGACCTCGTGAAGATGACAGGGGGCCGCATCATCCCGATCAAATAAAAATGAGGATTCGATGACTCAAGGGCAACCATTGAAAAGGAGGCAAGAAATGGAATTGAAAACGGAACGATTGGAGATCCCGGAAGGATGCAATGTCATCTTCGGTCAAACCCATTTCATTAAAACCGTAGAAGACCTCTATGAAATTATGGTGGGGTCTGTCCCCGGTGCCAAATTCGGAATCGGGTTCTGCGAGGCCTCTGGCCACTGCCTCGTCCGGGGTGAAGGAAATGATGAAGCCCTGAAAAAAATAGCCATGGAAAATACCTTCCGGATCGGAGCTGGCCACACCTTTATCATCCTGTTAAAGGATGCCTTTCCCATCAATATTCTCAATGCGGTGAAGATGTGCCAGGAGGTCTGCACGATCTTTTGTGCCACGGCCAATCCGGTTGAAGTCATCTTGGCTCAATCCGAACAGGGGAGAGGGGTTCTCGGTGTGATCGATGGGTCCCTGCCAAAAGGGATGGAGAAAGAGGACGGGGTTGCCTGGAGAAAAGAACTCCTGAGAAAATTTAAGTATAAATTATAAATCATTTCGCTATGCGCTATGCCCTGTGTGCTAAGCGATATTACCCTCCATCTTTGACCAGACACTCCAGGGCGGTAATATATTCCTCTGTCATGCAGGTGGGGATCCGATGCTTTTTCAGGCACTCGAAGCATTTACTGGGTTCATAGAGGGGGGTGCTTACGTACTTCTCCCCGCCATCTGGAAAGAGGGTGACGATCACCCCGCGACCCAACTCCTTCGCCTTCTGCAGTGCCCCCCACATGGCTGCCCCCGAACTGATTCCGCAGAAGATCCCTTCCCGGAGGGTAAGGACTCTCGCCATCTCGAAGGCATCCTCATCTTTGACATTGATCTTTTCATCCAATCGGCCGGGGTCATAGATTTCGGGCACATATTGAGAGCTGAGGTTCTTCAGCCCCTGGATGCCTGAATTGGGATAAGGCTCCACCCCCACAATCCTGATTTCTGGATTGTATTCCTTCAATCTCTTGGAAACACCCATCAGGGTTCCGGTGGTCCCGAGGCCTGCCACAAACATCCTGACCTTTCCCCTGGTCGCCCTCCAGATCTCCTCTCCTGTAGTCTCATAATGAGCCAGGACATTATACTTATTCTCAAATTGATGGGGCATATAATATTTTGGATCCCGGGCCATCTCTTCTGCCAGATCGATCGCCCCATCCATTCCCCTCGAACCGGGGCTGAGGATGATCTTTGCGCCGAAAGCGGTAAGGATCTTTCTTCGCTCCATGCTCATCGTTTCCGGCATCACCAGTTCCAACCGGTATCCTTTTACTGAACAGACCATGGCCAGGGCAATGCCCGTATTCCCGCTGGTGGGTTCGATGACGATCTTCTCTTTCGTCAGAAGGCCCTCCTTCTCACCGTATCCAATCATATATTTTGCAATGCGGTCCTTCACTGAGCCCGCGGGATTATAGCGTTCCAGCTTGGCATAAACCTTCACCTTATGGTCAGGAACAATATGATTAATCTTGACCAGAGGGGTGTAGCCTACTAAATCGACCATGTCGTGAGCCACACGATACATTGCCTTATCCGCCTCCTTAAATTGAACTACCACCAGCTACAAGCTTGTGGATTCTCTACTGACTGAAGTTAGCTAAAAACGAAACAACCAGCACAGAAATCTTCACGAGGGGAAATCTGAAAAACCTGCACACAGTGTGCATACTAAAGTGTTCGCCTGAAGGCGAGGGTTTTTCTCTCCGAGTGAGACAATAAGAGTAAGATGTTAAGGATCAGGGTAATGGTACCCGTTTCATCCAGGGACTATGAACGTTAAACGATAAACGAAGAAAAAAGTATCATCATTTTTGTTCATAGTTCGTTGTTCATCGTTCATTGTACGAGAGAGGTTTCAGAACCTTAACCCGATGACGATCTCCATTGTTTATATTGAAAACTGACTCAGGATTTCCGCCTTCCCGTCCGTGATGGCAATGGAATGTTCAAAATGGGCGGAGCGCTTCCCGTCAGCGGTCACCACTGTCCATCCATCCGAAAGCACTCTCACTTCATAAGTTCCTTCATTCACCATCGGCTCCAGGGCAAAGATCATCCCGGACTCCAATCTCGGCCCCTGATGAGGAGGCCCAAAATTAGGGATCTGGGGTTCCTCATGAAGATCCTTTCCGATCCCATGGCCCACGAAATCCCTCACGACCGAGAAACCACCGGATTCCACACAGGCCTGAATGGCATGGGAGATGTCATAGAGGCGATTTCCAGCCCTCGCCTTTTCTATCCCGACATAAAGGGCCTTTTCCGTCACCTCGAGAAGTTCCCTGGCCCTTTGATCCACTTCTCCTACGGGGAGTGTGATCGCCGCATCTCCGAAGTAACCGTTGAGGGTCACCCCCACATCCAGGCTCACGATATCCCCCTCTCTTAACTTCCTGGAACCGGGGATGCCATGGACCACCTCTTCATTAATGGAGACACAGAGGGTGGCAGGAAAACCCCTGTAACCCTTAAATGCAGGGGTTGCCCCTTTCGCAAGGATGAGGGTTTCTGCAATTCGATCCAATTCCTGTGGGGTGATCCCGGGGGCAATCACCTTTTTAAGCTCCTCGAAAACCTCTGCCACAATGGCATTAGATTTTCTTAATTGTTCAATCTCCCGGTGGGATCGAAGGGTAATCACACCATTAGTATGCATTTCAAGCTTATCCCTTGTCAATATCGATCAACCCGAGGCCCTGGCTCAGAAAGTAAAGCTCCCCGCCCACAGGGCGGGGCTTTCGGGTTAAGGTAGTGTCATTAATATTGTCGGCTTTGGCTCCAATTCTGGAGCCCGTTACCGCCATACCCGCCTACAAGGCGGGGCATTCAGCCGACTTTCCCGTAAAAGTCTAAGGAATAAAGGTTAGGCAAAGAGACCGGTTTTATTTTTGGGTAAGGGTAATGGTTTTAAATGACCAGCCCCAACCCTCTGACCTTTGCCCAAACCGCCTTCATCGCCCTAGCCTTTAACCTTGTCTAAAAGATCATTTTCATAATTTGAGGGTGGCGCTCCGTCATGAAGGACTTCTCTACAATGGACGAAGGGTTGACTTTATTGCTCTATCCTGTAAAATGGTATTTATTGAGAATAAGGGGGCATCGATGATCACGAGATATACCCGGCCGGAGATGGGGAGGATATGGACGGAAAAAAGGAAGTTTGAGACCTGGCTTGAGATTGAACTGAGGGTTTGCGAAGCCCTGGGTGAACTGGGAGAGATCCCGAAAGAAGCAGTCAGCCAGATCAAAGAAAAGGCCAGTTTCGATGTCAATCGTATCAATGAACTGGAGAGGGTGACAAAACATGATGTGATCGCCTTCCTGACCAATGTGGGAGAATCGATCGGTCCCCTCTCAAGATACCTCCATTACGGCATCACCTCCTCCGACATCCTCGACACCTCCCTCGCCCTCCTTCTGAAAGAGGCCTCTGATCTCATCTTGCAAGACCTCCATCGCCTCCTGGAGGTATTGAAGGAGAAGGCCTCTCAACATAAAGACACCCTGATGATCGGGCGATCCCACGGCATCCACGCCGAACCGATCACCTTCGGTCTCAAGATGGCCCTCTGGTATGATGAGATGAAACGAAATCTTCTTCGGATGGAGAGGGCAAAGGAGACGATCAGCGTGGGTAAGATCTCAGGGGCCGTAGGAACCTTTGCCCATATCCCTCCTTTCGTTGAGGAGGCGGTCTGCAAACAATTGGGATTGAAACCCGCTCCGATCTCCACTCAGATCGTTCAGAGGGACCTCCATGCTGAATTCTTCACTACCCTGGCTATCCTCGCCTCATCGATTGAAAAATTTGCCGTGGAGCTGAGGCATCTTCAACGGACCGAGGTGTGTGAGGCAGAAGAATTCTTCTCAAAAGGCCAGAAGGGTTCCTCTGCCATGCCCCACAAGAGAAACCCGATCTCAGCAGAGAATCTCTCGGGACTTGCCAGGCTGGTCCGTTCCTACAGTATTGCTTCAATGGAGAATGTGCCCCTTTGGCATGAGCGGGATATCAGCCACTCTTCGGTGGAAAGGGTGATATCCCCGGATGCCACCATTCTCGTCGACTACATGCTTAACCGCCTCACCTCTCTCGTCGAAAATCTCATCGTCTACCCGCAAAAGATGAAGGCCAATCTTGAAAGGATGGGCGGGCTCATCCATTCCGAAGCCGTTCTTCTCCTCCTGACGAAAAAGGGTCTCTCCAGAGAGGAGGCCTACGGGGTGGTTCAGAGGAATGCGATGAAGGCCTGGGAGGAGGGAGGGGATTTCAAAACCTTACTCTCCCGGGACGAAACAATCCGGCGCCATCTCAGCGGGGAGGAGCTGGATCGCGCCCTGGATGTTCGAAGTCATCTCAAACATGTGGATGACATCTTTCAAAGGGTCTTTGGGAAAGAATAGATGAAGAAGAGCCAAAAATCTCCTACTGATATCAGAGATCTCCTCCGAATGAAAGAGCCTTCTGACCGGGGGGGAAGGAAACCCATTTTACAAAAAACCCACTTCACGATCTGGTATTTTGTGATCGCTTTTCTGATCATCCTGCTGGTCCAGCATTATATCGTGATGAAAAAGCCAGAGGTTGTCATCCCTTACAGCCAGTTTAAGGAATTGGCGCAGGCCGGAAAAGTCAGTGACCTGACCATTACCGACGAAGCGATTACGGGGAAGATGGAGACTGCAAAAGGGACTGAGAATTTCCAGACAGTGAGGGTCGTGGATCCGGACCTGGTCAAACAGCTCGATGCCAGACAGATCAAATACACTGGGAAGGTTGAAAGCAAATGGCTGATGAATATCCTCTCCTGGATCCTTCCTCTCATTTTATTCATTTTCTTCTGGAGATTCCTCCTGTCCCGGATGGGGCCTGAGACGAGTGTCATGTCTTTTGGAAAAAGCCGGGCCAAGATCTTCGCGGAAAAGGACAAGAAGGTCACCTTCATGGATGTGGCTGGCATTGATGAGGCCAAAGAGGAACTCAAAGAGGTGGTCGAATTTCTGAAAAGCCCGGAGAAGTTTCAACGTCTCGGCGGAAAGATACCGAAGGGCGTGCTTCTGGTTGGAGCGCCCGGGACAGGAAAGACACTGCTCGCAAAGGCGGTCGCAGGGGAGGCCAATGTCCCCTTCTTCTCCATCAGCGGTTCCGATTTCGTGGAAATGTTTGTGGGGGTGGGAGCCGCAAGGGTGAGAGACCTCTTTGCCCAGGCTCAAAACCATGCCCCCTGCATCATCTTCATCGACGAACTCGATGCCCTGGGAAAGGCAAGGGGAGTCAATCCCATCGGACGGCACGATGAACAGGAACAGACCCTCAATCAACTTCTCGCAGAGATGGACGGTTTTGAGCCCAACACCGGGGTCATCATCATGGCGGCCACCAATCGACCCGAGATCCTTGACCCTGCCCTGCTCAGGCCAGGGAGGTTTGACCGGCATGTCGTGGTGGACCGGCCGGATATTGTGGGCCGGGAAGAGATCCTTAAGATCCACACCAAGAGCGTCAAACTCTCTCCCGGGGTTGACCTCAGGGTGATCGCCTCCAGGACTCCCGGATTCGTAGGGGCAGACCTTGCGAATATCATCAATGAGGCGGCTCTCCTTGCAGCCCGAAAGAACAAAGAGGCCGTGGAGATGACCGATATTGAAGAGGCCATCGATCGGGTGATCGCAGGGCTGGAAAAGAAAAGACGGCTGATGTCGAAGAAGGAGAAGGAGATCGTAGCCTTTCATGAAGCTGGCCATGCCCTCATGGCCTCCACCGTGCCAAACGCCGATCCGGTCCGTCGCATCTCCATCATCCCGAGAGGGATCTCCGCTCTGGGCTATACCCTTCAGCTCCCCACAGAGGATCGATACCTGATGACCCGGTCCGAACTTCTGGACCGGCTCGCCGTACTTCTGGGGGGGAGGGTGTCGGAAGAGATCATCTTCGGAGAGATCTCTACGGGGGCCCATAATGATCTCCAGCGGGCCACCGATATTGCCACCAGCATGGTGAAGGAATACGGGATGAGTGAAGCCTTGGGCTATGTGACCTTTGAAAAAGAGAAGAAGCCTTTCTTTCTCCCGCCCACTCTGACCTCTTCCAAGGAATACAGTGAGGAGACGGCAAGGAAGATCGATGAGGAGGTCAAGAAGATTATTGATCAGGCCTACCACCGGACCAAAGAGATCCTCCAAGGGAAGAAGGATAAACTTGAAGAACTTGCTCGTTTTCTCCTCGAAAAAGAGGTGGTCGAGGAGGCGGATCTAAAAAAGATCCTTCACCCGCAGGCAGAGGAGTTCTCATGAAGCATTTCTTTAAACATCTTCGCGCAAAGATCTTTGCGGGCATTCTGGTCATCCTTCCTTTAGGGATCACCTTCCTTGTCCTGAAGTTCGTCTTCAACGGCCTGGATCGAATCCTTGACCCCCTGATCCCTGATATCACGATCTCTCTGTTCCATCGCGTATACCATAATATTCCGGGGGTAGGAATATTCGCCTTCTTTTTCTTACTCTATCTCATCGGGTTGATCACCACCAATGTGTTGGGCCGAAAGCTGATCGGTTGGGGGGATCGTCTCTTTGCCACTATTCCGGTCGTCAAAAACATCTATACCTCCTCCAAACAGTTGACCGATGCCTTCTCAGCCACGCGAAAAGGTTCCTTCCGTCAGGCTGTCTTCGTTGAATTTCCACAGGAGGGAAATTATGTGCTGGGCTTTGTGACGAATGAGTTGACGGATCGAGAACAACAAAAGAGGGTCACGGTTTTTATCCCGACCGCCTTCATCCCGCCTCAGGGATTCCTCCTCTTTCTCCCCAAACAGAAAATACTCCCCTCCCAGTTGACCGTTGAAGAGGCGATCAAGGCCATCATGTCTGTGGGGATTGTCGCTCCCCAAACCCTCTCTGCCCCATTAGGCCGAACAGGAGTAGAAAAGGATTCCGTTGAAAATTTAAAAGGAATGGAGTATCTTAAACCTAAAATCGAAGGAGGCCTCTAAATCATGGAGGGTATTACACTTCTCATCGCCGTGGTTGCTCTCATCATCGCCATTCTCGCCTATCAGCGAACCGGAGGAACTGCGGAATTGAAACGCCAGTTAGAATCCAAAACTACCTCTCCTGATCTGAAGAAACAGATCGAAACGTTGACTGTCATGACCGATGCCTTAAGAGAGAAGACAGCCGATGCACTGGAACGCCTGGAGAAGGTGGTCCGAAAGACCGAAAAGGTTGAATAGGTCTTCGGCCCGCATTCAACCAAGACGAAAGTGCGGGCAATTCGAAATGGCATGCTTAGAGGACCTCCGTGTCTGAAACCGTAAAAACCATTACTGCCTGGCTTGTCACCTCGGGGATCAAGGTCACCGGGATCCTCATTGGCCTGTTCGTCCTCTTCCAGATGTCCAAATGGATCCTGAAATGGATGGAGAAGTTTGTACCGGAGAAGGATTCCTTATATGCGGTAGAGGCGAAGAAAAGAGCCCATACCTTGGGGAGCATTCTCCGCCATGCCCTTCTCATCATCCTCATTTTCATCGCCATCCTCATGATTCTTGGAGAGCTGGGGATACAACTGGCTCCGCTTCTGGCCACCGCAGGCATCGGTGCCCTGGCCATTGGCTTCGGAGCCCAGAGCTTGGTGAAGGATGTCATCAGTGGTTTTTTCATCCTCCTGGAGAACCAGTACCGGATTGGAGATGTGATTGAGGTCGCAGGCGTTTCAGGACTGGTGGAATCCTTAAGCTTGAGAAGGACGGTGCTGAGAGATCTGCAGGGGAGAGTCCATGTGGTTCCGAATGGTGAGATCAAGGTTGTCAGCAATCTCTCCAAAGAGTGGTCACGGTCCGTCCTGGATGTGGGTATCTCCTATCGGGAAGATACGGATCGGGTCGTGAATACCTTACGGGAGATTGGTGCAGAACTGGAATCGGACTCCGATTACAAGAGATCAATCCTTGAGCCCCTCCAGATTTTAGGGGTGGAAAAATTCGAAGAATCCCAGGTTCTCATCCGGTTGATGGTCAAAACCGTACCCCTCAAACAGTGGGAGGTTGGAAGGGAGCTAAGAAAAAGGATTCTCAAACGATTCAAGGAAATGGGAATTGAAATCCCCTTTCCCCACCGGGTCCTTCTCTGGGCTGAACCCCAGCAGAAGCCTGACTCTCAATGACCCTTGTCAGTGGGTGAGCTGGAAATTCAGATTTGATGGATAAACCCCTTCGCATCCTGTTCGTAACCCCCGAGGCTGTCCCTTTTGCCAAGACAGGAGGATTGGCAGATGTCGCAGGTGCCCTTCCCAAATTCCTCCGCCTCCTGGGGTGCGAAGTGATCCTGGCCATGCCTTACTACCGGATGGTAAAGCAATCCGGATTTCCTGTTCAATCTCTGGGTGAAGAGATGGAAATCCCCCTGGGTGAAGAAACCCTGCAGGCAGAGATCTCCCGGGGAAAACTGAATCACGAAATACCTCTCTATTTCATTGGCCGGGATGAGTTTTTCGACAGGGAGTACCTTTACAGTACACCCAAGGGGGATTACTTTGATAACGCAGAACGATTCATCTTCTTCTCCAGAGCGGCCCTCCAACTCTGCGACCACCTGAGATTCTCTCCTGACATCATCCACCATCACGAATGGCAAACGGGGTTGATCCCTGCCTTCCTTAGATCGGCCTACCGAAACGATCCTCTCTTTTCCCAGACCGCCGTCGTCTTCACCATCCATAACATCGCTTATCAGGGGCTCTTTAAAAAAGAGAAATTCAGGCTCACCGGCCTGCCCATGGAGATGTACAACCCGGAAGGAATTGAATTCTGGGAAAGGATCAATTTCATGAAGGCGGGGATCGTTTATGCCGATGCGATCAATACCGTCAGTCAGAAATATAGCGAGGAGATCCAGACCTCGGAATACGGTTATGGACTGGAAGGAATATTAAGAAAGAGAAAGGGAGATCTGTTCGGGATCCTCAACGGCGTGGATTACCAGCAATGGGATCCTTCCCGTGACCCTCACCTGGTGGCCCGGTACGATCTGAATCATCTTTCGGGAAAGGAGGAATGCAAAAGAGACCTCCTGAGAGAACTGGACCTCCCTCCTTCTCTTGAAAAGGCTCCCCTCTTGGGAATGATCTCACGGCTCGCCGATCAAAAAGGGTTCGATCTTCTCATGGAGATATTAGATGAACTGCTCACCTTCGATATCGGATTTGTGCTTCTGGGAACAGGGGAACAAAAATATCATGACCTCTTCCATCAGGTGGCCCAGAAGTATCCTCAAAAAACCGCCATCCGGATCGCCTACGATGACCGGCTGGCTCATCAGATTGAGGCAGGGGCGGACCTCTTTCTCATGCCTTCGAAATATGAGCCCTGCGGTCTCAATCAAATCTATAGCCTGAGATACGGGACCGTTCCTGTGGTCCGGGCCACGGGGGGATTGGATGATACCATTACGAGCTATGACCCTGCCACCGGAAAGGGAAATGGCTTTAAATTCATTCGCTACGAGGCTAAGGAATTTTTAGATCAGATCAAAGCGGCCATCGGTTTCTACTCCCGGCCGAACCACTGGAAAAGGCTCATCCGAAATGCGATGAGTTCTGATTTCTCCTGGCAGAGGTCTGCGGAGGCCTACCTACGACTCTATCAAATAGCACTGGAGAAGAAGAGAGACCCCCTTCAAATAAAAAATGAATAATTGGAGAGATATGGAAAGAAAAAAATTGATCTTCATTACGGCCTGCTGGTTATCCCTGTCCCTGTTCGCTCCGCCCCCCCTGCGGGCCAAAACCCTTCCTTTCAAAAATGCAAATTTCCCGAGACTCGTCGAGACGGGAGAATTGGCCAGTCTCGTGCATCATCCTTCCATCCGCATCATTGATATGCGGAATTCCCTTTCAGATTATCTGAAAGGCCATGTTACGAATGCCGTCTATCTTCATTTTGAAAATCTCCGGATTCCGGACAGGGGAATACCCGGCCAGGCCCCCGACAGAATCTGTTTGGAAAGATTATTAGGAGAAAACTTAAGCCTCTCGAACCCCATGTGGGT
>Ga0163210_1001123_pt1 | contig 11558 bp, 8 predicted proteins | sample Kivu_220m_FD_113536 | JGI IMG/M metagenome (GOLD analysis project Ga0163210, IMG submission 113536) | Freshwater microbial communities from Lake Kivu, Western Province, Rwanda to study Microbial Dark Matter (Phase II) - Kivu_220m | ecosystem: Environmental > Aquatic > Freshwater > Lake ... | reverse complement strand
AGCAGGGGGAACGGGAGCAGGCTCGGGTGCAGTACCGGAAGTTCCTCGAGTGCTGGAAGGACGCCGATCCCGGGCATCCGGAGCTCGCGGACGCGCGGAGGCGCCTCGCGGCGCTCCGCTGAAGCGAGGACTTACGCTTCCCCCAGGTAGGTCTTCCTCACCCGCTCATCCGCGAGCAGATCGCCGGCCGCGCCCGCCAGCGCCACGCGCCCGGTTTCGAGCACGTAGCCGCGCTGAGCGACCTTCAAGGCCGCGCGCGCGTTCTGCTCGACGAGCAGCACCGTCACACCACGGGCGTTGATCTCGCGAATCGTCTCGAAGATCAGCTTGACGAGCTGCGGCGCCAGCCCCAACGACGGCTCGTCGAGCAGCAGCAGCCGCGGGCGCGCCATCAGCGCCCGGCCGATGCAGAGCATCTGCTGCTCGCCACCGGAGAGCGTGCCGCCGAGCTGCTCGCGCCGCTCCGCCAGACGCGGAAAGAGCTCGAAGACGCGCCGGCGATTCGCTTCAATCGCCGCCCGGTCGTCGCCCAGCGTGAAGGCGCCCATGGCCAGGTTCTCGTCGACCGAGAGCGCGGCAAAGACCCCGCGCCCCTCCGGCGCGTGCGAGATGCCGAGGGCGACGATCCGGTGCGCGGGCAGCCCGAGGATGCCCTCCCCGCCCAGCTCGATCGCGCCGCGGCACCTCGGGACCAGCCCCGAGATGGCCCGCAGCGTGGTCGACTTCCCCGCGCCGTTCGCGCCCAGCAGGGTGACGATCTCCCCCTCCTCGACACTCAGGTCGATCCCTTTCAGCGCCTGGACGTGCCCGTAGGCGGCGGTCAGGTTCTGGATCCGCAGCAGGGGCACGGCGTCAGTCCTCCTCCGTGCCCAGGTACGCCTCGATCACGCGCGGCTCGCGCTGCACTTCGGCGGGCGTGCCTTCGGCGATCTTCCGCCCGTGATCGATGACCACGATCCGCTCGCAGAGAACCATGACGAGCTTCATGTCGTGCTCGATCAGGAGAATCGTGATCTCGCGCTCGCGGATGCGTCGCAACGTCGCCACCAGCTCGGTCGTCTCGGCTTCGTTCAAGCCCGCGGCCGGCTCGTCCAACGCCAGCAGGGCGGGCTGCGTCGCCAGCGCCCGCGCCAGTTCCAGGCGTCGCTGCAGTCCGTAGGGCAGGTTCTTGGCGAGCTCCAGCCGATACGCCTCCAGGCCGAGCCGCGCGAGCAGAGCGTCCGCTTCCGCGCCGATCCGCGCTTCCTCCTGGCGCTGCCGCGGCGGGCGCGCCAATGCTCCCCAGACACCGGCGCGCGTGCGATGGTGCAGCCCGGCCATCACGTTCTCGCGCACGGTCAGATTCCGGAAGAGGTGGATCGTTTGAAACGTGCGCGCGATGCCCCGCGCGGTCACCTCGTGCGGCCGGAACGCGCGTCCCGCGGGCAGCAGCCGCGCCAGCCCGCGGGCCGGCGGGCGCGCCACGGCCTCCCCGCGGAAGCGGATCTCCCCCGCGGTCGGCGGATAGAAGGCGGTGATCATGTTGAAGAGCGTCGTCTTCCCGGCGCCGTTCGGGCCGATCAGGCCGAGGATCTCGCCGGAGTGCACGTCGAAGCTCACGTCCTCGATCGCCGCCAGGCCGCCGAAGCGTTTGGTCAGGCCGCGCACCTCGAGCAGCTCGCTCACGGCGCCTCCTCGGCGGGCTCCCCGCCGCGGACCGACGACGACGCGCGCCGGCTGGGCCAGAGGCCGCCCGGGCGCGCGATCATCATGACGACCATCGCGATCCCGACCCAAGCGTCGCGCCAGTCCTTCAGCGGACGGAAGAGCTCGGGCAGCGTCACCATGCCGATCGTCCCGACGAAGACGCCCGGGATCGAGCCCGTCCCGCCCAGCACCACGATGCAGAAGAGGACAACCGACTCCATGAACTTCGCCAAGTCGGGCGCGATGACCGTGAGCTTGCCGGCGTAGAGCCCGCCCGCCAGCCCGGCCCAGGCGGAGCCGATCACGAAGGCGAGGAGCTTCACCCGCGTGGTGTCGATGCCCATCGCCTCGGCGGCTTCTTCATCCTCGCGCACGTAGAGGAGCGCGCGGCCGAAGCGCGAGTCCTGCAGACGCTGCATGCCCCCCAGGGTGAGGAGCAGCACCAACAGCATCAGGTAGTAGTGATAGATCGGCGCGCGCAGCTCGAGGCCGAAGAGGCTCGGCCGGTCGATGCCGCTCAGCCCGTTGGCGCCGCCGGTCAAGCCGAAGACGTCGTTGACCAGCGCGAGGCGCACCACCTCGCCGAACGCGATCGTCACGATGCAGAGGTAGTCGCCGCGCAGGTGCAGGATCGGCCGCGTGATCAGATACCCGAAGAGGCCCGCGACCACGATGCAGGCGGGTAGCGTCGCGAGCAGCGGCACGCCCAGGCGCAGGTTCAGGATCCCGGCGGTGTAGGCGCCCAGCGCGTAGAAGGCGGCATGACCGAGCTGGAAGAGGCCCGCGTAGCCGACGATCAGGTTCAGGCTCAGGCCCAGGATCGCGTAGAGCCCGGTGCGCCAGAGGACCGTTCGGTAGTAGTCACCCAGCGGGAGCGGCAGGAGCAGCGCCAGCGCGAGCAGGCCCATCTGCCACTGCCACGGCCGGAGCTTCATACCTTCGCTCCCACGCGCTCGCCGAGGAGCCCGGTCGGGCGCAGGATGAGGATCAGGATCAGGGCGGCGTAAGCGATCACGTCCTTCCACTGCGGCGAGATGTAGCCCGAGGCGAGCGTCTCGACCACGCCCAGCAGCATCCCGCCCAGCATCGCGCCCGGGATGTTGCCGATACCGCCCAGGATCGCGGCGATGAACGCCTTCAAGCCGAAGGTCCAGCCGAGCGTGAAGTCGAAGGAGCCGTAGTAGAGGCCGACGATCAGGCCCCCGATCCCGCCCAGGCCGGGCCCGATCAGGAAGACGATGGCGATGATCCGGTCGACGTCGATCCCCATCAACCGCGCCACCGTCGGATCAAGGGAGACGGCCCGCATCGCGGTGCCGATGCGGGTGCGCTGCACGAAGAGGTAGAGCGCCGCCATGAGCACGCCGGCGACCGCGAGCACGATGAGCTGCATCCAGCCGAGGCGCACGCCCTCCGCGAGCGTGATCCCGCCGGGGAGCGCGATCCCAGGCGGGAAGGTGCGCCAGCTGGCGCCGAAGATGTTGCGCGCCAGGCTCTGCAGGATGAAGGCGACACCCAGCGCGGAGATGATCGGCGGCAGGCGCCCGGCGGAGCGCAGCGGCCGGTACGCCACGCGCTCGACCAGCACACCCAGCATCGCGATCGCCACGATCACCAGCGCGCCGATCGGCACGATCAGCCAGGGGCTGCCGGCGATCCCGGCGCTCACCAGCGCCAGGACCGCGGTGAGCCCCAGGTAAGCACCCCACATGAAGAGGTCCCCGTGGGCGAAGTTGATGAGCTTCAGCACCCCGTAGACCATCGTGTAGCCGAGGGCGACCAAGGCATAGAAGGAGCCGATCGTGATGCCGTTCACCAGCTGCTGAACGAGCTGCATCGCCCTATTGTGTCGGCTGCTGTTGGCTCAGCGCGAACTGGCCGTTCTCGTCGATCCGGTAGCCGACGTGGATCGTGCCCAGCCGATCGCCCTTCGCGTCGAAGCCGAGAATCGGCCCGCTCAGACCGTTCAGATTCTGGAGCGACGCGTGCAGATACTCGGCCAGGACCTTGGGCTCCGTCGAGCCGGTCTGCTGCAGCGCGTGGCGGATGACGTTGAACGCCTCCCCCGCCATCAGCGTCCAGGTGCTCGCCGGCGCCTCGCCGTAGCGGGCGGTGTAGTCGGCGATGAACTTCCGCGCCTCGGGGTAGTCGAGGTCCTTCGGCAGCGGCTCGGTCACGACGTAGTTGCCCGCGGCGTTCGCCTTCCCCGCGATCTCGATCATGATCGGATTGTTGCAGGCATCGCCCGCGATCCAGCGGACCGGCAGCCCCAGCTCGCGCGACTGCTTCATCAGCAGCCCGGCCTGCGAGTGGTAGCCCGTGAAGAAGACCGCGTCCAGCCGGGAGGCGCCAATGCGGGTCAGGATGGGCGTGAAATCCTTGTCGGCGGGATTGATGGCGTCGTAGAAGCTGATCTCCAGCCCCTGCTTGTCGGCGGCGCGGCGCGCCTCCAGCGCCAGCCCCTGCGCGTAGGTCGAGTTGTCGTGCAGGATGCCGACGCGGGTCGCTCCCATGACCTCCTTCAGGAACCGGACGGCGAAAAGCCCCTGGCGATCGTCGACGAAGCAGACGCGGAAGAAGCGCGGGAAGCCTTTCTGCGTGAGGCGCACGGCGGTCGAGGAGGGTGTGATGTGGAGAATCCCCGCCTCGTTGTAGATCTGGGAGGCCGGCTCGGTGGCGGTCGAATTGTAGGCGCCGATCACCGCCACGACGCCCGCGTCGACCAGCCGCTGCGCCACCAACGCCGACTGCGTCGGGTCGCCGGCGTCGTCCTCGACGACGAGCTGCACTTTCTTCCCGTGGATCCCGCCGGCGGCGTTGGTCTGGTCGACCAGCATCTTCACCGCCTTCTGGAAGCCGTCGCCCTCGTAGGCATAGTCGCCGGTCATCGGGCCCTGGAGGCCGATTCGGATCGCGCCCTCTTCCTTGGCGCATCCCGCGAGCAGGGCGAGAGCGGCGACGATCGCGAGGACCGCCATTCCGGCGAGCCAGCGAGTGCGGTGCATGCGTCCCTCCGTCCGTGGCCGAGATGGGAATCTAGCTCGCCCGCGCGACCCGGGCAAGACGCAAGCCGCGCGCAATCGGCCCGCGGTCCCACTCCATCCTAGCGGACTGTCGGGGGCTGGCGAGCTCGGGGGAGGCCGTGCTACCATTGATATGTGTAGCATCAGCCGCACGTGCTTCGGCCAACCAGGGAGGACGACATGCAACTGCAACCCCCACTCCGTATCCTTCGGGCCTCGACGATCGTCGCGCTCGTGTCCGGCATTGGCTTGCTGCTCGCCACAACGCCCTCCGCCGGGGCCTCGACCTACACAGTCACCCAGACGGGTGACTCGGGCGCCGGGTCCTTACGCCAGGTTATCCTCGACGCCAACGCCCATGCGGGCGCCGATCGGATCGAGTTCAGAATCTCCAGCGGCACCCCGTTCATCCAGCCGGCCTCGGCCCTCCCGGATATCTCCGGCAAGGTGTACATCGATGGCTGGAGCCAGCCCGGCTACGCCGACGACCCGGTCGTGATCGACGGCTCGCTCGCCGGGGAGTACGCGGACGGTTTCCACCTGACCGCTGACAGCTGCACGATCCGGGGACTCGTGATCCAGCGCTGGGGCTATAGCGGCATCCGCGCCTACATCTCGCACTACCATCTCTTCATCGGCAACCACGTCGGCGTTGGCGCCGACGGCGTAACCGATCAGGGGAACGAGATCGGCGTGAACATCCAGAGCGGGATCGGCTGCACCATAGGCGGCTCGCTCGCTAGCGATCGGAACGTGATCTCGGGCAACGGGGTCGGCGTGACGATCACCACCGACGCGATCAACAACAAGGTTCTGGGCAACTACATCGGGTTGGGGGCTGACGGTCGGACGGCGGTGCCCAACGACACCTACGGTGTCTGGGTCCACGGTGGCTGCTTCGGGACCACGATCGGCGGTGCGGTGGCGGGCGCCGGCAATGTGATCTCGGGCAACGGAAGCCAAGGGATCTGGATCCTGGACTCCGTGAACGACCAAATCCGGGGCAATATCATCGGCCTGGACCACGCCGGATCTGCCGCACGGGGCAATGGGGGAAGCGGGATTCGGACCTCGGCAACCGGTATCGAGATCGGTGGAACGACGAGCGCCGCGCGCAACGTCATCTCCGGCAATGTCGGGCACGGCATCGAGATCACCAGCGGCTGGGCCGAGGGCACCCGCGTGCTGGGCAACTACATCGGCACGGACGACACCGGGATGTACGACCGCGGCAACGGAGGCAGCGGCATCGCGCTGACCTCGCTGCACGTGAAGATCGGAGGGCTGGCAACCGGATCCGGCAATCTCATCTCCGGGAACGACGCCTGCGGGATCGTGTTCTCCTCGTACGCCGCCGCCGACACCGTGCAAGGCAACGTGATCGGGCTGAACGCCGAAGGCACCGGCCCTCTCGGCAATTCGAGTCACGGCATCCTCGTCATGGAGCATGCCGCCAGCATCGTGATCGGCGCGGCCCAGCCCGCCGGTCGGAACGTGATCTCGGCCAACGGTGGCGACGGCATCAAGACCACCGGCGACGGCCCCACCCGCGACGTGCACGTGATCGGCAACTACATCGGGTCGGACGTCACCGGAGCCCTGGATCGCGGGAACGCGGGATGCGGTCTGGACGTCGCCGGCTTGTCCCATAGGATCGGCGGGTTGGAGCAGGGTGAGGGGAACCTCATCTCTGGAAACGACGGGCTGGCCGGCATCAACCTGGCGACACCGAGCAGCCACAACCAGTCGATCCAGGGCAACTCCATCGGGACGGCCGCCGACGGCACCGCCCTGGGCAACGCCGGAGACGGGATCTCGGTCCGCACCGGCGCCTACAACATCTGCATCGGCGGCGGAACGGAGGGCCGCAACTTGATCGCCTACAACGGCCTGAGCGGCGTCGCGGTGCTGCACGACTCGACCGAGGCGTTCGTCCTGAGCAACTCGATCTACTCAAACCAGCAGCTCGGCATCTCGCTCGGCGGCGGCACGCTCCCAACGCCTAACGATCCGCTCGACGCGGACACGGGCCCCAACGGGCTACAGAACTACCCTGTGCTCACGTTGGCAGCCCCGACGGGCGCCTGGGGTACGCTCAGCAGCACCCCGTTGAGCGAAAACAACGTGCAGATCTTCGCCAGCAGTGTGTGCGACCCGAGCGGCTACGGCGAGGGGATGCGGTTGTTGGGGACCGTCGACGTGACAACGAACGAAGAAGGCAACGGATCGTTCTACTGCCTCTTCGAGACGCCCACGCCTGCGGGCAGCATGGCGACGGCGACTGCCACTTGCGGCGGCTGCACCTCCGAGTTCAGCGCCTGCATGATCGTTGACGAGGCGGCCGGCCTGGCGGACGGCACGCAGGACGGTCCAGCCGGCGGACCAGCGCTGTCCCTGGCCTCACCGGGCCGAGCCGGCCAGGCGGTGCGGATCATCTACCGGGTGGCTGCGAAGGACAAGGCGATGGTCACGCTCGGGCTGTACGATGTTTTGGGCCGCAACGTGAGGAACCTCGTAGCCGGGCCGCAGGCCCGTGGGACGCACGATCTCGCGTGGGACGGAGCCGACGACGCCGGGCACGACGTTCCCCCGGGTGTCTATCTCTGCCGATTGGACGTCGGCGGCGTGCGCCACACGGGCCGACTGGTGCTACTCCGTTAGACCGAGATCTCCCGGATCCGCAGCGCGGCGAGATCCATCCGCCCGATGCCCAGCTCGCCTGCAATGCGCACCGCCGGGACCTGCTCCGGCGTGCGGTTCAGAAACCGCGCGCAGAACGCATCGACCGCCACCGGGTCGATGCCGGCGATCACCGTGCCTGCCTTGAGCACCTCCCCCGGGCCCATCGGCCCGTTGGTGAGCAGCACGTGATTGGCGTCGGCGATCACGAGGTCGTGCGGGATCACGCTCGTCAGCTCCGCGATGCACTGATTGAGATCGGTTCGATGGTAGTGGAGACGATCCCAATTCACGCCCATCAGGTTCTTGAGGGCGACGGTGATCTCGACCTCGGGACTCTGCTTGACAATCGGCAGGTTGATGAAGACGTCCGCCTCGAGCACCGGGATCGCGATCGCTTCCTGTCGCAGGATGCGCCCCCGCGGGACCGGGACCTCGCGATAGCGGTCGCGCTGCTCCAGCGCCTCCCATGCCCCTCCGGCCTCGATCGCGGCCGCGGCGATCCCGGTGGCGACAAAGCTGCGCACCGGGTCGTTACTGGCCACGAGCACCTGGGCCGCCCCCGCCTCGCGGCAGGCTCGCACGACCGCGGCGACCAGCTCCGGGTGCGTGCTCAGTGCCGCCTCCGGCGGCCGTGTGCCCGTCGGATTCGGCTTCACGACGACGCGATCCCCGCGATGCACGAAGCGCGCGAAGCCCCCCAACGCGGCGACCGCCGCCAAGCAGTTCGCCGTCGGTGAGCCGCCCTTCGCTACCACGATGTCGGGCGGCGCGAGGTCCGCCGCGCTGCGGCGCACCCAGGGAACCGCCAGGCTCGCTCCGAGCACCGCCGACTGCCACAGGAACTGCCTCCGCGAGTAACGGTCTGCGCCGGCCATCGGTCACCTCCTGGGGCTGCAGGACCACCGTCCGGGATCAGCGTATGTCGCATCGCTGGCTGCGTCCAGCGGCGTCGCCCTATCGCACGGGTGTCGCCCTGGCCGTGCCCTGCGGCCGGGCGGGTGTTATACTCAGAGCGCCCGGTCCGGGCTCACGTGCTTCAACCATCCTGGGAGGACGCCATGCAGCCGCCATCCCCTCTCCGCCGCCTTTCGACCTCCACGCTCTTCGCGGTCCTGACTGGCCTCGGCATCCTGCTCGCCGCGCCGCTCGCCGCGCAGGCCAACACCTACACGGTCACCCACACCGGCGACTCCGGCGCCGGATCGCTGCGGCAGGCGATCCTCGACGCCAACGCCCATGCGGGCACCGACCGGATCGAGTTCAGCATCGTCGTGGGGGATCCGTTCATCCAGCCGGCCTCGGCGCTTCCGTATGTCTCGGACGCCGTGTACGTCGACGGCTGGACGCAGCCCGGCTACGCTGACGATCCCGTGGTGATCGACGGTTCCCACGCCGGTGAGTCCACGGACGGCCTTCGTCTCACCGCGGACCGCTGCACGATCCGCGGGCTCGTGATCCAGCACTTCGGCCACGCCGGCATCCGCGCCTTTGGGACGAGTCACCATCTCATCCTCGGCAATCATCTGGGCATCGGCGCCGACGGCAGCACGGCGCACGGGAATCGCTATGGCGTCTACGTCCAGAGCGGAACCGGCTGTGTCATCGGCGGCACGAGCGCGGCCGAGCGGAACGTGATCTCGGGGAACCTCGAGGCGGGCGTCGCGATCGCGACCAGCGCGGTCAACAACCAGGTCCTCGGCAACTACATCGGCCTGGACGCCCCGGGCCGCGCCGCGGTGCCCAACGGCACGCACGGCATATCGGTCGCCGGCGGCACGTTCGGCACCGCGATCGGCGGAGCGGTGGCCGGAGCCGGGAATGTGATCTCGGGCAACGCGGGGCACGGGATCTGGATCATCGACTCGGACAACAACACGGTCCAGGGCAACATCATCGGCCTGGACCATGCGGGTTCCGCCGTCGTCGCGAACGGCGGTAGCGGGATCCTCTTCAGCTCGGGGGCGAACTCCTTGATCGGTGGCACGAGTCCGGCGGCGCGCAACGTTGTCTCCGGCAATGTCGGCATCGGCATAGAGATGGCCGGCGGCTCGAGCGTCGTCGGCACGCGCGTGCAGGGCAACTACATCGGCACCGACGACACCGGGACTTACGACCGCGGCAACGGGAGCACCGGCATCACGCTGGCGGGAGCCGAAGGCGTAACGATCGGCGGGTTGGTGGCCGGGGCTGGCAATCTCATCTCCGGCAACGACGCCTGCGGGATCGCCTTCTCCACCTGGGCCTGCGCCGACACCGTGCAGGGCAACGTGATCGGGCTGAACGCCAGCGGCACCGGGGCGCTGGGGAATTCGAGCCACGGGATCCTCATCATGGACCATGCCAGCGCAATCCTGATCGGCGCGGCCGATGCGGCCGGCCGGAACGTGATCTCGGCCAATGGAGGCGACGGCATCAAGACCATGGGCGACAATGCCACGCACCACGTGCGGGTGATCGGCAACTACATCGGGACAGACATCACCGGCGCGCTGGATCGCGGGAACGCGGGCAGCGGCCTCGACGTCGCCGGCTACCTCTACTTCATCGGCGATGATGTGGGCAGCGGCATGGGAAACCTGATCTCCGGAAACGACGGCCTCGCCGGCATCAACCTGGCGACCTCCCGCTGCTATTCCATCATCATCCAGGGCAATGCCATCGGGACGGCGCTCGACGGAACCGCTCTGGGCAATGCCGGAGACGGGATCGCGGTTCGCGGGGGCGCCCACTACAACTGGATTGGCGGCGCGCCCGACGCCTGCAATACCATCGCCTACAACGGCCGGAGCGGAGTGGCCGTAATGGATGACTCGGAGCGAAACTCCATCGGGGCGAATTCAATCCACTCGAACGGACAGCTCGGCATCTCGCTCGGCGGCGTGACGGCGCCCACCCCGAATGACCCGCTCGATGTGGACGAGGGCCCCAACGGACTGCAGAACTACCCGGTGCTCACCCTGGTCGCTCCCGAGGGCGCCTGGGGCACGCTCCACAGCGCTCCAGAGAGCGAGTATCGCATCGAGCTCTTCGAGAGCAGCGTCTGCGATCCAAGCGGCTACGGCGAAGGCCTTCGTCGGCTGGGCGTCCTCTACGTGACGACGGACGGCGAGGGCGCGGCGGCCTTCCACTACGCCTTCGATCCTCCGGCGTCCGTGGGGAACGTGGTGACGGCGACCGCCAGCGACTCCCTGGGCAACACCTCCGAGTTCAGCGCCTGCATGGTCGTCGACGCCGCCGCGGCCGTGACGGACGGCGCTGTCTCCGGGCCGCGCGACACCGGGCCCGCGCTCTGCTTGATGTCCCCGAGCCGGTCGGGTGAAGCGGTCCGCATCACTTACCGCGTGGCCGCGACCGATGGGGCGACGGTGAAGCTCGGGCTCTTCGACCCCTCCGGCCGTAGGATCCGGACCCTCGTGAGCGGGCCACGGCCCCATGGAACGCACGAACTCACGTGGGATGGCGCCGACGACGCGGGACGTACGGTCCCCGCGGGCGTGTACCTATGCCGGCTGTCGGTCGCCGGCCAGGAGCACCGCGGGCGGCTCGTGCTGATCCGCTGACGGCGACTTCCTGGATCCGCAGCGCGGCGAGGTCCATCCGCCCGATGCCCAGCTCGTGTGCGAGGCGCACCGCCGGGACCTGCTCCGGCGTGCGATTGAGGAACCGCGCGCAGAAGGCATCGACCGCCACCGGGTCGGTGCCGGCGATCACCTGCCGCGCCTGCAGCACCTCGCCGGGGCCCAGCGGGCCGTTCGTGAGCAGCACGTAGTTGGCGTCGGCGATCACGAGGTCGTGCGGGACCACGCTCGTCAGCTCCGCGATGCACTGGTTCAGATCCGTCCGGTGGTAGTAGAGGCGGTCCCAGTTGACGCCCATCAGGTTCTTGAGCGCAACGGTGATCTCGACCTCCGGGCTCTGCTTGACGATCGGCAGGTTGATGAAGACGTCCGCCTCGAGCACCGGGATCGCGATCGCCTCGCGCCGCAGGACGCGCCCACGCGGGACCGGGACCTCGCGATAGCGGTCGCGCTTCTCCAGCGCCTCCCAGGTGCCGCCCGCGCTCGTCCCCGCCGCCGCGATGCCGGTCGCGACGAAGCTGCGCGCGTCGTCGTGGCTCGCGACGAGCACCTGGGACGCCCCTGCCTCGCGGCACGCCCGCACCACCGT
>Ga0163210_1001122_pt1 | contig 11559 bp, 9 predicted proteins | sample Kivu_220m_FD_113536 | JGI IMG/M metagenome (GOLD analysis project Ga0163210, IMG submission 113536) | Freshwater microbial communities from Lake Kivu, Western Province, Rwanda to study Microbial Dark Matter (Phase II) - Kivu_220m | ecosystem: Environmental > Aquatic > Freshwater > Lake ... | reverse complement strand
GTGCAACCGTTGAAACACGCCAAAAAGCTTATCGGCATATTGCATGTCAAACCCCACACCGTTATCCTGCACCGAGTATACAGCCTCATTTTCCATATTTTCTCCGCGCACCCTGATGACAGCACGTTTCTGCCGGGAGGAAAACTTTATGGCGTTGGAAAGCAAATTTACCCATACCTGTCGCAACAACGCCGGGTCACCCACCGCAGGCGGCACTGAATCTACCTTAAAATCGATGCGCTTGCGGCCTTGCGCCGTGGTTAATTCCTGGAAAATTGTTGTTGCCATTGTTTCCATATCTATTTTAGATGGATTTAGCGCAGACCTGCCCAGGCGTGAAAATGTTAAAAGATCATCGATCAGGTCACTCATTCTGTGCGCACTCTCAGATATAACCGAGCAGACCCTTTTACCTTCAGCATCCAGCAGCGGTTGGTAGTCGTCCAGCAGTATGCGCGTGTAGCCGTCAATAGCCCGCAGCGGGGCACGCAGATCATGCGACACGGAATAGGTAAAAGCCTCCAGCTCCCGGTTAGCCGCTTCAAGCTGGGCGGTACGTTCATGGATGCGTCGCTCAAGATCATCAATCGAAACGGTGGTCTCCTTTAACTCCGCGGCCATGCGATCGAATGCCCTGGAAAGCTCACCGATCTCATCCCTGTCCTCAGTGCCAACCTTCTGGTCAAGATGGCCATGGCGGCCTATCTCAGCAGCCCCGGCGACCAACCGGGCTAACGGCTGGGTGATGGTGCGGGCTAATAAAAAACCAGCCGCCACCACTATCAAAGTCAGCAGTGCGACAATGGTAACCATTGTCACTGCCATAGAATTTACCGGGGCATAAGCCTCAGCCTGGTCAACCTCGGTAATCAGGCACATGTTATATTCAGGCAGCCATTTGTAAGCACCGATCACGGGGATATTCCGGTAATCCACGTAGAAAGCAACGCCGTCACTGCCCGAAAGGCCGGCCTGGACGCCCTCGGTCCGGACAGTTTTCTTCAGAGCATATCCCTCGCCGGAGCTTGGTTCGGTAACGAAGAAATTGGATTTATTTACCAGGTAGGTTTTCTCACTCTGGCTAAGGCCGCTCTGCGCGGACATGATCAGGGAGAGGTCGCGCAGGTCAAGACGCCCGGCCAGGACGGCAACCAGATCCTCCCTCCTGTCACTGACAGGAGTGCTCACAATCATGGTCGTCTGCTGTAAAGGAAGCGAGTAAAACACCCCCTGTGTGTAGGTATGTGTTTTCCCTTCCGCAAAGAAACGCTGGTTGGCGTAGTATTTCCCTTCCTGCATATCATCGCTGGAAGCCAGAATGACGCCGCTATCAGGGTTGATTACCGACATCTCGATAAAACCTCCGACGGGCTTGACACGGGGTCTGAGATGGTCCGCCTCCAGGCTCAGGCGAGCCGGATAATAGGAAGGGTCGGCAGGGTCGGATGTTGCCATCGTTGCAGAGTACTGCACCATCAAAGGGCGCTGGGCCAACTCCTCGATGCTCTGTTGATTGCCTTCAATCCACCTGGTCAGTTCGTTGCTTTTCATCAAGTTGGTGGAAACCAGGTGATTGATTTCAACCTGCTCAATGGACTGCCGCCCGGTGTAGTAGGCAAGGAAACCCACGATGACGACCGGCACAATCGCCAGCAGTACGAACAGTAAGAGTATCCTTGATCTCAGATTCACTTGCCTTCACTCCCGTAAATTTCTTGCAGGAATTGCATGGTGTACGCCAGGCCGACATCAAACGGCTCGGTCAGCAGGCCGTTATCCAGAAGTACCTTATACATGGCCTGCCAGTCTTCCGGCTTCATCCAGCCTATGTAATCCTCCCCGGTATGCACCAGCGGTAGCTGGGCTTCCAGCATCGCCGCCTGTACCAGCGGATCCGTGCCCGGGTCATATTTCTGGACTACAGGCATGGCTTGCTGGTAGTCCTCGATGGCATCCTGCCAACCCCTGAGTGTGGCGCGCAGGAAGCGGGTTACCAGGCCGGGGTTCTCCTTGATCAGGCTATCTCTGGTTACCACCATGTCTGAGTAAAAGTAAACGCCGTAGTCGCTTGGCCAGATAAGATTGAGCTTCAATCCCTTTTGCCTCATCTCGATAAGGTCGACGCTTGAATAACAGGGGGTGACGTCTGCCTCACCTCGATAAAACGTTGTATAGACGGGATCCCAGGCGATCAGTTTTATCTTTGAGATATCCAGTCCCAGCCTCTTCATCATGATATAGAATTGCACCTGGAGATCCTGTTGTGATCCGCTGGCATCCAGTGTCGCCACTATCTTCCCCAGGAAATCCCGGGGCCGTAATATACCTGAATCAGATAAGGCTACATAGACTATCGGGCTCTGCCGGTAAATAGCGGCAATGGCAGTTACCGGTTGTCCCTGGCTACGCGCCACCAAGACGGATTCCGGAGCTATCACAGCGAAATCCGCCTGCCCGTAAACAACTCGCTGTACGATGGCCAGATCCTTCTCCCCCTCCAGAAAGGTCACCTCTATATTTTCCTGTGAATAGTACCCTTTCTCCTGGGCCATGTAGAAGCCGGCGAACTGCGCCTGGTGCATCCCTTTTAGCTGCAGGGTCACTGCATCCGGTGGTTGCCCTGGTTTTAACTGACACTGGCAGTTCACTATCAGGAGCGCCGGCAACATGATGAGTGATAAGAGGAGTATTAACTTTTTATGCAGATATCGCAGGCTGTATCTCGCATTTATAGTCTCGATGATATCCATAGACCACCTTCCTGCAAGCAGCAGATTACTACCATAACTTAAAAACAAGTACCTCGGCGCAAGCTCCGGCTAACCGTCCCGCCCGATGCCGCTGAATTTCAGCAATATATGCTCGACGATATCAGGGTTGCCCCCGTTGTGCCTGATCGAGGCGTCGCGTATCCTGCGGCACAGAGATATGAGTTGATTACGTTCGGCGGCGCTAAAAGGACCGTAGATATTTTCGATCAACCTGCTTATCTGCATGTTAACATCGCCCAGCATCGCCTGCCCCTTGGCAGTCAGGCGCACCTTGACCACGCGCCGGTCCACCTTCGAACGCCGCCTCTGGATAAGACCCCGCTCCTCGATCCCGTCAATAACCACGCTGATGGACGTGCCCTCGATGGTCAGGTAACGGTTAAGCTCCGACGGCGACATGGGTTCGCCCGCCGAAATCAACGTCTGCAATATGATCCACTGAGAATAGGTCAGCTTGTAAGGTTCGAGCACCCTCATGAACGCCTTGTGCCAGTTGACGAAAGCCTGCGAGAGGATCAGCGAAGCCAGGTTCACACCATCCGACCCGGCACTCCCTGCCGCAGAGGTCAGTCCCGTCACCTTTTTTTCAGCAGCTTTATCCTTTGCCATCTGGAACCACCCGTGTATAGTATATATTTTACAGGACATATTGACAAAGAAATATAATTATGTAATTATAAATTGTCTAATTACATTAGCGGTATTACATTCTCAGCAGAGTTCATGTCAAAGGAGGTAACGGCATGCAGGAGAAACCTACAAATTTAAAACGCGGGCTCACGCTGGTTACGCTCTTCACGCTGCTGACCGGTGCGATGGTCGGCATGGCGTGGGCGGTACTGGCCAACGTGTTCCTCGACCGGGGCGGCCCGGCCAGCATCCTTTCACTCATCGTAGCCGCCGTGTTCACCCTTTTCGTCGGGCTGTGTTTCGCCGAACTCTGCGCCATGATGCCCGTGGCGGGAGGCGCTTACATCTATGTCAAGCGCGCCATGAACAAATTCGGCGGCTTCACCGCCGGATGGCTGCTGGTGCTGGCCTACGCGGCCATGATGCCCGGTGAGTGCATTATCATCGGCAAGCTGGCCGCCGGCCTTATCCCCGGGGTGCCCGTCGCCTGGGTCGGCGTCGGCGCGGCGGTGATCTTCACCGTCATCAACCTGATCGGCATCACCTTCTCCGCCATCGTGCAGTTGATCCTCACGCTCGTCCTGTTCGGAGGCATTTTCGCCTATGCCATACCCGGCTTCGCCCAGATAGACGTGGCCAACCTCACACCTTTCTTCGGCCGCGGGGTCGCCGGCATGTTCCTGATGGTGCCCATCTACTTCCTGGGCTTCATGGGCTACGACATACTGCCCCAGGCAGCCGAGGAAGTGAAATCCCCTGTGCGTAAGATGGTCTTCGTTATCCCGATGTCCATATTATTCGTACTTATAGCCTACATGTCGGTGGCCATTGTCAATGCCGGCGTCCTTCCCTGGGAGCAGATAGCCAAGAGCACAGACCCCGTACCCATCATGCCCATCGCCGAGAGGCTGCTCGGTCCCTCCGGCCCCGCCATCATTATCATAGCCGGCCTCTGCGGCCTGGTGACCACCCTCAACGGCTTTGTGGTCGGCGCATCCAGGCTGATGATGGCCATGGCCAAGGACCACGAGCTGCCACCATTTTTTGCTAACGTCAACAAGCGCTTTGGCGTCCCTCACTGGGCGATCATCTTCGTGGGCATCCTGGGCATTATCGGCAGCTTCGTGCCCCAGCTCATCGTGCTCTTCGATACCGCCGCATCGGCCGTTCTGGTGACCTACGCCCTGACCGCTATCAGCGTGATGGTACTTCGCAAGAAGGCACCCGATGCCGAGCGGCCTTACAGGTTGCCCTGGGGCAACCTGATACCCATCCTGGCCCTGGTCGGAGTAGTCCCCACCTTCCTCATCTCCCTGGGCATCCTCACCACCGAGGCTCTGATCGTCTTCGTAGCGTGGTTCGCCATCGGCGTTATCTACTACCTGCTCTACCGCAGGAAGATGGCCTGACCTGAACATATTGATATCAGCAGTGCTAAATACGGGACAACAAGAGTATTTATTGTAAATAAATGGGGAGGCAGAAAAATGGCTAAAAAAGAATACAAAACGACTTTTAATCAGCTTATAAACGACCTGTTGTCCGGAAAAACATTTTACGATCTGATAGATTGGAAAAGGTTCGTGCAAAAGGAGTCCACAGTCTTTATCGTTGTCGATGCACAGAATGACATTGTTCATAAGGACGGCAACTTAAATTTCACGGGGACATGGAAAGTCGCTGAAGAACTGGGGCTGGTTCAGAATATCAAAAACATTGTCGCAGCCTGCAGAAAAAAGCAGATACCTGTAATTTGGGTTCGCCAGACATTCCTGGCGGGAGGGAAAGATCTTTTTCCGGGCTCCTATTTTGAAGCACTTATCAGCTTCCTCCGCACCGCCATACCGGACCTGATGCTGGGCGATACCTGGAATATCGATATCGTCGACGAGCTTAAGGCAGTTATGGAACCCAAGGACCTGGTCATCGATAAACGTCTCTGGAGCACCTTCGAGGGGACGAACCTGCAGACTTATCTCCATTATTTGGGCACAAAGACAATTATTGTCTGCGGATGTGAAATCGACCAGTGCGTGGAAGCCACTATACGAAGCGGATGGGACCGTGGCTACCTGTCCGTACTTGTTAGCGACGCATCGGCCACCGCCAATATTGAGACCACCAAATTGGCCTGCCAGAGAATGGGCCTGATGATGGCGCCCGTATTGACGGCAAATGATGTGGTCGGCCTGATAAACAACCTGTAGATCGGCAGGTAAAGAACCAGTTGTAGCGGAAAGTCGAGGGCTGGGCTTTCCCATCCCCCGGGAAACTCACGTGGGGCAGCTACTGTGAATAATGCTAATTCGAAAATAATCGTCGGAAAAGTCACACGTAATAGTCTAAAAGTAGAATTTGATAACTATGCCGGATAAGGAGGGCATTATGAGTGTAAAACCATTGAGCGGAATCAAAGTACTCGACCTGACCTGGATATATGCCGGGCCCTTTGCCACCCAGATACTCGGCGATTTGGGCGCGGAGATTATTAAAATTGAAGCTGCCCCGGTGGGCGATAAGACCAGGATCATTCCGCCCTTTAAAAATAATTACAGCGGCTATTTCGCCACCCTGAATAGAGGAAAAAAATCTGTTGCTTTGAATTTGAAGAGCGCAAAGGGCAAAGAAATATTCCTGGGATTAGCCAAAAAGTGCGATATACTCACGGAAAATTTCATGCCGGGCGCCATGGAAGACCTGGGCCTTGATTATGAGACTGTTAAGAAGGCAAATCCGCAGATAATCTACGCGTCGACTTCAGGTTTTGGCAGCTTTGGGCCTTATTCACACATGCATTGTGTCGACCCCATAGGTCAGGCCATGGGCGGCCTGATGAGCCTGACAGGTTACCCTGATATGCCGCCGCTCAAGACAGGGCCGGGCATAGCCGATTCCATCACCGGACTTTACTGGCTGGTCGGTATCCTTTCCGCTTTGCGCCTGAGAGATATGACCGGGGCAGGGCAGAAACTCGAAGTTGCCATGGTGGACAGCATATTTACAATGCTGGAGGAGAATGTTATCAAGACGAGCATGGAAGGAGCTGCTCCGCCCAGGCGGGGAAACCTGGATCCGTTCGGCGCACCATGGGATGCTTTCCTCACCAGGGATGACCGGTGGGTAATGGTGTGTGCTTTCGGCGGTCCTGTATTCGAGGAACTCTATCGTCTGATGGGACGCGATGATCTCGTCGAAAAATACGGCGGCGACAATATGGAGGCATTCATCAACCGCGCCATCAACCAGGCTGAGCTCAATAAGGCTTTCGCCGAATGGGTGAGGGCCACGCAGACTGCTGATGACCTGGTAACCCTGCTGGTAGCGATGGGTGCTCCCGTGGGTATAGTCAAAGACATAAAAGAGCTCCTGGATGACCCCCACCTGAAGGCCAGGAACATGGTAGTTGATGTCGAGCACCCCAAACTGGGACAAGTAAAGACATTCAATACCCCCATTAAATTCGCCGGACTTACAGTGGGCGTTGAGCCGGGGACAAACCCGCACGACCCTGAACTGGGGGAGCACAGCGACTCGGTGCTGAAAGACTATTTAAACAAAACGGACGCGGAGATTAACGAACTCCGCAAGGAAGGAGTGATCTGGATATAGGCTTTGAAATCCGCATCCGGCCGGCAAATATATACCCGAATGCGCATGAAATTGTGCCGCAAATTATGAGCCGATCAAGGGAGGTCTGACATATGATCATAGATGTCTCCAACACGTTGCCCACGCGGGAGATGCTGTTCGCCGATCTCTTTACCCCCCAACCCGGCATGGAGGGCTATCTCAAGCTTTTCGGCGCCAGGTGGAGCGCCTGGCTGGGCCTCACCCCGCAGGAGTTCGACGAGATGGCCAATACCCTCTCAAGCGATAAGCTGCTCGAGGCGCTGATTGACCTGGCCGAGACGGGCCCCATAGGCATGGAAAACTTCGTCAGGATACTCAACGAAAACGGTATCACCTGGTCTGCCGTACATAATATGGACGAGTCCGGCGCCACGGGCTCGGCCCTGCCTAACGAGTACGTGGAAGACATACTGAAAAAGTACCCGGGACAGTTTATCGCCTTTGCCGGCTTCAATCCGCACAAGCCGGAAGAGAGCCTGGCCAGCGTGGAGCGCGCCCTCACCACCCAGGGCTTCAAGGCCGTTGTTTTTCGTCCCTTCGTGCAGGGCTATTACGCTGATGACCGGCGCTACTACCCGGTCTACAACCTGTGCGAAAAAATGGGGGTGCCCATCTGGATACATACATCGGTGAACTGGATGGCAAACATTTCAATGTATTACGGGCATCCACGTTACCTGGAGCAGGTGCTGATCGATTTCCCCAGGCTGAATATCATAGCCGGGCACGGCGGCTGGCCATGGGTACCCGATATGGTCCTTATGGCATGGAAGTACGATAACCTTTACGTCGACACGTCGGCACACAGGCCTAAATATCTTGCCACGCCCGATACCGGCTGGGACATGTTCATGCGCTATGCCAACTCCACCATACAGGACAAGATCTGCTTCGGCTCCGACTGGCTCTCCATCGGCATGCAGATCAGGGATGTGCTTAATGAGGTCGACCAGTGGCCGTTAAAGGACAGCGTAAAGGAGAAGTTCCTGTATAAGAACGCGGCACGGATTTTCCACCTGGAATAGTCCGCCTTAGCCGGGGTGTGCGGCGGCTGATATTACGGCCGCGGCTGCCTGACCATGGACCAAGCCCGGGGGCCGTCCCCGCACACGCACGTTTCACTTCTAACCTCAAAATCGTGCTTTGCGTAGAATGCAACGTTCTTTGCAGTCATGGTATCCAACAGGCAGGGCAGCCGTTTTTGGTCCGCCCTCTCAAGCACCGGCCTGATCAACAGGCTGCCTTTGCCTTTCCCCTGTTGCGCCCTGTCAACACCCAGGAACATCAGGTAGCAGTAACTGCCCGGCATGAGTTCCCTGTGCTGCTTATTAATAGACTGCGTAAAACGGCTTAACCTCTGGTATGTATGCTCTCCCAGTAAATCCTTCAGGCCGAAGCGCGGGTCGTCCTGCCTTGGTACAACCGGCCGCTCAGCATCACCGGGAAAGAGCCACGCCGCCACCCCGGCCGAGGACGAGTCGATATATGCCTCACCCGCCATAATGGTATACTCCAGGTTAGCCTGGAAAAACCGGCCGAACTGCTCGGGCCGGTCGGCATGGCCGGGGAAAAGGTACTCCATCAGCGGATCGCCCGTAAATGCGTTCACCAGGATTTGAACGGCTTCACCTATTCCCGGTTGCGTAAGCCTTATAAGAGCGTTTGAAGTCGGCTTCATATAAAACAACCCTGACATCAAATTCGTGTAAATTATAATGTAAAGGACGGTAAAGCTGAAATAAAAGTCGAACCTTTTGACGAACCGACCGGCTTGCTTTACCCTTATGAATATGAACGGGAACGACATCGTCGGCCGCACACTGCAAAAGTGGACGGGTGGAAGCAACGGCAGGGATGCAATGATAGCGGTCTTCCACAGGATACGCGATATCCCCTACGGCGTATTGCCCGAGCTGAACAGCCCGGCCGAATACCGGCGCATACTCGAGGTAAACATGGGCTCCTGCACGCCCAAGCACCTGCTGATGTGCGATATGTACAGCAGGATGGGGCTGAACGTCCTCTACGCCGTGTACCCTTACCGCTGGGCTGAGTTCGAGGAGCTTTACCCGCCGGAACTTTGGAAGCTGGCGCAGCAGATGGGCCCGGTCAACCACCTGGCCTGCAGGGTCGAGATAAAGGGGCGATATGTGCTGGTAGATGCAACGGTGGACCCGCCCCTGGGCAAGATCGGCCTGCCCTTCACCGCAAGCTGGGACGGGGAATCGGATACCGCCCTGCCGGTGCTGCCGGCGGGCGAAGAGGAGCTATACCACCCCTCTGAAGCCGACCTCATGCCGCCGCCCGACCTGGACGATACCGCCCTCGCCTTTTACGAAGGGCTCAATCTCTATTTCCAGAGGATACGCGATGGGAAATATTGAGGCCGGCCTGGTGCTGCGCAACGCCGGCGCTATCACTCTCGACCCGCGCCGCCCGCAGGCCAGGACCATCTACATCCACGGCGCGCATATACTCAAGATAAGCAGCAAAGATATAGATCCAAAGCTGGTTGGCGCCGCCGCGCAGGTCATCGACTGCCGCGGCAGGGCCGTGATCCCGGCCTTCCACGATGCGCACTGCCATGTAACAGCCTACGCCGAAAGCATGCTCAATATCGACCTGGGCCCCGCATCGGTCATCTCCATCGAAGATATCATAAGCAGGATCAAGGCGGCGGCGGCTACCACGCCGGCCGGCGCATGGATCAGGTGCGCCGGCTACAACGAGTTCTACCTGGCTGAGAAAAGGCATCCCACCCTGCGCGATCTCGACCGTGCCACGACCGCTCACCCGGTAAAGCTGACTCACCGCAGCGGCCACGCCCACGTGCTCAACAGCGCAGCGCTGGCGCTGGCGGGCATCAGCGGCCGCAGCGAGGAGCCGCCGGGCGGCATGATCGAGCGCGACCTGGAGACCGGCCAGCCCAACGGCCTGCTCTTCGGCATGGGCCCTTACCTGGCCGAAGTAATACCCCCGGTCGGTGAAGCCGAGCTCGATGGGGCAGTATCCCGCGCCGGCCGGACACTGCTGCGCCTGGGCATCACCACGGTGCAGGACGCCTCGCAGGGCAACGGGCCGCAGCGCTGGGCCAGGTTCCTCGAGTGGAAGAGACGGGGCCTGTTCCCACCGCGCACCGTTATGATGTCTGGTGTTGAAGGGGCAAGGCGGCTGTACTCCGGGCAAACGTTTAACGAATACGGCACGGGGCTGCTTAGAGGGGCGGTCAAGATCATGCTGGACGAGGTCAGTGGCAGTCTCAATCCTCCGCAGGATGAGCTCAACCGCCTGGTGCTCGAGATACAGCAGAATGGTCGGCAGGCAGCCATCCACGCTGTGGAGGAGACTACGGTCGGGGCGGCCACCGCTGCCCTTGAATATGCCACGGATAAATGCCCGCGCAAGGGCAGCCGTCATCGCCTGGAGCACTGCTCGTTATGCACGCCCGAGGCGGCCCGCAGGCTATTAAGGTTGGGGGTGGTCGTGGCGACCAACCCGGCCTTCATCTATTACAGCGGCGAGCGCTACCTGTCCACTATGCCGCGGAAGCAGCTAAGCCACCTCTACGCCGTAAAGGACATGCTGAGATCGGGGCTGAGGGTGGCTGCGGGGTCGGACGCGCCGGTGGCCGGGCCCGACCCGCTCAAGGGCATCTACGCCGCCGTGACCCGGCTTGCTGAAAACGGGCGGCAGGTTGCGCCGTCCCAGGCCGTTTCAGCCCTGGAGGCTCTCAGATTGTACACGGCCGACGCCGCCTACTCGTGCTTCCTCGAAGCAAAATTGGGAAGCCTGTGGAGGGGCAAATTGGCCGACCTGGTGGTGCTGGACGGCAACCCGCTGCACGTTGGTCCGGCGGAACTGAAAGACCTCAGGGTTGAGATGACCTTGATGGACGGCAAAGTAGTCTATAGTAAGGGCGCCTAGGCGATAACGCCCTGCGAAACCAGCAGGCTGAAACGCTCCTCATCCATGCCCAGCAGGTCCAGGAAAACCCGCCGGTTGTCGGCACCCAGCAGCGGCGCGGCGCTGACAAAGCGCGCCGGTGTGCCGCTCATCCTGATGGGATTGCCGTCGGCCCGTATTACGCCCAGGGCCGGGTGCTGCAGCTCGACGAAGAAGCCCCGCTCGCAAAGCTGGGGGTCGGCGGCCAGGTCCGAGGCATCGTTGACGGCCGCGGCCGGCACACCCGCCTCCTGCAGCATATGAAACACCTCCTGATTGGTGTGGGCGGACGTCCACTCCCCGATCAGAAGGTCCAGTTCCTCCGCGTTTTCTAAACGTCCCGGGAGGTGCGAGAACTTTTTCTGCCGCGCCCGCACGGGATCGCCCATGGCGCGGCACAGGGAGCGCCATTCTTCTTCATCGTAGACCGCGATCACGCACCAGCGGTCATCTCCCCTGCAGGGATAACACCCGTGCGGCGCGGCGGGCTGCCGGGCAGGGCTGTTGCCCTGCGGACCGGCGGCGCGGCCGCCGAGGGACAGGCTTATCAGCTCCGGCCCGAGCGTGCTGCAGGCGGCCTCAAGCT
>Ga0163210_1001119_pt1 | contig 11572 bp, 1 predicted proteins | sample Kivu_220m_FD_113536 | JGI IMG/M metagenome (GOLD analysis project Ga0163210, IMG submission 113536) | Freshwater microbial communities from Lake Kivu, Western Province, Rwanda to study Microbial Dark Matter (Phase II) - Kivu_220m | ecosystem: Environmental > Aquatic > Freshwater > Lake ... | reverse complement strand
GGGCGTAGGCGTCTCACCGCCCCGCCGCCGGTAGTCTACCTCCAGCAACAGCAGTTCTCGCAATAGGGCAGAGCGCTCCGGCTCCGAAGTATCCCCGCAGAACTGCTCGGCCGTCGGCCATCGGCCCGATTTCCAAGCCTCCTCGAAGGCCGCGCAGATCTTGTCGACGCGCCGCAGCGCCTCGACGGGGAGTTCTGCATTCGGCTCGCCGGGAGAATCGCTCATTCAGCTAAATCCTGCTCCCAGATCCGGCGGATCAGGTGGAGGCGGCGTTCGACCGTGCGGAGCGAGCACTCCAGCTTGGCAGCGGTCTCTTCGTTGCTCAGCCCTTCCATTTTGGCTAACGCCACCTGTTGGACTTCGGGTTCGAGCTGGGCCAGCAATCGCCGGCACTCCTCGGACAAAGCGAGGGCCATCTCGGGGCCGAGACGCTCGTCGGCGATCCGGGCCAGTCCTTGCTCGCCCCAAGTCGAACCGCCCTCGCCCAAGGCCGACTCGCCCAGCAGGCGTCCCCCGCCATGGGATTGGCGCGTTTCGTGCCGCACCAGGTCGGCGGCTTTGCGCGCGGTCATCTGGAGTAGTAACCGCCAAAGGCCCGCCCGATCCGCCAATTCAGGAAAGCGGCCCCGTTCCGCCGCCCGGCAGAAACTGTCCATCGCGCTGAGGGCCACGTCCTCCTCATCCGCCACCCGCCGCGGAAGGCCGCGGAGTCTCTCCCGGGCAAACCGGACGAGGTGGGGAAAGCACTGATCCCAGATCGCCTCGGCCGCGTCATGATTGCCCTTCTTGACCTCATCCATCCAGCGGCTGATCGAGTCGTCGGAGGACATTGGGGACTCCAGCGTGCTGATACGCCACCGAACCCCCAAGAGGGTTAGCAACCAGTATATCCGAGGCCCATTGGGATACAACATCCCCGAGGAATTGGAATGCTGAATTCCATCCCCCGCTTGGGTTGAAATCGGGGATTTCCTGGCGGGTCTCGCCCTCCAGTTCCGGTTTACACTTAGGGACCGGCGCCAGGCCGATGCCCTGTCTTCGTGGCACCGTGATCGAAAAAGGGGGGACGATCATGACGCGACCCGCTATTTTCCGCGGCAGTTGTTCTGGAGGCACGGCAGGGCAACGTCGCTCGCGACGAGCTTGCGGCCCGCGGGGCTTTGGGATGGGAATCGCCAGGACCGCGCCGGCGCGAGCACGGCCGCTACGGCTGGAATCTCTGGAGGAGCGGGCCCTGCTGGCCATCAACTGGAGCGCCCTCCAAGAAGGGCTTGCGGGTTCCTATTTCAGCGAGTTGCAGGAGCAGATCGACCCTGTCTTTGAGAAGCCGATGCCGCTGGCGGGCACGCGGCTTCAAGGCCAACCCGCATCGAACTTCTTCGGCAACCTGCAAAGTCGATTGAGTCAGTTGGCGGATCTGGATTTGGCGTCCTCCGTCACCGCTGGTGACGTGGCAGAAGCAATCAAGGCCGTCTTGGAGGGGTACAAGGTCGCCACCGTTATTCCGGATAATCCGGAAGCCAGCGAAGGCGGCGCCTCGTTCACCATGACACTCGTGGATACGTACAGCGATGCGTCGTTTCCCCTCGACCTCGGCCTGGGTGAAAACGCCTTCATGGAGGTCTGGCTGCCGGAAGATGCCAACGTGAAGGTTACACCGACGGTGACATGGGAATACACCGTGTCATTCCAGGTGCAGGCGGACCCAGAGCAGCCGGATGAGTTTGAGTTTTCGATCGGCGATGCAACGCAGGAGGGGGATAACGGCGTCAACAACTTGACGATCACGCTAGACGCCGAGCTTAGCGGATGGAAAGGATACGGCCGCGTGGGCGTGTTCACGGCCAGAATGGAGCAGGATGGTTCCGCCAGGCTCCAGCGGGAATGCGAGTTCTCTTTTCCACAAACGGGCGCGGCCAGCCCCACGGTAAGAGACACCTCGAGTTCGCTGACGTTCGATATTACGGCTTCGGCAATCCCGAACGCCCTTTTGCCGGACCTTTTGCCTCCGCAAGTGCAAGAGGCCCTCGATACGAAGATCGACCTGGGCACGATTTCCGCGCGCGCCGAGGTTCAGTACGGCGTGGTTGACTTGGACCAAGATCCCCGCGAGGCGATTAAGGTTTCGTTCTCCAACGTGAGCCTGAATCTCCTCACCGTATACAACGACTTCTTCCGGCCAATGGCCGAACCGGTGCTGAAAGCGATCAGGCCCGTCACCAGCTTTGTCAACACGCTGCTGGATCCGTTGCCCGTGGTGTCGGACCTGGCTGGAAAGGACGTTTGCCTCCTCGATCTCCCCCGCTGGATGACCGAACTGCCAGTGGTCGGCGTGCTAATTCGTGAGGAATTCGAGAACATTTCCGGAATGGATATGGATGAAGTGCTGAAGACCTTGTCCACGGCGGAAGAAACGGCAAAATGGGTGCGGGACGTGGCTGGGGAATGGGCAGACCTTGCAGAAGCGTTTGCAGAACCGAACCATAACTTGGGATCGTTCCCCGTTGCTGGTTTCGACTGCGTATTCTCCGACGGGACGTGGGGGCCGAACTTCGGAGGCAGCCCCCCGAATGGTTTCACTTCGATTCTGGAGGTTGTGGAGTCTCTCGGGTTCGGCGGCGACATTGGCACGGACATTGGGAAATTACTCGGGTTGCCCGGCCCCGAGAATTCCGAAGAACCGCCAGCCAACGTGAAGTTGGATGTCCCGATCTTGTCGAACACCGCGGGCAGTGTCGCCGCCCTGCTCTCGGGCGATGCGATGTGCGATCTGCTCACGGTCGGAGGGACTCTCGAGACAGGGCCGCTCACGCTGGGCAGGGCCACACTCCCCATCATCCCTGGGTTCATTGAGGGCGCTATCAGCCCGACGATTGAAGCGGGACTGAACCTCGGCGCGGGATACGACGGCGAAGGCATGGCCGAGGTTGCCAGTGCCGTCAAGCGCGACATCGTCGAGTCCGGAGCGAGGACGTGGAACGGACTGAAGACCTGGGTCGCAGACCACTATGAGGACGACGTGGAAGAGGTACTCCACTACGTCAGCCCGCTCGGGGACGGCTTCTATCTTGACGACCACAGCCCGCGTTCGGATCTACTCAAACCGGGCGAAGACACTAGCAATAGGGAGGGCCCCGCCGATGCCCGCGAGGGGTGGTTCGACTTCGATCTGAACCTCTCGGCCTCGGCCGGACTGGACATCGTGGTGCTCAAGGCGATGGTCTCGCTGATCATCAGTCCGGGAGCGAACTTTGACGTGGACCTCAACGACCTTCCCAGCAAGATCAACGGCGCGTGGCCTGACGCGGACGAGCTGTGGACGTACGACGGGCGAATCCGCCCCTCCGAACTGGATCGGATCTGGGACGTGGACCCCTTGGCGATGGTTAACGGCGACCTGAAGTTCACCCTCGGGCTGTCGGTTGGCGTTACGCTCGAAGTCCTGGGCTTCACCGTGCTCGACAAGGAATTCAAGATCGCCGAGGAGACGTTGTGGCGAAAGGCGTTTGGCGCCAGCGACGCGGACATTCTCGCCAATCTCGTGAGGAACGAGCCCGTCTTTGCACACGTGGACGACAGCGGCACGCTGTACCTTCACATGCACAACAAGGACCGCGAGCACACCAGCGCGGATCGCACGGAAACCGATACGTTCTCTCGGGAGCGATTCGAGGTGCGGTCACTTGGATGGATGGACGAGGATAACCACGACCTGGGCGAGCGGGTCGAAGTCACGTTCGGCGGGATCGCATGGGGAGAAACGGAGCCCGCTTACTACCACCGCCGCGAGTTCGAGAACGTGCGGTACATCATGGCGCTCGGCGACCCCGCCTCGGGGAATGACGACTATGGTAGCGAGACGATTGTCATCGACTCTACCGTGTACGCAGGCGCCGACCTGAGAACGGGCCACGGCAACGACGTGCTGGTCTATCAGGGGAAAGGGGAGGCCCAGCTCAACGGCGGGGATGACGACGACATGCTTTACGGCAGTGACGGGGACGATTTCCTCTATGGACACTTGGGAAAGGACCGACTGTTCGGCGGGGGCGGCAATGACCACTTGTACGGACACATGCCAGGTGGTGGCGGCGTCAAGGGGGAAGACGACTTCCTCGACGGCGGCCCCGGTGATGACTTCTTGGAGGGTGGCTGGGGCAACGACACCTACCAATGGACAGGCGGGGGGGACGAGTTTGTGGAGGACCCTGCTGACCCCGGCTCGCTGGTCGGCGTCGATTTCGTCAAGGAGGACCGGCTCCTTGTCGCGGGCGCTTTCCACGATCAGGACGGCAAGCTAGTCGAGGAAAACGACGTAATCATCGGCGGCGTCGAAAAGGTGAATGGCCAGCCGACAGGCCGGGCGGTCTTCACGACCAACTCCGGCACGTTCACCTTCGTGAATATCGAGTCCGTGTCCATTGCAGCCGGCGGCGGAGCGGACGTTGTCATACTGGAGGACCTCGCGCTGGACACCAGTGTGCGGAGCGTTGCGATCGATCTGGCCAACCCCAACGAGTACGAGACTGGAGACCGGGACGCGGACACCGTGGTCTACAACGGCCAAGACGCCGATGACTGGTTTTACCTCACGAGCGAGGCTGGCGAAACCGCGTGGACCGATCTGGTGACCGGCCAGCAGGATACAATGGAACAATCGGTCGTGAAACTATCCGACGGAAGCATGGAAGTCACGATCCTCAACACGCATCCGGCACACGACATCCTCCGAATCAACGGCCATGGCGGGAATGACCGCCTGATCCTCGATGAGTATCCCGCATCTCTGCCGCCCGATTTCGTGCCCAACCTCATCCACGTGATCTTCCGGGGCCAAGAAGGGAATGATACTCTGGAGACATATTACCGCGTTTCCTCCGAGGCGCCGAGGGCGGGCAGCCCCGAGGCGGGCAGACTGGATTTTTACGGCGGGTCTTACGACATCTTGCGCAGGCCAACCGACGACGGCGCCACAAACACCCTCATCATTACCGGCAGCGACTATAGCATCGCGGACGCCCGCCTGGTCGTGACCGATCGGCGCGTGACGGGAGACGCATTTCTTGAGGGCTCCACATTTGTTGGGGATTTTTTGGTTGACGTGTGTGACTTCGAGTTCTACTCTGTCGACGATTTACAGCTCAACCTGGGCTCGGCTGAGATCGAGAATGACGTACGCATTTCCAGCGCCCTTCCAGGGGATTTCACGATCCACGACGGGCCCCGCGACGATCGGTTTGTCGTCGAGTCGCTGCCGGCGGGCGGTGAAACGAGAATCGTGCTCGACGGCGGCGGGACGAACACCGTCACCGTCGGCAACGGTTCCGTGGACGCCGTGCGCCAACTCAAGGTCGAAGGCGGGGGAGGCGACGACAGGCTGAGCTACGATTCGTCGGCCGAGGAAGTGCCGATCGACGTCGAGGTGGATTACCAGGTGGGCAACCTCGACGGACGCAAGCAGTTCCGCGTCGAGGGGACGAAGAACGCCGCGATCCCGTATTCGCCGGTAGTCTACGACAACGCCATCGAGTACGTTGTATTGCTGCTGGGCCGCGGGGACGACCGCGTGGCGGTCCCCGATCTTGGCCGCCGCTCGGTCACGAACACTTACTGCGGGCGAGTCCTCGTGGACGGGGGCGAGCGCGAGGACCAGGAAGGCGACGCCGACGAAGTGAGCGTCATCTTGCCCGACCATCGGCCTAATGGCATGGCAGCCGCTCCCGGGGTGTTCACGTCCAACGTCGAGACGGTGACGTTTGCCAATACCACTTCGGAGATCGCGCCCGAATGGGTGATGACCCAAGGACAACTCCGGTACGGCGATCAGACCGTATTGGAGACAAGCGGGGCAGTGACCACCGACATCACGCTCGGCAACGGCGTCGACGATCTTCGCGTCGAAGAAGCTTGGCCCGAACAGGGTGAGATCCACATCAACCTCGGTGGGGGCGTCGATCACGTGTCTTTCGGCGATCAGATCGCCAGCATCCGGACGAACGTGATCGTGGACGCCGGGCCGGAGGCTGGCCAGGGGATCTCGATCAACGACAACACGTTGATGGCCGGCGAGCCGCGGGGGACGCTTACTGGCGAGTCGCTCACCGATTTCGGCATGCCCGACGGCGCGAGCATCGAGTACGCGGGGTTCTCGGCGGTAAACCTGAGTCTGCTCGGTTCTGTCAAACACGAGCTGACCATTGAGAACATGGACTTGGACGCCTCGGTATCGCTCGGCCCCGGACTCGACATCGTGACCATCCGCGGCCCCGCATCCAACCTCGGCGTCGATGGCAACGACGGGCCGGACATTCTGGTGGTGGCTCCCGCGTCGGACATGCAGCCGCTGGTCGGGACGCTGGAGGAGTATCCGGTCGAGGACTACGATGCCCGGCTCGAATTCACTTCCCCCGCGCCTGCGCGGGTGGACTTCGAAGACTTCTCGTCGCTCGACGTGCAACTGGGAAACGACAACGATCAGTTCGATGTCAACTGGGCGCCCAGCTCCTTATCCACGCAGATCGAAGGCAACGGTGGCGACGACCTGGTTACGATCCGCAGCCCGGGAGCGGACGTTGACTTCACGCCGGGCACCGGCCAGGATACGTTGACCATCGAGGCGGCCAATCCGCTGACGGACGACTATGACCAGGTGACCTTCGCGACCGGCCTGGAGCACTTGGTCGTCGACGACCGCAGGACCGTAACGGGGCCCGTCGAGTGGGTCGTGTCCCCCGCGGGGCTGAGCGCCGTCGGCCGCGCGGAGCCCCTGTTGGGGCTCCAGAACGCCGAGGAGATCCTCCTCAAAACGGGCTCGCCCAACGACATCGTCCGCATCGAGGAACAATCCGGCCTGCCGGTCCGCGCGATAGTGGATGGCAACCGGGTAGAATTCGTCGAACCGCGTCCTTATTCGGTTTGCTTCGATGCCCCGCTGGCAGAACTTCAACTGCTCACCGGCGCGGGAGGGGACGTTGTCTCGCTGGTCCACGCCGCTCCGGCCGAGCGCGTGCAGGTGGACACCGCCGGCGGCGAGGATCGCGTGGTGGTCCTCCGGTTGAGTGAAGGCGAAACCGAGGTGAATACCGGGCCGGGAGCAGATCGGGTTGAAATCCGCTCGCCGGAGAGCTACGGGACGCTGACGGTCAACACCGGCGATGACGCCGACCAAATCGACGTAATGCAGATCGGGCTGTCCTCGTCGACGGCCATCTATGCGGGAGCGGGCAGCGATACCATCCGCGTGCTTGGCTACCGATTGCAGTCCAGTGTGTTGCGGATGCAGGCCGGGGATCCCGTTGCGTCGCCGGGCGACACGCTGGTGTTCGACGCCGGCGGCGGCACGTGTGGCGGCATTTCCACACTACCCAATGGCGAGGTTCGCGTTGCTGACAGCAGCTACAAGGTCGCGTACACGGGGATCGAGGACCTTCAGTGTCTCGAAAACACCTCGGTCGTATCTGCGACCCCCGCCGGAACCTTGGAAGGCAGCGATCTGCCGTTGCACGCCACAGCGACCGGTATCGCACGGGAAGAAGACGTGGACTTTGCGTGGGACCTCAACGGGGACGGCGACTTCGCCGACGCCACAGGCAACGCAACCACGGTGACTTGGAATCAGTTGACGAACTTAGGCATCGACGACGACGGCGTCTATGACATCGCCGTGCGGCTGACCGACGGGACGGTCGTCAGCCAGGCGGCCGCCACCCTCACGATCACCAACGTCGCGCCCGTTTCGCAATGCAGTGTTGAAAACCCGAACGTCGCTTTGGGTGAGACAGTGCGTCTGCTGTTCGGCGCCACCGATCGCGGCGACGATCGCATCGCGCGTTGGCAGGTGAACTGGGGCGACGGCAGCACCGTCGAGAGCTTTCCCGGCGATCTCGCGAGTGCAACCCACGTCTACCAGAAGCGAGGCATTTCTCAGATCAACTTGACGGCGGAAGACGAGGACCCCGACGGGCCGTATGCAATGCCCCCCGATTTGACCGTCAATGTGGATGCCCCTCCGCCGATGTCCTATGCCACGAAGTACACGGTTTACGAGGGGGGCACACTGAGGCTCAACGGGCGTGCTGCGGGGACGCCGGCCGAGTGGGCGTGGGACATCGACGGAAATGGGGATTACGCGGATGCCTTCGGCAAGTCCCCGGCCCTCTCCTGGAGCGCCTTGGAGGCCCTCGTCCCCGGCATCCACGATGGAAACGCGGATACCGACGGGCCCGACGACGCGCTCTACCATGCGCGGCTGCGGGTCACGTACCCCGATGGTTACCAAACGTGGTCGCAAACTCTCGTGCCGATCTATGTCCAGAACCGGGCGCCCACCGCCGCGCTTTCCAACGGCGGTCCGGTATACGAGGGCCAGAGCGTTGAACTCACCCTGTGGAACCCTTGGGACCCGTCGTCGGTGGATCGGGACGCCGGGTTCAAGTGGGTCGTCGGCGGCACCTCCTACCACGTTGTTGCCGGTCTACCGTTTACGAAGGCGTTGGAGGCGGTCCATTCGCCGGTCCAGCGCATGACGGGGACCCTGTACGACTACGACGGCGGCAACACCGTTGTCTTCACCGACGTCGCGGTATTCGATGTCCCGCCCACGCTCACGCTGGCAGGCGACGGCGAGGTGGATGAAGACGCCGCCTACACGCTGTCGTGGTCGGCCGAAGACCCCGGCGACGACGTCATCTCGCAGTGGGCCATCGACTGGGGCGACGGGCGGAGGGATACCGTGGCCGGCTCGACCCCGTCACTTGAGCACATGTTCGTGGACGAAGGCGAGTACGTGATCACGGTGACGGCCACCGACGGCGACGGGTCCTATTCGGCCGTCAAGACGGTGACGGCCAACCCGAGGCCCACCAGCCTGATGCTCGTGAGCCTGCCGTCGGCCAACGAGGGGGATGCGTACCGGCTGTTCTTCACCCCCACGACGCCCGGCAACGAATTATCCCGCTGGCATATCGACTGGGGCGACGGCTCGTACGAGAACGTCGACCGGAACGCGGGATCGCTCACGCACCGCTACGCGGACAATGGATCGTACCAAATCACGGCCTGGGCGTACGACGCGCACGATCCACGGGTGCGGTACCTGGTCTCCAAGGTTTACTTTCTCCCCGGCCCGCTGTACGGAGATCTGGCCGGCGCCGGGACCTGCTGCCTGGCAAGCGCCGTGCGCGGTGATTTCGAGACGGTCGCCGGATGGGCCGAAGACCAGGGAGGATACCTGGCCAGCGTCAACAGCGCGGAAGAAGAGGCCCGGCTCGTCCAATCGTTCATCCTCCAGGATGGGAGCATCTTCTGGATCGGCCTGCGGCAAGAGGACTCGCCGGCCGCGCCGATTCCCGCTCCCCAGAGCCTGTTGGCCGGTTGGGACGCGGCTGCTCCGGGCCATGTCGCCGATCAGTGGTCGCCCAGCTACGGCGACCTGGCGTGGGCGTGGAGCCCCACGGAACCGGCCCCCGTACGGACCAACGCGGCGCCGACGAACCGGGAGTTGTCGCATGCCTTCTGCTTCAATGTCGACCTGGATCCCAACCAGCCCCCCACTCACAGTTTCGGCGTTGCCAACCCTGACTTCGGCGCGGATGATTCGGTCGCGACGAGCAGCGCCTCGTTTGGCCTGTGGCTCCGCCCGGCGGGTTTGACGGGCAAGGAGGTCCTGTTCGAGGCGGGGAGCGAGACGGGCACGTCGCTTCGCCTCGACGGGGACCAATTGATCTTCCGCGTTTGCGGCGTCACAGAGACACAACAGCGGGCCTCGGTGCTGGAAGCTCGCACCACTCTCACCGGTGCGGAGATCGACGATTACCTGCACGTGGCGGCCACGATCGGGCTGGGGGCCGGCCATGCGGACCGGATTTCCTTGTATGTCAACGGGCAACTCCGCGACACGGCCGTGGCCCCGGGCGCCGGGATGACGCGCTGGGCCGACGCAGACGGCTGCGGCTTGGGCGGTCCGGCGGGCGAGTTGGGCGGCAACGGCGCCGGCGACCTGGACAGCTTCGGCACGTTCGAGGGCTGGATCGCCCAGGTCCGCTTCTACGGCGGCGAACTGACGCCCGACGAAGTGCTCGGCGAGTTCCTCTCCGTCGCCACCGGCAACACGCTTCAGTGGGAGAGCGGCGAACGCGTGTCCTACGTCGATTTCGCGGGCAGCCAGCCCGCGCCCGGCGCGGAGCACTTCGTCCTGGCCGGGCTGGGCGGCGGTATGGCCGGTTGGGACGAGGCGCCCGAGCCGCTTCCGGCCGCCGGGCTCTACGGCATCGTCGAATTGGACGGGCTCTGGCGGCTGGCGGGCCAACAACTCGACCTCCTGGAGGTGACCGTGCGCGACGTGGCCCCGCGCGTGGCGCTCAGCGGCCCAGCCCAGATCCACGAAGGCGACCTGTTCAAGCTGACGATCGGGGCGCTCATCGACCCCGGCAGGGACCCCGTGAGCGAGTACAGGATCTACTGGGGCGACAATTCGGAACCGCAAGTGATCACCTTCCCCGCGGCGTCGCCCCCCGTGTCGTCGATGAGCGTCATGCATCGGTACGCCGACGACGGCACGTACTCGATCAACCTTGTGATCGTCAATGGCGACGGGATCTTTGCCAACCCCCAGGTGCTGACGGCCGAGGTGGCGAACGTCGCTCCGACCATTACGGTCAGCGCGCCGAAGGTGGCCGAGGAGGGGCTGCCTTATACGCTGACGTTGGGCCCCGTGGTCGATCCGGGAGACGACGCTACCACGGTCCGGGTGGACTGGGGCGATGGGGAACACACCGTCTGCGCCGCGCCCGGGCCGGCGACGCACGTCTATCCGCGGGGGCCGATGCAACATCAGATTCGAGTGGAACTCTGGGAAGAAGGCGTGTACTCCGGGGCCGTCGAGCGGTCCGTCACCGTGCTCGACGTTCCACCGAGAATCCAACTGAGCGCGCCGGCCAGCGTACAGGAAGGCGTTCCTCTGGAGTTTCGCTTGGGAGCGGTTGCCGATCCTGGGGGCGATCCCGTTCCCCCGATTCGCGGCTACATCGTCGATTGGGGCGACGGAAGCTGGCAGCGGCTGACCGCGCCCGTGAACCTCAGGCATACTTACGCCGACGGCGATGCATCGCGCAGCATCCTGGTGCACCTGGTGACAGACACCGGGACCATCGTTGCGGCAGGCCGGGCGCCGGTGCTGGTCCGCAACGCGCCGCCGCAGCTTAGCAACGTGGCCATCACGCCGGCCAACTCCCAGAACGAAGTAACTCTCTCGGGCCGGTTCTACGATCCTGGGACCCAGGACACATTCACCCTCCAGGTCGAGTGGGGCGACGGAATATCCGAGCAATGGGCGTGTGCCGCATCTTCCACATCTTTCGTCAAGACCCATCGCTACGCCAGCAGCACGCATCCCGCCTACCGCGTTGGCGTCCTGCTGAGCGATGACGACGGCGGCAGCGATGCAGAGGAGGTCACGGTGAGTGTAACGCCGGTCGCGCCGGGCGCCCCGGGCACGCTCGATCCGACCTTCGGCTCGGGCGGCAAGGTCATTACCGACTTTGAATCGGTCTTCGGCGACGGTGGCGACGAGGAG
>Ga0163210_1001118_pt1 | contig 11573 bp, 5 predicted proteins | sample Kivu_220m_FD_113536 | JGI IMG/M metagenome (GOLD analysis project Ga0163210, IMG submission 113536) | Freshwater microbial communities from Lake Kivu, Western Province, Rwanda to study Microbial Dark Matter (Phase II) - Kivu_220m | ecosystem: Environmental > Aquatic > Freshwater > Lake ... | reverse complement strand
GCATAAGGTTCCTGACCGCCGCTGTACTTCACCGACCAGACATAATTCCCGTTGTCCATTCTGAATACTCGAATGACGAATTCCACATCATAACCCACATTATAAGGATAAGACCATTTCACTGTATCATATTCCGCATCTATAAACACCGCAATCGGCTTCCGCATCAATTTATAATATATAGTGTCCGAAGGAAGCGACTGATTCCCATTTTTATCGTAGGCGGTCAAATAATAGTAATACCCTCGAGCTTCTCCGGTCAGCGGATTGGGCGCTACTTCCGGTGACATATCGGTATATTCCGGATTTGCGGGATCGTATAAAAGAGTCAGCGGTAAGATGTCTAATAATAAGTAAGTATCCACCGTGTCATCTTCCCCCCGCCGCCAAATCTGATAACCTTCCAGATCCTCCTCCTGATTGGCATGCCATTCCATATAAATCCAGTTCCCTTCCGGCACCGCGTCGATGCCGGTTTCGATTTGAGCCCATTCCACTGACTTGGAAATTATCTGCGGGCTGGCGGGAGACGATGTGTCTTCTTCATCGCTCTCCTGGGCGCAGGAGATTATTAGCAAAGCGATACAAGCAATTATTATCAAAAATATGTATTTCTTTCTCATATCTTCTCCGATAATGTTTATTATATATTCATACGCTGGAGTGTGGGACCGAGGAATTCTCTGACAAACTCCGGGGACTCTGCAGCATTATACTTTTACTGACCACTGACGACCGACGACTGGCGACCATTTTCAAATCAAGGCAGGAAATAGGAAGCGGAGATGCGGTTGACCGCGCCTAAATCCGTATTTAAAAAGGCATAATCCAGGGCAAAACTCTTATACTTTCCACCGGCGCCGACAGTCCAGCCGTGATATTGGTATCCAGTGCGCAGTGCCAGTACCTTATGGAAAATGAACTCGGCGCCGAAATGATTTTCTCCGCCCCAGCGCTGATCCTGATCGAAGGCTAATACCGCTACTCCGTTTATCCAGGGCAAATCCTGGTCTATGCTCATACCCCACTTCAAATTAGGCGGAATAGCGTCCACTCCGTTATCCCCCCAATCGACGCCGGTGCGGGTTAAATCCTGATAATTCATTCCCAAAGAAAAATAACCCAACTCTTTAACATTCAACAGCTCAGCGAGGCTGAATTTAAACTGTATTCCCCCATCCACACCCATGCCAAAAGAAGAGTATTCACCCAAAGTCTGACGGATTATTTTAAAATTTACACCCATAGGTATTTCTATCGGCAGAATAAAATACTGCCAGCCGAAATCAAGCTTAAATATATTCATCCGTGCAAATGATATGAAAAACGCTTCCTCGATATCGGAAAAATACCCCGATGGTGAACCATTGGAATTTAGAATTAAATTCATCCTCGAATTATAGTCCAATCCGGTAAAATCGGGGAACCTGGGTATATCCGGCACCGTCAGTCTGATCCAATTAATCCCGATGGTAGAACCGGCAAAGGGCATAGTGAAACCCAGATGATGATAATCAGCTAAGGAGGAACCGAATCCGCCGTACAAGGGCGCGTACATTCCGGAAAACTGCATTTTATACAAGCGGGCGCAGCCGGCGGGATTCCAATAAAATGCTGAACCATCGTCCGCTATAGCGGCGAAAGCGCCGCCCATCGACATCGCACGCCCTCCTACTCCAATTTGCAAAAATTCACCCCCGTACCGCGCCGCTAAACTCGGCCCGCCGGCAGAGATTATCAGTACTGCGCTAAGCGCTGTCTTCAAAATATAATATTTAATTCTATCGTTCATAATCATTACCGCACCTTGGCGATTTTTATAATCTTCTGCCGTTTCTTGTCACCCTTATGCGCGGTCACCTTACAAAAGTACACTCCATTCCCCAGATTTTTTCCCGTTTCATCCCGCCCGTCCCATAAAATCTCATCGTAATTAATTTTTGCCGGTTGACGAATAGTCCGTAAATGCCGGCCGGATACGGTGTAAATCTTCGCTGTAACTTCGCCGTCGGGTTGATCACTCAGACTATAAGCGATTAAAGTCTCCTGAGAAAAAGGGTTAGGATAATTGCTGACAAACCGGAAATCGAAACCGGAAGCCACCACGATGTTCACGGGAAAGACCTTTGAATTCCCGCTTAAATCGCACCCGCCGAAAGTAACCGTATGTTCACCTGGGGAAAACAATTCATGAATACTGATGGAGGCGGAGGCATTGTTTTCAGATAATATCGGCGGCGAAATTAGATTCTCTGCCAGAGTATCGCCGTCGATGAGAACCCAAAATGAGGTGGTGTCGATGCCTCCCGCATCCTGAAACAGCGCATTGATGCGGGGATGTGAAGGTACATATCCGCCTTGAGAAAAGGTCTGCCCGTCAATCGATATTTCCACCGTCGGTGGAATATTGTCAAAATTCTGCATTAAAGCAAAACTGCCCAGCGAATTACAGTAAGCGGTAGCTCGATAGCAGCCGCCGGTGTCCGCCATAAATGCCGTCTCCAACTCATCCCAAGCCACACTGCTCCAAGCGCGATGATGTATTCGCAGATTATTTAGCAAAGAAGAATCGCTCAAAATAAATAATGTGTAAAGCATTAATCCATTTGGATTTAGTAATTCAGCAGCTCCCGTAGTAAAGCTTAAATGCAGCGCTGCGCTGGAATCGAATAAGGCCAAACCCGGCAGAACTAAGGATACCGTATCACTTTGACTGGCGGACAGTAAAGTAGCGTTCGAGACAGAATTGGGTGAAATATTGAAAGTGTAATCTCCAAAGTTAAAGGACTGATTTTGACCTCCGGCATTAGTTCCCGCGGCGGGATTCACTTCAAAACGGTCCATTAATATGGTTATATCCGCGGAATTATTGTCCAGATTGAAATCGTCCAATCCACCAAAGGGATCCACTAACACTTCAAGGTGATATTCGCCGTCACCAAAAGGAATGGTGGGAATAATCTCTACTGTGTAGGGAAAAACCAGGCTGACATCTTTAGCCCAAGCGGAACCTATCAATTGATCCCGTTCCTTACCTTGTCCAGCCCAGAATTGAATCAAGACCGAGCCAGCCGCAATAATAGCGAGATTCTTCACTTTCGCCCGGACTTTGATCTTATCCGTCCCTGTTAAACTAATGTCCGATGTATCGATGGATAAATCGACAGTATGGTCATATATAATCGGGGATTGAGCGTCGGAATTCGTCAAATTCCCAGTTAAATCTATGGATTTACAATAAAACCATATAGTGTGATCTATATATCCCGTAAAAGGCGGCAGTTTATTCGATTCCCAGGTTGTCTTGCCTGCGTCCAAAGGCATTAAATCGACAGAATCTTCATAGATAATGATATTGCTGCTCCGTAATTGATAGTAAATATAGGCTGACGATACTGTATCCGGATCATAAATCACACAGTAAAATTTTATGGAATCAATATCGGTAATAATGCTGGGTTCGACAGCGAGTGAATCGTAAACTACGCCATTGGTCGAATCCTGATTGAAGAAATCGAAGAAAGTGGACGCATTATAGTTTTCAGTGTTAGAATACATATTAACGCGAAAGCTGCCTTCCGCGGGAAATCCTATTATATTCGGATTAATGTTTATAGTGAAATTCTGATTGGTAAAAGGCACCGGCCCGTATTCCCAAACCGAACCTCCGATAAGCGAAGGATAATGCTCGGGATTAAAAATTCGCACCACCGCTTCACCCGATGAAAACGGAGCTTGAACCGGCAGACTAAAAGTCTCATCCCCCGGAATGACAGGAAACATTTCAATTTCCGAGGTGGAGGAAGGCAGGGCCACTTTGGCTACCGGATCCCCCAATAAAATCATATTCATTAAGGTGCAATAAGCCAAATTATTGAGGTAATATACCCCCGGACCGTATTGTGAACCCAGAAAGTAGATTTTCGAGATGTTCACCAGATCGCCCTGTGTCATCTGCGTTCCGGCAGCCAAAGTGGTGGACATCGATTGCTGCTGCGTCCCCCCGCTTATTCCCCAGCCTAATCCGGTGGAACCAAATACACCCAGCGCGCCTTTATCCTCCGCAAAAATGAACTCTTCACCCAAAGTCGTCCGCCATTCACGCGCATCGTATTGGCAAATATAACATGTAAAATTGGCGATAAAAGGGTACAGACCATCATTATGTAAATTCGCCACTCGGGGAACATCTAAGATATTGTTATCATTCCACACTCCGCCGCCGCCGTGTCCATTGTAACTGATTATGCCCACTCCGGTATTGAAAAATTCCTGCAGTTCGGAATTACCGCCGAAATAAGGCGACTGCTCATTGCCGGTAATCAGCCTTTCCACAAATAACCAGTGTGGCAGCATTTTAATAGCGTCTTCCGCCGCCAACTCTAAATTCTCTCCCGCTTGGATATTGCGCCCGACAATAAAAAGATACCGGTTCCGCCATATACCGTTAATGGGTGAACTCGCATTTTGCATCAGTTTGGCATAATAAGCGTCCAATTCCTCATTTTCCCTCGCCGGGACCCGGCCGACGCTCATCTCCGGAAGAAAATCACTCCCATCCAACATAGCATACCAATAATCGGAAGCGGAATAGCCGTAGTTCAGCGTTTGGACATAGTACGAAGGGATCAAATTGCCGCCCAAACCAAAATAATCCTTTTGATCCCAAGAACCATCCCCGGCAAGCGTAATGTAATAAGGTTTGGGATTGGACCAATAATGATAAGCATACTGCAGAAAACTCTTTATCGCCGTAGGCGATTTTACCCCGTAATTAAATTCATCGTAAATATCGGTAATATCGACTATCATCGAGCCATTGACGGAATTACTCTGCAGCATATATTGCAGGCTGGCGTTCTCCATAAAATCCGGGTGGCTGATAATCAAATACTCCGCTTGATTCACCGCACTGGTCAAATTCGAAATCTGATCCTGCGCTATCCAATCTGGAGACTTTACACTGTCTATGGTCAACGCCACATATTCTTCCCCGCCGTAAAGCCGGTCTTGGAAGGTCAACCGGTACTGACCGCTGATGGGATTTTGGTAGGTGTTGTAATTTAACAGCCGGGAGGCGCCCATTTTATAGAGGATAATCTCATCGGTGGTGAAATTCTCCACGATAAAATGATACAAAGTATCCACTGGCCCCCCCGGCGGCGCAGCAAAGCGAATAAAACCATTATCCGCCATATACTTCTTGGTATAAGATACTTCGAACCAATTTAATAATATGGTATTGCTGTTACTTGAAGGTGTATTGCCGGATGATGATATGCTTAAAGTATTATTACCGTGATTTAAATATAAATTAGGAATTCCACCGCTGCCGGAAGTCTCCACCTTCCATAAAGTCTGTCCCACCCACGGCCATTCATTGTTCACCGGAGCGCCGGCCGTCATCTGTGATGAACTGAAATTATTCAAGGTCAAAGTGGCGTAGTGAATACCCTGGCTGCTGGCGCTCACTGGGTAGGTATAGCCCATCAACATCACTTTTAATTGAGCCGGTTCGGTAGTGAAAACCTTCTCTGGATATGATAGATGAAAGTTATAGCTGTTAGATTCATTGGCGTCGACTCCAACATCAAAGTACCAATGATCTCTAATGGTATCCCGTGGAACTTGAGACAAACGGTCGAAATAATTGTCACTTTCAAAATGAACAGTCGCCGGGTAATTATAAGGCCGGTAATACATCGCCGGATTATTCTGAACTAGATTCACCGATTCTACTATCATATGACCGCCGGGAGTCGCTCCGGTAGTCAGCCAATAAATATTTACATCACTCCACGGATCCATATATAAATCTTGACTTTGATTAATATAAGTCTCCCGATTAGGAAGGCCCCAGAAATCGATATAATCTCCGCTATTGAACACTCCATCGGCTTCACCGAAGACAAAAATCGGCACCATTTGCCCCCGGCAACTTAGACTAAAGTATCTCGGATCGCCTAAATCCGCCGGATTGATGCCGGAATCGACCAAAGCCTGATAGGTTATGCGGTACAGCCCTTCCTGGGAAACGGCAATTTTAATTCCGCCTGACTGACCGATATTGTAAGTCAAGGGCGCAGGCGGCGTCGAAGGCTTACAGGGATAAGCAGCGGTCTGCGGAAATTCATGTAAAAGTCCGGCTAATGTGCGCGCCGCCCCGCCGGATAAAGCCCGGCCGGGAACAGAAGAACTCAGTTGAAAATCTATCCGCACCTTTAATCTGCGGGTGAAAACTACCTCTTCCTTGACTGGATTATAGCGCAATGGATTTATAACGATGCGGGCTAATTCCCGCCCCTGAAAACTGCCGATTTTATCTACAGTTACCGCTTCCGCCGGATAATATGCGCTGCGCCGGTAAATCGATGAAGGTAAATTCGATCGTGATTTACTGTCTCCATAATAAGGTTCGATATGCTTCACCCGGAAAGTCTTATTCTCAGCGGTCAATATCTGTTGGGTATATGTTCCCGGTGGGATTTGTATGAGATGAATAGAAGAAGGTAAAAGCGGCGCCCCCTCCTGTCCGATGTGCCATAACTCCGGCAAATCGGGAATGCTGTCTCTCCCGTTCAGCCAATCAAGTTCGGGATAAGCAAACTCTAAGATTAAATGATCCGCCCGCATTTCCAATAAATGCGCTTCCAGCGAACGCCTCGGCGTTTCCGCTTGCTTGACATTATCCGCTAACGGCGAAATAATATTTTTCGCCAGCATTAAAATCGGTATTGATAATATAAAAACTGCGACTTTGAATAATCGGCGGACGGAAAACATGAACGGTGATTTCTTGAAAATTTTATGAGGTTTGTAAAATAATCTTAAACCTTAAATATAATTACTTCCCTGAATTAAAGCAAATTAAGCCGCTAAGCGTTTTCAGTCGCTACCGCTGATTACTTAATATGAAAGTAACAGTTCACAAAACGGTAAAAATCAGCAGGTGCACAGCATTTATCTAAATATCAAATGCTTGGAATCGACTGCGGAGAGTCGACACCACATATTATACTCGTATCCCACATCTTGCACCTCACATCTTTCATCTTGCATCCCGCATCCCGCATCCCGCATCTCGCATCTTAAAGCCTATTACTACCAATTCTTTTCCTTAGGTTTGCGCCCCGCCATCTGCCGGCGGATCACCTTCTCCTGAATCTGTTTCTCATCATTTTGCAAAGCGTTCAAAATATTCAGCGCTTGCTGTTCCGACATTTGTTCTTCCGGTTTTTGCTGAGCTTGCTGTTGTTGCTGCTGCTGCTGTTCCTGTTGGTCTTGTTTCTGCTGCTGGTCCTGTTTATCCTGATTCTGCTGTTGTTCCTGCTTATCCTGCTGTTCTTTTTGATCTTGTTTATCCTGCTTATCCTGTTTGTCTTTTTGATTTTGCTGCTGCTGCATCTGGCGCAAAGCGTATTCTAAGTTCTGCTTAGTTTCTTTGTCGCCGGGATTTAGTTTCAGGGAATTGATATAAGCCTTCACTGCGTCTTCCATCTTCCCTGACTGTAAAAGCGCATTGCCGATATTATGAAAAGCCTTGGCTTTCAATTCCGGGCTGGCGTTGTTCAACGATTTCAAATAGCTTTCCGCAGCTTTATCCAGCGCGCCGCTCTTGAAATGCGCGTCGCCCAAATTGTAGTCCAATATAGGCAGCTGGCCTTTCTGATACGCTTCCAAGTATTTTGCCAGGGCGTCGCCGTACTTTTCTTCGTTATATAATTTATTCCCCTGCTTGACTAATCCATACCGGGTCCCCGCATTGGCAGTTAATACCGCCAGGAAGCAGACGATTAATAAAATAATTCTTCTAATCATTTTCCTAACATTATGTTTTATCGCTACTTGTTACTTGCTACTTGCAACTTTAATGCCCGGCGTGTGCTGTCGACCCTCTGCGGTTGACAGCATCTATCTAAATATAAAGTAGCTGGTGTCGACTGCGGAGAGTCGAAACCACATATTCATTTTCCTAACATTATGTTTTATCGCTACTTGTTACTTGCTACTTGCAACTTGTTACTTTAATATTTAATCAATTTGGAAGAATTTCTGCCAAGCGCCTTTCTTTTCACTGATTAAGATTTCCGCCAGCAGCAGCAGCAACGCTATACCGGCGAAATACTGGAATCGATCCTCGTATGCCGTGTATTGCTTAGCCGACAATTCCGCCTTCTCCATCCCGAAGATTTTATGGTAGATCTTCTCTAATTCATTTTCTCCGGTAGTGGCGCGGAAATAGCCTCCACCGCTGGACAAAGCGATCTCCGTCAATAGTCCTTCATTCAATCTCGACAACACCACCGATCCTTTGCGGTCCTGCAAATACCCCGATTTACCGGGAATTGGCGCCCCTGAAGGTGAACCCATCCCTACAGTATATATAACGATACCTTTCTGCTTGGCGGATTCCACCGCTTCCTGAACTTGAGCTTCGTGATCCTCGCCGTCGGTCATAATCACTAAGACCCGCTGAGCTTTGCTTTCGCCGGTAAAGGATTTCTCCGCTATACTGATCGCTTCGGCTAAAGCCGTCCCCTGCACCGGAATCAAAGAAGTGTCCAGAATATCGGCGTACATCTTCGCCGCGCTGTAATCCAAAGTCAAGGGGCATTGCACAAATGCGGTTCCGGCGAAAGCGATGATGCCGATGCGGTCGCCCTTCAATTTATCGATGAAACTGGATAGCTCATGCTTGGCTTTAAGCAGCCGGTTCGGCGCCACATCTTCCGCCGTCATAGAAGCGGACACATCGACCGCTACCATAATATCCACTCCTTCACGCTTGACCTCCTCTAATTTCGTCCCAATCTGCGGATCAACTATAGTCCAATTGAGAAAAAACACCGCCAGCGTCAGCAGTATCCCTTTGAACAAAATCTTCCCGTTGGATAAATCCGGGGCTATTTTATGGAGTAAAACCGACCCGGCGAATAATTCACGCTCGATTTTCCGACGCTTATAAGCGTAAATAATCAGCACCAGCGCTGCCGGCGTCAGCCAGAACAGCCAGATTAAATGCGAATTCGCTAAGCGCAGCATTATTAATTTGTGTTTTCTTTATTTGCCACTTGCTACTTGTTACTTACATTCAAACTTAACTCCATATAGACTGTCCCTTCCACTGGATTAAACCTGTAAGGTTCTATCTCCCTAAATCCCAGTGATTTATACAAAGAAATCGCCTCTTTCATCGAAAGCAGTGTATCCAAACGCATCGTCTTATATCCTATTTGACCAGCGTCTCGAATAATTTGTTCCGCCGCCCGCCGCCCCAATTTCAAGCCCCGGTACTCCGGTTTGACATACAGCCGCTTCATTTCACATATCCCGTTTTTCATCTTCCTCAGCGCCGCGCAGCCCGCCAACTTGCCTTCATATTTAAGCAGATATAATCTCCCCGCCGGTACCGCATATTCACCCGGCAATTCCGCCAGCTCCCGGTTAAAATCCTGGAAACATAAATCTATCCCCAGCGACCGCTGATATTCCAGAAACAGCGTTTTTATCTGTTTAATTTTTTCATCAGTATCCGCAGTTACAAATTCCAATTTCATTTTATTATTCCTTCTGAATTCTGTATTCGAAATTTTACATTCTACATTCGATATTCGCTATTCCCTAATCCCCATTCACCATTGGCTATTGGCTATTCACTATTCGCTATTCGCTGTTCACTTCTCCCATCGCCTTCCTGCCGGGCAGAACCGCCGCCGTATCCACCGCTAAACTGACCTTACCAAAAGGCGGCATAATATATACTCCCTGCACATATTTCATTACCGAAGATAATGCTTCCTGTGCAATTGACACACCTTCGCTGACTGCGTATTCCTTGCCCTTGTCGCTGGCGTATTTCATCCTCTTGCGGATAGGTTCCGGCACTTCCATCCCCGGCACTTCATTATGGAAAAATTCCGCATTTTGGTATGATACCAGCGGCAGTATTCCCACCATCAGCGCCGCTTTTATCCCACCGGATTTGTCCAGCGCTGTAAGCAGTTTCTCCCAGTCGAATACCGGCTGGGTTAAAATATATTCCGCCCCGGCTGCGATTTTCTGATGCAGCCGGTCGATCTCCAATTCCAAATCGATGGCACCCGGATTGAATGCAGCGCCGAGGAAAAATGCCGTAGGACTGCCGATGGGATTGCCCGCTAAATCCAAGCTATGATTTAAATTATCGGCGATTCTCAAAAGTCCGATAGCGTCCACATCGAACACCGCCGTCGCCATGGGATAATCGCCTAATTTCGGCGGGTCACCGGTGATCATCAATAGATTATCCAATCCTATCGCCTCCGCGCCTAATAAATCCGACTGCATCCCCAAAATATTACGGTCCCGGCAGGTATAATGCAGAATAGTATCCATTCCCGTGCGTGATTGTATAATCTGAGCTAAAACCATGGGACTCATTCTCGCCGAGGCTCTGGGCCCATCCGGAATATTCACCGCATCGATGCCCGCTTTCTGCAGTAATTCCACCTGCTTAATGATACGCTCCACTTGAGGATTGCGCGGCGGATTCAATTCGCAGGAGACGGGAAAAGCCCTCTCTTCCAGCAGTTTCCCCAGTTTGGAACGCTGTCCGGCAGGCGCTACTTCTACCTTCGGCGCCTTTACCAAGTCCGCTTTATGCGTTGAGACAAAAAAATCCTTCTTTACCGATTCCGGCTGCAGCGCCCTTATCGCCGCGGACATAAACTTGATATGCTTCGGTGTGGTGCCGCAGCATCCGCCGATAAACGATACCCCGTTCTGTATCATCCGTTTGGTATATTCGGCAAAATATTCCGGTGTGCTAAGATAAATGAGCCTGCCGTCCACCACCTGCGGCTCCCCGGCGTTGGGGAATGCCGCCAGCGGCTTGCTGGTCACCATACGCATCTTCTTGATACCCTCCAAGATAGTATTAGGCCCGGTGGAGCAATTGAGTCCGATGACCTCCACCGGCAGCGCATCCAACTTGGCGGCTATGCTATCCGGCGTCCGGCCGTAAGCAGTCTTACCGGTCTGACTGATGGTCATCATCGCCACAATGGGGAGAGCAGAAACTGCCCGCACCGCTTCTATCGCCGCCGCCAACTCACGCAATTGCACAAAAGTCTCCAGCATAAATAAATCCACCCCTCCATCGACCAGCCCCAGCGCTTGTTCCTTGAACACCGCCTTGGCTTCTTCACTGGAAATAGCGCCGATGGGAGCTATAGGTTTCCCTAAAGGTCCAATCGAACCGGCGACTAGTACATTTGAAGCTTCATCCGCGCATCTGCGGGCGGCTTTCGCGCCAGCCAGATTAATATCATAAGTCTGTTCCGCTAAACCATACTTGCCTAATTTAATTGGATTTGCGCCATAAGTGTTCGTTTCTATCACCTCCGCCCCGGCAGCGATATAATCACGGTGAATCGCCTTAACTAAATAAATATCGCTCAAATTTAAACCATCGAAGGAACGGTTGATATACACGCCCCGTTCGTAAAGCATAGTGCCCATCGCGCCATCGCCCAAAATGACGCGCTTTCCCAATTTTTGCAGAAAATCTAAAGCCATCGTTTCCCAGTATAGTG
>Ga0163210_1001117_pt1 | contig 11574 bp, 12 predicted proteins | sample Kivu_220m_FD_113536 | JGI IMG/M metagenome (GOLD analysis project Ga0163210, IMG submission 113536) | Freshwater microbial communities from Lake Kivu, Western Province, Rwanda to study Microbial Dark Matter (Phase II) - Kivu_220m | ecosystem: Environmental > Aquatic > Freshwater > Lake ... | reverse complement strand
CTGCTCCGCGCGCCATACCGTTTCGAGCGTCTCGTGCTGATGCCAATACTCGCCGCGATTGAACTGCTCGAAGGCGTGAATCATCTCAGGCGTCGCGTGGTCGCGGCAGCGCTCCAGTGTCGTCATTTTACCTTATCGATGCTCCGGCGTCAAACGCTCGACGCAAACCCGGCTCAACTCCATCCACTGTCGCCGCTCAATCCGCAGCCGCGTGAACGAGAAATCGCGTCCGGGACCCATCGTCGTGCAGTTGTTATCCACCCACGCTACAAAGCCCGTTGGCACAGTCGGCGGATCCGAGGCGCGGAAAACCTCAACATCATCCACGAAGAAGATCGCCTCGCGCGGCAGCCAGTCGAGGCGGTAGGTGTGCCAGTCCGTCAGCGCGATATCGTCCAACACCTTCTCGTGCGCCGCCAGGCGCGTCTGTGCGAGCCGAAAGACCAGCCGGCTCATGCCGGGCAAACGGAAAACAAAGTTGCCAAGCGCCATCGTCAGCCCGTCCGCGCGCCCACCGTTCAGCGTCGCCGCCTTCCAGCCGTTGCCGCGCACGCCGGGCGCAAACGCCATGTCGCTTTGCGGCGACGCGTAAAAGAACCACACCGCATTCGGCGGCGCCTGCACGTTGCCAACCCAATCGAACGGGTCGTTCCAAAACCCAAAGCCAGCGGTGCCGAGCATCTCGCCCGAACGATGGCTCATCCGGGCGCGCACCGTCATTCGCAGCGGCGGCGTCCACGGCAGCTTGAATCGCGGCACGGTGCGATGGTCGTCAATCTCCGCGTCGGAGAGCTGCCCTTCTTCCGCGCCTTCCACCACGAACCGAGCAACGCCGGGCGCCTGCTCGATGTCGGCATGTCCAATCGCAAAGCGGACCCAGTACGGCGACGCGCCGCGCTCGAATTTGTCTTCGATCATCCGACGTACTTCTTCAGCAGGTTCGGCAGTTCACTCGCCATCCGCGAGCGTGCCACTACCTCATCGCAACCGGCTGCCTTCGCGGCTTGCATCGTCTCGATATTCTTATGTGAACCAAATGCCAGCACGTGCGCGCCGGCGCGCTTGGCGGCTTGAACCGCGCCCTCCCAATCCACCGCGTCAAGTGACACGACCAGGAGCGCAGGCGACAAACGCGCAAACACCGCGTCAGCATCGTCGGCTGCACTGAGCGAGTGAATCTGATAGCCAAGGCGTTTCGCCGCGTCCTCGATGCGCGTGCCGAACATCAGGTCAGGAACTAGAACAAGAATTACGGTCATCTCTTGAATGCAACGGAACACGGAGCACGTGGTGCGTGTTCCGTGTTCCGTCTCTTTCACAGGACTAACACAATCTTCCCGAACTGCTCGCCCCTCTCCAGCCGCGCGTGCGCCTCGCGCGCGCGTTCAAGTGGCATCACCACGTCGATCACCGGTTTCAACTCCCCGCGGAAGACTAACCTCATCACCTCGCGGAACTCGCGCTGGTTCGACATCGTCGAGCCGACGATCTCAATCTGCTTCCAGAAAATCTGACGGACTTCTTCCTGCGGATTCGCCCCGCCCGTCGCGCCGATCACCACCATCCGCCCCCCGCGCTTGAGCGAGCGAATCGACTTGAGCCACGTCGCCGCGCCGACGGAGTCGAACACGACGTCGACGCCGCGCCGGTCGGTCGCCTTAAAGACCTCGCGGTCCCATTCCTGCGCCGTATAGTTGATCAGCGCGTCTGCGCCAATCGCCTTTGCTTTCTGCAGCTTCTCGTCGCTCGACGACGTGACGAACACGCGCGCGCCGGCCTTCTTCGCGATCTGAATCGCCGCAGTCGACGTGCCCGCGCCCGCGCCGACGATCAACACATCCTCGCCCGCGCGCAGCCGTGCCCGCGAAATCAGCGCGCGCCATGCCGTCAGGAAAACGAGCGGCGCGGCAGCCGCTTGCTCGAACGACAAGCTCTCTGGAATCGGCAAGACGTTGACCGCCGGAACGCGCACGAACTCTGCTGCGCCGCCCGTGACGTGTTCGCCCAGGATCTTGAATTCGGCGCACAGACTTTCTTCACCCGCGATGCAAAACTCGCAGTGTCCGCACGACAATCCAGGGTTGATTGTCACGCGCTGCCCTACCGCCAGAGCTTGCCCTGAGCCGGTCGAAGGGCCGCTGACATTCGCGCCAACCTCGGCAATCACACCCGACACATCCGAACCGGGGATATGCGGCAGCGGCAATTTCAAGGTAGGCATGCCATTCCGCACCAAGAGGTCAAGGTGGTTCAGCGCGACGGCTTTGACCTGGATCAGCACGTCGTCGGGACCAATGGTCGGCTTGGGCAAATCCGCAATCTGCAGCTTGTCGATTCCGCCATGTTCGTAGATAGCCAGCGCTTTCATCTCTACCTCCGATTCTTGCCTCTATCGCCAGAAACGCCGGGCGCAAATCGCGCGATCACATTCGCCAGTTTGCGCGGTCGCTGCAACGGAACGTCATGGACGGTATTGGCAAACCAAATGGTCTCACTTTGGGCGAGCAATCGGCGCGCCACCGCTAAATTCTGGCGCTTGGACGCGAGAAACGCGCGCTCGTGCTCGTCGATCGAATTAGAGCGCGCAGGGAGCATGAGGACGGGACATTGGACGTGCGGATAGAGCTGCGGCGGTCGCTGCCCCCACAAGGCGCGCAGGATTTTCATGTGATGCTCAAACGAAAGGTGCGGGCGGATCGTCTGGTCAGGCAGAATCTCAAAGTTGTCGAGAATGATCTGCTGTACTTTTGGACTCCATCGCTCGCCGAGATATCCCTTGATCATCGTCTTGAATTTCTCAACCGGCGTACCGGCCAAACGCGGCGGCGCGAGCTGCTGCTCGGCAAACTCCCATGTCATCCTTGGGTTGGCTTGCATGTCGAGGAACCCGCCGTCGATGAACACGAGCGCGGCGACGCGGTGAGGGCATGTCGCGGCGAACTGCAGCGCGACATTTCCGCCCCACGAATGTCCGACGATGATCGCGCGCCTGAATTCGACCGCGTCGAGGAATGCCAACAAATCGGCGACGACGCTATCAAAATTGTAGCCCGCCTCCGGCTTGCTGCTTTCGCCGTGCCCCCGCTGATCGAGCGCGACGACACGGAAACCCCGCGCCAGACGCGGCGCGACGAGATCGAAAATGTGCGATTGCGACGCCAGCCCGTGAAGCAAAACAACCGGCTTGCCTTTGCCTCCCCAATCACGATAGTGAAACTGGAGGCCGCGCAGCTCAACCCATCGGTCCTGAGCCGCCATCCCCTATCCCTTTTGCGCCAGCACAAAAAAATGCGATGCGTTCACGTCGAGGCGATCAGCCACCACCTTGCTCCACAGGACGTGCAGACCGGACGATTCGATCATCCTGAGGTTCGTCTCGGAATCGTAATGGCTCCAATACATCTTCGCGCCAAGCCAGTTTTCGTTCACGTCGCTCGGCGTGTCGCCCCTTCCCATCGCCAGGAGTGCCAATCCGCCCGGCTTTAACATCCGGCAAAAATTCCTGAGCAGTTGTGGGTGCTCTTCGCGCGGGACATGGATAATCGCATAGTAGGAAACGATCGCGTCGAAAGTCTGGTCAGGGAACGTCAGCGCAGTCATGTCCTCACAGATAAATTCCGCCTGTGGAACAAATTGCCGCGCCAACTTGATCTGCGCTTCCGAGAAATCGACGCCGACAACCTGAAAATGCCGGCTCAAAATGTCGCAGATCGGCACGCCCGCGCCGCAGCCGGCGTCGAGCACCCTCGAATGCTTGGGCAATCGCTCGACGAGTTCTTGAAGCAGCTTCACATCGTCTGAATCCTCGGAGCGATTCAGCAGGTACTCTTCGGCGATTTGATCGTAACCTTCACGGACGATTCGTTTGCCGTCGACCACCGCCGACTCTGTCGCGCACACAAGTTTGGCATTGGTCACTGCGACCAAATCCTTTACTGCCAATTGCAGGTCCACGCCGCGCTGCCCCGCGCTGATGTGAATCTGGTCGAGCGCGAGCGCCGGCTCGTCGATACACACCTCAAAGCCGCGATTGAGGAGCGCGAGCGCGCTGATGCCGCCGACCTGCAAGCCGGTGAGCGATTCCGCCTCGCGCTGCGTCGCCATCCGCAATTTCTTCTCGCCGAGCGATTTCGCCAACGCCTTCAGGTCTACCTCGCGCGGCGACGCAATCATCACCAGGATCGGTTTGCCGCTTTTTGGCGGCTCGCGGAGCACGACGAGTGTCTTGTAGACCGACTCTGCGGGCGCGCCGATCAGTTCCGCTGCTTCCGTCGCGGAATGGAATTCGCCGGACGGGTCGTAGGTCTTGGCGACGTACGGGATCTTGCGCGATTCCAGCAAGCGCATCGAGTTGAGTTTGTCAGGCATATCTAGGATCTCTCCGCGAATCACGCCAATCTACACCAATTTTCTTTCGCGCCGATTCGCGTAGATTCGCGGATCATACCGCGTCGACCAGCGCGTGCAAGAGCGCAATCGGCCAGACATTGCGCGTCCGTTGGTACGCAAACGCAAACGCCGCGCCAAAGCTCATTTGGAAGGTGAATGCCGCTATCAGCGTTTCCTGCAAATTACGCGAGGTGAAAAACAAATAGTCGATCGGCAAATGCGACACCCCAAAAACGACTGCCGCGCCAAAGAGCGCCCAGGCCGGATTGCGCCACCAGCTTTCCAGCCGCGTTAGCAGCAGCGCGCGAAACGCCACTTCTTCAGGCAAGCCCGCCGCGAAAAAGAACTCCACGGCGTTTTGCGGGTATCCTTTGAGATCGCCGTGACGTGAAAAGACCGTGTAACCCAACATCGAAACCAGCGCCGGCAATGCAATCCACCACGCGCGTAGATTCAGATCGATGCCCAACGCGTGCAAGCCATATCCTGCGGCAATCAAGACCACCACCGGGACAATGACCAGCTCGATGTTTTTGGGAATCTCCTCGAATTCAGTGCTCTTGTAACAGTCAAAACCGGCAGGCAGAAAGAAAAACAATTTGCCGCATAGTCCGATGCGCCAAACCATCCAAAAGAGGATGAGCGCAACAGCGAAGAGAGACTCGCTCAGCGGCTTGCGCGCTGGCAACAGCGGCGCGCTGCCCGACCGCGACATCCACCAGAACGCGAAAATAACTGCGACGATTCCGCCGATCTGCCAAAGCCAATCGAGATTGGAGCGCAAGAAGACCAGCGAAAACCAGGGCAGCAGGAGCAGGATGATCGCGGCAAGCGCCGCGCGGTCGCGCGCGACGCGACTCACGGTTGCGCGCGCGTCACGCCAGACCGAGCCGGCATAGCCGCGCGGCGAGAATTTAATCGCCGGCAACCGACACCTCGGCGTCGACCGGCTCTTTGACGCGCAGCCCGTTTGATCGATTGACCAGGTAGACGCCTAACAGGATCGTCAAGCCCCCAACGAAAGTAACGAGCGTGACAACCTCGCTCAACACGATCGAGGCGACTACCACCGTGACGAGCGGCTCGATGTAGATAAAGGCAGCCGCTTGCGATGCGTCCAGCCGCGCGAGTGCGTCGTACCAGAAAATGTAAGCCAGCCCCGAACAGAAAACGCCCAGAAAACCAACCGCAATCCAGCCGCTCATCGACAGGCGGCTGATCTCATTCCATCCCTGCGCGCTCACGAAAAACGGCAGCAGGAGGATCCAACCAATCGCCATGATGAACGCTATCACCAGCGTCGGATGCCAGCGTCTCAAAACCGGCTTGCTTATGACGGAAAAAATAGCCCAATTGAGCGAGCTGGCGAGCGCGAGGGAATCGCCCATCGTGCTCGGCAAGCGTAACACATCGGTGGTGAGTGTACCTTTGGTGACGACGAGGAACGCGCCGAGGAAGGCGACAATCAAGCCAATAACTTTGGCGGTGCCAAACGATTCTGAGAGGAATATCCGCGCGAGTATAGCCATGAAAACCGGCGTGAGCGCGACCAGCCACCCCACGCTCGTTGCGGCGGTAACAACCAACCCATTGGCCTGCAACCCCTGGTGAATCGGAATGCCGATTGCACCAAGAACCACCAGTAGCAACAAATCGCGCTTGCCAACCATCTCAAAGACGTGCAGACGCCACACCGCGAAGGCGAGCACCACAACGCCGATGCCAAACCGCAGTGTCGTCATCGTGACCGGGCTGATCTCGCTCAGCGCAACTTTGCCGGCGACGAACGATGCGCCCCAGAATAATGCCGCCGCCAACCCCTCGACGTAACTCCATTTGCGAGGTCTCATTCGCTCTCCAATGGGCGGCATTATAGCACGGAAATGGCGTTGTCTCAACAGATCAATCGACAACATATGCCGCAGCAAGTAGACAGAAATGGAAAACAGCGCGACAATATGCCCAGGTTCGCCTACTGCCAGACAGGCGCACTGGGTCTTGATAGTTTGCCTCAATCTAGTGCTCGGGGGGAAGGGATGAGGACCAAACAAACGCAGAACAAGAACCGCATTCGTCAAGTCAGCCGCGCGATCATCGCGGCTTGTCTTCTCATGTTGATCGCCTTGAGCGTCAATCCGTCGAGACCTGTCGCCGCGCAAAGCACCGATACGCCAACCGCGACGGCGACACACACCGCAACGCCGACGACTACTCCAACGCCGACGAACACCACAACGCCAACCAACACCGCGACGGCGACCAACACGTCTTCACCAACGGCCACGTCCACGTCAACAACGACAGCCACGACGACCGGCACATCGACGCCTACTCAAACGCCGACGGCAACGTCCACATCCACCGGAACGTCGACCGCCACATCGACTGCCGCGGCAACCGACACGCCGACGCCTACTCCAACGCCGACCGACACGCCCACTCTTACGCCGAGCGCGACGCCGGTTGCAACATCCACTGCGACGTTCACGCCGACCAGCACGCCAACCCCGGCGAACCTGATGCTCTCACCTTCGTCCTTGTCCCTCACGTTAGGGTCAAGCGGAGTGGTAACGCTGCACCTCGACAACGCGACGAACCTGTGGGGGATCGACCTGCGATTGGCTTATGATCTGTCCAGTTGCCTCAGCGCGGTGCCCGGCACGATGCCTTCTCCTGACTTTGTAGTTAGAAACGACTGCGGCAGCGGATCAGCCAACTACACCGTCGTGCAGCAAAGCCCGCGCGCGCCGGCGAACGGCAGCGGGGACGTGCTCAGTTTGACACTCCAGTGCACGCGAGTGGGGACGACCTCATTGCACTTCCAGCGCGCGGTCCTGCTCGACAGCTTTGGGAACCACCTGCCGGTGACTGCAATCGACGGTCAAATCACCTGCACGTCCTCATCTAGCATTCTGGGCTATCACTACGTTCGCTCCGGTGAAACGCTCCTTTGTATCGCGCGCGCCTATGGCGTCTCGGCCTGGGCGATCGCGAATCAAAACTGGCTGTATTACCCGTTCATCCTGTACCCCGGCCAAAGACTTGCGATACCTAACGTGCCCTATCAAAATCCTCCCGGACCGACTTGCGTGCCGCAGTTCGGCGGAGGGACGCCGCCCCCTATCACTCCCACTCCAACTCCCACGCCCATTTCTGGCTCAACCTGCCGCGCTTACTATCAGGTGAGGTACGGCGACACGTTGTATGCGATTGCATGGCGGTACGGAACAACGGTCGCGGCGATTGCGGCTAAGAATCATCTGACAAACCCGAATTGGATCTGGGCCGGGCAGTGGCTGTGCATCCCGTAACAGACAGACACAGGCCTTCCAGGTTTGCTAAACCTGGAAGGCCTGACCCAACGATCCAACGATTCAACGAACCAACGACTCAACGATCCAACGATCAAACTTTCTTTAGCACCTCGCGCACCTGTGGCGCAACCCTGTCCATTCCCAGCCCGTTCAACTCCGCCGGCACATTATCGTCCAGAATCGCGTGCCCCAGCGCGGATTCCTTGAACTCGCGCAGGTCTTGCATGTAGACACTGCCGATCTTTTCGTCGCGCCGAACACGCCCATCGCGCACCGTAACGATGCGGTCTGCCGCGCGCGCGACCGTCGGGTTGTGCGTGACAACGACAAACGTTGTCCCCTGCTCGCGGTTCAGCTTGCGCAGCAAGTCCATGATCTCATCGGTGCTCTTGCTGTCGAGATTACCAGTCGGCTCGTCCGCCAGGATGATCGCCGGGTGGTTCGCCAGCGCGCGCGCGATCGCGACGCGCTGCCGCTGCCCGCCGGAGAGCTGCCCGGGCACAAAATGCAGCCGGTCGCCCAAGCCGACCAGCGCCAGCAATTCCTCCGCGCGCGCGCGTCGCGCGGCATCGCCCATGCTTTCCTCTTGCAGTGGTATCTCGACATTTTCCAGCGCCGTGAGCGTCGGAATCAGATTGTGCAATTGAAACACAAAGCCAACTGTCTTGGAGCGAAAGCGGTCGAGGTCCTTCACCTTCGCCAGGTCTTGCCCCGCAACCATGCACACGCCGCTCGTCGGGCGGTCGAGCGCGCCGAGCAGGTTGAGCAGTGTGCTCTTGCCGCTGCCGGACGGTCCCATCACCGCGACAAACTCGCCGGCGTGGATGACCAGACTCACGCCGTCCAGCGCGCGGACGCCAACGCCGTCACCGTAGATTTTCGTCAACTCTTTCGTCTCGACGACGATCTTCTTTTCGTCTGCCATTCTGTCTCCTGGAGAAATATCTATTTTCGCCGCAGCCGACACTCTTTTCACCCTGCCGCCTCTCCAAGCTGAAAGTGGAAGATGCGCATCGGCTTGAACAGGCGAAAGATGGGAGCCATCCAGCGAAAGGAAGCCAGCCGCGGCTCGGGCTGGTCGAAAAAGCCCCACTCGTCGAGCAGGCGAACACCTGCACTGCGCTGCGCTTCGTGCGGCGCAAGTGTGCCGCCTGCCCTGAGCGAAGTCGAAGGGTCGCCCCAGGATTCGATCTCCTGGCCGCGCCAGAAACCCCAGCGCATAAGGCCCGCAAACTGAGAGTTGGAGAAGAAAAAGTAGCGGTTGCCCAGCCAGACTTCGAATGGCCTCCAGCCGTCGAAGACCAGCTCCGCGCCTGGGAAATGGTCGCGCAGCGTGAGCACCAAAGACTTGACCTGCGCTTCTGTGAAGTAGATGAACACTGTTTCAGCCAAAAATAGGAAAGGGCGCGGAGAATGCACCTTCACCGCTTCCAACCAGGCATCCTCGAGCACGGAGCAGCCCAGTAAATGATAGCGCCCCGCCTCATCACCAATGAGCTTCCGGCGCAGATCGATGACATCCGGGACATCCAGGTCGTACCATTCGACCCGGCCATTGTCCACGCGCTCGAAGCGCGTATCGAGTCCACATCCGATGTGAACTACAACCGCTTGCGGGTGACGGCTGACGAAATCCCGGGCGTAGCGGTCCATTTCGCGGGTGAAGATGATCCGCATTACCTTCAGCAACTCGGGCATCGGGATCTGCCTGACCCGTGAAAAGTCAAGGCGCATCTGCGTGACCAGCGCCACGGCTTTCTCGTCCTTCAACATAGCGTCTGGGCGCTGCGATTCCACCGCCCGGTTGTAGAGCGGCAGAAGTAATGTTTCAGCCATGCCGCTCAGGTCTTGGTTGGTGGTCTCGGACATCAGTTTCCTTTTCGCATGCAAAAGCTCTTCTCACCCGGCTGCCTCTCCAAGCCGGTAATGCACGATACGCACCGCCCTGGCGATGAATGGGATGTACCGCATGAGCTGGAAGGCACCCAGGCGCGGCTCTGGCTTGTCGAAGTAATACCACTGGCTGAGCAGGCGAATGCCGGGCACCCATGCTTCCACATCCCGATCATCCTTCAGTCCCCAGCGCGGCTGGGGCACAGCCGGCGGGCGCGGATGAAAGCGAACCACCACCGGCGAGTACGCGTCGCACACCAGCTCCGCGCCGGGGAAGCGCTCGGCGAGTGCCTGCACCAACCGCTTGACGTCGCCCTCTTCCAGATAAACCATCACAGCCTCAGCCAGAAAGAGGATCGGCTTGCCCGCCTGGGCGCTCAGGGCATCCATCCACGAGAAATCGAGCACTGAACACCCAATGTAATGACTACGCGCTGTCTCTTCGAGCAACTCTTTCCGCAGCTCGATAACCTCCGGCAGATCTAGGCCGTACCACTCTACTTGCCCGTTATCGACCCGCTCGAAGCGGGTGTCGAGCCCGCAGCCCAGGTCGACGATCACCGCATCGGGGTGCTCTGCCAGGAACGCCCACGCCAGGCGGTCGAACTCTCTCATACGCAGCAGGTAATTGACCTGTTCGTCCTTCAGCCTCTGGACGCCGGAGAAATCATAGTCGAGCTGGCCGACCAGCTCCACTGCCTTGGGATCTCGCACCAATGCATCGGGGCGCTGGCTCTCCATCGCCCGAAAATACAATGGTATCAGGAGTGTCTGGGAGACTGCGTTCAGGTTACGGATAATATGTGTGGGCATTTGGCTCTCCGCTCAAAATAATGCGGGCTTCATTACCCTTCAGCCACGCCGCTCAGGGTTTGATCCGTAGTCTCGGACATGATCCACCTCCCTAGAGTTGGTAGTGAAAAACACCTACCGCCGTGGCGAGGAATGGAAAGATGCGCATTTGTAGGGCATGGCGCATACGTGGCTCAGGGCACTGGAAAGGGAAACGTTCGTCGAGCAGGTGAACACCTGCACTGTGCTGCGCTTCGTGCGGCGCAAGTGTGCCGCCTGCCCTGAGCGAAGTCGAAGGGTCGCCCCATCGTTCGAGGTCCCGGCTGTGCTTCAGACCCCAGTGCAGGTAAGCGCCGACTCTGGTACGGGTGACCCTGAGGTTGTGCCCCCAGCGCATGAACGGCGAAAAGGCATCGAAAACCAGCTCCGCGCCCGGGAACCGGTCACGCAGCGTCAGCACCAGCGATTTGACCTGCGCTTCTTCAAAGTACATGAAAACACCTTCAGCCAAGAATAAGAAAGGACGCTGTTGATGTGCGCTCACCGTATCCAGCCAGGCGCTGTCGAGCACTGAGCAAGCCAGGAAGTGGTGGTGCGCCCCTTCGCCGCCGACCAGCTTTCGCCGGAGCTCGATCACGTCCGGCAAATCCAGGTCATACCATTCTACCCGGCCATTGTCCAAACGCTCGAAGCGCGTATCGAGGCCGCACCCGATGTGGACGACAACCGCATCCGGGTGGCGCGTCAGAAAATCCTGGGCGAAGCGGTCGAATTCGCGGCCTTTCAGGATCACAGCGACCCGGCTGAAATCATCGGTCAGCGCCAACGTCTTCCGCAGGGATTCCTGATCCAACCGGCGGACCAGTTCCTCGGCTCTCTCGTCTTTGATAAGGGCATCGGGGCGTTGTGATTCTATGGCTCGGATGTAGAGTGTAATGAGCAAGGTCTCAGCCACACCGCTCAGGTTGGGACTAAGCATCTCAGACATACCAACCTCTTTTTTCCATGCAAATAAGAGGTCTTTTCACCCGGCTGCCTTCCCAAGCTGAAAGTGGTAGATGCGCAGCGTCCTGAGCAGAGATTCAATGGGGCCAAACCATCGAATGTGGGCCAGGCGCGACGTCGGGTCGTCAAAGTATCCCCACTCGTCGAGCAGGCGGATACCGCCTGCTCGACGAGTGGGGAT
>Ga0163210_1001112_pt1 | contig 11600 bp, 11 predicted proteins | sample Kivu_220m_FD_113536 | JGI IMG/M metagenome (GOLD analysis project Ga0163210, IMG submission 113536) | Freshwater microbial communities from Lake Kivu, Western Province, Rwanda to study Microbial Dark Matter (Phase II) - Kivu_220m | ecosystem: Environmental > Aquatic > Freshwater > Lake ... | reverse complement strand
TCGGGACCGAGGGTTCGAATCCCTCTCTCTCCGCCATATGCATTGTGATTTATAATTTATACAGTGAGGGATGAGAACCCTTTCTTCCGCGGTAAGCGGAAGAATTGGGTTCGGCGACCGGAGGGAGGCGGAGCGGAGCGAGCACATCCCTCTCTCTCCGCCATATGCATTGTGATTTATAAATTATACAGTGAGGGGTGAGAACCCTTTCTTCCGCGGTAAGCGGAAGAATTGGGTTCGGCGACCGGAATTCAACAGGAGGGATAAAATGGCAAGAGAGTTGAAAGAGAAGATGGTCCTATTCACACTGATTTGGATGGTCCTGATCTTTACTGGATTGGGGAATTCGCAGGCTCAACAGTATTTTAATATGACCGGAAAAGTCATCAGCCTCTATCGGGGGACCATTATCGTGCAGGGAAATAAAGGAGAGACGATGAACTTTGCAGTGGGGAGACGAACCATTTATATCCCCAATCGTTTACCCGGTGTGGGTGAGCGTGTCAAAATGGGTTATTATTTTCAGAGGGGCCGCAATGTTGCCTACCAGGTTGAAATTCTTCCTTCCTCGAGGAAGTAATGATGAATTAAGGTGCGCCCATAGCTCAGATGGATAGAGCGTCGGACTACGAATCCGCAGGTCGGGCGTTCGAGTCGCCCTGGGCGCGCCAATTCCTTTCAAAAATTATCCAACCTAATGATTCATTGAATTCTTTTTATCGCTCAAATAAATGGGGTCAAATCTTTACGCCCTGTTGCTCGTGCGGATTTGAAATCCGAAGTGAAGTGTGATAGAAATGTGATAAAGTTGTTACGGGAATTGGAATAGGTATTGGAGATTGATGGGAAAAAGGAAAAAGGACAAAGGCTTTATGGAAATGGCCATTGAAGAGGCTAAAAGGGCGGGGCAAAGCGGTGAGGTTCCTGTGGGGGCTGTTTTGGTGAAAGAAGATCAGGTGCTTTCAAGGGATCATAATCGGTGTATCGAAATGAATGATCCCACTGCCCACGCGGAAATGCTTGTTCTCAGAAAGGCAGGGGAGGTATTGAAAAATTACCGTTTGAATCATACCGTCATGTACGTTACGACTGAACCCTGCGCCATGTGTGCCTCTGCCATGATTCATGCGAGGGTCTCACGATTGGTCTACGGCGCATCGGAGCCCAAATTCGGAGCCGTCGAGTCGAAGTTCAGATTATTAGAAGGCGAGGGTCTAAACCATCGAATGGAAGTCAATCGGGGGATTCTCGAGAAAGAATGTGCCAAAATTTTAAAAGATTTTTTTAAGGAGAGGAGGACTTAAAAAATTACGGTGACGAAGCCTGTATGGTTTATAAAAGGTTACCCTTACCGTTAGACTTTCATTTTACTGGAGAGGTTGCCGAGAGGCTTAAGGCGCCGCTCTCGAAAAGCGGTTCTCCCGAAAGGAGACGTGGGTTCAAATCCCACCCTCTCCGCCATTCCGTATAAGTTAATTATCTAATTTCATTTTAGTTTTTATATTACACCCTTTCACAAGAGACACTATTCAGAAAGGTTATACGATCACCATCCGGACTCGGAGAATATATTTATTTGTAAGAACCGATTCTACCCTTTTCGGGAGATATTCGTGGCGGCGGCCATGGCAACCCTGATTCGTTAAGGTTCCATCGTTCCGTTGGAAAGTTTCCAATCATCCCCAATGATAGGTTCGATTCCCGCCGCCTCCATAAATTTTAAGAAAGGATACCTTGTTTTTAAAGGCCTTTTTCTTTTTGATCTCCTTGAAATCACGTTCTCCAAATGTTTTATGGACCCATGAGTAAAAAGCTCATGCCTGATAAATAGAGAAAATATTTTTAGCAACAAAGAGAGATTAGTTTCCCTCTCTTTTGCCAAACTGCATAAGGGTTTGCCTCATGAACAGGGGCCGCCTCCCCTTTGCTTAAGAGCGGCATCTTTTTTCATCTCATAAGCTTTCATTTAATTCGTTCCTCTTGCTTGAATTAGTCGGTTCAAAATGGCCAATCGAAATGACAACCAATCGAAAAGGCATTGACTTCTTTGTTTTTTTGATCGATAATAAATTTGAATCAAAGAGATCGGGGCGATGAAGTTCGCCATTAAATGTTTCCGTCTGATGGGGACCGATAACTTCTACTGGTTTGACTGGTAGAAGTTTTTTCTTTTTGGACAAAGATGATTTTCCAGGGGAGTGAATTGATTTGCGAACTTTGTGAGAAGTCTTTTCCAAGAAAGGATATGGTCCTTTCGGTCAAGAATAATGTTTCAATCTGTGAGAGTTGTTTAAGAAACTGGCGGTTGAATGGTGGGACTTGTGTTATTTGTCTTGAAACTGTCAATAGAAACCATCCATGGGGCTTTTTTAGAGAAAAGAAGGCATTTGGGCATTTCAAGTGTGGTGGGGTTGAAATAGATTTGTCTTCGCTCACGGGTCATTCTACAACCAGTGAAAAAGCACTAACTTGGGCTGTTTTCGGAGAAGAATTTATTGAAGATCAAACTCTAAAGTACTGTGAATTTCGGATCACGGATGACCCGAACAAACCAGAGAATCTGGGTTACTACCGAATTGGGGACCGTGTCATTTGTCAGGCAGGCGGAAATTTTCTTCTCGGAACCGTAGGTAAACAAACAGAAAGAATTATTGAAATCTGTCAATCCTGTGATATTCCAGCGTCCATGTCAAAGGGAACTTCCCCATGCCTTCACCTCATCCCTTTTCGCGTATTTAATGGGCACGAAATCCAATCTTACTATGGCTGTCAATGGTTCTTTTCTTTTGATCCGAAAGGTGCCCATCAGAAGAGAGAATCTCAATGTGAGGGAAACTGCTTTTTCTGGTTCCAGAGACCAAAGAACAAGCCGAGATTATTTGATCCCAAGTGTGAGAAATTCTTAAAAATGTTTCTGGAAGCCAAACCGAGAGGTGGATTTTTCCCGCCTGAGGAGAATCGACAAGAACCTTGGTGGAAAAGATGGTGGGCTTCTTTTTTGAGTGGGTGTGATAGAACAGGGACAAGATCTTGACAATGGAGCCTGCCCGAAATAATAAATTATTGTAGAACTTGGCGATGAAGTTCGCCTTAAATCGTCCCTGCTGAAAGGGGAATGATAACTTCTACTGGTTATCCGGTAGAAGTTTTTTTTGGATATTGAAATGAAAATGCGAGAAAAGAGAAAAGTGGATTGAACGAGGGACTTCAAAGATCGGAAGATAAGATTGCCCGGCTGAGTCATTTGCTTGAACTCTCAAGGGTCATTCAGTACCTGAAGGACCATGAGAGGGAAGAAGGGGGGTTTAGCCTTATCCCTGAACTTCAATCTAATGTGGAAGATACTTATAATGCCATTCGGACACTGCGAGTACTCGAGGCCGATATCGACCTAAGTAAGATAAAAAATTATATGAAAAGTATCCCTTGGGCCGAAGTGGGTTCTCCAAGAATATTTTATATGGTTGCCTATATCTGTCTCTCAACAGGCGCGAAATTTCCTGCTCCGCTGGTTCACCTCCTTGAAAAGGACTGGTCGAGATTTGATCCTCTTGATTCTCAATACTTTTTCAATGAGATCCAGAAGCTTTTAGGCAAGTCCTTGAGACTTCTACCTTCTTTATCCTCTTTCCAATTTCACCCGAAGGATAGTTTGCAAAGTCTGCGGAAAAAGGTATCGGTCTTACTTGATCTCAATATTGAATTTGAGAGACATGAAATCATCAAATGGGTTCAGCTTTGCCAGAATGGAGATGGTGGGTTTGGATTTTACCCTGGGACCACTTCTTACATGGAGAACATTTTTTGTGCGCTTGAAATTTTGTCGAAGCTTCAAGCTTCGCCCCAGCGGATCGATACGTGCAGAGAATATATCCTTGGATGCCAAACCAGGAGCGGTGGATTTGGTAGAGCGCCTATTAGCTTTCCATTTATCGAGAGCACGTTTCAGGCTGTCGGAGGGTTATTGATGTTAGATGAGATGGAAAGAGGTCATACATAATTCTTTATTGTTCAAGCTGCTGGTCCCGTGTGAAAGAAGATGAAAAGACCTGTCATGAATGCAAGGCTGGTATAGAGCCACTTCATCATAGGAGCTACTTGGAGAAATTGGTAAATCTCCTAGATCATCCGGAAAGAGATACCAGAATCAGGGCCGCGTATTTCTCGGGAGAGCTGAGGGATCGTCAGGCTATTAAACCAATTGCCGAAGTGGTTAACAGGGTTAATGGCACGCAAGACTTGTATTTTATCGAGACGGTCGCCATTGCGCTCGGGAAGGTGCGCGGAGAAGAAACACTTCCTATTTTGATTCGCTTAATGGACCATCCCTCTTTTTTGGTGAGAAGAGCTGCTTTGAATTCTTTGAACAAATTCAGAAGCAAGGAGGCCTTGAAGGTCATCAAAAAAGCCCTGAAAGACCCAACTTCGATCATTCAAGAACTGGCTCAAAAAATTCTATAGACTCAGTGAAAGATGGATTTGAAGGGAGAGTTCGGATGCAAGAACAATCGATACAACAAGATGATCAGGGGATTTCGAAGGCCACAGCCCTCAAATTTGTTATCCTGTTGGGTGTTGTAAGTCTCTTTGCAGATATGACTTATGAAGGGGCTCGCAGCATCACCGGACCATACCTGGCCCTCCTCGGAGCAAGTGGAATGGTAGTGGGGGTTGTCGCAGGGTTCGGGGAACTAATCGGGTACGCATTGCGCCTGGTCTCCGGGTATATCAGTGACAGGACAGGGAAGTACTGGACGGTTACAATCTTCGGATATTTCGTCAACCTGTTGGCTGTTCCTCTTCTTGCGTTGGCAGGGCGATGGGAGATTGCTGCCCTTCTCATGATTGCAGAGAGGATGGGAAAAGCGATTCGCAACCCCTCCCGTGACGCCATGCTTTCGTATGCCACCCAGAGTATAGGACGTGGTTGGGGTTTCGGATTGCACGAGGCGATGGATCAGATCGGAGCAATCCTCGGACCGCTCATCGTTGCCGGAGTTCTCTATTTTAATGGAGGTTATCGGATAAGCTTCGCTATTCTAATCATCCCGGCTCTTTTCGCATTGGCCGTACTTCTTGTGGCACGAGCGCTCTATCCCCGTCCCCGCGATTTGGAGGTTGCTTCTCTCGAATTAAAGACGGGTGGATTTTCACGCACATTCTGGCTCTATTTCGCTGCGGTCTCTTTGGTTGCGGCCGGTTATGTCGATTTTCCTCTGATCTCTTTCCATTTTGAGAAACTATCCGTAGTTCCTAAAGTCTGGATTCCGGTTTTTTATGCGGTTGCCATGGGAGTTGATGCCCTTTCGGCCCTCTTCTTTGGCCGTCTATTCGACCGAATGGGCCTCTCGATTCTAATTGTTGTTTCCTTGCTCTCTTCCCTCTTTGCCCCGCTCGTTTTCCTGGGAGGATTTAATTTGGCTCTTACCGGGATGGCTCTATGGGGTGTAGGGATGGGGGCGCAGGAATCGATTATGAGGGCGGCGGTTGCAGATATGGTCCCAATGAACAAGCGGAGCACAGCCTATGGGATTTTCAACGCAGGATTCGGACTTTTTTGGTTCTTAGGCAGTGCATTCATGGGAGTCCTTTATGATGTCTCGCTTTCGTCTCTCATTATATTCTCAGTCGTGATGCAACTTGCCTCTATTCCCTTCTTCATTTTTATCAGGAGAAGGCCAAGATGATTTTCGGGGTGAGCCAAACGGAAAATTTAAAACCTTTTTGCGGAGAATTGATGCTTAACCTGAGTCAGAAGAGATTCTTAATGGTTACACTTGGGGAAGCAGAAGGCAGACTTAGGCGTCTTAAAGGGCTGCTCCAAGACAATAAACAAGATGGGCTATTTTCCCGCATTAAAGATGATATCGGTCAGGAAGAAAGGAAGCTTCTTAATGAAAAGATAGACTACCTGATCGCATCCCTGGCTAATTTGAAGGGATTATTTAAGCTGGGCGAAACTGATTTTGTTCTTAAATATATCGTCAAGGCTACCTCAGCTTATCTTTCCATACAGTTGGAAGAGGCGATGTCCAACAGACTGAAAGGGTATGGGGAGATCATGAACGGGCTGAAAGGGACCTTGGACCCAAAATTAAACGGGATGAAATCGGTTCTTCGCCAGATGGAATCCATCGTCTGATTCTATCGGGATCTAATATCGATGAATTCGGGCCATCAGCATCAAGCGAAGCGATCTTTACGCGAAGCATTTGGGTACCGTGGCTGCCCGATCTGTCATGTGCTGGACAGGGAAGAATCCGATTTTATGGCCACTTTGCAGTACAAGACATTTAAGGAAGAAAAGGTGCGCCTGGATGTTGTCTCAGCAAATGGTTACTGTAATTTCCACTTCCACCAGATGGCCCGAATGGCAAGTCCTATGGGAATAGCCGTATTGACAGAGGAATTGATCAATGCCGAGATCAAAGAAATTGAAAGGGGCTCTTTTAAACCAACTTTGAGAATCGACTGTCCGATCTGCAAGTATGCCGACGAAAGGGAGGAGTCTCATGTGAGAGAATTCAGGGCTCTCCTTTCTGAAGAGCCCTTTTGGAAAGAATACGAAGCAACGGATGGACTATGCCGGATCCATTTGAAAGGGGTCCTCAATCTTATGCAAGCAGGTGAACTGCATGAATTCATGCTAACCTCCCATATGATGCATTTGAAGCTTCTGAAAGTGCAATTGGAAACGTTTATCTCAAAAATGAGATCGACGAGAGATTTCAAAGAGGAAAAAGATTCGTGGTTGGTTGCCATTGAGAAGATGGTTGGGAAGAAGGGATTGAAGAATAGGAAGGCGGAATAGGAAAAACGAGTTTGGCAAGGCCTTCTAATGGTGGTTAAATTTTAAATGAGTGATGGAGTCCACTTGAAACTGCCTCCCCAAGGCTGATGACTCCTACCAAGTTGAATCGCTCCTTGGTGGGAGCTGGGTGGACGCAAAAACTCCTACCAGGGAAAACTGGAGGAGTTTTTTTATGGTTCAAGATCCTTTTTGGGCTGCCCATAGAAAAACATCTGATTGGCAAAGATGACCTAAGCAGAGACCTGAACAACAATTGACCGACGAAAAAACTTTCGTTGTTTCTGTGGAAAAACCAGGTGATCTCCCCGGCATGCACTCGGACTTTATAGTGAAGGCCCTTCGCTGCGAAGAAGAATTACTTTATCTTCTTGACGGAAGCAGTCTAAGGGACGCCAAGAACCTTGCTCATTTTTTAGCCCAGGAGGTGCTTTCTCCATGAGTTTCAGAAGCATATTATTTGAAAAGATAGACAACATAGAAAAGGAAACACCTGAAGCTCCTGTCTTTTTTGTCGATTTAAATCTTGATCAGATTATAGGCGCCGTGACGGGTGGCAAGCAGGAATATAACTTAAAGCTGTTTTTTTACACTCCCCTGACCGATATCGACGCGATCAGGTATCGGCATGAAATATTCCGGGACCTTGAAAACAAAAAGCTGTTCGAGAATATAAAGTCGTTCGCCCAAAAGATGCGCACCATGCGCGAACATCTCGCCCAGAAGCTTTACTACAAATACCAAAAGGAAAGATGGTTCCTGGAAGCGATAGAAATTTATTGTAATGCCATTAATTGCCTGGTCCATGATCTTTCCGTTGCAGACTTAAAATCGCGCGGCTTTATAGCTTTCCGTGAATACGTGACGGACTATGCCCATTCCGAGCGTTTTAGATCCCTTCTCGCGGAAACGAAGAAGCTTTTTGAAGATTTGTCATCCGGAAGATATTCCATGCTGATAAAGGACGCGAGCATCAAGGTCCGCAAATATGAATCTGAAATCGATTACAGTGTGACTGTTGAGGAAACATTCGAGAAATTCAAACAGGGGGCCGTGAAAGATTACAGGGTGCAATTTCTCGGCGGGCCGGCAGACATGAACCATGTAGAAGCGGCAGTGCTGGACCTGGTAGCTAAATTGTATCCCGATATGTTCTTTGATCTCGATGAATATTGCGCCAGAAACAGCGGTTATCTCGATGAAACGATCAGCGTTTTTGACCGGGAAATCCAATTTTATGTCGCTTACCTGGAGTTTGTTGCAATATTCAAACGGGCGGGGTTGAAATTTTGTTATCCGCAAATTTCAGATAAGAGCAAGGAAGTTTATGATTATGAAGGATTTGATTTAGCTCTTGCCTATAAGATCGAAAAGTCGTCTGTTGTCTGCAATGATTTCTATCTGAAAGGCAAAGAACGTATATTGGTCGTGTCCGGTCCGAACCAGGGCGGCAAAACAACCTTTGCCCGCACCTTCGGACAGATGCATTACCTGGCCAGCATTGGCTGTCCAGTCCCTGGCAGGGATGCGCAACTCTACCTCTTCGATAAGCTTTTCACCCATTTTGAAAAGGAAGAGGACATCAAGAACCTCCGTGGGAAGCTCCAGGACGATCTGGTCAGAATTCACGCTATTCTAAACGAGGCCACATCAAACAGCATTATCATCATGAACGAGATTTTTACTTCCACAACCCTGCAGGACCAAATTTTCTTGAGCAAAAAGCTGATGGGAAAGATAATAGGATTGGACTCGCTGTGCGTTTGGGTGACATTCATCGATGAACTGGCTTCTTTCAGCGATCAAACCGTGAGCATGGTCAGCACGGTCGTCCCCGAAAATCCGACGCTGCGGACGTATAAAATTGTAAGAAGGCCTGCTGACGGGCTTGCATACGCGATAGCCATTGCCGAGAAGTATCGACTTACATACGATGACTTAAGGGAGCGCATCAAATCATGAAGGCTTTACTAATGTTTAGAGATCGTGATTTCGACCTAAAGGGGAAATTGCCGTGGAATGAACCGGCATTGACACAAGACCTGGAACTAAACACGCTCTTTCACGCCATGGCGCTCGGGGACGAATTTCTATTTGACGTGGTAAGGAGAGCCGTGTTGTCGGGTTTAGAGAATGACGTGAGCACAATCCTATATCGTCAAAATATTCTTAAGGATTGCCTGAGAAATCCTTCCATTGTCAGGGAGATTTACGATATCGCGGTGGAAGCGATTGAAAAGGAGAAAAAGATTTATTTTGGCTATTGGTTCAGTAAGTATCCATCCACAATACTTTCCAGATCAATAGAAGTGCTTCAGATGTTTGTAGGCATGCTTAAAGAACTGAAGAGCATCGCCGACGAACACGCCGATAAATTTAAGTCAGAGGGTTTTAGTGCGTTTTTCGCGATGCTCAGAACAGAACTTGGTGACAAGTATCTTGCCAGCATGCAAAATCATCTGAGAGAACTGAAATTCCGCGGGGGGGTTTTGATCAGTGCCGAATTGGGGAAAGGCAACAAAGGGATCAATTACATGCTCCGGAGGTCACAAGACAAAAAGCAGAGTTGGATTGAGCGGATTTTCGCCAAGAAACCGCCCGTTTACATCTTTAATCTCCATCCTCGCGATGAAAGCGGTGCCAGGGCCTTGTCGGAATTAAAAGACAGGGGAGTCAACCTCGTTGCGAATGCGCTTGCCCAGTCCACTGACCATGTTCTCAGCTTTTTTGATATGTTGCGGACCGAATTGGCCTTTTACGTCGGTTGTTTGAATTTGTATGAGCAGCTTGCCAAAATGGGAGAGCCGATGTCCTTTCCCGTCCCAGTTTCTCCCCGGGAACGGCGACATTCTCTCCGAGGGTTATACGATGTCTGCCTGGCCTTAACGATGAAGCAAAAGATCGTTGCCAACGATGTGAATGCGGACAGTAATAACCTTGTGATCATTACAGGGGCGAACCAGGGCGGCAAATCGACTTTTTTGCGAAGCATCGGTCTGGCCCAATTGATGATGCAGTGCGGCATGTTTGTACCGGCAGAGTCTTTCTCCTCCAATCTCTGTGATGGTCTTTTCACCCACTACAAACGGGAAGAAGACACGGCCATGAAAAGCGGAAAACTTGACGAGGAGCTCAGCCGGATGAGTGACATCGTAGACAAGATAACGCCAAATTCGATGGTCCTTTTCAATGAGTCATTTGCCGCGACCAACGAAAGGGAAGGTTCGGAGATCGCCAGGCAGATCGTCAGCGCATTGTTGGAAAAATGCCTGAAGGTATTCTTCGTTACGCATTTATATGAATTTGCGCATGGTTTTGTTAGCAGGAAAGCGGGAAATGCTGTCTTCCTGCGGGCTGAACGGCAAGACGATGGAGGGCGAACGTTCAAGTTAATTGAAGGAGAACCATTACAAACGAGTTACGGCGAAGATTTGTATAACATGATATTCGGAACAAGCAATGTAAACCTTGTCGGTGAGGTTCCCTCTGTTCTGAATGGGGAAACTTGACACAAATCCTTCAAGATGCTAATAATATTTTTGAGAGGTGATGTAGTTCACCTTTAAACGCCGTTGAGGCTGATGGCTCCTGCCCGGGATATTTTCCTGGACAGGAGCCTTAAAGAGAAAGAGAGCTCCTTCGGGGAAAAACCTGAAGGAGTTTTTTTATGACTTTAAGATCAGAAAGATATAATTCGAGTTGTACGTCCACCACTTTTGTCGGCTTACGGGAGGACTGGATCAATAGGTTTCAAAGCCAGAAAACAATTGATTAAACTCGACAACCATGGATGAAACGAAGCGGCACTTAGAGTGGCTAATGGAAGTTCGTAAAAGGAATCGGCAAGATGGGTGATCAGTACATTGCCTTAATCATCGGGTTATTAGTTTTTTGGGAAGTCTCATCTCTGTTGAGATAGGAATCTCGGTCATCTTGATAGAGATAACCCTAGGGGTTGTCGGAGGAAACTTCCTAAACATCTCTCCCACGCCGTGGCTCTCATTTCTCGCTGGGTTCGGAGGAATTCTTCTTACCTTTTTGGCAGGGACCGAAGTCGATCTCACCGTTCTAAAGGAGAAGGCAAAAGAGAGCCTTCTGATCGGGGGCATCTCCTTTTTTGCGCCCTTTCTCGGGACGATTGTCTATTGTTATTGGGTGGCCCATTGGACCTTGAACGCCTCTCTGATTGGAGGGATCGCCCTGTCCGCAACATCCCTGGCCGTTGTTTATGCCGTCCTCGTTGAAACAGGGCTGACGAATTATGAGATCGGAAGGATCATCATGGCCTCTTGTTTCATTACCGATCTCGGGACGGCCATTGCCTTGAGCCTGATCTTTACGGGCTTTAATGCCTTCACTCTTATTTTTGCCGGCATTTCGATCGCTGTTATCTTCTTCGTGCCAAAGGTCTCGCTCTTCATCTTCAGACGATACGGAGAAAGGGTGATTGAACCCGAGATCAAAATGATGGTTTTTGGCGAAATCGACAAAAACCATCATTTTGATCTCGTCGTAGTCGGGTTCATGGGCCATTCAAAAGTCTATGACCGGGTTTGGGGAAGTACCTTTCAGAATATTACCCAGCTGGTTCCATGCACGGTGCTGGTCGTGAAATAATAAATGCATACACGTTTTTTAAACGTTTTCCGTCTTGACTTTTCGCATTAAAAGGGTAATCATTTCAAATAAGTTTTTAATGTGACGTGGGTTCAAATCCCACCCTCTCCGCCATGCACCACTTAGGGTGCATGGCAGCCCTGAATCTTACATTGTTCAGGGAACCATACTCATT
>Ga0163210_1001111_pt1 | contig 11603 bp, 8 predicted proteins | sample Kivu_220m_FD_113536 | JGI IMG/M metagenome (GOLD analysis project Ga0163210, IMG submission 113536) | Freshwater microbial communities from Lake Kivu, Western Province, Rwanda to study Microbial Dark Matter (Phase II) - Kivu_220m | ecosystem: Environmental > Aquatic > Freshwater > Lake ... | reverse complement strand
GTCCTACGGCATTGAGGTCACGCTCGCGAGCGGCGCAGTTGTGCGTGATCCCGTTTCAGGATGGCGTACGGCGAATGTCTCCTATGGCGAAGAGGCAACCTTTTCCGACACGATGGAGAGTGGCACCAACGGTTGGACCGTTGGTTTGCCAACCGATGATGCCACGAGTGGACTCTGGGTTCGGGTGGATCCCAACGGAACCACGGCTCAGCCTGAGGATGATCACACGGTCAATGGCACGCAGTGCTGGGTGACAGGGCAGGGCACGATCGGCGGCTCAGCGGGTGAGGCGGACGTCGATGGCGGCACCACGACGCTGACTAGTCCAATCTTCAGTGCTGCGGGCATTGCCGATCCGCGCATCGGGTACTGGGCGTGGTACTCCAATAATCTCGGCGCTGCGCCGAACGAGGATTCGATGCCCGTGCTGCTGTCCAACAATGGTGGTTCCACTTGGACACAGGTGGAGTTGATCTCCACAAGCGCGACCGCATGGGTCGAGCGGTCGATCCGCATCTCCAGCTTCATGACGCCGACCAACCAGATGCGAATCCGTTTTCAGGCGCGCGATCTCGGCTCGGGCAGCTTGGTTGAGGCTGCCATCGATGATTTGCGCGTCTTTGGATACGACTGCACAGCACCGCGCCCCGCGGACATCAATGGCAGCGGCTCTGTCGATGGCTCAGACCTCGCGCTGCTTCTGTCTGGTTGGGGAACGGCGGGGCAGAGCGACATCAATGGGGATGGCGCGACCGATGGCTCTGACCTGGCGATCCTTCTGAGCGACTGGGGTTGAACGCCTCCCGCGTTGCCGCGGTAGTGTGGCGCGCATGATGCTGCGTGTGGTCTGTCTGGTGTCGCTTGCGCTGATCTGTGGCCGCATGGTCAGTGCGCCAATCAGTGATCCGCCTCCTGCTGCGTCGCCCGCGAACGGTGAGGGGAAGTCACTCTCGACTGCACCGCCTGCTCGCGCGCCGTTTACCCAGGTGATCGAAGGCACCACGCTGTCCATCGACTTCGTACCAGTCACCCTTGCAGATGGTCGGCCGCTGTGGATGAGCCGCACCGAGATCCCATGGGAAGTACTCGATGTCTGCGTGTATGGATTCGATCAGGTCGAGGGAAAGAGCGAGTCTGCCAAGGCGGACGCAGTCACGCGCCCAACGAAACCCTACATCGCGACGGACCGCGGCTTCGGTCATGCGGGTTGGCCCGCAAACTCCGTGAGTTTCCAGAACGCGAAGACATTCTGCGAGTGGCTGAGTGCGAAGAGTGGTTGTGCGTATCGCCTGCCGCGCGAAGCGGAGTGGATCGAGACATGTGCGCGCAGCGGTTTGACCTCGGCGAGCGCGCCCGATCATGCATGGTTCGAGGGGAACAGTGGTGGCACAACGCACCGCATCGGCAGCAAGCGCGCCGATGCGCAGGGCGTTCATGATCTGTGGGGAAATCTGGCGGAGTGGTGCGTTCTGCCAGATGGCAGCGGCGCTGTGTTTGGCGGTTCGTACCGAGACGCGGCAGCTGAGATCGGATGCGCGGCGCGTCAGGCGGATTCGCCGCGCTGGAACCAGAGCGATCCACAGATGCCCAAGAGCATCTGGTGGCTTGCCGACGCTGGGTGGATCGGGTTTCGCGTGGTGTGCGATTCGCCTCCCTCGAAGCCAACGCCAGCGCCCGCAGTTTCACCTGCCGCGAAGTAGCCTCGCAGGCATCGAAGTCGTCTCGAAGGGGAAGGGGAGGATCGGTGCCCCAAGTCAGGAGAAAGTGCAATGCAATCTGATCACACTCGACGAATGTTTCTCAAGACCGCAGCGGCTGCTGGCGTTGGTGCGGCGGTGACTCCATGGAGCGCCTTTGCACGCGTCCCCGACGCTCGAATCCGAGTGGGCGTTGTCGGTTGCGGTGGGCGTGGCACGGGTGCCGCCGCGCAAGCACTCGCTGCTGACGCTGGCGTTGTGATCTGGTCAATGTCCGATGCGTTTGCAGACCGCATTGAGCAGAGCCTGAAGCAACTACTTGGCTCGGAACAGAAGGACCGCGTCGATGTGCCGCCCGAGCGCCGTCATGTGGGCATTGGCTCGATCGATGCGCTGCTTGCCGAAGTGGATGTTGTGCTGCTGTGCAGCCCGCCTGGATTTCGCCCAGAACAACTTGCCAAGAGCGTTGCAGCGGGAAAGCACATCTTCTGCGAGAAGCCAGTGTGCGTCGATGGCCCTGGCTATCGATCGGTGCTCGAGAGCGTTCGTTCGGCACGCACCAAGGGGCTCTCGCTCGTGAGCGGCTTCTGTTGGCGCAGTTCATCGCCCGAACGCGCCATGTTCGAGCAGATTCATGCGGGAACGCTCGGCGAAGTGGTGGGCGTTCACTCCACTTACCTCACATCGCCGCTCGGCGTGCGCGCACGACAACCGGATTGGAGCGATCTCGATTTCCAACTGCGCAATTGGCAGCATTTCACGTGGCTCTCAGGGGATCATCTCGTGGAACAGGCTGTCCACTCGGTCGACAAGATTCACTGGGCCATGAGTGGACGATTGCCGATTCGTTGTGTTGGTATGGGCAGTCGCTTTGTGCATGATCCACTCCCCGAGCGCGGCGATGTGTACGACAACTTCGCGGTCACCTACGAGTACGAGAACGGTCCGCGTTGCGTGCTGATGTGTCGGCAGCAGCCCGATTGCTACAACATCAACGACGACTGGATCAACGGCACCAAGGGGTTCGGCTGGGTGAACGGCTGGGGTCCGACGCACTGGATCAAGGACTACGCGGGTTCACTGCTGTGGTCCTATCCAAAGGACGGACCCGCGCCCAACATGTATCAGGTCGAGCATGACACGCTCTTTGCAGCGATTCGTTCTGCGCGTCCTGTGAACGAAGGCGAGTGGATGGCCAACTCCTGCATGATGGCGATCATGGGTCGCATGTCCGCGTACTCCGGTCAGGCAATCACATGGGAGCAGGCGACGCAGTCGAACGAGGCGTTGCGCCCCGCGGAACTTGGGGGCGCACTCGCTGTGCCGCCCGTTCCGCGCCCAGGGCGCCGCGCTGTGCGCCCAGCACCGAGCGTGTGATTCGCGGTTGGCTGATCGGTTCTTCGCGCTTTCGCTTCGAAAGGAACCAAATCCATGGATCGACGCGCGTTCATTCGGAAGACGGCTGCGCTGGGGGCGACCGCTGTTCTCCCCGCGGTATGGCAGCAGGGTTCGGTCGTCGCCACTGCGCCAGACGCGGCACGCGCGCGCGCTGCGCGTGTCGGCGGCGAACTGCGCATCGGCGTGATCGGATGCGGAGGTCGCGGGACAGGAGCCGCCGCAAACGCGCTGGAAGCCTCGCCCGAAGCGCGCATCATGGCAGTGGGGGATCTCTTCGCGGAGAGGATCGACTCGTGCCTTGCACAACTGGCGAAACTTGGCGGACGCGCGGAGGTCGCACCCGCGAACCGATTCATTGGTCTTCAGGCGTTCGAGGGTGTGCTGAGTACGCCGTGCGATGTGGTCATCCTTGCCACCCCGCCGGGGTTTCGCCCGCAGCACTTTGCCGCTGCAGTGGACGCGGGCAAGCACGTGTTCCTTGAAAAGCCGGTCGCGGTGGATGGCACGGGAATCCGTACCGTGCTTGCCGCGGCGGCGCGGGCCGATGAGCGGCGGCTTGCGGTCGTTGCAGGCACGCAGCGAAGGCATGAGACGAGTTACCGCGAGGCGATGGAACGCATTCGTGGCGGTGCCATCGGCGACATCGTCGCTGCGCGGGTGTTCTGGAACATGGGCAGCCTCTGGCACAAGCAGCCCGATCCCTCCCGCAGCGATGCGGAAAACCAGATTCGCAACTGGCTCTACCACACCTGGCTGTCGGGCGATCACATCGTTGAGCAGCATGTGCACAACATCGATGTCGCCAACTGGGCACTCGCTGCGATTCCCGTGCGATGCGTGGCGGTTGGCGGTCGACAGGTCCGCACGGATCCGACCAACTTCGGTCACATCTTCGATCACTTTGCAGTCGACTTCGAGTATCCGCCCGCACGCGATGGTGCGCCGCGCTTCGTGCTCAGCATGGCGAGGCAGCAGGATGGAACGGCAGGGAGGGTCGAGGAAGTATTGCGCGGAACGCGCGGCATGGCGCGGTTGGCGCCTGGCTTTGCACAGATCACGGGTGAGTCGCCCTGGCAGTTCACGGGTCAGGACAACAATCCGTATGTTGAGGAACATGTGGATCTGCACGCAGCGATCCGCAGTGGAACGCAACTGAATGAGGCGCGGGATGTGGCGCACAGCACGCTTGCTGCAATCATGGGGCGCACCGCCGCGTACACGGGCGCGGAAGTCTCGTGGGAGCAGGCGCTCAATGATCCGACGGATCTGTTCCCGCGAGATCTGCAGATGGGTGCGCTGCCGCAGGCGACCGTACCGATGCCTGGTCGTCCGTGGCCACCAACGCTTGCCACCCCGAAGTCACCGTGATTCTTGGGGCAGAACGCTCCTTCGAATCTGAACCACCGTTCACAAGGCGAGCCTCAAAGGGGCCGAGCGCTGCGCGCATTTCGTCGACTCGCTCGAAGAGCGATGGGCGTGCGGCGATAGCAGTCGCGAGCGCGTCCGCGATGGCACCGTGCGGCGCCACCACGGTCACCGCGAAACGGCCCAGCTTTGGGACACCCGCGGCTGGGTCGATGATGTGCGTGATGTGTTCATCGGCGACATCCATGGACTGCTCGCGGTCGCCGCTGGTCGACACTGCGCAGTGTGCGATGCACAGCATGCAGCCAGCATCGCCGTCCACACCGCTGTCCACTCGAACGCGCCAGCCCGCGCGTCCGAGCGGCGCTGCGCCACAGGCGATGTCCCCATCGAGACTCACGAGCGCCATCAGGCAGCCTTTCCGCTCGATCGCCAGCAAGGCCTCCGTCGCCGCGAGACCCTTCCCGATACCGCCAAAGTCGAGACGCACCCCGTCGCAGTCGAATGCGATGGTTCGCGCGCCGCCGTTCCAGCGGACATGCGACCAGCCGCTGCGCTCACGCGCTTGCGCAGCGCTTGAAGCGGAGGGTGGAGTGCCTGCGGTGCGCGCTTCGCGCCAAAGCCTTGTGAGCGCGCCGAGCGCTGGATCGAAGGCACCTTCGGTGGCGTACCAAACTGCGCTGCTGCGTTCGAGTGCCGTTGCCAGATCACCCGTCACGACTGTCGGCTCGTTGGCGTTCCATGGCAAGCGTGAAACGGCGGAGTCTGGCTGCCAATCGCTGAGGGCGGTTTCCACTTCGAGCGCACGAGTGAATCCGGCAGATGCGGCGTGACGCGCCTGCTGCGCATCAGGCGCGTCGATCGTGATGCGCATCGGGGATGCCATCACCAACTGAGTGAATCGCGCCTGAACAACAGTCGCCGCGGGGGATGCGGGGGCTGTGCGCTGTCGCGTGCAGCCAAGCCAGGCGAACGAACAGCAGAGCACAGCCGCCGTCGCTGCAGCGACCACGCACCTCATGCGAGCGGGGAATTCTCTGGGTTTATGTCGCGCACGCGTCGGATTGAATCGAGCTGCGCAAAGAGGATCTCGACCAGTTCAGGATCGAAGTGCTTGTGCGCTTCCGACTGGATCAACTCAAGCACGCGTTGCTCGTTCCATGCTTCCTTGTAGCAGCGCGCTGTGCTGAGCGCATCGAAGACATCGGCGAGCCCGACAATGCGCGCGAAGAGCGGAATCTCTTCCCCCTTTCGCCCGCGGTGCGTGCCGCCATCATCGAAGCCTGGATAGCCATTGCCATCCCATTTTTCGTGGTGCAACAGGGCCACCTCGCGCGCGGCCTCATCAAAGTCCGATGGATCGTGAGCAAACAGATCACCGCCGATCGCGGTGTGCTTCTTGACCTCGTTGAACTCCTCGGGCGTCAGCCGCCCCGGCTTCTTGAGAATCGAATCGGGCACGCCAACCTTGCCGACATCATGCAGTTTTGCAGCCGTGCGCAGACGATCTCGCTGCCGCTCAAACGCCGCACCTTCGAGCCCGCGTCGACGCGCCCATTCTTCGAAGAGCACGGTCGCATATCCGGCGACACGCTCGACATGCGGTGCGGTTTCGGACGGATCGCGAATCTCCGCCATTCGGATCATCCGAAGAACCGAGCCCTCGGCAAGATTGGTGCGCTCGATCGCGACGGTTGCAATACTCGCAAAGTGCTCGAGCAGACGGATGTCCTCGGCAGTGAAGCCAATGACGACCCGGCCATCCTGCGACCGCGGATTGATCAGTTCGATCACGCCGAGAATGCGCCCCGACTGGTTCTTCAGCGGCATCGCCACCATCGAACAGGTGCGGTAACCAAGCAGTTGGTCGAAGGATGAATCGAAGCGGTAGGGCGCCTGCTGCGGAATGCGGTAGCAGTCGGGGATATGCAGAGGCTGTCCCGTCAGGCACACCCATCCTGCGAGACTTCGGTCCGTGATCGGCACGCGAAAACTCGAGACATGCGGCGTCTCACCCGTGGCTGTGCGCTGCGCGAGCGCTTCGTTGTGGAAAAACGCGAACCGCAACGAATCCGCCTCACGCAGAAAGATCGTCCCCGCCTCCGAGCGCAGCAGATGCCGCGCCTCGGAAAGAATCCGATCCATCAGCGTGTGAAAGTCTTGGATCTGATTCAGTTCGATGCCGATCTGCATCAGCCCGCTCACGCGAAGTTGCCACTGCAGATCATCTGGATTGCGATGGCGTTCCTCGAGTTGGCGGCGCGCCTCTTCGAGCGAACGATTCGCGGCGCGCAGTTCCACTTGCAGTGACTCGTAGGCGGTCGTCGTGCGATTGCGCTTGATGATGTTGATGTAAGACGTCGAGTGAATGCGAATGCGCGCAACAATCTCGCCAACGGCAACGGGTTCCACCAAGAAGTCCGTCAGACCGCGGCTGAACGCCACTTCTCGGATGCGCTCGGATGCGTGGTCGCCGAGCAGGATGATCGGCACAGCGCCCACTTCGGGACTTCTCTTGAACGCCTCAAGAGTGCCCAGCCCATCGAGCCCTGTGCCGCGCAGGTCGATCAGGATGCTCGTTGGACAGGTGCGAATCGCCTCATCGACGGCATCCTGCACGCGCGCGCACACATTGACGCGGATGCCGCCCGATGTGGTGATCGCATCGGCGAGCTCTCGGACGCGCAGAAAGACACTGCCAACGAGCAGCAACTCATGATTGTCGAGGTCAAGCCCCTCGAAAGGGTCGCGGGCAGTCACTTCTTCAGCCATCGTGCAAGGCTATGCGCGGCGAGGATTGCGAGAGGAGGCGGATGATGTTCGTACGGGACCGCCCTGCGGCGGCGTCTCACCAACGCGCGGCGCATCGATCGCCTGTGCCGTTGCGGCCGCGCCCATCGATGCCGCGCTGCCCGACTGCGGCGGATCAACTCGCGAGAAGATGATCCGTCCCGTCTGGGTTTGCAGGACATTCGTGATGGTGCATGCGGCTTCCGAGCCGATGCACGCAGCTCCACCATCGACCACGATCATCGTTCCATCAGGCAGATGGCCGACGCCCTGCCCAGGCTGTTCGCCGGCCCGCGTCACGGTCACGGTGATCGGCTCGCCCTGTTGAATCGGCGGGCGGAGCGCCGCCGAGACCTCATGCAGATTGATGACCTGAACCCCGCTGATCTGCGCCACGCGCTGGAGTCCTGCGTCACAGGTGGCGATCCGCAGGTGGTCACGCGCAGCGCACTCCACAAGCATGCGATCGGCGCCGCGACCGTCGAGCGGCACATCCTGCACGCGCAAATCCATCCGCGGATTCGTCTGCATCCGACTGACGGCATCGAGCCCGCGCCGCCCCCGTGCCCGCTTCTGGCGGTCCTCGCTGTCGCACAGCGCCTGCAACTCGTCGAGGATGAATCGCGGCACGACAAGATGCGCATCCACGAGCCCAGCCGATGCAAGCACTTCGAGTCGACCATCGATGAGCGACGAACTGTCGAGAAGAACTGGCGCGTACTGGTCGGGCTTGCGGTCGAACTGCACATACGGGATGACCATGCGGAAGTCATCCTTCGTTGTCAGCACGATCGATGTGGCCAAGTAACACAGCACGATGCCGATGATGATCTTCGTGAGGCTCAAGTACACCTGCGCAGGTCCTTGCGCGATGTCCCACGCGCGCGCGACGATGTCGATCAGCGATCCGAACGCGACCGCTGCAACGAGGCCGAGACAGATTCCGAGATAGACGCCCACCACCGAAGTGAGCTTCTTGTTGGGGGTGAGGACATCGAGCAGCAGCACCACGACCCCGACGCCCACCGATGCAACAATCAGACCGACGACAAAGGGCGGTCCAAACTCCTCGATGCTGCGCGAACTCGCGACCGTGACCGTGACGACCACCACCAGCAGCACCACGAAGATGAGCCGAACGGCAAACAGCAAGAACCGACCTCCACGAGGGCGGGACGCGTCTTGCCGCGCTGGGTTCCAGCGAATCTCCTGAGGGGACGGCGGGAGCTGAGGTTCAGGCGCCACGCGACCGAGTGTAGTTGTCGCTGCTACGATTCAGAACGCAGGGTCGCGGAGGACGGCCGGGCCCGTTGGGCGGTCGGCTCGTGAACCTGGTCAGGGCCTGACGGCAGCAGCCATAAGCGTCGTTGTCCGTGCCGTCGGTCGCCTGGTCGTCCTCCGCGCCCCTGCACACCATGTCACCGAGCAAGCCCACTCAGAAGTCAGCCGCGAACGATGCGCCGCCCGTTGCCCTGTTCGGTGCGGACGATCAGCCCGCACCGTACGAGGTCTTCGCGCGGCGTTACCGATCGCGCACCTTCGGCGAGGTGGTGGGGCAGGAGACGATCGCACGCACCCTGCAGAACGCGATCGCGCTCGGACGGACAGCGCACGCGTATCTCTTGTGTGGAACGCGCGGCGTTGGCAAGACATCGATGGCGCGCATTTTTGCGCGGGCATTGAACGCCGTGGAGTCGTTGTCGCAGCAGCATGCGATCGCCGACTCGATCATGCGTGGGCAAGATCTTGATGTGATCGAGATCGACGGTGCGAGCAACCGTGGTGTCGATGATGCGCGCGATCTGATCGCAGGCGCCGGGATGGCGCCCGCGCGCAGCCCCTACAAGATCTACATCATCGACGAAGTCCACATGCTGACGCAGCCAGCGTTCAACGCGCTGCTGAAGACGATGGAGGAGCCGCCAGCCCATGTGAAGTTCATCTTGTGCACCACAGAGCCTCACAAGGTGCCGGCAACGATCCAAAGTCGTTGTCAACGCTACGACTTCAAGTCGATCCCGACGCAGGCGATCGCTGCGCATCTGCGCGCCGTGCTGCAACAGGAATCGGTGACGGCGGATGATGCGGTCGTCTTGCAGGTGGCGCGGCTTGCGAACGGTTCGATGCGCGATGGACTCAGCCTGCTCGATCGGCTTGTCGCCGCTGCGAGCGGGCATGTTTCGAGCGAACTTGCGCGTGATGTGCTTGGATTACCCGATGAGGAACTGCTCGAGCGGATCATGGCGGCGATTGCTGCATGCGACCCCGCCGCAGGCCTTGCCGCCGCGGGGGAACTGCTTGATCACGGCATGTCCTGCGACCATGCGCTCGACACGATCGCGGCGCGCCTGCGCGATGCGCTTCTGCTGCTGCTGAGTGGCACGGAGGCAAATCATGTCGATCTGCCCGACGAGGCGAAGCAGCGGCTCGCCTCACACGCCGCCGCGTTCGATGGGCCCGCGCTCGTGCATCTCATTGCGCTCTGCGACGCATCGGTACGGAGCGTCCGTTCGTCCGCGGTGCCGCGCGCGATCTTCGACGCGGTCGTCGCGCGGCTGTGCATGAGCGAGCACTTTTTGAAAGCCACCGCGCTGTTGTCTGGCGATCCGCCGGCGACTGCGCGCGGCGGCGACGTTAAAAAAAAAGTAGCCAGTCGGGATGAACGACCCGCGTCGGAGGTGAGTCGCGCGGTCACGCCCGCGCCCATCGTGGCCGCGGTTCCCGCAGTGCCCACTGCCCCCGCGGTAGCCACAACGGTGCCGCGTTCAACCGCATCGTCGCCTCCCGCGGGCAAGGAAGAGGCGGATGCCATACGACGAAATCCAATGGTGCTCGAGATCGCCGGAATCCTCGACGCCACTGTGGGCAGCGTTTCGCTGCAGGGGGACATTCGTGCTGTGCGCGAGCCAACAAGTACGGCAAGCGAAGGCGAGTCCGCGCCATGAGCAGCGAAGATGTGCAGGGACCCTATCCCGCGAGTGTGAATCGGCTCATTCAAGCGTTCGGACAACTTCCAGGGATTGGTCGCCGCACGGCGGAGCGGCTGGCATTCTGGGTGCTGAAGGCGGAGGACGCTCAGGCCATGTCGATTGCCGATGCGATCGCCGCTGTCAAGCGCACCGTTCGCCACTGTCCCGTGTGCTGGAATCCGGCCGACACCGCACCCTGCCACATCTGCTCCGATCCGCGCCGCGACGCGGGAATCGTGATGGTGGTGGAACAGCCGAAGGACCTGATCAATCTGGAGCAGACGGGCATGTTCCACGGCATCTACCACTGTCTCATGGGACGGCTCGATCCGCTCGATGGCGTCGGGCCAGAGAGCATCACCGTCGCGGATCTGCTGGCGCGCGTTCGCGAGCCCGCTCGAAATGCGCGCGGTGTTTCCGTGCGAGAAGTCGTCCTCGCGCTGAACCCGGATATGGAGGGCGATTCCACGGGGCTGCTGATCGCCGAGATGCTCGCGCCGACGGGCGTTCAAGTGACGCGGCTCGCGCGCGGCCTTCCGTCGGGATCGCAGATCGAGTTTGCCAACCGAGCGGCACTCGCGGATGCCATTGCACTCCGCCAATCGGTGTCGTGAACCCGGCGCGTGCCGCGCGGCTTTCGCGCACTTCGGAGGTAGGATTTTCGCGTGAAGTTTGAACTCTCGCAGACTCCGCAGGCGCGACTCGGGCAGCAACTCAAGATCGCGCCCCGCGTGCTGCAGTCCGTGGAAATCCTGCAGATGCCAATCGCGGCCATGGAGGAGCGCATTGCGGCGGAACTCGAGTCGAACGTCGCGCTCGAGCAGGTTGAACCAGAGGGCGAGCGCGCGGATGAGCAGGATGATCAGCCGAAGCGGCGCGAGACGCGAAGGCAGTCATCGGAAGCGGAAGGAGAGCGCCTTTCGAGCGCCGACCGCATCCGCAGTCGCATGGGCGACGATGACGACGCTGCGAAGTACCGCGAGGCTGCCCGCCGCGAGGGCGAGTTTGATCCCCGTGTGGCCGCCGTGGAGAACGCGGCGGCTTCAAGTGGCGGGCTCGAGCAGGCGCTGCTCGATCAATGGACGCTGTGCGAAGCGCCCAAGCCGATCATCGCCGCTGGCAAGGTGCTCATCGCCAACATCGATGCGCGCGGGTTTCTCGCGCGCCCCATCGAAGTCATCGCGGGTGAAACCGCCACGGAAGCGTTCGCACCGAGCGCCGAACTCTTGCAGCAGGCGCTGCAGCGGTTGCAGGAGTTTCTCGAGCCCGCCGGGCTTGCGGCGCGCGATCTGCCCGAGAGTTTGCAGTTGCAGTTGAACGCACACGAGCTCTCTGAGAACCACGCACCTGAAGACACGCGCTTTTCCGATGCACGGGAGTTGGT
>Ga0163210_1001106_pt1 | contig 11619 bp, 9 predicted proteins | sample Kivu_220m_FD_113536 | JGI IMG/M metagenome (GOLD analysis project Ga0163210, IMG submission 113536) | Freshwater microbial communities from Lake Kivu, Western Province, Rwanda to study Microbial Dark Matter (Phase II) - Kivu_220m | ecosystem: Environmental > Aquatic > Freshwater > Lake ... | reverse complement strand
GTCTTTCTGAGCCTGACGCGTCTGTTTCTCTAACATCCTCGGAAACGATTTTTCCATCAGCTGCTGCATTGGTTGAGACTGGAACACTACCCACCTCTGCTCGATGCCCCCGTAGCTGGAAGTAGTAATGTGATACGAATAGCGGTTGTCCCGGCAAAGCTCCAGTTCAATATCGGCATCGAGAAGGTCTTTAGCCTCATTTATGGTTGCAGGGACGCGGGTGATCCATGCTATGTCTTGGCCAAGATGATCAAGATTCTTCTGAGAATAGATGGCGCTATCGGCCACAAAATAGGCGGCGTCGTTCAAATCCAGACCCTCCTTGACCTTCCTGATAGCTTGAAGTATGGTCTTCTTGTCAGAAGAGTTGCCCGAATGGGCTTTGACGAAAAGAGGTATGCCGTGCTGGTTGGATACCATGGAGAGCACAAATTGGTTGAGGTCCATTCGGCCATCTTTGGAGTGTCCCATGGTGATCTTAATTGACCTTGGCTCTTCTTCATCTTCTTCTTCGTATTCGCCATGGACACTAAAGCTGGTGGTATCTGCATGCAGAAGCTGGGTCCCAAGATTCTCATGATTCATCATCTCAAGCACTATCTCGTTGAAGAGCTCAGTGGGGCCATAATCGTAGATCGCATCCAGCGTCGAACCAAGAACATCATCGTTGAGATCAGCTGGCTGGATGCCTTCTCCAATCAACCTCGAGACCGGAACCTTTTCATAATATTCCGGAAATAAATATAACCGCTGGCCCACAAAACCTAATCCGTTGAGGATCATGGCCTTTGCAGCACTTGAGTGAGTGACTTTGTGATGTCTCGCTTTCGGAAGCCGCAAATCTATAACCTTCCCGATGCCGAGACGGTCGAAGACTCCTGCTACTAGTCCCAAGTGATCTATCTGGGTTGTTGCGATCTTCATTGCTATCTCCCTTCGAGATCATAATGGGGGGAATATTTTATAAAAATTATTCGGTTTCAAAGAAATGTTTGGGATTTGAGGGCGTTAGTGCGGAATATAAGCTTGAACATCCTGATTTAACCTATCTTAGAGAGAGAGTTAGCTTGGAGCCTTCGATCTTGAACCCAGATTGAAGATATGTGAACGACTTGAACCTCCCTGCGCTCCGGAATCGGGGGTATCCTGGCTTCTGACCTGCTTTAACTCTCCTAAAGAAGTTGTCGAACGCTTTCTTGAGCCTTCTCAAAATATCCTGGAAAACCTGAGCATGGACCCCTTGGAAGTGGCCGTTCTGCTTCTCTGTGACAAGCATCGCGGCTTGATCCTCATAGGTTCGACTGATGCCTTCCTGTTCGTAGGCGATCTTTCTGTCAGCCAGGGCGGTATTCCAGAGATGCCTACAAGTCTCCAGGGTCAGATCTAACTTGGCTTCTTGTTGCCAGTTAGGGTAGATCCGTAACTTGTAGGCGATTCTCATCGCTGGCACTCCTCTATATACCTTTTGATTACCTCAGCCGAAACATTTCCAGCAGTGCCCACATAGTATGTCTTTGTCCACATCGAAGGCAACGACTTAAGGTATGGATACTTGTTTCTTAACCGCTTTGATGTAGCTCCTTTGAAGGCATTAACCAGATTAGCCGGGGAGTATCTCGGAGGAGCAGAAACAAAGAGATGGACGTGGTCAGGCTGCACCTCAAGAGAGACAACCCCAACCTCAAGCTTTTCAGCTATCTCCTGGATGGCGATTTCAAGATCCGCTTTGATCTTACCGACTAGCACCTTTCTGCGATATTTGGGTATCCAAACTAGATGATAATTGATATTGTAGTGTGCGTATCTTGTTTTCTCCATCGAAATATCTCTGGAGCCCTAACTAGATATAACTTTTCCTCCAACTTTAATTGCAGTTGGTGCGGCATTCATCCCGCCCCCTAAAGGGAGCGGGGCTTCTGCCTGCTTCACTATAAGTTTTTGATAAGTTGGCCTTCTCCGGAACAGAGCTCAGACCTCGCATCCATGCGGCAGATCATGGTCCTCTCTGGCAGATTAAGGATCTCTAAAGCGAATCGCAGCACCCTCACTGCAGATTGTAGTTCTCCAAAGCAGATCTCGGTATTCCTACAGAATATTATTATTCTTTAAACCAGATTGAAGTTTTCAGACACATTCACCCACAGGTGCAGGTCTCTGTAGGGAGCGGTGAAGTTGTACTCCTTGTAGAGCAGGAACTGCAGCTTCTGGCTGTCCCCGGGCCGGCTGAGCACGTAGCTCACCGGCTCCTCCCAGGTCTGGTTGTTGGCCAGGGTGATGTTCATCTCGATGAGAGTGGAGTTGTGGATGGAAGCCTCCATGGTGTAGTTCACTGTGGCGTACTCGTGGTTGACGACGCCCACTATCACAGTGCTCTCGTTTCCTGCCAGCACTGCCGTGGGATAGTCGTAGGCCTTCCCTTTCGGCCCCAGGATGTAGAACTCTGTGAACTTCTCCCCCTGCTTGGGGGTGACTATCACGTAGACGAGGGCGGAGATGGAGAGGAGGATGGATATCACCAGCAGAACGCTCAGGGCCTTGTCCAGCCTGCTACCTGAGCCGGCCAGGAGCTCTTTTTTCGCTGAGTCCAGGGCAGCTCTAGCCGGCACTGAGAACCGATCCTCCGCCTGAAGCTGCATTCTGCGTAGGCTGGCGGCCAGACACATGGCCAGGGTGAAGATGGCCAGGGATACTACTACAGGGACAAGCCTGATCCCCCAGGGGGTGTAGTTCAGGCCCAGGCCGATGAGGGGCACCACGGCAATGCTCAGGCCGAAGCTCAGGGCCACGCGCTCTATGCCGTCCAAGTCGGCCTTTGCAGGGAAGAGGGCTGCGATGAGGGAGTAGCCGGGGACGAAGAGGACCATGGCCAGCCCGAGCGGTATGCGCACCGGCAGGCTGGCCAGGGGAGTGAGGGTGAAGATGATGGTCAGCAGGGCGGTCAGCGCTGCTGCCAGGAGGTCTCCCGCGATCTTCAGGCTCGATATCTGACTCAGCCTCCCAGTATGGAGCGTAACCAGTCCGAGAACATGTCCAGTGGGCTCTTCTCCTCCGGCTTCGATATTGGCTGGGTTATATTCTCCTTGGCTGGAAAAGCGGTCTCCTCCGGCTTTGCTTTCGGGGCAGGCGCTGGGGCGGAGACCTCTCCGGCTGCGCCCACAGGCTTCCAGGCGCCTGACTGGACCTGGGCATCGGTCAGCTCGCTACCCAGCCGGATGATCTGGCCGTTGGTGTATGGGGTGGAGGCTTCCCTCTTGGGAACAGCTGGGACTGAGGAGACAGGTGTGGAGGACTCTGAAGGTTCGGATGGGGCTGCGGCTGGGGTGCCGAGGTGGATGACCCTGCTCTCGCCCCCTCCTGCGATGGTGTAGTCGCCTGCCGGCACACCGGTTGTGTCCAGGACCAGGCTGTACTGGCCTTTGGAGTCGGCCTGTACAGTGGTGTCGGCGGAGACTTTGACGGGGACGCTCGTTGCTCCCGGAAGGGACTCGCCGAAGAGCTTAACAGTGTATCTCCCGGGGGGCACGTTGGACTGGGAGAGGGTGGCTTTTCCGTCCGGGGCGTCGAAGCTCTTGGTGAGCCAGATGACCATCTTCACCCCCACCCCCAGGTCCTTGATGTTGCTCGCCGAGACTGTGAACCTGTTGGGCTGATGGGGTACCTCCACGCTGGTCTCGTACTCGTATCTGCCTGCAGAGACGGGAAGGTTCATCTGGAAGCTGGACTGCAGGTCGACCTGCGTGCCGGGCGGGGCTGTGCCGGCGATATTGATCTTGCTGCCCGGGCTGGAGTTGTTCGGCGATACATCCAATGCCAGTGCCCAGGAGATGAGGACTACTGCCATCAGAGTTACGAGCGCCGACGTCGCTGCTAGCCTAATTTAAACCACCTCTAATACGCTCTGCCCCAGGGCCACCACTCCCTGGCCTGAAGTGTAGATGGCGCAGATGAGCATATACTTCCCCCTATGCCAATCCTGATCGGTGAGGAGGTAGAGCTGGCCATTGGCTCGTCGCGACTCCTGCATGGCGGCGGAGCTGTCCTCAGGCAGGAGGGCGAGGATCTGGCTCAGGAGCTGCTCATAGTCCTTGGGCCGGCTCAGCAGATCCAGGGATTGGTTGGATATAGTGAGCCGGGCGGTGACGTTGACGCTCATGTTTCGAAAGAGCGCCAGGGAGGCGGAGCTGTAGCTCTCCTCGGGCAGCATCAATGCCGCCAGGGTATAGTTTCCTGCCGGGGCGGAGGAGTTCAGCCTGACGGGGAGGATCTGGCCTGCGCTCAGGTTGCTGGGGAGGTCGGGCTGAAGGTTTCGGGTGACGAGGACGGGAGCTGCGGAGAGGATGGTATGGTTCTGATTATCTGCCAGATAAAGGGTGTATATGCCCATGGGCCGGCCCGGCAGGCTGAAGGCGGCATCTCCAGTTTCGTTCAGCTGGAGCTTTGGCCCCGGGGGGGTCAGGTTGATGCTCTTGTTGGTGATCCCCAGGGCGGAGAGGAAGTCAGCCAGGCTGAAGGCGGAGAGGCAGAGCGTGGCGTTGGCGTCGGCAAGGGTGCGATCGCCCCAGAAAATGCCGGAGATGGTCTCGTTCTCTTCGTAGGACGGGTATTCCGGGAAGGGATAGGTCCAGCTGCCGTTTGCAGTCTCATTGGCGTTTAGAGTTCCATTGTCGATTGAAGCTCCAGCTTCATTCAGGGTCCCATCTCCCTTTGGTGTCCAGCTGCCGTTCAGGCAGCTGGCGGAGGGGACGGAGATCATATTCTCGCCCTGTAGCTCTATCCAGCCTCCCTCATGTGGGTCGCTGGAGTGCGGGCCGGCGGTGTAGTCCAGCGACTGGGTAGGGCATGCGGGCAGGATTATTAATAATAGCACAAATATTATTTTTTGTTCCATCCTTGCCAGAAGGAGATCTCCCATATTATTTATGGCTATGGCCGGCAGTTCGGGGCTTGTAGAGTCCCGAAATTATTTCGCACCTGGTTTGGCCCTGGTCCCGTACTACGGGATATGAAGTTGACCCGGAAGAAGGTGCGCTTGATAATCCGTCAAAAACAGAAGGGGTGAGAACAAAAGAGATCGCGCGGGAGATGAAGGTCACTCGCCGGAGGGTTCAACAGATCTGGAAATGCTTCCGTGAAACGGGCAGAGAACCGGTTCTTGGCAAGAACCTTGGACGTCCCAGGAAGCCATATGACAAGCATGAAGCAGAGATCGTCAGGGCAGCACATGCTTGCTACAGGTTCGGGGCGCGAATGCTTGAGGGAGCGATCAGAAAGCTGTACAAGGTCCGCATCTCTCATAACCGCATACACATGTATTTAAAGGCAGAAGGGCTGGCCCGGGAGGATCATGGAAAGAAGAAGCGGCGCAAATGGAACCGATACGAACGCAAGCACAGCCTCTCAGCAGGACATATCGACTGGTACGAAGTGGACGGATACGATATCAAGGTCTGCATTATCTTGGATGATGCATCCAGGAAGGTTCTTGCAGGTGGCGAGTTCTCAAATATCAATACCGAGAATAGCAAGCAAGTATTGGATCAGGCGGTCGATAGATATGGGTGGCTCCATCCCTTGAGGGAACTGATTATGGATCATGGCAGCGAATTCGATGCCCATAGAGTCTATGAAGACGGTACCTGGAATGGAGATTTCAAAAAGCACCTCGAAAAGCATGGTATTAAGCCAATTCTGGGTAGCGTAGCACATCCCCAGACAAACGGAAAATTAGAAAGGTTTTTTCAAGAATACCAAAGGCATAGGGCGGTCTTTCATTCAATCGATGATTTCATCAATTGGTATAACGATAGATCTCACGGAAGTCTGGAGTTTGAACGGCTTGAGACTCCAGATAAGGCATTTATATTTATCAGAAAAATGCCGCCTGAAGCGTTCTTTGCGATAGGTTGCAGATTGTTTGGATTGTGAGAAATTTATGAATAATTCATACGAATCTAGTCCGATGCGGGTGCGAAATTATTTCAGGACTCCACACCGGCAGTTCGGGGAGGCAGATGGCCATGCCAAAGGGCAAAAGGTATTATTAGTAGGGGATCGGCTACCACATCAGGAGGGAAGATGAAGCTGCAGGATCTGCGCGGGCACAACCTGGATCTGATAATCCCCATATCTCTCATATTGCTGGCCGAGCTTCTCATATTCTTCAACCGTATGGAGGCCGGGGTGGTGGTCCATGCCATCAACCTGGCAGCGCTCATACTCTCCTCCATCTACGTGGAGAACAGGCTGTACACATCTCTTTTGCTACTGCCCCTCTTCCGGCTGCTCAATGTGGCCATGCCGGTCTTCTTCAACCTCACCCTCTACACCTATCCCCTGGTCTATGCACCCATGTTCATCCCCATCTATTTCATAATGAAGGAGAGGATGTTCAGCTCTGCCGAGGTGGGGATCACCACGAAGGGCTTCTGGATCTACCTTCCCTTGGCCATCACCGTGGGATGTGCCGTGGGCTGGGGGGAGTTCCAGGTGCTGCAGCCGGGGATGATCCTGCCCGGATTCACGCTGGAGAATGTTCTGAAATTGAGCATCATCATGATAGTCTTCGTGGGGTTCATAGAGGAGTTCGTCTTCCGCTCTGCGCTGCAGACGGTGCTGGAGGATAGGATTGGGCCTCTGGGGGGTCTCCTCTCGTCCAGCCTCATATTCGGATTCATGCACAGCGGATACCACATCCCTCTGGAGGTGGTCTACGTTACCTTCGTCGGGATGGCCTTCGGAGTGCTCTTCTGGACCACTAAGAGCCTGCCCGTCATATCCCTGGCCCACGGGGTGACCAACGTGGTCCTCTTCGCCGTGGTGCCGTTTTTTCCAGGGATTGCTCTGTATATGATGGCTGCCTCTGCCCTGATCTTTCTCGTCGCCGCCCGCTGGGGCAACATGCTGCCCGATAGAGCGGCTGTCCGGCGGTGGCTGAGGGAGAAGGGTCAGGTTTGAGGATATTTTTCGTCTGGCGCTCTGGGTCAATTCTTTGATCTGGCTCGGGTCTTCTCTTCCGGTCTGCGGTGATTGCTGCTTCTTATGATATACTATTATTACTATGCGTCTTTTTGTATCGCCCCAGGGCCTTGAGCTCCTGCTCTTGGCAGCGGACGCGGCACCCGCAGGCGGTCGCGGGGGATACTACTCATGGGAGCACGTCGAAGACGGCTGAGAAATTGGTTTGCGTTTCACCCTTGCATGGAGATCGCACAGGGAAACGATCAGATTGATCGATTCGCTTTTCACCTACCTTGCTCAAGGGACTGGGGTTAAATAAGGCTGAATGATCGGTGGAGAGCTTTGACGGGGAGCTAAACACATGCCAAATCTCTTATGAAAGAATGAGAAATTGGCTTCGCCTATCTAAGATGCGCTTGACCTGCATGACGTGAAATGGCTTGACATGCTTTGTCGTGTGGCCTTATACATTCAAGGTATCTGCCAGCTTCTGTAGGGATATTATTGGGCATAGAATCCCGCATCCGCAATACTGGACATGCCTTGTTGAAGGGTCTTGTTTAAAATGACATAATCAATAACTATATCTTCATTGCCGACATCTCATAAAAATAGGAGTCTTGACATTGCCGGATACAACGATCTCCGCGCTCCTCTGTAATCGATGCAAACACATAATGGTTCCAATAAGCTCAAGAGCGCGGCCCAAAATCTGCCCAAAGCGTAATAGTCCTTACTGGGATAAAGAGAGAGAGTGTTTCCGAAACGAGAGAAGAGGTCAGAGCAAAGTGATTCTTAGAATTTGGTTTTTTTGTATTGTACCACACCTAGGTTACAGGTTCCCAAAAGGAGGCAAATCCAATGTTTGTGCGTGAAGAGTGGGAACTGTTCCGCACCATCGATGACTTGAGCCATAAGGCTGGAGTTCCACGAGATAAGATCGCGTCATTGGTAGCGAAGGAGCTTATGGATAACGCCCTGGATGCAAGTGAATCCTGTGAGGTAGGTTTGCTGGACGATCATGCAGGTTTCTTTGTCCAAGATCATGGCCCAGGGCTTGATCCCGCACAAGTAGCCGATCTCTTCTCCATCAAAAGGCCGTTGAAATCCACCAAGCTCTTAAGGTTGCCATCAAGAGGGGCATTAGGCAACGGCTTACGAGTAGTCGCTGGAGCGGTGCTGGCCACAGGCGGGAAGCTCAGAGTATCCACCAGAGGCCTGATTATGGACCTGACCCCCTGCTCCGATGGCATAACGTCTGTGGAGGTCATTGGAAATTGTGGGTACGATGGCACACGAGTGGAGGTTCACCTCGGCCCGGACAGTGGACCAATCAACGATAATACCCTCCAGTGGGCGTATGGAGCTCGGATCATCTCCAGAGGTCAGTATTACAAGGGCAAGTCCTCTCCCTGGTGGTACACCTCAAGAGCCTTCCATGAACTTTGTCTAGCCGCAAAGGACATGACTGCCCGTGATTTGGTGAGTCAGTTTGAAGGTTGTGGCAGCAAGGTAGGAACGATAACCTCGGGCTTCAAAGGAAGACAAGCTGCTGATGTCACCCTGGAGGAAGCCAAAGTCCTGCTTGATAAGATGAGAGCAGAAAGCGCGCCAGTCAAACCCAACCGTCTTGGTTATTGTAAAGATGAATATCTGGATGACAATTTGGGACATTATGCCAAAGAGGTAGGGACATTCAAGCTAGAATCAGATTCCGAAGTTGCAGAGATCCCTTATGTGATCGAGGCTTGGACTAGGCTAGACGAGCAAGCCGAGATCTACATCCATGTCAACCGGACACCTATAACGGGAGAAGTTCGGATATACCACAGCAAGACAGAATTGCAGCTGTTTGGCTGCGGTCTGAGGCATGAGTTTGACGTTGGAAGACGATCTCTCCAGGTGTGGTTGAGCATCATTACACCTTTTATGCCAATTACCACAGACGGTAAGTCTCCAGATCTCACTTACCTGCTGGGCGGAATTGTTCGTACTATCAAAAAATCCATCAGTAGAGCTAAGAGGAATGCACCGAAGGGGTCTGCCCCCAGATCACAGAAAGAGATCGTCATAGAACATATCCCCGAGGGGATAGAACAAGCCGGTGGGGGGCATAGGTATAGCCAGCGGCAGCTCTTCTATGCCATCAGGCCGTTTCTGATTGCAGAGCTGAACAAAGAGCCGAACTTTGATACGTTCAAGGGCATAATAACAGATTACGAGAACGAGATAGGTCACGATCTGCCGGGGATGTATAGGGACGATCGGGGCACTCTGTACCACTGCCATCGGCAGGAGAATATCCCGTTAGGGACGAGGATGGTCGAAGTATACCAACCTCCGGAGTGGACTTTTAACAAGGTTTTATACCTCGAAAAAGAGGGCTTCTTCCAGATCCTGCAGGACGAGAAATGGCCCGAACGACACGATTGCGCCTTGTTAACTTCAAAAGGTTACGCCACCAGGGCGGCAAGGGACCTGCTGGACGGGCTGGGAGACACTAAAGAGGAGATAACCTTCTATTGCATCCACGATGCAGACGCAGCAGGCACAATGATCTACCAGGCTTTGCAGGATGCGACTAAAGCCAGACCAGCGCGAAAAGCCAAAGTAGTGAATCTGGGTCTGGAACCTGAAGAGGGTCTGGCTATGGGTCTGGAGCCTGAAAGAGTTGTCCGAAAGAACGAGGACAGCCGACGACCTGTGGCTGAATATGTCAAACAGGAGTGGAAAGAATGGTTGCAGACGCATCGTATCGAGCTGAACGCCATGACCACCCCCAATTTCCTGAAATGGCTCGATGATAAGATGGCCTTGAGTGGTCAGGGTAAACTAATCCCACCACAGGCGATCTTAACAAAAGAGCTGCATGATAAGGTGCAGGAGACTCTGAAGCAGACGCTGACAGAGCTAATTCTGAAAGAAAACGACCTTGAGGGTCAGGTAAGGATAAAGTACGAGGAACTCAAGCCCGTCCTCGATAAGAAGGCCAAACGGCTGGTCAAGGACGTGACCAAAGATCTAGAGAAGAAGCCAACTCAATCCTGGCGAGATCCTGTCAAGCGCGTTGCTGTAAACCTTGCCGAGAAGAGCATCACAGAATAGCGAGCAAATAAAACTGAAAGCTGCTATAGGAACGTCACGTATGCTGCTGCATATCTCCTGCCATGCCTAGCTAAGCGATCCATTTCTAGCTGAGATTACTGGACTGCAACCCCCCCATGTCTTATGTGCCAGGGCGGTTAGGCTTCCAGGACAAAGTCCACATAAGATTATTTTGACCTCCGTGACGTCACTTTGACGCCGAGGTGCTCTATATGGATCTGCAGAAACGCTGGACTGTTGCCCGGCTCACCCACCGACGCCATGAGCTGTGAATTCACGTTTTGCATCTGCAAGTTCCTCAATCATCTTGGCCTTCTCCTCAGCGCTTTCCAGAAAAACAACGTTGAGGCCGCCGTCAGAATAGATGATCAATGCGTGCGCCCCTTTCACTGTTGCTGCCGGGTCTTCTGTCTCCAAAGCCAAAACGATTTCTCGTAGCTGCTCCAAAACAACTCCTTTCCCAATATTGGCCGGAACTATTATTGCCGTTCCATATTCTTCTTTTGTCCGCAAGAACATGCCTATCGTGATTTTTGTGCCCATGAATTCACCTCTTGGCTGAGGCCAGATAATAAGGATGGGGCCGTATGGCAGGAGATTGAGGGGGAAGCGACACTGAAAAGACGCCTGCTCCAGGCTGGGATAGATCGCCTCTATCATGGCTATCATGGCCACCTCATCATAGCCAGCCAGGGAAAGAGGCCTGTAAGTTGTACGTAGTAATCAAGTGCCCATCAAGAAATCAGAGATCTTGAGAGGCCGGTACTCCGGTGCTTGGCCATATGAACCGATCCATCCCAGCAGGTCCTTTGTGGCAGATCCCTCAGGCCTTTGAACGTAATCTAAACTTCGTGCGCCCCGCCGGCTTATGAAGAGCCCGCCAAATCTGCGGCAAGTCTCGCTATAGAGTCACATTTCCATTAGAACATGCCCGTATAGCCGCGATCGCCTGTTATGGGCTCGCCGATCTCAATTTTCTGTGGCCTTGGTACATGCTCGCCGTACCAGCATGCCAGGGCCACGGCAAAAACAAGATCGTCGTGCTCCGCCTCTCTCCAGGCAGAGTAAGAATCGTGTGCGGTGAGCGGGTCGATCTTCACCTTGAAGTTCAGCATCTCTCGAATGAGCACGTCGGCTAGCTCCAGCTCCCGGGCCACCTTCAGCCGGCCATTCTGGAGCAGCACCTGCAGGACGGCTGCGAGGTCACGCTTCGGAACCCCCCAGGTTGTTTCTTCGTGGCTGACCCGGGCACCGCCATGAATCAAGATCCCCACAGGCCCTAGGCCGGCCTGTTTGAACATATCAATCACCGGAGCCCCTACGCCAGTTTGGTCGACCACCAGTTCAGCATCTTTCACCTTCCTCAAAACCTCCCAAACCCGGGTCACTATCTGCGGGTATGGTGTCCCTCGGGCTCGCTCCAGCCAGCGGACATGGTAGGTGGCTTGCCCATGCTGGACAAAGCCGAACTCGTCGGAACTCTCGGTCTGAAACCGTTCAACAATGGCCAGGGCCGTGTAGTCCTGAGCCTGGCCCAGATCCAGGCCTAAAATAAAG
>Ga0163210_1001104_pt1 | contig 11631 bp, 10 predicted proteins | sample Kivu_220m_FD_113536 | JGI IMG/M metagenome (GOLD analysis project Ga0163210, IMG submission 113536) | Freshwater microbial communities from Lake Kivu, Western Province, Rwanda to study Microbial Dark Matter (Phase II) - Kivu_220m | ecosystem: Environmental > Aquatic > Freshwater > Lake ... | reverse complement strand
ATTCCTTTCAATTCTACCATAGATCGATTGAAACTCACCCCTCTTTCCTTAGAAGAGGTACTGACCGAACCTTTCAATTCTACCATAGATCGATTGAAACCGCCCGGCTGCTCAACAAAGCCGCAGACATGAACGTGCTTTCAATTCTACCATAGATCGATTGAAACCCCTTGGGGCGCGTGGCGGAATCTGAGCCTTTCATCATTCAGAGCTTGAATCAGGCGTTTCTCGTCGCGGCTCTTTCGTCTGGTTTCAGTCCTGCTGTAGCTATATTAATCCTCGATCACACCACCGTCGACGGCACAGATTTCTCCACCCCCAGGATATCCTTGTTCAGCCACTTTGCGTTGGGTACACTATAGAACAGCAAGGAGTCCTTGTCCTCATCGACGATGTCGCCAAGTTTCAGCTTCAGTTCCTCTAGGATTCCTGTCGTTAGTTCACCCTCGAACGCCGAGTTCTGAACCCAGTTCAGGTACTGTTTCAGCACATTGCGAACCTTGTTAAGCCTCTCAACGGCCACATCGTACACGACCACGACGTACAGTACGCTCACCCCTGCCTGAAGCCGCGGTAGCCGTCCTCCCCTAAGAGATGCTTAACTAATTTGTAGCATTCGAGACGGATCAGCCGCTGATACGAAATGTTCCTACCGAGCCCTTCATGCCTGATCGTGGTCCTCAGCTTGCCATCGTACTCCGAAAGGAATGCCCTTCTTCCGTGGTCGTTCAGGTAGCAGCCTTTGAGCTCCTCATGGAAATGCTCTGGCTTCACCAACCGGTTGTTGATTAGATTGAAGATCACTCTATCAACTATCACGGGTTTGAAGACCTCACTTATGTCCAAGGCCAACGAGAACCGCCTCTCGCTAGGCTCGTGAAGAAAGCTCACGGTTGGATTCAACTGCGTATGGTAGATCTCGCTCAAAACAGTAGCGTACATCAGCGAATTCCCAAACGATATTAGACAATTCACCATGTTATCCGGAGGGTTTCTAACTCGGCCCTCGAACTCGAATCCACTCCTCAGGATCGACGCGAAGCTCGAGTAGTAGCTTTCTCTGACGCGACCTTCTGCACCCATAAGCTCCGGGATTTGGGTCGCTTGCTCGACAGCGGGCTTTTCGCCTTCAATTTTGTCCATGAATTGTGATACGCCCTTTCCACGCCGGCGATAGTAGCCAAGGTTGACGAGGATATTATCGCACGCTGTCCGAACGATCTCCTTCGCAATCTCAAGACGTTTCCGGGAATCCTGATAATGTTCTACCTGCTTCACCAAGAGAAAACCTGACAGAAGCTTCTCGCGCGGATAGTAGGTTCCCGAATAGTAGCCGTAATAGTTGAAGATGTGAAGCGGGATCCCATGCTGAGCCAGGAAGACGAGCAACTTGCTGTTGAGATCCACTTCTCCAAGCGCGTAGAGTGCCTGGACATCATTGACTGGGATGGCTTTCTTCTCGCCGTCTTTGCTCTCGATGTAGATCGTGTTCTCTTCCCTGCGAATGCGCCCACCACGAACGATGTAGTAATCCCTCACGTCCCAACCCAGCATAGCTCATTGTAGCTACATCTTCGACAGAACCCAATTCTCACCGGATTCGGAGGATTCGGCATGGAAAGTATTCGTCCGATCTCTTCGAGTACATACTCGATCTTCTTCGTTTGTTCGTCAGTCAGCTCAACATCAACCGTCCGCCTCAGCAACGGATAATGCAATACTCCTCGACCTTCAACACCGGCATGACGCTTCAAGTAGTACAAGTAGTAGAGCAGCTGATAGAGGTGAGCATCCTCCGCCTTGCGGGACCGCTTGACCTCATGAATCTCACAACCCGAACCAACAAAATCAATCTTGATCCTCCCAACCTGCACCTCCTTGTGCCTACGGGCGTAACCCCGTTCATGAAGAAGCTTCCCAAGGAGGACTAGGTCAGAGGTCTCCTCCATCTCAAGTCCATGCGAAAACAACCAAAGTTTACGCCTGCAAACGAAATAGTAATTCACCTGGGTGCCCGTGAAGCTTAGCGCTTTTTGCACACTTCGAGAATCTCGCATTGATGGCACTGCCATGTCGCAAGTCTCAGACAGTTCACGGGGACCTCAGTAAATGCAAGCCTTTTCCTGATTCCATTCACGTGTAATGCCAGGAATGAAACCCGTGTCTACTCCATAGCGCACTCCTATCTCATTATGGCTTATGTGGTGGAATCCCTTGTTTTGATTCAATCCTATGATCTCCTGTGCAGGTACGTTGATAACGTAGTTGTAGAAGTCCTGTCTTATTTTGAGGAACGCTTCTTTTCTTTCTAGCCCTTTCATTTCTGATTCACAGATCTTGAGATACCTGTTCCAAGTTTGTGATGCATTTTCATCTACCTCAACGTAGACGCTGATGCTTGGTTCGTCATCGATCAGCTTGAACTCCTGCAATTTCTGGTAGTCTAGCTGGGCCAGTCCTTCCAGTAGTTCGCGGCTTGTGAGATCAGTTGAGCCCTTCTGGACAGCGAGGTAGTATTCCTGAGCTAGCTTGGAAAGATTGAACTCCCGCGACGCGCCCAAGACGTCACTGGACTTGTTCACTAGGTAGTTACCGTAGATACGATTGGCATAGCGAGCTCGCGTGTGACTATCCACAATTGAGAAGATGTGCACTTTTGACTCTTTTGACCGTCGGAGACCATTTCTGTTGCATCGTCCAGCAACCTGTATTATCGAATCAACGGGTCCGATGTCTCTCAAGACAGTATCGAAATCCAAATCTACACCCGCTTCAACCACTTGAGTCGAAACAAGAACCAAGGGAGCCCTCCGATCTAGGCGCTCAGCGATTTCAACGATCCTTCGCTTGCGATGCGCTGGCACAATGTTCGCAGAGAGATAGTATTTCTTGAGGCGGGTCTCCAGCTTATTGAAGACTTCCGTAGCAGCACCTATTGTGTTCATGACGATTAGCATGCTCTTATCCGGTGATTTCTCGACCAGCTCTTTCGCTTTCTTGACGAACTCCCCCAACTCGATGTCGTCGCCTATTTTGCTATTGATTGTGACTCTGCGTGTCCATGACTGGCGCGGCAAATCCGCCGCCAGCTCCATAACCTCATCCTTCCGGAAGATTAGAGGCTGGGTAGCAGTCATCAGGACGACGCGCATTCCAAACTTATCCGTGACGTGCTGTAAGGCCCGTCTGACCAGTGGCCAGTACTCATGCGGTATCGTCTGGACTTCATCGAGGACCACTATGCTTCCCGTCAGATTGTGGAGTTTTCTTAGCTGAGATGCTTTTGATCCGATGACCGCATAGAAGAATTGAATGAAGCTCGTCACTATGACTTCGGCGTTCCACCCCTCTACCAGCAGCTCTGACTCCAGCGTGCTGAACGTCTCGCCGAGCAAGTCTGAAGTCTGATACTGCATATCCGCGAGATGGTGGTGGAGTAAGAGGACGTCAGTTTGAGTTGGGGGCGCTTCTAGAGCTTCTGCGATTCTCTTGAAGTTCTGGTCAAGAATGCTAAGATATGGTGCAACGTAGATGACTCTTGGGGGCGATCTGTTCTGGCGAAGCTTTTCCCTAAGCTTAAGAGCAAAATTAAGGCCAGCAAGGGTCTTCCCAAAGCCTGTTGGCGCTGTCACCGAGAAGATACGCTGATGCAGTGGGACCAGTGCGGCTTTCTCCGAAAGTATCCTGAACAGTTCATCACGCCCTCGAGCAACGTTTTCATTGGCATTCCTGCTACGTCTGCTCGCTTTGGACAATCTGTGCACGTATGTTTCTACAGTCTTTGAAGAGACCTCTTGTCTTTCCCGAAAGGGAAGTCCTGCCGCATCCATCCGGTCCGCGTCAATCAACACGGAGAAAAGCATATTCAACAGAAAGAAACGAGTCAAGTCCTCGCCCGAGGCTCTCACCAATTCGACACTTGCTCGAAGGCGACGTTCGACTTGAGACTCGATTCGCGACTCGAATTCAGAAAACGTTGGAAGCTGAGCCTCTGTGAGGATGAGATCTAGCTCGTTTCTTCTTTCAATTGCCGAGATTTGCTCGGCGAGGGTGTCTCGGAAACCGAAGCTCTTGGTCGCGGCAATTGTTGGGCTGTTCAGCGCGCCATGGTGAGCTTGAATGGCGAGGGATACATATACTGGAACTGCCTGGCCGTGGTCGGATTCAGAGAACAGCCTTCCAGTGGCAAAGTACGCGTACAATGCCGAGAGCATGCTGTGTGATTTCAGCATCAAATCCTTCGGTCTTGTTTTCTTAGGAGGCAGCCAATCCTGAAAATACCGTGTCGCCTTCCCGACATCATGAGCGATCCCCAGTACATAGGCTGCTTTTCGGAATGTGGGCACGCTGAGCTGGAGACTCTGCCCACAGATGGGCAATAGATCATCGGTTATTTTTTCGCAGTTCTCGGCCACGCCTAGCAGATGATCCCTGAGCAGTCTATTCGGGCGCGCTCTCAGTTGGAACGAAGACGACATGAAACTCTTTCTCCTGAGTTGACACTCTCTGAGCTTCGATATCGAGGACTTCCAATTCAGCGCCCGTTGGACTATAGACTGCGTTGTACGTTCCGCGCAATGCACGTTCAGAAGTCAGATGAATGGGGAGGTTCTCCTCGACGGCAAAGGTCACGTTCTTCCGCAAGTGTATTCTTGGCATCATTGTGAAAAACGGCACTATAGATGAAACCGCTATCGGACCGCTTGTTTCGGCCGTTTCGTAGGTAGGTCGCCCAATGTACCTGAAATTCGCGATCATGCTGCTTGACCCGAGGTAAGGTGTGAACGTGGTCTTGTGGTGCGCCAACTTGTCTTCGAGTTCGTCCTTGATCTCTTGGGAGGGATGATCGAAGTAGATGCGATAATGGGGCTCTCGGAGTATCTCCATCTTGACTCTTGTACGGAACCCCACTTTTCTGCGGCTCTTTGGAATTGCCTTTCGAGGTTCTACAAATGCCCTAAGCCTTGGCCAAATCTCCTTAGTGTCTGTGTATGTTGCTGAGAATGGGATCTTGCTCACAGGCCTCTGTATTCCTATGGCTATTCTCGCGGCCGCGAGTTTCGTTGGGCTGTTTTCGAACTCGAACCCGAGTATCGCGCCGACGAGTCCTTCAGCCGCACTTCTTGGCATGAGGGAATATGTGACGGATGTTGTGGTCGTTTCGCCTCTCCTGAAGAAGCCGAATGGAGCCCAGACATCGAAGATGAGCAGGTTTTTGGTCAACGAAGCCTCAGACCCTGACTCTACGCTTTTTGCCATTCCTGAGGCATGTCTACGGTTTCCATCTTCGTCTCCTTCGCGAAAGCCCGGATGAGATCATCAAATGATCCAACAGTATCGCCTCTCCTGCAGCGCAGGTCGCGGTCGCAAGCCCACTCGATTCCTTGCAGATCGGCCTTAGTATTGCCTAGAACCTCGAACACATTAGTCAGGTTCAGGACAACTTGAAAAATGTCTTCGATTTTCTCATCGTTGATTTCGCTCTCAAGAGCAATCATTCTATCCAAGTCCCCAATGTACGCGCATGGATCCCTGAACTTGACGCGTAGTAGCATCCGGGATTGTTGCCCGTACTTTGAGGCTGTTGAGAGATCAGTAGTCCCGAACCAAATAGCTTTCATCATGTTAGAGACATCTTCTTCCGATAGGCCTACTTGCTTGGCCACGTGACCGTTCAGAAAGCCGTGGAACGCGATGAACGAGTATCTCAAGATCGATTTCTCGCCAAACGCCCCGGCCTTGGCCTCCTCTCTCGTTGGAACCACCCTTGTCATCCGGAGTCGCATCTCATCTACCTTGTGCAATGATTGACCTATACCAAACTGCACCGGGCCGGTTTGCTTGAAGTGGAAATCCGGAACGGCAAATAACAGTCCGAATAGCCGCAGGTCTATGAAGTCCTCCAAGAGCCTTTCCCGGAGTGTCTTCTGTTCCCTCTTTCTCGATTTTGTGTAATCTTCGGCAAGATCGTCGATAGTCTTGATAGTCCCCTTCTCGTCCGCTAGTTCTTCCCTGAGGAAAACGTTCTTTCCCATTTGCTTCTGCAAGTAGTCCCTGACAGTCCTCTTCAATCTGAACTCGGTCACCAAGTTCTTGCCTGTTGCCGGATCTATTCGTGGCCTGTTTTCGTCCGGATCGCCGTTAGGATTGCACATTCTGGCATCGTAGCAGAAAAGGAACTCAGAACGCACAGCTGGTTCACTTCCTTTCATCTTCTCACTCACCTCCATCATGACCTTTCTTCATGAACCAAGAGGTACCCTTGTGACATCCCGACGGCGAACACTAGGCTGACGATGTCTTTGGGCAGATCCTTCTGGCTCAGGTCGAGATTGGAGATCTCTGCGGCACCGAGATGAGCCAAGACATCGTCATAGCTGTGTTCGTCGTACTCGTGGAGTTTGTTCAGGATTTGCGGAAACAGGTTCTTCGCCCTGCCCAGGTCTATCTCGAGTCGATTCAGCCGGCCCCAAAACGGCATAGATTGTCCTCTGGTCCTCTTTCTCTGGACCTGCAACAGAATTCCTGCGGCTATTCCTGTGGCACAGAGGGCACGGTAAGTGCCGTCTCTGAGAATACTCGAATGGGAATCGAGAAAGTTACTCACCCGCGAAACTGGTTCGGATTCTGCGGCTTGAACCTGTGAACTCACGAAGACTCTCCTCTTCCTCCAGACTGCTCGAGATGCTCGACATATTCTATCAGACTCAGACCCTTAAAAGATAGGTCTGCCATTGTCTCAAGGCGGACCTCGTCTCTTGCGCTCTGCTGGATCTTGTTAGCCACTGCCTTGTACAGGAGACGCTTATTCAGTGGCCGTCCAGTGAATATGTTGCCCAAGACAGATGCTAGGTCCTTGTACCATCCCTCAGACTTAAGCTTGGACTTCTTCGTTCTTGGAGGTGAGAGGAAAACCCCGAGCAAAGGAAATCCGAAACGGACTCTCCGTTCTTCAAATGGGTATAGTGAATCAACTTTCCTCTTGACGTCGGCTATGAATCTGAGACGATTTGGATAGATACCCTCTGATCTCGATATCAGCCTCATGTGGCCTTGCTTGTCCTTGATGTAGAAGAGCGCTGTGAACATCAAATAAGCTCCAATGGTGTCGGCTCCGCCTTCCGACGCAATGGTGGTCACGACATCCATAGAATCACACATCGTCCTCAGATTCCTTAGGTAAAGCAAGCGTGCTGAACCGACCTTGGTTGCAGACTTGCCGAGGTCTTCGAGCAACGGCATGATCTTCTCCGGATTGCTCAGTACTGGAATCAGCCAAAATTTGAGCCCCAGTCTTCTTCCTTCGATGGAAGATATTGAGAAGTCAAGGTGTTCTTTTATGAAGTTCATCCCACGGCGTAGATCATCAAAGCAATCTGGGCAAAGGGGAAAGACCTTGTAGGCTTGTGTCGGGTCTCCGTACGGAGTGAAACCGGGTTTGTCAGTGGTAACGAATGGCAGAGGAGGTTGACTGAACTTTGCTGGCGTACCTATCTTGTTGCACACGGCACAGAATGGAAGGTCAGAGGTCTGCCTCACCGCTTTGTCTCCTCCCTTTACTCTTGTCACAGCAGACCTGAAGAGCGTGACGTACTCGGGGAATTCGCCTACGTACCGCTCCTGTGAAGCAACAATCAGCCTCGGAGTCAAGAGCAGTTCTTCAGGTTCGAGCGTACGGACTCTCTCTATGAAATCTGCATGGACCTCCGGTAAGCTGTTCTTGAACCCATCAAGAAAGGACTCGAGGGTAGCCTTAGCACTCTTGCCGAGTGTGGATAGAAGAGGCAGGTCCTTGACGATTGCTCCCCTAGGAAGCCAATCCAACTTCTTCCTTAGGAAATCCTCGATAAACCCTTTGGCTTGCTTGTTCCCTTCGTCTCGCAGTCTCAGGTTCTTTTGCAGCATGCGCAGGTCATTCCGAGTTATTCTACCTGTCAGGAATAGGCCGGTTCCTCTTCCAGCCAGATCTCTTCGGTACAAATAGAGTGCCTCATCCTTCTTCTGCTCGATGCCGATGCCAGCGTATTTCGCACTGCCCTTCCTTCCGATGCGAAACCTCAAGACAAGGACCGTCTTCGCGAATGTGCGATCAACCAAATCGTCTGCGTCGGGCCTCTTTCCGCGGAGACCCTTTCCGAGCCTTGCAATCGACGAGATCAAACTCATGCACCTAGCGGCATGCCGCAGGATCGTGGACGTTCATGAATCCGAACCCCATGCTGTTCATCTCCCCGAGACCCGCTTCGAACCCAAACTCCAAGAGGGATCGTCTTTGGCCGTCTAGGGCTTGGAAATCGAACTCCCACAGGGTTCCAATGACCGTCGTCTCGCGTTCTTGCATGCGGAGCGGGACGGCAACTTGCTTCACGAATTTCACCTTCTCAAAGATAGGAGTCTCATCGGTCACCGTTCCTGAATACTCGTTGAATTTCTTGACGAGGTTCTCTTCGAGCTGTTTGATGAACGGTGTGGGTGTGTGCTCCTTACGCCAATAAACGTAGTCATAATCGCGGGCGGGCGTTATACCATATTCCTTCAGACGATACCGTGGTATCCTGACCACGATGGGCGTTCCACTGTCAAGCGTGAATTCCCCGAAACCCTCAGGTATGCCAGTCTCAACTGTCTTTGACCTTTCCAGTCTGAACGCCATGCCTCCGATCTTGATCTCTCCTTTGTCCATGCGTTTCGCTTCATCTCGGAGGGATGCGATCATCTCGGAATCTGGTGACGACACAACGAGTGTCTTTTTGGATCCCGCGTCAATTCTTCGACCCGGTGGAATCAGGTTTGAGAAGCAGAAGAACTTGCAGCCAGGCCTGTCATGGAGATCGAAGTAGCCCGCTCTTCTGATGAGGCTGTAGACGAATGCCTGTAAGTTGTGATGGTAGCATAGATCGTAGGGCGACGCGCGTGTAGATCGAAGGGTCAGAACTAACCTCAATACCCAGACGCTTACGACCCATTCTTGGCCTCCTGATCACATAAGCCTTTGCGAGCCACTGGGCAGAAGCAGGCATGAAAGACGCAAATCGCAGATGGGCAGAGCGAAGACGAATGAAGCATAGCGAATCTGTAGTTTGTTATCCCTCATCTTCAACAGAGGTCGGATACAATGATCCTAAGCCATGTGTGAAGCTGGATTTGGTGGAAGTCTAGGTTCACGAACTTGGACAGTCGCTGACTCCTTCGAAGCCTTCCATCTTCACCTTTGGTCGCCCAAGAGAGATGCTCAGGAGCAATTCAGCGGGTTTGCGACACTTCAGGGAGAAGGCGAAACCGATGCCTTGAACTCATCCAATTCTAGAGAAGAGAGTGAGAGACTCAGAGGGCGGCGCAGTTGGTCTCAATTCTGTGAGAGTGGGACAAAGGATGCGGGTAGTGCTTCTTTGAACCAGTCGGGGATGAATTGCCAGCATTTTCTGACGAGTCTTGGGAAGCTTCCGTCTACAATGTAGAATCTTGCTTTGTCATCCTCAGCCCTGACCGCGCGGCCGTAGGCTTGTATGACTTCTAACATTGCTTGATTGTTGTACCATTGCTGGTGGCCCATATCGAGTCGTCTCTTGACTCGCTTGTCGCCGAGGTCTGGGAATGGTACTTTCAGAAGTATTTGTGCGTCGCACACGTCATACTTCCAGTCTTGCCCCTCATTGAAGGCGACCGAGACAAACACCTTACCACGTGACTGCATCCATTCTCCGAGTCTCTCCTCGCGGTCCCTTCTCGTGTGAATGATGAGTCTCCTCCTAAGGTCCTCAGATAGGTTCTCGAATACGGCTCTCTGATGATCGTAGCTGTGGCAGTGTATCGCCACGTTGCCTCTCTCTTCTCTCAGTATCTCCTCTACAGCCCGCACCGCCTTGGGCATGTTCTCCTCCCACCCAGCCCTAGATAGCGGGCCCACCATTCGATCCAATACAGGACGATTCCCAACGGGGAAGGTGCTCGGCACTTGAGGCGGGATACAGATTTCATCGTCTTTCAGCAAGTCATGCAGCCCGATCAGTTCCACGTACTCTCGCGGGTTGAGAATCGTGGCGGATGAGATGATGTAGTGTTCGGCGCGTTTCCAGATGAGCTCCTTCATGAATTCTCTCGCAAACAGAGGCTGCACGAATAGTTGGTCACCCTTGATCTGCCACACCCATTCCGACTTGGATGACTCGTAGAGCTGGTATGCTTCGAGGTATCGTCCGATTCGTTCCATGTCTTCTGCTTGCATGACTGAAAGCCCAGTGGTTTCCGCGATCTTACGCACCTGCTCAAGCTGTGCTGCCAGACTCGCTTCGACCGTTTCCAACAGTCTGTCGAGTTGTTTCTCGGTCTTGACTTCCCGCAATTGTGGGACGACTTTGGCGTAGGTTTCGCTTGGAATCGTGAACGGTGTCACGTTCACAGACACGTGGTTGAGGCATTCTTCTTCGATGTTGTGGGCTTCGTCGAGTACTAGGAGTGTTCTTGTTCCAAGGTAGCTTTCGCTGTGGCCTTCCGTCTGGCCTTCAGCCACAAGATACGCAAAACTCAGCAACACACTCGGAGCCTCAATCGCTCTCGCCTTCTGAATCCAGTATGGGCACACTTCGAAGCGTTCCTTGCATTCGTAGCCTTCAGTGACACATCTCCCCACGTGGACACTTCGCCGCGGTTCGTAGTGGCAGGGATAGTTTCTGCGTCCCTTAATCTCCACGAACCTACTTCTCAGGGATGGATCCCTAAGCATCTGATCAATCAGCGCCAGCTGCGGCGTCGCGTAGAATGAACGAGTAACGGAGGTGAATGAGGTGTTCACGTATGATTTGCCGAACCCTGTCGGAGCTGTGAGGATCACACATTTCTTTCCCGAGCTGAAAGCTTCAACCATACGCTCTACGGTCTCTCTCTGATATGGTCTCAATGAACTGCTTGGGAAGCACTCGAGGACATCCTGGACGGTAAGCTCGGTGGGTCGAAGCTGTTTCAGCTGCACCTGAGGATCGACATCGGCTCGACACTTTGGGCATGACTTGCGTCCAGTCGGTATGTATGTGCCGCATCGTCGGCAGAACTTCACCAAGGTCGATCTGCTCTAATGGGGTTGGCTACTTTCCCAGCGCCTACATCGCTTCCGCGAATGGGCAAATCGGTCTTCGACCAAGTCAGGAAACTCCTCCATCCTCATTCGTAAGGGAACAAACGGGGAAAAAGTCGCTGCGATTACATTCGCTGGGTCCTTGAGGAGCATGTGCGTGAATCGTATAACAGTCCAAATCTACTGTATAACAATTCATGCGAATCGTACGTATGATTAGGGCGGCTTCGCGGCTTTCTGTCTCGGTTTACACGGATTGGATCTGAGAATAGGGATGGTATTGATGGACCCCCTATAGGGGGGTACCCTCCTGACCCTACGGTCGCTCACAACACATAGACGTGAAAAGGCTCGCCGACAGTTAAGATGAGACTAGCGAGATATTGCAAGTTTGCGCTAGAATGTCGGGCGATACAAGTGATGACGTAACGACAGGCATTTCCAAGTATGGGATGCTGTCGCGGTTTAGTCCGAGTTGGCATACCGCGCACTGCAACACGTACGGTTAATACGTACGCTTATATCGTGTCGACATACAGGATGATCATCAGAAGTGGTGT
>Ga0163210_1001103_pt1 | contig 11634 bp, 6 predicted proteins | sample Kivu_220m_FD_113536 | JGI IMG/M metagenome (GOLD analysis project Ga0163210, IMG submission 113536) | Freshwater microbial communities from Lake Kivu, Western Province, Rwanda to study Microbial Dark Matter (Phase II) - Kivu_220m | ecosystem: Environmental > Aquatic > Freshwater > Lake ... | reverse complement strand
GTCCCGCCCACGACGGTCATCCAATCGCGCGCCTTCCCGCCGGCTGGTGGCTCAAGGATCAGCTCCCCACCGGGGCCGAAGTCGATCACCCGCCCCCGTAAGAAGGGCCGCCCGCCGGCCGGCTCCATCGTCACCACCCGCCCGATGAGGACCGACGCCCGTCGCAGCTCGGCCAGGCAGTCCGCCGGTCCCGCGGTCTCGAAGCGCTCGAGCCAGCGCTCCAGCGCCCGCAGGAACGCGTCCAGGACGGCGGCGGCGCCGATCCGCGCCGCGCCCGCGGGTGCGGACGGGTCGGAGACGCGCTCGATCCCGACCGAGGTCGCGCTGCCCTGCACCTCGTCCGGGAACTCCGACTCGTCCTGGGAGAGATTGACGCCCACGCCCAGGATCACCCAAGGCTCGGAGGCCGCCTCCGCCAGGATCCCGGCGATCTTCCGTCCTCGCACCAGGAGATCGTTGGGCCACTTGATGCCGCACTCGACTGCGGCCGCCTCACGCAGCGCGTCCCGCAGCGCCAGCCCCGCGAGCGAGGTCAGGAAGGCCCACTCGGTGCGCGGGCGTTGCGGGGCTATGACCAGGCTGAAATAAAGTCCGCGCTCCGGCGGCGACCACCAGGTGCGCCCGCGCCGCCCGCGCCCGAGCCGCTGCTCCCCCGCCACGACCAGCGCCCCGGGACCGCCGGCGTAGGCTAGCCGGCGCGCCTCGTCCTGGGTCGAGTCGACGCGCGGCAGCCAAACCGACTCGCGCACGATGCGCCGGCCGCGACACAGGCGACAGAGCGTCGCCTCGTCGAGATCGGCCGGCCGGCTCATCCCTCGATCTCCAGATCCAGGCTGAGGTCGAGCGCCGGCGCCGAGTGCGTCAGCGCCCCGACCGAGATGAAGTCGACGCCGGGGATCGCATACGCCCGCACGTTGCCAAGGTTGATGCCGCCGGAGACCTCGATCGCCGGCCGGCGCGCCCCCGCGCCGCCGCCGAGCCGCAGCGATGCCACAGCCTGGGCGATCTCCTCGGGCGTGAAGTTGTCGAGCAGCACGCGGTCGATCCCGGTCGCGGCGATCGCGCGCACATCCGCGAGCGAATGCGCCTCGACGACCACCTCCAGCGGCGGCTGCGCCCGCTGCGCCGCGCCCAGCGCCCGCCCGATCGCCACCCCGAGGCCGCCCGCCGCCGCGGCGTGGTTCTCCTTGACCAGGATCGCGTCGTAGAGGCCGACCCGGTGATTGACGCCGCCGCCGTGAAGCACCGCGGCCTTCTCGAGCAGCCGGAGGCCGGGGGTCGTCTTGCGCGTGTCGAGGATCCGCACGCCGGTGCCGCTCACCGCCGCGACGAAGCCCGCGGTCTGCGTCGCCACCCCGGAGAGCCGCTGCAGGAAGTTCAGCGCCACCCGCTCGCCCGAGAGGATCGCCCGCGCCGATCCGCGCACGCGCAGAATGTCAGCCCCCGGCGCGAGCGCCGCGCCGTCCTCGAGCAGCGCGACCGCCTCGAGCTGCGCGTCGATCCGGCGGAACGTCGCGAGCGCGGCGACGGTGCCCGAGAGCACCCCGGCCTGCTTCGCGCGCACGGTGCCGCGGGCGGTGGTGCCCGCGGGCACGGTCGCCGCGGTCGTCACGTCGCCGGCGCCGACGTCCTCGGCCAGCGCCAGGCGCACGATCGCCTCGACCGCGGCGTCGAACGCCGCGTCCCGCGGCAGATCAGCGTCCGCCATCTCCGCCTCGCTTTCCCCGCGACCGGCTCCCCGGCCCGCGCGGCTCCTCCGGCACCTCCCCCAGCTCGAGCTGCAGCTCGAAGATCCGGTCGCGCAGGCTCGCGGCCCGATCGAACTCGAGCCGCGCGGCGGCCTGCTTCATCTCGCGGTTGAGCGCCGCCAGCATCGCCCGTGGGTCCCCCGCGGCCGGCGCCACCAGCGCGGCGATCTCCTCGGCGCTCGCCCCCGCGGGCGGGCGCGCCTCCTCCGCCTCCTCCTTCGCCTCCGCCACCACGGTCGCGCCCAGGATCTCCTCGGCGCTCTTCACGATCGAGCGCGGCGTGATCCCGTGCTCCCGGTTGTACGCGGTCTGCCGCTGCCGCCGGCGCTCGGTCTCCTCGATCGCCCGGCGCATCGAGTCGGTCAGGGTGTCGCCGTAGAGGACGACCTGGCCGTTGACGTTCCGCGCCGCGCGGCCCGCGGTCTGGATCAGCGAGCGGTCCGAACGCAGGAAGCCTTCCTTGTCCGCGTCCAGGATGGCGACCAGCGAGACCTCGGGCAGATCCAGCCCCTCGCGCAGCAGATTGATCCCGACCAGGACGTCGAACTCGCCCAGGCGCAGCCCGCGCAGGATCTCCATGCGCTCGATCGCGTCCACGTCGGCGTGGATGTAGCGCACCTTGATCCCCATGCCGGCGAAGTAGTCGGTCAGCTCCTCCGCCATACGCTTCGTCAGCGTCGTCACCAGCACGCGCTCGCCGCGCTCGACCCGCCCCTCGATACGCTTCAGGAGATCGTCGATCTGCCCCTCGGTCGGGTGCAGGATCAACTCCGGGTCGACCAGCCCCGTGGGCCGGATGACGAGCTCGATCACCACCCCCTGCGAGCGTGACAACTCGTACTCGGCCGGCGTCGCCGAGACGAAGACGATCTGGCGCGCCATCCGCTCGAACTCCTCGAAGCGCAGCGGGCGGTTGTCGAGCGCCGAGGGGAGCCGGAAGCCGTACTCGACGAGCGTTTGCTTCCGCGAGCGGTCGCCGGCGTACATGCCGCGGAGCTGCGGCACGCTCACGTGCGACTCGTCGATCACGACCAGGAAGTCGTCCGGGAAGTAGTCGAGGAGACACGCCGGCCGCTCGCCCGCCGCGCGCCCGCTCAGGTGCCGCGAGTAGTTCTCGATGCCGGAGCAGTAGCCGACCTCGCGCAGCATCTCCAAGTCGTAGCGCGTCCGCATCTCGAGCCGCTGCGCCTCCAGCAGCTTCCCTGCCCCGCGCAGCTCGGCCAGGCGCTCCGTCAACTCGCTCTGGATCGCCCGGATCGCCCCCTTCAGCCGCTCGCCCGAGGTGGCGAAGTGCGTCGCCGGGAAGACCGCGAGGCGACTCGCCTCGCGTTTCCGCTGCAGCGTCACCGGGTCGACCGCGTGGATCGACTCGATCTCGTCCCCCAGCAGCGAGACGCGGTAGAGCTCCTCGGCATGGGAGGGGAAGACCTCGATCCGGTCCCCGCGCACCCGGAAGGTGCCGCGGCGCAGATCGAGGTCGTTCCGCTCGTACTGGACCCGCACCAGGCGCTCCAGGATCTCCTCCCGCGAGATCGCCTGGCCGGTCTCGAGCAGGAGCGTCTGGGCGCGGAAGTCCTCCGGCGCGCCCAGGCCGTAGATGCAGGAGACGCTGGCCACGATCAGGACGTCGCGCCGCTCCAGCAGGAGCCCGGTCGCCTGCAGGCGCAGGCGGTCCAGGTCGTCGTTGATGCTCGCGTCCTTCTCGATGTAGGTGTCGGTCTGCGGGACGTACGCCTCGGGCTGGTAGTAGTCGTAGTAGGAGACGAAGTAGCCGACCCCGTTCTCGGGGAAGAAGGAGCGGAACTCGCCGTAGAGCTGGGCGGCGAGCGTCTTGTTGTGCGAGATGACGAGCGTCGGGCGGTGGATCTGCGCGATCAGGTTCGCGATCGTGAAGGTCTTGCCCGAGCCGGTGACCCCGAGCAGGGTCGGCGAGCGCCCGCCGTCGCGGACCTCCTCCACCAACTGCCGGATCGCCTCCGGCTGATCGCCGAAGGGCTGGTACTTCGAGACCAGTTGGAAGCGATCCCCTGGCACACCCGTTGGCCCCCGCCGCCCGCGCCTACCAGCTGTAGCGCACCGTGTAGGTGACCGTCTCCACCGCGCCGGCCGCGGCCGGCACGGCGAACTCGACCCGCGTCGAGGTCTTCTTCTCGTACGGCAGGCTCGCCTGCCGGATCGTCCAGTCGCCGTAGAAGTCCTCCTGGACGATCACCGTCACGGCTTCCTTCTCCTTCCGGTTCCGCACTTCGATCTTGACGTCGACCTCCCGCGACCGCGGTCCGATCTGGCGCGTGTCGAGCTCGGTGCGCTCGACGACCAGATCGAACGCCTTGCCGGTGTAGACGCGGATCTTCTCGTCGCGCGGCGTGTGGTCGATCTTATCCTCGCCGACGAACTGGAGCTGCCCGCGCTTGTCGCGCTGGTAGACCCGCACCTTCCCCTGGGGCAGCGGCATCCCCAGGCCGTTCGCCTCGCTGTTGACCGACTCGAGCATCACCCGGACGCTCTTCCCGTCCTGCTGCGGGTGGCTCTCGTAGATACGCTTGACCGGGCAGGTCGCCGGATCAAAGAGCGCCAGCTGCTTCGTCTGGTTGTCGCTGAGGGTCGTCGGCCGCTGCAGCGTGTAGAGGTGGTACTCGTAGAAGCTCTCCTCCTCGAACGCCTTCGCCTCCGCCATGTCCGCCGATCCGGCGCGCATCATCATCTCGCGCGGCGCGCGCGGCGGGGTCACGCGATGCACCTCGCCGGCGACGAGCTGCAGCTGCGCCTCCGGATAGGTCGCGCCGGAGCGGTTCTCCAGGCTCACCCAGCCCGAGAGGTCCATGCTGGTCGCCGCCTCCGCCACCACCGCCACGTACTCGGCGTGCCAGGTCATGCCGCTGGTGAGGTAGCTCACCTCGAGCTGCCGCGGCCCGCCCGCGCCCCGCAGCAGCCAGCTCAGGGTCGGGCGCGTGATCAGCCCCTCGGGCAGGCCCGGGCACTGGACGTCGGTCACCTTGTCGCGCGAGAGGATCGTCACCGCGCCGCCCGCGCCGCCCAGCACGAGCTGCCCCTCGCGTGTGCTCAGCAGCGTGCCTTCGTAGAGCCGGCCGTCCTTCAGGACGACCTTGACCGGGGACTCGAGGTAGCGCTCCAGGATCTTCTCCGGGCTGACCAGATCGTAGGCGTAGTTCTGCTCCAGGACCTGGAGCTCCCGCCCGTCGGTCGCCTTCAGGTGCACCGAGGTCGCGTCGATCCCGGAGGGCACCTCGCGGAAGCTGACCCAGCCCCCGGCCTCGGGCACCGTCATCCGGCGCACGTCGCGCACCAGGCCCAGGTCCGCGTTGTAGACCGTGACCGAGACGGAACGTTCCGTCTCCTGGGCCGGCGCGGGGAACGCGATCGCCCCCAGGCCCAGGACCGTGAGCAAGACGACGGACAGGCCCCGCACGCGGAACATCACGCACCTCCTTGCCAGCGGCGCCCGGCGACGCGGCGCGCCGCGCCGGGCTCAGTCCTCCAACGCGGCCAGGGCGCGCTCGATCTTCGCGCGCGTCTCGGCCAGCTCCTGCAGCTTCTGCGTCTCGCGCTCGACCACCTCCGGCTTGGCGCGCTCCAGGAAGTCGCGGTTCGCCAGCCGGCGCTGGGAGCCCTCCTGCGCCCCGATCACCCGCTCCAGCTCGCGGCCCAGGCGCGCGCGCTCCACCTCGAGGTCGATCACGCCCTCGAGCAGCACGAAGATCTCGGCGCCGCCCGCCACGGCCGCGGCGGCGTGATGCGGCTTGGCGTACTGCGCGTCGATCGTGAGCGACTCGACGCGCGCCAGCGCGGTGAGCGGCCCCTCGAGCTCACGCAGCACCGCCGCCTCCTCTCCGCTGGCGCGCACTCCGACCGGCACGAGCTTCGCCGGTGGCACATTCATCTCGCTGCGCAAGTTCCGGATCGTCGTCACCGTCGCGACGAAGAAGGCGATCTGCCGCTCGGCGGCCTCGTCCCGCCGCGCGCTCTCCGCCTCCGGCCAGGGGCCGAGGATCAGATCCTGCGTCTTTCCCGGCAGGTGGTCCCAGATCTCCTCCGTGATGAAAGGCATGAGCGGGTGGAGGAGCGCCAGGATGCACCGGTAGACCCAGAGCAGCACCCCGCGAGCGCGCTCTCCCTCCTCGGGCGTCCCCTTCTGGATCCGCGTCTTGGCGATCTCCAGATACCAGGCGCAGAACTCCTTCCAGGTGAAGTCGTAGAGCAGGTGCGCCACGTCGGTGAAGCGGAACTCCGCCAGGAGGCGGTCGGTCTCCGCGACGATCGCGCTCAGCCGGCTCAGGATCCAGCGGTCCTCTAGCGCCAGGGGGACGGTCGGCGCCTCCGCCGCCGGCGCGCCGTCCCGCAGGTTGAAGAGGATGAAGCGCCCCGCGTTCCAGAGCTTGTTGCCGAAGTCGCGCCCGACCTCGATCTTCTTCCTGCCAAAGAGGATGTCGTTGCCGTGCGGGGTGAGCATGAGCATCGTGAAGCGCAGCGCGTCGGCGCCGAACTCGTCGATCAGATCGATCGGATCCGGCGAGTTGCCGAGGCTCTTCGACATCTTCCGGCCCTGCTCGTCGCGCACCACGCCGTGCAGGATGACGTCAGTGAAGGGCTTCTCCCCCATGAACTCGTAGCCGGCCATGATCATGCGCGCCACCCAGAAGAAGATGATGTCGGGCGCGGTCACCAGCGCCTGCGTCGGGTAGAAGGCCTTTAGATCCGGGGTCGCCTCGGGCCAGCCGAGCGTGCTGAAGGGCCAGAGCCAGGAGGAGAACCAGGTGTCGAGCACGTCCTCGTCCTGGCGCCAGTGCGTGTCGCCGCACTCCCGGCACGCGCCGCCCTCTTCGCCGGAGAGCACCGGGTGCCCGTTGGCGCAGTACCAGACCGGGATCCGGTGGCCCCACCAGAGCTGACGGCTGATGCACCAGTCACGCACCCCCTCCAGCCAGTGGAGGTAGGTCTTCTCCCAGCGCTCGGGCACGAAGTGCACCGCCCCCTCGCGCGCCGCGCGCACCGCCGGCTCGGCGAGCGGCCCCATGCGCACGAACCACTGGCGGCTCACCATCGGCTCCACCACCGTGTGGCAGCGGTAGCAGTGGCCCACGGCGTGACGGTAGGGCTCGGTCTTGAGCAGCAGGCCCTCGCGCTTGAGCTCCTCCACCACCGCCTTGCGGCACTCGAAGCGGTCCATGCCGGCGAAGCGCCCGGCGGCCTCGCTCATCAAGCCCTGCGTCGTGAAGACCGAGATCCGCGGCAGCCCGTGGCGCTCGCCCATGATGAAGTCGGCCGGATCGTGCCCCGGCGTCACCTTTACCGCGCCGGTGCCGAACTCGGGATCGACCAGCGGGTCCTCGATGATCGGGATCTCGCGGCCCACCAGCGGCAGGATGAGGGTCCGGTCCTTGATCGCCGCGAAGCGCGGGTCCCCGGGGTGGATCGCCACCGCGGTGTCGCCCAGCATCGTCTCGGGGCGCGTGGTCGCCACGATCACGCCCTGGTCCGAGCCCTTCACCGGGTACTTGATGTACCAGAAGTGGCTGTCGAGCTCCTCGTGCTCGACCTCCTCGTCGGAAACGGCCGTCTGGCAGCCGATGCACCAGTTGATCAGGTACTCGCCGCGGTAGATGAGCCCCTTGCGGTAGAGGCGCTTGAAAACCTCCTCCACGGCACGCGAGAGCCCCGCGTCGAGAGTGAAACGCTCGCGCTCCCAGTCGCAGGAGGCGCCCAGCAGCCGCAACTGCCGGATGATCTTGCCGCCGTAGGTCTCCTTCCACTTCCAGGCCTCGGCGACGAACTTCTCGCGGCCCAGCGCCTGCCACGCGACGCCGCGCGCCGTCAGGTCCTTCTTGACCACGTTCTGGGTGGCGATGCCCGCATGGTCCGTGCCCGGCAGCCAGAGGGTCCGGTAGCCCTGCATCCGCTTCCAGCGGATCAGCACGTCCTGGAGCGTGTTGTTGAGCACGTGCCCGATGGTGAGCGCGCCCGTCACGTTGGGCGGGGGGATGACAATGACGTAGGCGCCCCGGCCGTCTCCGGCGGCGGGCCGGAAGTGCCCGCTGCGGTCCCAGTGCTCGTACCAGCGCTTCTCGAAGCCTCTCGGATCGTATGCCTTGGGCATCTCTTTCATGCGGTGACTCCCGATTCACGCCGCGCCGGCGCGCGCGGGCCCGACCGCCCCCCGGGGGCGCCGGCAAGGATCTGCCGTTTCTTCGGCGAGGCTCCGGCCCGTTTTCTCGAAGCCGACAGGCTAACAGGCGGCACCGGGGAGGGTCAACGCCGGGGGCGGGCTCAGCGCGCGTGCGCCTCCGCCGCCAGGATCTCGGTGTGGCCGCTGTTCGAGAGCGAGCGCTCGGCCGCTTCCAGCACCCGCACCACGCGCAAGCCGTGATCGCCCGAGGCGAGGGGCTCCCGGCCCTCGACGATCGACTGCAGGAAGTCGGTCACCTCCGCCTGGAGCGGCTCGTAGGTCTCGAGCCGCGGCGAGACGATGTCGCCGGTGCGGTAGCTGAGCTGGTACTCCCCGAACGTGTCCGGATCGCGGTAGCTGACGCCCTTGTCGAAGATCTTCACCTGCTCGATGTTCTGCGTGTCGTCGTAGACCAGCATCTTGCTGCTGCCGACGATCGTGGTCCGGCGCAGCTTCGAGGGCGCCAGCCAGCTGACCTGCACGTGGGCGATGGTGCCCGAGCCGAAGCGCATGAAGAGGAAGGCGACGTCGGGGATGCCCGGCTGCACGAAGTCCTTGCCGGTCGCCATCACCTCCGTCGGCATCTCGTCCAGCCAGTAGAGAAGCATCGAGAGATCGTGGGGACCGAGGTCCCAAAGAACGCTCGAGTCCTTCTGGTGCAGGCCCAGGTTCACGCGCGTGGAGCTGATGTAGAAGATCTTGCCCAGCTCGCCGCGGCGGATGATCTCGCCGATCTTCCGCACCGGCGGGCTGTACTCGAAGGTGTGGCCGACCATCACCACCCGCTGCCGCCGGCGCGCCAGCTGGATCAGCTCGCGCCCGTCGTCCGAGGCGAGGGTGAAGGGCTTCTCGACGAAGACGTGCTTGCCGTGCTCCAGCGCCCGGCGGGCCAGCTCGAAGTGGCTCTTGGGGGGGGTCGAGATCATGACGGCGTCGATGTCGGGGGCCTCGAGCAGCTCGCGCGGCTCGCTGGTCACCCGCACCCCGGGGTAGCGGCGCGCAATCTTGCCCAGCGCACCCACGTCCAGGTCGCAGATGGCGACCTCGGAGCAAAGGGGATTCTCGATCAGGTTGCGGACCAGATTCGGTCCCCAGTAGCCGACTCCCAAGACCGCGACCCGCACCATCTCACTCTCCTGCAACCCATCCGCCGGGCGGTCGGGCTAGCGCGCTCCACCCCCGTGGAGCACCTCTGGAATGGTACGCCCCAGGATCTTCAGGTCCAACCGCAAGCTCCAGTTGGCCACGTAGTAGAGATCGAGCAGCACCATCTCCTCGAAGCTGAGCAGGCTGCGCCCCGAGACCTGCCAGAGCCCGGTCATCCCGGGGGTCACCGCCAATCGGCCGCGCTGCCAGTCGTCGTAGAGCTCGTATTCGAAGGGCAGGCAGGGCCGCGGGCCCACCAGGCTCATCTCCCCCCGGAGCACGTTGATCAGCTGCGGCAGCTCGTCGAGACTGCTCGCCCGGATCAGCCGGCCGACCATCGTCACGCGCGGATCGTCCACGATCTTGTAAACCGGGCGCCCGTTCGCGTCCGTGCCGGCCGCGCTACCGTCCTTCAGCAGGCTCGCGACGTAGCGCCGGTGCGCGCCGTCGTCGTTCGAGACAACCATGCTGCGGAACTTGTACATGCGAAAGGTGCGTCCGTCCTTGCCCACCCGCTCCTGGGGATAGAAGACCGGCCCGCGCGAGCTGAGCTTGACCGCGAGCGCGATCGTCAGCAGCAGCGGCAGGAGCACCAGCCCGCCGGCCAGGGTGAGAACCAGATCCAGCACGCGCTTGCCCGCGATCTCCAGGGGCGAGGGCGGGCCGCCACCCAGGCGGGCCAGCGCCGGGCCGTGATCGCTGTGCAGCGGCGCGCCGACGATGAACATGCCGGCCAGGGACGGGACGACATGCGTCGCGATGCCGCGTGCGGCGAGGCGCGCGGCGAGGCGCGCGGCTTCCGCCCGCTCGATCTCCGGAGAGGCGATCACGACCTCGTCGGCGGCCAGGGCATCGGCCAGATCGGGCACCTCCGCCCAGACGTCGAGCGCGAACCGCGGCCAACGCGATCCCTCCCGCGGGCGCTCGGGCGACACGAGCGCCAGGCCCACTACCTCCGTGCCGGCCGCGTTCCACGCTTCGAGGCGCGCCGCGACCCGCCGCGACTCGGGCCCGTTCCCCAGCACCAGGACCCGGCGCCGCTCGGCGGGCCGTACCGCCGCGACGCGCACGATTCCCTGCCAGGCGAGCGGGCGCACGGTCAGCACGCCGACCCCCAGCAGGCAGGCGTGCGTCAGGAGCAGCCAACGCAGATGTCCGGGCGGATCCAGGGCGAGCAGGAAGGCGAACGCGATGGCGAGCGCGCCGCTCCAGAGAAGCGCCCGGGCCGCGATCGAGCGCGCGCGACGCGGCTCGGCCAGCGCGTGGCGCGAGTAGAGGCCGAAGCCGCCCCCCAGGAAGAGGAAGCCGGCGACCAGGACGGCGAAGAGCGCGATCAGCTGCGGCGCCGCCTCTCGCAGCGCCGTCGCCGGCATGTGGGCCGTGACCGGGCTGAGCCGCAGCGCCCCGAGGAAGCTGGCACTGACGAGCAGGCCATCCAGCAGCATGAGAGCCGGCAGGCCCAGGCCGAAGGCCCGCCTGCCGCTCACCCGCTGCTGCGGCCGCGAAGCGCTCGAGGGCCCGGTCCAGGGCCGCCCGGCCGGCAATCCCGGGATGCCCGCACCCGCCGGCACGCCCTCCGGAAAGAGCTCGCGCCCCTTGATCCGCGTCGCCATCAGCAGCCCAACTTCTTGCCCATAAGCGAGTTACTATTGCCCATTTTCATCCGAGACTTACCGTTTCAGGCTAGGCGATCGCCCGATCGAACGCAAGCGCTATCCCGCCCAGGTTCCCCAGACGTCCGCCCGTTCCAGCGCCGGTCCCCGCGGTCGCGCGTTCCACACTAGTCTGAGCCTGACAAAGCCTTCCGGCAGCCTTCCATCCGTACGATCACCGCCCCACGCCGTCGACCCACCGGTCTCGACCTGCAACCTGATCGCTCCGAGAGGTACGTCGCCCCCGACCGAGCAGATCCAATGGCCTCCGGCGACGACACCGCGCCCGGCCCGGTAGTAGCCGCGGCGCTCACGCCGAACCGTGACCGTCCCGAGCAGTTCGTCCGTGAGCCGCCCATGGAGGGTGCCGGACCATACCCGCGCGTCCCCGCCCATCGGGTGCCCGATCACGTATCCCCGGTAGGTGTAGCCGTAGCCGTAGAGCTTGTGGTGGTACCAGAAGTTGAGGTCGTCGACCGTGCTGGCGAAGACGAAGCTCGCTGCCCAGCGCTCATTCGGATGCACGCGCAGGCAGAGGTTGCGGCCGGGCGCCCGCGGGCCCAGGCCACCGAACGCATCCTCCCCGGCATAGAGCCACAGCAGTTCAAGATCGTGCAGGCCGCACCGCTGCGCCCAATCGCGCGGGTTCACGTCCACCATCCAAGCGAACTTCTGATCCGAGTCGTTCAGGGGGTAGGCCTCCGGATGGCCCGGCACCCCGACGGCGTTCTCGCTTCGGCCGAGGAAGATGTCCCACAGGTCGGCGCCGCTCAGCCGCTGGGTGCGCCCGCCTCCGCCGAGCAGGATCGTCCGCTGCACCTCGCAGTGCAGCCAGGCGCGCGGCTTCCAAGCGAGCCGCATGGCCCAGAGCAGCGGGTACGGGATGGTGCGATCCCGATCGTCG
>Ga0163210_1001102_pt1 | contig 11639 bp, 10 predicted proteins | sample Kivu_220m_FD_113536 | JGI IMG/M metagenome (GOLD analysis project Ga0163210, IMG submission 113536) | Freshwater microbial communities from Lake Kivu, Western Province, Rwanda to study Microbial Dark Matter (Phase II) - Kivu_220m | ecosystem: Environmental > Aquatic > Freshwater > Lake ... | reverse complement strand
GTGGCAATGATTACGGGGCAGCAGTATAAAGAGCGTATAGCCGGGCTTAAGCCGAATGTTTACATGAACGGCGAGCTTGTCGACCGTTTCGATAAACGCATAACCGGCGGGATCAACGTCATGGCGGCCACCTACGATTTCGCTTTCGACCCGGAGTTGAGCGATGTGGGCACGGCGAAGTCGCATTTGACCGGGGAAAAGATCAATCGTTTTACGCACATACATCAGTCGCCTGAAGATTTGCTTGCCAAGCAGAAGATGACGCGGCTGTACAGTCAGGAAATAGGCGGTTGCACGCAGAGGTGCATGGGCATCGACGGGCTGAATGCTGTCTCAGTGGTAACGTATGAGGCCGACCATAAATACGGCACCGATTATTACGCACGGTTCCTGGATTACCTGCGCTGGGTGCAGAAGGAAGATCTGGCCTTGAACTGTGCCCAGACTGATGTCAAGGGTAACAGGGTGTGGCGACCCGGGGAGCAGCGGGACCCGGACCTATATTTGAGGGTAATCGAGAAAAGGTCGGACGGTATAATAGTCAACGGGGCCAAGGCGCATAATTCCTGCTCGGCCTATGTTGACGAGCTGCTGGTGATACCGACCCGGCATATCGCTCCCGACGAATCCGACTGGGCGGTGGCCTTTGCAATTCCAGCGGACTGGAAGGACGTGACGATCATAAATGCCGCCTACTATCCTCCGAAGCGCAGCAAATTGCACGCTCCGTATAATGAAACGGGAATCAGCCATTCCATTACCGTATTCGACCACGTTTTTGTTCCCAATGAGCGTGTTTTCATGTGTGGTGAGACGGAACTGGCGGGTAAGCTCGCGCTTCTTTTTGCGCTATATCACCGGCACAGTTACACCGGCTGTAAGGCGGCCATATCTGAGATATTGACAGGGGCTACGGCGCTGGCCGCCGAGTATAACGGCATACATAAGGCACAGCATGTGCGTCACAAGCTGGCCGATATGATACAGGTGGTGGACCTGATTTATGCGGCGGGTATAGCCAGTTCGGTGAATTCGATAAAAGAAGGTTCCGGCACATATGTTCCCGATACCAATTATTGCAATGCCGGGCGCATGCTGGCGGGAGAGGCTATCTACGGCGAGTTTGAAGCACTGGCCGCTATCGCCGGAGGGCTTTGCGCCACGTTGCCGCATGAAGAAGATTTTTATAATGAGAAGACCGGGCCGTATCTCAATAAGTACATCATGCGCAATCCCGATATCCCTGCCGAGCACCAGCACCGTGCCTTCCGCCTGTTCCAGGACATAATGTCGTCGGCCTGGGGAGGGCACAAGCTTATAGATGCCCTGCACGGGGGTGGTTCGCCGGTTATAGAAAAAGTAGCCCTGTACCGTGACCACAACCTGGAGCATTCCAAGAACCTGGCGAAGAAACTGGCTGGCATACCTTTCAAAGGATCGACCAAGAAAATCGATCGCCAATCGCACGCCTGGATTTAGACGGGAAAGCTGGCAGATTTAAAAAAATTTCTCGCAGAGATAGACTGCCGCCATGGCATCCGCTCCGTGGGCATCGCAGCCCATCTCTTTTGCTAGGCGCGGCGTAGTGCAGGCACCGCCAATGATGATTTTCACCTGATCGCGCAGCCCGGCCTTGGTGATCTCCCCTATCGCGGCTCGTAAGGAGGCAACCATGGGCGTGAGCAGCACTGAGAGCGCCACGATTTTTACCTGGTGTTTGCGCACTGCTTCAACGATCCGCTGAGGGGCAACATCGGCCCCCAGGTCGATCACCTCAAAGCCAGCGGCACGCAGCATCATACCCACCAGATTCTTGCCGATGTCGTGGATATCCCCTTTGACAGTTGCCAGCACGACTGTGCCTTTGCCCTGAATATCAGTCCTGGTCAGCAAAGGCTCCAGCGGAACCAGCCCGGCTTTCATCACCTCGCCCGCCAGCACCAGATCGGTCAGGAAATATTCACCGGACTGGAAGCGCTCGCCCACGATCCTCATGCCGGCGCTCAGGCCCTCGCTCAGCACAGCGCGCGGGTCGGCTCCTGCCGTTAGAGCAGCGCGCACCTGCCCTGCCACTCCGTCGATATCCAGGTTGACAACCGTTTCCAACACCCCTTGTATGGCTTCATGTTCGTTCATTGAGCACCTCGTCGACTTCAATCTTATGTGACAGGATAAACCCCGTAGCGGTGGGTATATTCGATCATCCAGCGGGTGTTTTCGACTTTCACCGCATTGTGCGAGTTGGTCATGGCCATGATGAATCCCCCGTCCTGAGCGGCAGCCTGCAGCGCCGTCTTAACCGCTGCCTCCACTTCATCTCGCGTGCCCTGGCTCAGCACGTGGGAAATGTCCAGGTTGCCAAAAATGCACATCCGCTTTCCCAGTTGCTTTTTTACGGCCGCCAGGTCTATGTCGGCAGTCGGCTCCAGTGAGTGTACGCCGTCGAAGCCCCAATCAGCGAAAAGATCCAGCAGCTGGTTCACGTTGCCGCAGGAATGGATGATGATCTTGATGCCGCGTTTGTGAGCCTCTTCGGTGATTCTCCGCAGGCTGGGGCCGAAAAATTCATCCAGCACGCGTGGCGAGGTCTGCGGGCCGATCTTATGGCCCATGTCATCGGAATAAACGAAAGCCGGCATCCCGGCATCGGCCGTAGCGTGGATGGTCGCCAGGTAAATCGTCTCGTAGTATTTCACCATGCGCCGCACGAAGTCGGGGTTGCGTCGCAGCGTCACGGAGAAGGCCGTCAAACCCATCACCTGGGAGGCCGACTCCCACAACCCGGAAAACAGGCTGCCCATCAGGTAAATCCGCCCGCCATAGCGTTTTTGCAGATCGGCGAATACACGGTACAGCGTCTTATAAAATCTATCGGGGTCGGGGTGATGCCAGGCTTCCCATAGCTCCGGCGTGGTCAGCAATCCCTGCCGGTACATGGGCGTGTCCACATTTCCGTCCGGGTCGGCTACCAGATCGTACAGCTTACCCCAGATGTCGGTTGCCTGCCGGTTGCCCTTTAACTTGAAAATCGCCGAGTACATCAGCCAGGAGCAATCATAGCCCAGGGCGATGTCGGCCTCGAGTTTTTTGGACATAAATTTCTCCGTCTCCCGATTAAACCAGCCGATACTATTCGCCAGCGGGGCAGCCAGTTTGAATAGCTTTCCCGTCCAGCCTTCCTGGACCAGGCTTAGCGCAACGGCCTGGTCTTTCTCGCCTAGGATTTCGTAAATCTGGTTCTGCTCCTCGGTGCAGGAGAAAACAGGCACCCGGTCAGGTATTCCCAGATTGAGTGCGATTGCGGTTCGTTCGTGGCAGTTCATAGGTTACTCCTTTACAGGTTCTGCGAATGAGTATATGGTACGCCCTTCCCTGTGTCAACGACTTGTAAGCGTCCATAACATATTGGAGTTGCCAACTTTCCTAACCCAAGCTGTCCAGTTTTATGGGGTTCACTCCAGTGGCCTGGCACCCCGGGAATTCGTAGTTAGCGGTGGACGTCTCTATTTGTAATTAATATAATCTATGCCAAATCGAAGAGACAATTACGGTATTAAGTCGGATATTAACCCGGGTTCTGACCTTTCAAGCAAGAGGATATAAAAGAAGCCATGCATGAGCTTTTAGGACTGTTTGCCACAACAGAAGTCTTTATCTTTGTCTTTATGGAGATCGTCATCAGGATAAAAACTGTTCAGCGGGTAATCCGTCAAAAAGCTGCCTGGTACGATATGGTCTTCGTCAGTTTAATATTCGGTGGATTTTCTGTATTTGGTACATATACCGGTATACAATTACCTTCCGGGGCGATAAGCAGTGTTAGAGACCTCGGGCCTATGGTTGCCGGATTAATAGCTGGTCCGCTGGCCGGCCTGGGGGCGGGGTTGATCGGGGGGATACATCGCTATTCCCTCGGTGGATTTACTTGCATTCCCTGCGGATTGGCGACCGTTTTTGCCGGATTAATCGGTGGCATCGCCTACCTGCTTAATAAGAGGAAACTTCTGGGGATCTTCCTGAGCATAGTACTGGCCATTTTTGTTGAACTTCTCCATGGAATTTTAACACTGCTGATAGCTCGACCCTTCGATGAAGCCCTTAAGGTTGTCATGACGGCTATCCCCGCCATGATGATAGCTAATTCTATGGGTATAGCCATCAGCATTATCGTCCTGGAACGTATAACAGAAAATAAAGAGAGCGCATAATTTTGATTGCAGGGTGTTGGTTAATATTATTCATGATTAAAGTGCTGTAACCGCAACTATGCTAATAACTCTGGTTAATGGCTCAAGCCATAGTCACCTGCTCTTCTGAACGCTTTCCAGGACAACCTCATAAAGCTCGAGTTTCTCCTTCTTGAGCAGGCCCTCAATCTTATTCTTGATTGCAAGTGCTTTGTCCAACGACTTGCTTTGTTCCTCGTCCGAAAAAGTTATCTGGACCTTAATATATGCAGTATTTGGCCGGGCGTGTGTCATTTCTGCTTACCTCCTTTTGACTGGCCTTGACTAAACTTACTTCAATGTACTTTAAAGAAACTGAGTTTGTCCAGCCGTTCAAAGTTGTGCTGGGCATCTATCCAGCGAACAGTGCCCGAACGGCAGCGCATTGCTATAGACTGGGTCCACGCCCCTCCGCTGAAATAGCGCACCCCCTTGAGTAATTCGCCGCTGCTAATCCCGGTAGCAGCGAAAAACACATCGTCACTGCCTATCAGGTCCTCTGTCTTATAGACCTTATCAACGTCAACACCGCTGGCTATGGCTGTCTCTCTTTCCTTGTTATCACGTGGCCAGGCCTTGCATTGAATAGCACCCCCAATGCAGTGTATTGCTGCAGCGGAGAGAACCCCCTCTGGCGTACCCCCAATGCCCATGAGTACATCAACCTCTCTTTCCGGCAGAGCTGCCTCTATGCTCGCTGCGATATCACCATCGGAAATCAGTTTGACCCTGGCGCCGGCACTTCTAATGTCTGATAGTAACTGTTCATGGCGCGGCCTGTCTATAACTACTACAGTAAGCTCCGATATCTTTCTTTTCTTGGCTCCGGCTATATTTTTCAGGTTCTCCGCTACCGGTGCGTTGATATCAATGCAGTCTTTTGCTTCCGGCCCGGTGACGATTTTGTTCATATAGACAAATTGCCTGGGCCAGTGCATCGTACCCTTAGCTGAAAGTGCTACGACGGAGATGGCTCCGGTCAGGCCCCTGGCAACTAGATTGGTCCCGTCAACCGGATCAACCGCAATATCAACCTTTAAATCCGAGCCATCACCAATACGCTCTCCTATATATAACATGGGAGCATGGTCTTTTTCCCCTTCCCCAATGATAACGATCCCGTCCATCGGGACATAGCCCAGGACATAACGCATGGCAGCTACCGCTGCCTCATCTATTGTTGTTTTATCACCCCTGCCCAAATGACGGGCAGAAGCCAGTGCTGCTGCTTCAGTGACGCGCACCAGCTCCATAGCAATGTTACGTTCGATGGGCCTGTCGGAATGCCTGGATTTCATATCAGCCTAAGACTATCAAAACAGCAATGAAATAGTCAAGGTAAATTTCGATTTGATGTGTGTATAATTTGACACTTAATTAAGCAGTTGATAGGGCATGTTAAACGATTGACGGGGGGTCAAGTAGTATGAGTAATAAGTTTTACTTAGCCTGACAGATTATAGTTATGGTACTTATGGTTGCCAGTCTAATAATAATGCTGTTTTTATTCAGTTATTACAGAGATAGAATGACGCGCATGGAACAACGGCAGGATGTGCTCCAACACAGGCTTGAGGTGATCAGGAGCGAGGGCGGTTATCCGTAGTACCCTGGCAGCCGTACGGCATGAAAGTTAGCTATATAAACCAGCACTTCTTAACGTCAATATTCAAGTTCAGGGAGTCAGTCCTTTTTATAAAAAGCACCCAGATCCAGACTGTTATAAAATCCTGCGAATTTGCGGACAATCTTACCTAGAATCTCTACCTTCAATGTAACTTCAATAGGAGTACGTCGGATATTAGTATTGTATTCTTCGATTAGACTTTGCAACTTTTGTGCAGCTGTATTATCCATCTTGTAGTATGACGTGTGCTCAATACTTGGTTTACCATTTAGCTCAATAAAGATAATTGTTCTTTCTAGTAAATTCTTCATAAGACTCATAAGAGTATTGGCAATTTTCTGTTGTTTCTTATACATAGAGTAATTTATAAGTATACCTTCTACTTTTTCAGGCTGTTTTTCATCGTTGACTGCAGGAATGAATATGGTCGGCTCTTCTGTGCTTTCGATCTTCTTCAACCCATAAATTAATGGATTTGCATGTTTATGCTTAGTATAAAACCGCCAGTGGAGTTTTTTAAATTCCTTGAGTACCTTCGCCAAATTACATAAAACGTTTATATTCCTTTTGTAGTGCTCATGGATGAACATTTTATCTTCCTTGGAAAAACCGGGTATATCCAACTTTGGATAACGCAAAAGAGTATACCAAGGAGCGTGATTAGTTAAGTTTTCAAGCTTATTTGAGACTGAGACTTTTTGGCTAAGAATATTTTGAGGAAATGCTGAAAGGTCCCTAGATAATGCGTAACACAGAGTAGCAAAGTCTTCTATAAGTTGGCAGACACGTTCAACCATCTCAACATAGATTCGACTTTCCAAAAATATTAACTCTTTTTCTGGAGTATTCGTGAATGGTTCACTTCTTGAGCGAATCTTATCAATTAATTCGCCGTGTTCCTTCAGCATAAAGGCTCGTGAGATGATGCCACATTCTCTGTAAGCCATCAGCATACAAAGCGCTGGTTCACCTACTTGGTAAGCAAAATGCTTTCCCTGATTTCCCTTTTCCATTTATAAATCAATAATAGCATTTAAGGTTATATTTTTCATTTTCTAATTAAATACTATAATTATTCCTATCTGAATATTGGGGGTGTGTTGATGTTCGGCCTGAGTGAATTTGATATTAAATTTCGTATAACTTCAGGTATATTTCTTTCTTCGCAAAATCCGGATCTTAGAACTTACCTGATCAAATTGCCTCCAGGGTTGCCAAAGCTATCGTAGACAATAATAGGGCTATCGAAAGAGAAGTCGAAGATATGATCAAGAGTAAAATAAATGCCCTTGGCCGTAATTTATGATCTTTTGTTAGAAGGGCCGGGGACTCAGACAACGCATAAATAACTAATACTAACGATGTTTCTTCAATCTATTTATATAAACATTAAGGGAAGTCATTTTGTAGTGACTTCCCTTATTTAGCTTAAATTATTAATGAGTGTATTATGATGGATTGTCGTGCTTCAGTTATATCTAATTATTACCGTCTCCTTTGAGCTGCATTATATGCTCCATACCCAGCACATCCTATAACTTGGCCGGCAGTAAATGCCATTGTCAACGGTATTCTATTTGGACCTGTAACCTGGAGTACTTGCCCTGCTACAACACGTGCTGCTTGATTTCCAGGATCATTATAGCATCTGCCAAAACTTTTTTTGAATTGCTTACCATCCCATGCCAATGCTGGAGACGCAGAAGAAAGCACTACTACGGTTGCAACAAGAATAGCTAGGAATATAATGAAAGCAGATCGTTTCATTTTTTCACCTCCTAACTTTCATTCATTATTAATAATATCATATATGAAATATATTGTCAATATAATATACTGAAGGCAGATTTATAGACCACAAATTCGAGATTATATACTTGACACGGATTTTCATCCGTGATAGACTATTCGCGTAATGAAGATTTTGGCTTTGGTTTTTCATCATCTTTGTGGGCAATCCGTTTCAGTTCCTCATGTACTTTTTTAGGGAATACAGCCTTCGCTATTTCCTCGGTTGTCATATCTTTCGGTTGTTTCTTACGTTTGCGCATAGGAGAACTCCAATGAAAAAGGAAATAAATCAGGAAATGAACATAATGCGGCTGATGGAGCAATACGACACTGATAAAGAATGTCGTGAGTTCCTTCAGTATCTACGATGGCCCGATGGCGTAACTTGCCCTCGCTGCCAGGGCGAGAAAATCCGTAACTCCTATAGCCGGAATCAATTTGATTGTGGTTCATGTGGCTACCAATTCTCCATTACGTCCAATACCATATTCCATGATAGTCATTTGCCACTTCCTAAATGGTTCGTAGCCGTTTACCTTATGATTGAATCCAAGAAAGGTATCTCTGCTAACCAGATGAAGCGCACTCTTGATGTATCCTACAAAACGGCGTGGTATCTTTGCCATCGAATCAGGGCAGCTATGATTGAGCTTAATCCACGTCCCCTTAATGGCATAGTTGAGGTTGATGAGACATGGATAGATGGAGTTAAAAAGAATGTCGGGCATGGCTACAAAGGGAATAAGACCATTGTAGCCAGTGCTGTACAGCGTAGCGGCGGCGTGCGCCTGGAAACGCTTAAGGGGCTTGATAAAAAGACACTGCATGACTTTATACACAATCATATTGCGAAAGACACGGAAGCTATCTATACCGATGAATGGCCTGCATATAATGGCATCGCGAGTGGCAACACAAAACATAAGACCGTTACCCATAGCAAGGACAATTGGGTAGATGGTGACGTTCATACAAACTCCGTTGAGAACATTTGGAGTTTGCTCAAGCGCTCTGTTGTCGGTTCCTATCATAAAGTTTCGATCAAACATCTTGATGCTTACCTTGACGAGTTAGAATGGAGATTCAACAATCGTGAGAATCCGTATTTGTTTAGAGATACACTACTTAAACTAATCAAGTCTAATAACTTGCCTTATGAAAAATTGACTGCAAGATAATTATCAGTTTTTAATTACGTTCCCTGTTGGCAAAAATTTATAACTTCTGCCCGTTCCAATTTTGGTACAAATAAGTTGATATTCGACAATTTGGTCGAATGTTTCGCGTATTTCATTTTCCCAGACCGTGCGAAGTAAAATTTTAATAGGCTCTCCACTTCTAGTGTTATCTATTTGTTCTTTCCATCCTTGACTCTCTTGATAGAATGGACTTTCTTCGGGTTTTATCGGAGTAGTCTTGCCGCCACTCACAAAAAACAATTCTTGTTTTAATGCCCAATCTTTGTTTTCATCAATTATGACTATCTTGTATTTTATTCCGGGTTTCAGCTCGTCCAAAATAGGACGTTTAAGATAGTTTTTTAACATTTCCTTTGCTTGTTGTTCGCTGGTTTTAGATAATATTTCAGCAATTAATGGGTCATTTATTTTTGAAAATAGTTTGTTATGGGAATCTATACTAGCGGCTTTGCGTAAATCATTTTTCCATAAACTATCTCCAAATTTCATATCCACTGAAATATTTTTTGCCACATAATCACTACAATTTAAAACATAAATTATCATAGCGGTAGTTGCTATATTATCATCCAAAATGTCAGAGGGCGTTACCTGTAATTTGGGGATAATAAGGTTATTGGTGATTTTAGGGTTACCATACCATCTCATATAAGTATGATTCCTCATCAACAAGCCGAAAACTATGGCTCCTACTGCCAAACAGACGAGACTAGCAATCCCAAAATCCACTTGGCTCTTTGTGACTATAATGAAAAGTACATCTGTGACAAGTAGGATAAATGCCGCCACGCAAAGGGACGCAATTATAGCTTGTATAACCGGAGGTATGATCTTCAAGACGGGCCTCCCCAACCATTGGAGGATAGGTAACAGAAAAAAGAGAACAGCCAATACGCTTGGAAGAATAAGGCCAGATAGATCGCTAGACGTACCCGATTCCATCCCCCTAGTTTACCACAGCAATACGCTTGAAGTATATAATCTCGTTTTGATAAATGAGACTGTCTGCGTTAATACAAGAGATTACTGCCCAGAAATTGGCAGATTCTAATTACTGGACTGCCATAACAACCATGTTTAAAGATAATTGAACAGGTGGGAAACCACCAACCATGTTTGAAGTTAACCAACCTTTAGTCAATTGGCCACTCAGAAATTAATGCATCTATCTCTGCCATGATACGGATGGTTTCCTTTAGTGTCACTATTACCTTCTGGTAGTGGGTCAACTCGTCATAGGTCAGCGTCCTGTCTTTTCGGTCCTTGAGCCACTTCTGGGCTACCTGATAACCGCCGATGTGGAAGTCCCAGATTTCCGGCCTTACACCTTCAAAATACTGTTCTTTATTGATATATACCCGCTGGTTACTCTCATCGTAGCTTACCTTATCAACCATGTCGGAGCCTTCTACCGGATACTTTGTTATGAAGTTATTGAGCAACAGCGATTCCATCAGATGCAAAGAGACAAGATCAGCGCCTTTCACCGCCAGCGACTTGAACAGTGATCTATCGGAAGTCAGTGGCAGGCGTGGAAAGTCTATCTTGAGAAACTCAGCGTAGCGGCTGCGGTAGGTGGGTGAGTGGAAGATGGCATAAGCGTAATAGAAGATATCCTCCGGACTAAAAGTCTGCTCAAGGTCTCCCCTGCCATCTCCAACAAACTCCAGCCCCAGCTTCTCGGAAACAGCTTTGATGAACTCAGGGTTCAGGTTGGGGCGGCGGTGACCACCAAGCTGCATCTCGCCCTCAGAGGGGTAGAGGTAGAGGGGGAAGACCATCGTATTCCGGTCATGAGATACTGCCTTATACTCAACAATCTCTTGGGTCACTAAGAAATTGTCAAAAGGTAGGCGTGTAACCCGCCTAGTTGATAGCATTGCTAGATTGGGTTTTTGTAGATGTCTCATGATAGGATTACGTAATATAGTAGCTACATGTTTGTGATACAGTGTATAGCGATAGTCGAAAGGCCTGTACAAGCATCTCTTCAGAAAATTGTCTAAGTTAATATCCTTCAATTCTTGTCTTGCCTTTTCAAAGTTCCATTGGTTGGTTGTGCAAAAGCGGAATCTTGCCCAGAGTTCATCTTTGGATTGGCTTAAATTCAAGAATGTGGCTACATTTTCAAAAAGTGCTTCTGGGTCAAATCCAATAGCAAATGTATCTTGTTGGGTTACAAATCCTGCACCATAAGCAACATGTGCATCCTTCTGGGGAGTACCTGTGCCAAATATTGCTGTTAAAACCCAGAAGCCTTCATATTCTTGTTTTAAATCTCCAGTAAATGGAGTGAAGAAATAATATTGGGGCTCAGGCTTAAGCGCCGTCCATTCTGTAGAACTTACATCTGTATTATTAAGTACAGAATACTTGCTTTCTCGCGTTCCCCACATGTCAGCGTGATAGACCTTTGTGGTACACGATTTGCGCTGTTCTTTAACCAAAATGCTTATTGCGACACCTTGCTGAATATCAAAGACATTTTCATCTTTTACTTCACTTGGCGCAATTTCCCCTTTCCTTGAATCACCATGTAACTGGAGAATATAAACCTCTGAAAATGTATCTAACAAGGCCTTACGCATATCCCGAAACAATGGACCATCCAAATACGCATGATTAGTTATCAGACCTACAATACCGCATCCGGTCTGTTCAATACGCCAATGTGCAAAACGAATGAACTTCGCATAGTCATCTGATAGAGCTTGACGTTGCGTTTCCTCTGTCTTAACGGTCTGTTTATAACTCTCCATCAAATTCTCTATCCACTTACCTTTATTGGCAGATACC
>Ga0163210_1001092_pt1 | contig 11712 bp, 5 predicted proteins | sample Kivu_220m_FD_113536 | JGI IMG/M metagenome (GOLD analysis project Ga0163210, IMG submission 113536) | Freshwater microbial communities from Lake Kivu, Western Province, Rwanda to study Microbial Dark Matter (Phase II) - Kivu_220m | ecosystem: Environmental > Aquatic > Freshwater > Lake ... | reverse complement strand
GGGTGCCGGCAGCGGGGTCAAGCACTGTGACAAATGGGGTTGCCAGACCGTCTTTGAGGTCAAAATGCGTCTTGAGCAGGCTGTGGATGGATTTGACGATATAGCGCACCACGGGTTCCGGCGTGTAGTAAACCCCCCGCTTTTCCTTGAGGGCAGGGTCGTATTCGCTGAGGAAGGTTTCGTAGAAATGGATGATGGGGTCGCTGCCTTTGCCTTCTTTGTAATAGGCATGCAGGATTTGCTTGATGTCGGTCACGCAGAGGATTTCGGCAATGTCGTCTATCAGGACTTCCAGAGCCTGGGGCGGCTGCTCGTAAGAGATGAATTTGAAGATGCTTTTGAGCACGCCCAGGGTATTGGGGATGTATTTGTAGATAAGTTCGCGGTTGAATTCGCCTTCAGATTTGGTGCGGGCTGCAAAGATGCCATAGGTGAGGGTTTGGGCATAGAGGTCGGCGAATTGCTCATGAGTAAGCTTGTTTATCAGCAGGAGTTTAAAGGATTCATAGAAACCCAGCAAAACTTTCTTGCCCTGCCTTTCTTCTTCAGCCAGTTCGATGGCGATTACTTCATCCCGCAGGAAGCGGGTGCGCTTGGCAAGCTCTTTTGCCAGCGACTTGGGATTATCAATAGCGGGAAGCGAAAAGGCAAAGTAGCGTTCCAAAAGGTGACTGAATTGTTCTGCCTGTTCCAAAGGCGGGGTTTTGTGCATAGTCAGGGCATTGGCAGCCCTGCCAATCAAAGCGGAACATACCATTTGACCCTGTTGAAAAAGCCGCCATTCATAGAAATTGGTTAGAATCAGATTGGGAAAGACTTTCAGATAGCGTTTTAGCTGCTCCGAGGTTTGGATTTGGTCAAGGTGGAACACCTCGGGAGCCTTGGCTTCAATGTATCCAATTATGTGATTTTTACCGTCCCACACCCGGAAGTCAGGATTTCCGGCTTCAGTGGCTTTGGGTAAAATAGTAATGTCAGGTTTTTTCCTTTTTGTAAGCTCAGCATATTGCAGGAGCAGAGTCTTGATATGTTCATAGAAACTTTCTTCACGGGCATCAGCCTTGTTAAGGGTGAATTGCAAATTAGCAAGATACTGTTTAAATACTGCTTCTACCATTGAGTCTATTCCTTTTGTAAATAGTATAAAGTATTTTTTGGTCAGTTTGATATCTCAAGTATCATATACATTTGTATGCTCTTTTCAGGTCAAGTAAAATGATGGTTGGATATTGTTTCTTGTGTAAAATCAAAAGTGGATTCATATACATAATAAAAGCCTATCGAAGAAAAGCGCTGAAAAATAACACTGTGGACAACATCATCGGTGTCACTGTAGCCTCCTACCTTGCTTGAATAGATGAGCTCACAATCAGGGCACCTTGCCGCACAAAAAGTGGCGCAAGGTGCCCTGATCCTCGTGATATATGAGCAAGGAGGAGGATGGAAACCGAAGGTGGAGGGCTGACCCTCGATTGTGGCACACGAGGCGTGTGCCATTACAGTTATGTCATTTTAAATGGGATGTGGAATAATCAGGAGGGAGGTATCACCCATCAGGTCAAAGCAGCATTCTGGCTTAGTGCTTGCCAGAGGGTAATTCGCTGCTGTTTTATTTGCCGATACACTTTCGCTCCCATAGTTACAAATATTGGTGGGATGCCGAATTCAGATTCGGCAGTGGCAAAGCAGAATTTGCCACCCCATTTATAAACCGACAGCATTCAGTTTGGGAGCGAAATGGTATAAGCTAAACACAGGGCAATTGAAGGTTTTTACTATTATTTGGTCTCAGCCTTTGAGGGAAAAGGTTTTATTGGTATATTTGTTATTGCGTTTCCAGGTGACCATGGCGCTATTGAAGTCGGATTTGGTGATTTGGATCTGGGTGAAATCTTGGGGCGGGCTGTCTTCCAGGATGAGGGAATTGATGTCCAGATTTCTGCGGATAGCCACCAGGGCTGCTTCGCGGGCGATAAAGGTGATATCGGCGGCGGATAGTCCGATGACGATTTCCGAAAAGGCATAGAGGTCCACATCGGTTGCCAGGGGCATGCCTTTGGTGATGATATCAAGGATTTTCTTGCAGCCGTGCAGATTGGGCTTTTTGATTTCCAGCTTATAGTCAAATCTGCCCGGACGCAGCAGGGCGGGGTCCAGTAAATCCGGACGGTTGGTGGAAGCCAGGATGCGGACATTGCCAAATTCCTGAATGCCGTCCATGAGCGCCAGCAACTGGTTGACCACGGTGGCATACCATTTGGAGTTTTCGCCTGCCAGACGGGACTGGGCGATGGCGTCTATCTCATCAATGAAGATGATGGAGGGTTGCAGCCGTCTGGCTTCCTCAAAGATGATTTTCAGGGTTTTTTCCGATTCGCCGAAGCGGTTGTGCAGGATATCGGGTCCGGCGAGGGGGATGAAATGTGCCTTCACTTCATGGGCTATCGCTTTGGCAATCAAGGTCTTGCCATTGCCCGGCTCACCCCAGAGAAGGATGCCCCGAAAAGGTTTGATACCCAGATGGTCGTATAACTGGGGCTGCCTGATGGGCAATTCAATGACTTCGCGGATGTTCTGAATGATATCTTCAATTCCGCCAATATCTTCGAAGCTGGTATCGGGGATGTATCGCAGTAATTTGAGGTCGCCGTCTCTTTTGGGGAAGGGGATTTTTTTGAAATCAAGTGCCCTGCCGGTATCCGGGGCGGGATGTTTTTTTTCCACGCTCGGGGCAGGCGCGGATTTGTGGCGGACATTGGTCGGCAGCCAGCGCTTGAAATCGGAAATCACCTCATCCAGATATTTCTGACCCCAGTGTTTGGTATCGGTGGTATCAATGGAGTTGGGCAATTGCAGGAGCAGGTTGCGGAACATGGTGTTCTGGAACACGGGACAAAACCAGATGTGTTTTACCTCGATGATGTCATTGAGCGCCCTTGCCAGCATTTCCTTGTCCACCGTCCAGATGGTCTTGCTGGCATAGGAACCGTATTGATACCAGTAGGATTTGGTCTCGTCATAGGGCAGGTCTGCATGCCGCAGGATGATTTGCCTGAGCTGGAGGCAGCCCCAGCAGTCCGGACTCCCGTCATCACAATATGCTTCCTTATCCGCCGTCTGCTGATAAGCCCGATGGCAGGCGGCAATGGGTTTGATTGCCTCCAGAAAGGCGAGGGGTTCATACTCCCGTTCCTGAACCAGCACTTTGGCGGATTTCCAGTCTCCGATAGTGGTGAGGAGGGTTTGAAACAGGTCGAATTTGGCCAGGATTTCGTGATTGGTAGTGGCAATGGTATTGACTGGAGCATCAGCCCCCATGGGCGCAAACCCATCAAATAAAGCGGCATACTCCAGAGCCTGCTCATAAGCGGGAGTATGAGATAAGCCAAAGCAAACTGAAAGGTGGATGTCCATCTTACCCTGCCTGTATTTAATCTTACACACAAATCTGGATTTATAGAGATATTGTCAAGCATTTTATAATCCAAATTTCAGGATAACCTGGGCAAGGCCATTTTCTTGTTGACTGAAATGAAGCTGCGGGAGAATGGGAAAACCAAAACATTATCAGAGGTGGAAATGAACAGGAATATCCTCATCCTCATTCTGTGGCTATGCCTCGGAATATCGCTATTACCGGCGCTGGCCTTTGACCCGGACATTTTTTATTCCAAAACCGTCATGACCTGTTTCCGGATGGACAGCATCGGCAGATTTGACGGCAGGATTGATTTTACCGTGCAGGATGGCATTGTCCAGACCAATATGTCCTCTTTCAATGCCTTGTGCGAGAAATACAGAGTCTCGGATTTGAAGCAGGCGCACCCTTTTGTAAAAAAGCCTGAATGGAACGAAGACGGACGCTACCTGCAATGCGTTTACCGGGTGTATATAGCGGACGACAGGGATATGGACCGGGCTATCATAGATTTTACCAAAGACCCCAATATCCTCTATGCCGAGTTTGAGTCCATCAACCGGGCTTATTTCGTGCCCAACGACCCGCTTCTCCCGCAGCAGTATGCCCTCGTGAACACCGAGTGCTTTGATGCCTGGGACTATACCACCGGCGATGAGAGCATCCTCATCGGCATCACCGATTCCGGAGTCAAATGGAACCATCCGGACCTGATGGCCAATATCTGGATTAACCCGGACGAATACACCAATCAGGACAATACGACCATGACCATTGACTGGGTGAACGGCACCTACAGCGGAGGCGACGGTCTGGATGGCAATGACTACAATAACAAGGTGGACGACCTGATGGGCTGGGACTTTTTCAATACGGACAACAATCCCATGCAAGACTTTGCGGCAAACGACCACGGGACGCATGTATCAGGTTGCGCCGGAGCAGTTTACAACAATGGTATCGGCGTTTCCGGCACCTGTCCCAATCTGTCCATCATCTGCTGCAAAGGCGCTCCCAACGTCAGTCCCTCCACGGGCATTTCCTATGGCTATGACCAAATCAAATATGCCGCCGAATGCGGCGCAGTTGCCATCAATGCTTCCTGGGGCGGTCAAGCCAGCAGTTTGAGCTACCCCAATCAAATCGTGAATTATGCCACCAATCTGGGTTCGCTGGTGATTTCTGCAGCCGGCAATGACAATGTTGAACACGGCACCTCTTATATGGATGCTCCTTCCGACTGCACCAATGCCCTGTGTGTGGCAGCCACCACCGCCAATGATATCAAGGCGGAATTTTCCGATTACGGGGCTACGATTGATATCTGCGCTCCGGGCGTGGGCATCATGAGCACGATTATCACCGATAACGGCTATGCGGCTTATGACGGCACCTCCATGGCTTCCCCCATTGTGACGGGGATTGCCGCCCTCTGCAAAACGGTCAATCCCGCCCTGACACCGCTGGAACTCAGACAGCGGCTGATGGATACTGCAGACTGGATTTATGACCTCAATCCCGATTATGCCAATCCTCCCAAACTGGGAATGGGACGCGTCAATGCCTTTTCCGCCGCCATGTATGATAAAATTCCCAAGCTGACCATTGAAGACAAAGCCACCATAGAACTGCAAGGCGACGGCGATGGAGTCTGCAATCCAGGTGAACTGGTGCGCCTGAACCTGCTGATCAACAACTACATGGATATTTACACCGGCTTGAGCTGGATGACAGCCACAAACGTGCAGGCAACCCTGCGCTGCCATTATCCGGGCGTGGTGATTGAAGATTCCACCGCTGCTTACGGAACCCTGGGCAGCGGCGCTTCCAACTGGAATACCAATGACCCCTTTACCTTCCGCACCGTTTCCACCTTACCCAGCGAACCCATCCCCTTCCAATTGCTGCTGACCGCCAATCCCACCGCCCAATATCCCTATACCGCTCTGCGGGAGTTTACGGTGGATTTGAGCCTGGTAATGCCAAACTGGCCGATTGTCCTGAATGGGGCATCGCAATCCTCGGCAGCCTTGGTCAATCTGGACAGCAATGCCGATATAGAGGTGGTCTTTGGTGACCCTTCCGGCAGGATACATACCCTCAAGCCCAGTAACACCGAACTTACCGGCTTTCCCTATCAGGCGGCGGCTTCCATCGTGGGAGCTTTGGCGGTGGCAGACCTGGATGCCAATGATGGGCCGGAAATTGCAGCCTGCGTCAGCAACAACCATATCATTGCGCTGAATAAACAGGGCGGCTTGTTATGGGATGTGGCGGCAGGCGGCACTCTCAGAGCCAATCCTGTGATTGCCAATCTGAACATGAGCGGTCCGGCGGAAGTGATTGCCGTTACCCAAAGCGGCAGCGTGGTGGCCCTTACCTCGACAGGCACCGCCTACCCCAATTTCCCGGTGGCTCTGGGCACCAGCGTCCTCGCTTCCCCCGCCGTGGCTGACCTGAATAATGACGGACAATTGGAAATCATCGTGGTGGCGCTCAACGGAACGGTTTATGCCGTCAATTCCGCCACCGGTCAGGTGCTGACCGGCTTTCCCTATGCCATGGGCAGCAGTTCGCAAAATCCGCCCTGCATCGCCAATATCGATGCCGATGCCAATCCGGAAATCCTGGTCACCACCTCAAATTCGGGAATGCTGTATGCCATCAACCATGACGGCAGCCTGCTCTTCAGCAAGACCATCGGCTCTTCCATCAAGACGGGTCCCGTGGTGGCAGATGTGGACAACAACGGTAGTAAGGAAATCATCGTAATCACTTATGCAGGGGATATTTATATCACCAATTCGAGCGGCGTGAACCTGACCGGTACCCCCATCGTCACGGGACGCAATGTGGAATGTACCCCCATTGTGGCTACCATTGATGTGGACGGGCTGGCTTCCATCATATTCGGCGATACGAATGGCAAATTGCATGCCTATCGCAAGAATGGAACGGAATCCCCCAATTTCCCGATTACCATTGGCGGCAATCTCAAAATCACTCCCGCCATTGCCGACATAGACCACAACCAGCATCCCAACATCGTCCTGCCCAACGACGCTTCCTATTATGTCATAGACCTCAAGCGCTGGATAACCGCTTACCAGTATCCCTGCTTCATGGGTAATTATGCCCGCAGCGGCAACAGCTATCAGGCCACTCCCAATCCGGAAGACGCCGTGCCCGCTCCGGAAACCGCTCTGGTGGCAAATTTCCCCAATCCCTTCAATCCCAGCACCACCATCCGCTTCAGCCTGAAGGACCCAGCGCCCGTCACGCTTGAAATCTATAATCTGAAGGGTGAGAAGGTCAGAACCCTGGTCAATGAGACCAAAAAGTCTGGGCATTACCAGATTGAATGGAATGGCACCGATGACCGTCAGCACAAGGTGAGCAGCGGTATTTACCTGTATAAGATGACCGCCGGACGCTTTTCCGCCTCGCGCAAGATGATGCTGATGAAGTAGCAAAGCGGGTGCAATCTGCGCCTGAGACAAGCTGTAACCTTATAATTAATAACCTGTTCAGCACCAGCCAAGGCTGTGCCGGACACCCATAATGGGGGCAGGTATCACGCCTGCCCCTTTTTGTATTGACAATCTGCGCCTGTTGCTTAGGTGAGTTTACAGGGATGAGGATATGAAGAAATCTGCCAGACAATATGACTATTCGCCATTGGTGCCGGACTTCGTGCTGCAACTGCTGCCGCCCACAGGCTGGAAGCGCCTCAAACTGCCCTTGGTCCGGACAGAAGAGATGGGCGTGCTCTTTATGGATGTCTCGGGGTTTACCCGCTATACGGAATTTGCCTCTGCCAAAGGTTACTATGGGGTGGAACGGATAACGGGGCTGCTTAATAGCTATTTTGCCGTGCTGCATAGGATTATAGCTGCCTACGGCGGCGAGATTGCCAAATATGGCGGCGATTCCTGTCTGATTCTGTTCCGGGGTGAACGCAGCAGGGTCATCAGCCGGCTGCTTGCCTGCCGCAACGATATCAGGCGGCACATCGGGGCTTTCATTGAAGAACAGAAACGGCAATCGGGGGTGGACTTCAATTTTCATGGTGCTATGGCCTTCGGAGAGGTGCATGTGCATATCGTTGGCTCACCCCAGACGCAGCTGAATTTCTTTCTCTCCGGGGCAGCGTTGCATCAGGTATATGATATGGATGCCCAGCCGGTCAGGGGTGATCTGCAGATTCCGGCAGACTGGCAGACAGACCCAATCCCGGCGGTGGTGGGTGCAGAAGAGCTTGCCGATATCCCCAACCATGTCCACAAGCCCTATCACAAGCTGGCCAGGCACTTTCTGTCACCTGCGGTTCGGCATAAGCTCAGCGACCGCAGCACCAAGGCGGAACTGCGCAATGCCGCCATCATTTTCATCAATATCAGCGATAAAGACTCGGCTGTCATTTCCGATGCGCGCTATCAGGAATTGTATCTCTATATTCAGCGCTGGGTGCAGGACTTTGACGGCACCATCAATAAAATCGATTACAGCGACAAAGGCTATATTGTCATCATCACCTTTGGCGTGCCGCAAAGCCATCCCGACATCATAGAACGGGCTTTTCTCTGTGCCTGGCGCATCAACCAGAATCAGACCGGCCTGCGCCTGAAGACCGGCATCACCGGCTGCAATATCTATGCCGGCATCATCGGTTCGCCTGATTGCTTTGAATATGGCATCATCGGCAATGGCGTGAATATCGCCGCCCGCCTGATGAGCCATTCCGCCTATGGCGAGATTTCCCTGTCCGAAAGCATCGTGCCCAAAGTCCAGAACCGCTTCGAAGTGAGCTTCTGTGATGAAACGCAGGTGAAGGGTATCAAGGAGCCCATCAAACTTTACTGCCTGGTGCGCGAACTGCCGGAAAACTGGGCGGCCATGCAGAATGCCTTTGCCACGATTCCGGTGATAGCCAGGCAGAAAACGATACTGGACTTGCAAGCTGTTCTCCTGCAGGAGGATAATCCCCTTATCCTGATTCACGGTCCCTCGGGAGCCGGAAAGTCCTTCCTGATATATCAAATCAGCCACAAACTGGTGGAAGAGGACAGGGAGGTATTTTACTATTCCTCCGACCAGGTGTCACTCAAGCGCCGGCTGGAACTCTTTTTCCAGGTCATCCGCCGTAAACTGGGCATCACCTCCTTTCTGCAGGAACTGGATACCATCTGTAGCTGGTGTCAGTCAGAGGATGTCTGCATAGACCCCAAGCTATTGAAAAAATGGCTGTTTGCCAGTAAGGAACTGGTCTCCACCGCCACCAGCGGCACGGAGCTGCAGTATGAGCACAATGTCGTTCTGAATATGCTGGCAGACTTGCTGGCGCATCTGCTGAAGACCACCCGGCTGCTTATCATTGATAATCACGACAGTCTGGACTCCGAATCGGTGGCACTGCTGAAAAAGCTCCTGCCGCTATTGCAACGGGAAGGGGTGAGAACAGTCGTATCCGCAGGGAATCCCACGCTGAAAGACATCTATCGGGACAGCCGGAGGGTGGAATTTGCCCTGGAACCGTTTGGCTTGCCGGAAACCATTGCGCTGGTCTCACACATCCTGCCCAATGCCACCGAAGGTGCCATCCGCAAAATCCACCAGCTCACGGAAGGCAATCCCCTCTTTATACATGAATTGAGCACTTCGCTCTCGCTTTACCTGAAAGACAGGCACGACCTGCTGACCGAGGCGGGTCTGGATGATTTGGAGCATCGGGAGCAATTGCCCGAATCTCTGGAAAACCTGTTTGTGCGCAAATACGACCTGTTCAGCGAACAGGCCCGCAGCGTGCTCAAGCTCACCTCCATCCTGGCCAAAGGCTTTACCATTCCAGAGCTCTGCAACTATCTGCCCAAATCCCTGCAGGCCCATCTGGAAGCTATCCTGGCAGAACTGCTGGACAGCCGCTTCCTGATTATCCGCACCCTGGACCCGGAACCGGAATATGCCTTTGCCAACAGTATTATGCGGGAAGCCATCTACCGCACTATTCTGCTTTCCGAAAAACGCCAACTGCATCGCAGCATAGCGCTCAAGCTCAGTAAAAGCGGTTCTGAACAGGTCAATGAACAACTGGAAAGCATCGCCGGTCACTTTATCAAGGCGGAGGATGCCAGAGCTGTCGTGAAATGGGCCTATCTGGCTGGCAGCAAGCTGACGAGCCTGGCGGATTATGAAAACTGCGTGTTTTACTATGAAGCCGTCCTGAAATCTGCAGAAAAGCGGAACGACAAGCTGCAGGCAAAACTCGCTCTGGCGGAAGCCCTTGTCCTGCAGGGTAAAATCACCGAGGCCACCCCTTGGGTGGAGGAACTGGGCAGCTTGCAAAAAAGGCAGACCATCCTGTTTGATACTTATTGCTGGCTGTATGCCAGATTTCTCAATTACAGCACCCAGCATGCCAGATCTGTGGAGATATTGCCCCGCTGGCTTCCCCGCATGCAGGATGCCCACCTGAAAGCCATGGTGGAGATATTTTTATTAGATGCCCGCTTCCATCTGAATGACCTGGAACACTTTGAAGCGGAAGCCCTCGGGCTGTTTGAGCAGTTTAAACTGGAGGGAGCGGAAATCTATCTCAGCCGGATTACCGCCTTGCTGGGACAGTATTATCTGAATCAGGGCTACTACGCCAAAGCCAAGGGCTATTTTATCCAGCGCCAGGAACTTACGCTCAAGCAAAATGACTTCATCGGTCAGCGCACCGCTTATTCCAACCTCGGGATTGTGGCTTCCCGGCAAGGCGATAAAAAAACCGCTCGCAAATACTACGAAAAAGCCCTGGCCATTGCCGAAAAGCACGGCGACCGCAATGCCTACAGCAAGGTCCTGCTGGATTTGGGCACCCTGTATCGTAATGAAGGCAAATACGATGCCGCCCTGGACTGCTATCAGCGCAGCCTCAAGCTGACGGAGCTGACCCAAAACAAGCTGCAATACTCAATCGTCCTCTATGACATCGGCGACCTGTATAACTACAAGGAAGACTATGAAAACGCCATGCTGTATTTCCGGCAATCCCTTTCCGTTTCCGAAGCCATCGGGGACGAGACCGGCATCTCCTTCTGCCAGGATGCCATCGGGGATATGCTGTTCCGGGAAGGCAAATTTGCCGAGGCGGAAGCGCTCTATCTGAAAAATCTGGAACGCCAGCTCAGCATCAATGACCGCGAAGGCATCGGACACACCTATGGCAACCTGGGTAACCTGGCCAAGGTGCGGGATGACTATGCCCAGGCGACTGACTACTACCATAAGCAGATAGACATTCTCACCGAAGTCGGCGATGTGGACGGCTGCGGACGCGCCTGGTTCAATCTTGCCATGCTGGACAAGGAACGCCAGCGCTATGGCGAAGCTCTGCTCAAGCTGAATAAAGCCCTTGAGCTCTTCCAAAGCTTCGGCGGGCAGTATTTCATCGAGATTACCCAGGGACAGATAGCTGAAATCCAGTCCCTATCCAGCCAAACATGAAATGATTGACAGGAAACCCCCGTCTGATGGAATGACTTAGGCAAACGAATAACCCGTTATTACTATAACAAAGGCAAGGAGAGAGCACATGACAGAACCAGGCACCCGTATCCTCAGCACCGACCCCAATATCTACCACAAGATAAAAATCGCCCAAATCAAGCGTCAGACGATACCCATCATCGTGATGATTATCGGCATCCTGATTAATGTTTTCTGGTCTTTTGTGGGTTTCCAGATTCTCACCATCGCCTGTTTCGGCTGGTATCTGTGGGAGCGCATCATCTTCCGCACCAAACGGAAAATAGCCAGACCGGAACCGGACACCTGCGTTGCCCCGTTTGACGGCAAAGTCATCTCTGTTCTTACCGGTGAGGACACCACCATCGTCACGCTCAAAAAGTCCATTCTGGATGTGGTGGAACTCAGATTACCTCTGCCCAACCCCGTCCAGGAAAGCCCCCAGGTCTGGCATTTTGACACCAAGTCCGGCCCCGTGGATTTGCGCATCAGCGCCCCATCACTGAAGGTCTATGAGCACCGCAACATTCATGCCGATGTCATTGGCATCATTCCCGGCAATGCCACCGCCATGCTGCATCTGCCTGCTACCGTGCACTTTAAGCTTGAACCCAAAAACCTCATCTTCGGCGGGGAAACCGTCCTCTTTGACCTCAATGAAGCCCCTGTCACCGTGCAGGAACGCATCTCCATCCTGGTGGAAGAACCCTTGGGCGAAGAACCGGATGCCTGAGGATGCCTCTTTGTTATGATACCCCAAACTTATCGTCATCCTGAGCTTGTCG
>Ga0163210_1001091_pt1 | contig 11716 bp, 9 predicted proteins | sample Kivu_220m_FD_113536 | JGI IMG/M metagenome (GOLD analysis project Ga0163210, IMG submission 113536) | Freshwater microbial communities from Lake Kivu, Western Province, Rwanda to study Microbial Dark Matter (Phase II) - Kivu_220m | ecosystem: Environmental > Aquatic > Freshwater > Lake ... | reverse complement strand
GTTCATAGGTCTGATTGTCCATGAAGTAATAATGGTCACCTTCCTTGTAGAGATACTGCATGGGCCGCTCTTCCAACGAGGCGGGTTCAAAGGTATCTCCCTCGCGATAGGTCCGGTCGATCGTCAACCCGGTAATCATGTTTTTCAGTTTGGTCCGGTAAAGGGCCTGCCCCTTGCCCGGTTTGGAGAATTCAAAGGCCGTGACGATGTAAGGCTCATTATCGATGGTGACCTTCAACCCCTTTTTCAAATCCGATGCCGTATACATAGGTGATCCTTCCTTCTTATTTTTCGTCTCTCCAATAGTGGCCGAGTAGCTCCCTGCTGTGTTCATCATCGTGGCAATAGACACAGAGGTTTTCCCAGTTCGACCCATCCGGGGGATTATTCATGGGATTTCCATCTTTATGGTGAACGGTCAGCTGGAATCTGTTCTTATGATCAAACTCTCTTCCGCACTTGGCGCAGATGAGACCGTGAATCTTGAGCGACTGTTCCCTGTAATCAAGGCCGGGTCGTCTGGGTTTTTTTAATTCCTTCAGCAGATGATCAACCGGTTGACTCTTTTTCGGTCTTTTAATCCTTGGGTATCTTCCAAAGTCACTCTCTTTCATGGGAGGATCCCTATCAGAAATGATAGAAGAACCGATTTCGGATGCTCTCTGCCATAAACTTCCCCAGGGCTTGAATGGCCGCAGCCCTGTTTGATTCGCTGACAAGGACATTATAAGAGGTTCGATAGACCCGGCTATCTGAAAAATCGTTCTGGGTCCAGATCACCTCCCCATTTTTTCTTCGAAGGGTGAGATCGATCACAACGGTCGTCTGGTATTCCTGGGCCACCCCTGATCGGTCATAGGAGACCGAATAGATCCGAAACAATTTGATGCTCCCCTCCAGGATCGAATCCGCCTCATTCCGGCTGACCACCTTCACCCTCCTGTCCTGGATAAACTCCCTCAGAAATCCCCGGGTAAAGGGAATCTCAATCCCGGGTTCGAAAGTCTGATTGATAAAAGTAGGGATGGCGATGGAGGTGATCCCGGGCGGCAGGTGGGTCTCCTTGCCCACCATTTGGTAGCCACATCCTGCCAAAAGGGTTATAAACAGGATGAACAATACCTTAATGTAATTTCGGATTGCGGAATTCGGATTTCGGAATTTAAAATTGCAATTATTAATAGATAATTTAATGACTAAAAAATTCCGCATTCCGCAATCCCCATTCCGTAATCGTCCACCTATCAACACACGATATTGACCAATTTCTGTGGAACAAAAATGACTTTTCTGATCTCTCTCCCTTCGGTGTATTTCTTCACCCTCTCGCTCTTTAATGCCCAATCCCTGATCTCTTCCTCTCCATAAGAGGCGGGGACGGTGATCCGATCCCTCAACTTTCCGTTAATCTGGATAACGATCAGGATTTCCTCCCTTGAGACAGCCTCCGGGTCATAATCAGGCCAGGGCCTCTTGAGGATAGACTCCTTTTCTCCCAGATGTTCCCATAATTCCTCTGCCAGGTGAGGGACAAATGGAGAAAGCAGGATCAGGGTGGTTTCGATCGCCTCGCGCATGATCCTTTTCGAAATCTCGTCTTCCCGATCCTTCAGCCCGGAGGTATAAATCTCGTTGACCAATTCCATGATGGCGCTGATCGCCGTATTGAAATGGAAGCGTTCAATATCTTCCGTTACCCTCTGAATCGTCCGGTGTGTCTTTTGGCGGAGCAACCTCTGCTCCCCTTCCAGAGCAATCCCAGAAGCAGGAGGGGCAAGGGATTGGAGACGTGGGGCCTGTTCCCATAGAAGCCTCCAGACACGGTTGAGAAAGCGGAAGGAACCCTCCACCCCCTGGTCACTCCAATCCAGATCCTTCTCCGGTGGAGCAGCAAAGAGGCAGAACATCCTGGCCGTATCAGCACCATACTTCTCGATCAGGTATTCCGGGTCAACCACATTCTTTTTCGACTTGGACATCTTCTCAAGCCTGCCAACCGCGATCTCTCCTCCGCACTTACGACAGTGGTTTACCTCCCCCTTTTGTTCCACTTCTTCGGGGAAGAGGTAACCATCCTTTGAACATTCATAGACCTCTTTGCAGACCATCCCTTGAGTCAGAAGGTTGGTGAAGGGCTCCTCCACACTCACCCAGCCCAATTCCTTCAGGACTCTGGTAAAAAAGCGGGAATAGAGGAGATGAAGGATGGCATGTTCAATGCCACCGATGTATTGATCAACAGACATCCAGTAATCCACCCTCCTGCGATCCAATGGCCCTTCATGATAGTCCGGGCAGGCAAATCGGTCGAAATACCAGGAGGATTCGACGAAGGTGTCCATGGTATCTGTTTCTCTTCTGGCAGGATTTCCGCAGCTGGGACAACGGGTTTCGACAAACTCCTTTACACTGGCAAGGGGTGACTCTCCCACTCCGGTCACCTCCACATGAAGGGGAAGGATAACAGGAAGATCCTTCACGGGCACAGGGACAACCCCGCAGCTCTCGCAATAGATGACGGGAATGGGTGCTCCCCAGTAACGCTGTCTCGAAATCCCCCAATCCTTCAACCGGTAACTGATCTTCCTCCCTCCCAAACCCTTCTCTTCAAGGTGGAGCGCAATGGCCTCCCTTGCCTTGAGGCTATCCATTCCATTAAATGGCCCTGAGTTGACCAGATGGCCCTCTCCCTCATAGGCTTCGGTCATCGTCTCTCCGACCAGAGGATCTCCATCGGGTTGAATCACGACAATGAGGGGAAGCCCGAATTTCTTCGCAAATTCGAAGTCCCTCTGGTCATGAGTGGGGACTGCCATCACCGCACCCGTGCCATACTCCATCAGGACAAAATTGGCCACAAAGATAGGCATCCTGAGCCTGGTCATCGGGTTCAGGCAGTAGGCCCCTGTGAAGACACCCTCTTTTTCCGTGGTTGGAGCTGTTCTCTTCATCCAGTCCTGTCGTTTGATCTTTTCGATGAAATCCCTGACCGCCTTCTCCTGGGAGGTCCCCTTCGACAGCCTCAGGGCAAGCGGATGCTCTGGAGCGAGGCTCATAAAGGTAGCCCCGAAGACCGTATCCTGACGGGTGGTGAAGACCCTGATCACCTCATTAGAATTCTCAATGGGAAAGTGGATCTCCGCCCCGATCGACTTTCCGATCCAGTTTCGTTGCATGGTGAGAACCCTCTGGGGCCATCCAGGAAGTCGGTCGCACCATTCGAGCAGTTCTTCTGCATAATCCGTAATTTTGAAGAACCACTGCTCCAGCTCCTTTTGCATTACCCCCGGGTCATCGGCATGGCCCCGCCAGCAGGTCCCATCCCCCATCACCTGCTCATTGGCGAGAACGGTCTTGCAGATCTCACACCAGTTGACCGTTGACCGTTTCTTATAGGCCAATCCCCGCTCATACATCTTCAGAAAGAAGAGTTGTTCCCATTTGTAGTAGGAGACATCGCAGGTGGCAAACTCCCTGTCCCAGTCATAGCTGAAGCCCATCCGCTTGAGCTGTTTTTCCATGTACTCGATATTCTCATAAGTCCATCTGGCCGGATGGACACCATGCTCGATCGCTGCATTCTCCGCAGGCATACCGAAGGCATCCCAGGCCATGGGGTGGAGGACATTCAATCCCTTCATCTTCTTATAGCGTGCAACCACATCCCCAATGGAGTAATTTCGAACATGACCCATATGGATCTTACCCGAGGGGTAGGGAAACATCTCGAGAAGGTAATACTTTGTTCGATGAGGGTCCTCGGTGACTTTAAATAACTTCTGTTTCTCCCAGATGCTCTGCCACTTTTCTTCAACCTCTTTTGGGTTATAACGCTGATTCATCTTCTATCCCGCCTATCCTCTACGCAAATTGATCTTTTGTTTTTTAATTGTTCATCGTCCATCGTCTATCATTTCTTTCATCCTCTCATCATTCTCCGGATTCTCAGTCTCAAGGCATTGAGCCGAATGAACCCCTCTGCATCCTTCTGATTGTAAACCGCATCCTTCTCAAACGTGGCAAACGCCCCATGGTAGAGGGATTTCTCTGATTTGCGGCCCACCACGGTACAGTTCCCTTTATAGAGTTTAAGACGGACAGTCCCGGTTACGTCCTTCTGCGTCTCGTCCAGGGTTTTCCTTAAAACCTCCATCTCCGGCGAAAACCAGTAACCATAATAGATCAGTTCCGAGATCTTTGGGATAAGGTCATCCCGCAGATGCATCACCTCCCGATCCATGGTGATCGATTCGATGGCGCGATGGGCGATGTGAAGGATCGTCCCTCCTGGAGTCTCATAAACCCCTCTCGACTTCATCCCCACATACCGGTTTTCCACCATATCCACCCGGCCTATCCCGTTCTCGCCTCCGAGCTCATTCAAGCGGGTCAATAAAGCCGCAGGCGAAAGGGATTGGCCATCCACCCGCATGGGAATCCCGTCTTCAAAATCGATCTCAAGAATCGTGGGACTCTCGGGAGCCTCTTCAGGAGACCGGGAAAGGACAAACATATCCTCCGGTGGCTCAGACCAGGGGTCTTCGAGAATCCCCCCCTCAAAACTGATGTGGAGGAGATTTCGATCTGAGGAATAAGGCTTCTCTTTGGTCACCGGGACAGGGATCCCATTCGCTCTGGCATAGGACATCAATTCCTCACGGGACTTAAATTGCCACTGTCTCCACGGAGAAATCACCCGGATGTAAGGGTTGAGCGCATAATAGGTCAACTCGAACCGGACCTGATCATTTCCCTTTCCCGTAGCGCCATGGGCAACGGCATCCGCTCCTTCCAGTTGGGCAATCTCCACCTGTCTCTTGGCAATCAACGGCCTGGCAATGGAAGTACCGAGAAGGTAAGTCCCCTCATAGACCGCATTTGCTTTTAATGCCGTAAAGACATAATCCCTGACAAACTCTTCGCGGAGGTCTTCGACATAGACCTTGCTGGCCCCTGTGGAAATGGCCTTCTCCTCCAGGTGGTCCAATTCTTCTGCCTGTCCGACATCAGCCGTGAAGGTGATCACCTCACATCCGAACTCATTCCTGAGCCACTTCAGGATGATTGAAGTGTCCAGGCCACCCGAATAAGCCAGGACCACCTTTTTAACTTTACTTTCCATTGGATCCTCCCCTCATCAATTTCGGAATTCGGATTTCGGAATTAAACTCTTTTACACAAGACTCCGCATTCCTCAATTACTTATGAGTCCATAATTGATTAGACATATTCTTTCTCCCAATTTGCTCATTTCCGTTCACCCTGAGCCTGTCGAAGGGTGCATCCCCAGTGTTTCATGCTTCGACAAGCTCAGCATGAACGGCTGGGGTTCAGTCTTATTGTCCATACAATTATGGCCTGATTAATAAGTTACTCCATGGAAGACTTCTTCCAATGCTTCAATCATTTGGTCCACTTCTTCCCTGGTCACAATCAGGGGCGGAAGAAAGCGAAGCACGTTTCCCATCGTACAGTTGATGAGAAAGCCTCTTTTCATCATTTCCTTCACAATGGTGGCACCTTCTATCTTTAACTCCACTCCGAGAATCAATCCTCTTCCGCGGACTTCGTTAATGAACAGGAATTTCTTCTCCATCTCCCCGAGCCGGGATAAGAAATAGGCGCCCACTTTCTTACAGTTCTTGAGCATCCCTTCTTCTAAAAGAGCGGTCAGGGCGGCCACCCCTGCGGCCGTTGCCAGCGGATTTCCGCCGAAGGTGGAAGCGTGATCCCCGGGTTCAAAACTTTCAGCAACCTTTTTCTTCATCAAGAGGGCTCCGATCGGGACCCCCCCTGCCAAAGACTTTGCAAGGGTGAGCATATCAGGTTCTATCCCCTCGTGCTGATAAGCAAAAAGTTCACCGGTTCGACCCATCCCCACTTGAACCTCATCGAAAATCAGGAGGATTCCCCTTTCGTCACAGATTTCCCGAAGGGCCTTGAGATAACCCTCTGAAGGGATACGGACACCTCCCTCTCCCTGAATGGGCTCTATGAGAACCGCACAGGTCTTTTCGTCGATAGCCTTTCTCAGCGCCTCTGAATCATCGAAAGGAATATATTTGAACCCTGGCATGAGGGGAGCATAACCTTTGTGATATTTCTGTTGGGCGGTTGCGGTCAAAGTGGCCAGGGTCCTCCCATGGAAAGACCGCTCCATCGTGATCACCTCATATCGATTCCCCTCCATCTTCTCTTTTGCATACTTTCGGGCAAGTTTCAGTGCCCCTTCATTGGCCTCTGCCCCGCTGTTACAGAAAAAGACCTTATCCGCAAAGGAATGCCTGCAGAGAAGCGCGGCGAGCTGGATCTGGGGCTCAATGTAATAGAAGTTGGAAACGTGGATCAGTTTCTCTGCCTGATCCTGAATTGCCCGGACCACCCTGGGGTGGCAATGCCCCAGATTGCAAACGGCAAGGCCTGCCACAAAATCAAGATATTCCTTTCCCTCCGCATCCCAGACCCGTGTTCCTTTTCCCCGGACCGGCAGGACGGGAAAACGGGCATAGGTACGGGCAATATACTTTTCCGACAAACCCATCAACGTTTGAGAATCCATAGTCACTCCGTAACAAGAAAATACAAAATCCGAATATCGAATTTTATTCTTTCGTGATTTGTGTTCCGATCCCGACATCCGTGAAAATTTCCAAAAGGATAGCATGCTCCACTGTCCCATCAATGATATGGGTTTTATGCACCCCATCCTCAAGGGCATTGAGACAGCAGTTCACTTTCGGAATCATTCCTGACGAGATTACCTTCTGCACGATCATCTGTCTGGCCTTCTTGGCATGAAGGGTTGGGATCAGGCGTTTTTTTTCATCCATCACACCCTTGACATCTGTGAGCAGGATCAGCTTCTCCGCTTTCAATGCCGAGGCCACTTTTCCGGCCACTAAATCCGCATTGATGTTATAGGTCTCCCCTTCCTCTCCCACCCCCACAGGGGCAATGACCGGAATGAAATTCTCCTCCTCCAGGGCCCGGATGACTTCCGGATGAATCGCCTTCACCTCGCCCACCATCCCGATATCGATGATCTCCGGGGCCTTATCCTTATCCGAGCTCTTCGTCAGTTTCAATTTTTTTGCGACGATAAGCCTTCCATCCTTTCCACTCAATCCTACGGCCTTTCCTCCCTGCTGATTGATCATCGCCACGATTTCCTTATTCACTTTCCCGACGAGGACCATCTCCACGACATCCATTGTCTCCCCATCGGTCACCCTCATCCCCTCGATGAATCGGGATTTCTTTCCCATCTTAGCCAGCATCTCTCCGATCTGAGGCCCCCCTCCATGAACGATCACGGGATTCAAACCGATGTATTTCAGCAGGACCACATCGAGAGCAAAGCTTCGCTTCAACCCTTCCTCCTCCATTGTGCTCCCGCCGTATTTGATCACAATAGTCTTATCATAGAACCGCCTGATGTATGGAAGGGCCTCTACGAGCACCTTAGCCTTATCGATTGGGTTCTCCATTAATGATCCCCCTAAAATGTAAAGGGCTCAAGGAACCGAGGGTTCATGGGTTCAATGTTTTAAAATCGACCTGAACCCTGGGACCCTTAAATCCTTTTTATAAGATAAACCGGCTCAAATCCTCATCCTCTACAAAGTCCTTCAACTTCTCCTTCACATATTTGGCATCGATCACCATGCGCTCACCATTGATCTCCGGAGCATCAAAGGAAATTTCATCAAGCAATCTTTCCATGATGGTATAAAGGCGCCTGGCGCCAATATCCTCCGTCCTCTCATTGATGAGGGCGGCCATCTGTGCAATCTCCTCGATGGAATCCTTCATAAACTCCAAATTCACTGACTCCGTCTCCATTAAAGCGGTGTACTGCTTGATCAGCGCATTCTCCGGCTCGGTTAAAATCCGGACCAGATCCTCCTTCCCCAGGGAATCAAGTTCAACCCGGATCGGAAACCTTCCCTGAAGTTCCGGGATGAGATCGGAAGGCTTTGAGACATGGAAGGCACCCGCAGCGATGAAGAGCACATGGTCTGTCTTGACCATGCCATACTTCGTCATCACGGTCGTTCCCTCCACAATTGGGAGCAGGTCCCTCTGAACCCCCTCTCTGGAGACATCCGGCCCGTAGGCCGACTCCCTCCCTGCGATCTTATCAATCTCATCGAGAAAGATGATACCGGACTGTTCCACCCGTTCAATCGCCTGTTTGATCACTGCGTCCATATCGATCAACTTCTGAGCCTCTTCCTGCGAGAGCACCCGAAGGGCCTCGGAAATCTTCACCTTTCTCTGTTTTTTCTTCTTGGGAAAAAGATTTCCGAACATCTCCTTGATATTGATGTCCATCTCTTCCATCCCGGAGGCGCTGAAGATCTCCACGATTGGAAGATTTCGATCCTGCACCTCCACCTCCACATACTTCTCGGTCAACTTTCCTGTCCTCAACATTTTTCGGAGCTTCTCCCGGGTCTCCCTCAGGTCTTCACTCCCCTTATGGGCACCTCTCCCGGTTGAAGGAAGGAGCAGGTCCAGGAGCCTCTCTTCAGCCATCTCTTCTGCTTTCTGCTGGACCTTACGGGATTCTTCTTCTTTGACCATATTGACCGCAAGGTCCGCCAGATCCCGGATCATTGACTCCACATCCCTGCCGACATAACCCACCTCCGTAAACTTGGAGGCCTCAATCTTCAGGAAGGGGGCCTGGTCCAATTTGGCCAATCTCCGGGCGATCTCGGTTTTACCGACTCCCGTAGGGCCAATCATGATAATGTTCTTCGGTGCGATTTCATCCCGAAGAGGTTCAGGGATTTGCTGCCGGCGCCAACGATTTCTCAAGGCGATGGCCACGGACCGCTTGGCGTCCTTCTGACCGATAATATATTTATCCAGCTCCGAAACAATCTCCCTTGGGGTAAAGGTTTTAATCATAGCTCCTCGTATCTTTTAATTCTTTGAATAATGATCTATAGGAGACCGGTCAGGGGTGCTGGAGAGCGCATTCTAAAGCTTCGGAAGCATTCCTGATCGGTGTCCAAATTTATTCCATTTCAAATTAAAAAGTATTACAACTCCTCTATCATGATCTGATTGTTCGTATAGATGCAAATGGAAGCCGCAATCTTCATCGCCTCTTCTACGATCGTCCTGGCATCCAGATCCGAAAATTGGGTCAAGGCCTTGGCCGCGGCATGGGCATAGGGCCCCCCGCTTCCGATGGCAGTCACTCCATCATCCGGTTCGATCACATCTCCGTTTCCGGAGATGACAAGGGAATGCTCCTTATCAGCCACAATGAGCAAGGCTTCTAACCTCCGGAGGATCCGGTCTGTCCTCCAATCCTTTGCCAATTCCACCGCTGCCCTGAGAAGGTTTCCATTGTATTGTTCCAACTTTTCCTCAAATTTGGCAAACAGGGTGAAGGCATCCGCCGTTGCCCCCGCAAACCCCGCAAGGACCCGGTCCTGGTAGATCCTCCGAACCTTCCTCGCAGTATGTTTCATGATGGTCTGTTCCAGAGTAACCTGCCCGTCTCCTGCCATCACTGTCTTTCCCTTATGACGGACGGACAGGATCGTCGTTCCTCGCATTTTCATCATCACCCTCTCCATGTCTTACCCTTCATGGTTCATTGTTCCTGGTTTATCGTCCCTCATCTTCGGTCTATTGCTTCATTTCCCTTTTGAAACTCCGGGGATGGGCCTTATCATAGACCTCCATCAATTTCCCCACGCTGAGGTGAATGTAACGTTGTGTCGTTGACAGGCTCGCATGCCCCAGCATCTCCTGAATCTCACGGATATCTGCCCCTGCATCCAGAAGATGGGTAGCAAAGGTATGGCGAAGACTATGGGGGCTGACCTTCCGGACGATCCCCGAAGATCTCGTATATTTCTTAACCAATCTTCCCACACTCCTCGCCGTTAACCTTCCTCCTCTTAAATTGATGAAAAGAGGGGTATTGGCCTCTGTATCTCCTCTCTTTGATAAATAGGCTTTCAATGCCTCTGCGGCCTTCGACCCAACCGGAACAATCCGCTCCTTTCTCCCTTTCCCTAAAACCCTTACGATACCGAGATTGAGGTCTAATTGGCTCATATTCAATCCCACCAGCTCCCCCACTCTTAATCCACTGGAGTAAAGAAATTCCAGAATGGCACAGTCCCTTATCTCACTCTCCTTCGCTTCCTCTTTAGGTGAATTCATTAACCGGAAGGCTTCGTCCACCGTGAGTGCGGTAGGCAGGGGTTTTTCAACCTTTGGGGTTGCCACTCCCTTGGCGGGGTTATTCGTAACCAGCCTTTCCCGGACTAAATATTTATAAAAGGAGCGGAGGGTGGAGAGCTTTCTGGCGATAGAGCTTTTTCTGTTCCTTCGATGAAGAAAGCTTAAATATTTTCTGATATCAAAACGATCCACCTTCTCCATATCCAGTTCACCTGAGGGTTCCAATTTCGTGCCCGAGTCCTTTAAAAAATTCTCAAACTCTTCCAAATCCCTCTGATAGCACCTGCAGGTATGGGGGGAGGCATTCTTTTCCATTGAGAGGTATTGGACAAATTGTTGAATCAGATGATGCTGACCCAATGCAAGGGGATTCATACTCTTCCTTCCCAAGACATGTAACCTATTAAAATATTATTAATTTTCAATTTATAACATAATTATTTAAATTATCAATAAGATTGTTCCCCCCAAATGGACAATGTCTCAATGATGGGTTGATTAATTTAACCATAATCTGTAACTCAGCCCTTCAAGGATGAAATCTCAGGCCTAAAGCCCTTGAGTTAAAGATTCTTTAAACCATTTATCCCTCGTCAACGAGGGTTTACTGCCGTGCTTTTTTCTCATTGACAACTCAAAAATCTTTCGTATAAACTGATAACAGCGTATTCAAAAAATTCACCCCCATCCGTACCAGCTTTATTTGAGAGGAGGGGAGGGAGGAAAAGGAGGTGAGAAGGATGACGGAACCAAGAGTTGCAAGAGTGACAGAGATCATTGCAGGATCTCCCAAGAGTTTTGAGGATGCCATCAAGATTGGGTTCGCAAGAGCCACCAAAACCTTGAGAGGCATCACCGGATTACGTGTGATGGAATTACGTGTGGCGATTGAGAATTCCAAGATTATCGAATATCGCGTAAGAATGGAGGTCATCTTCGTCCTCGAAACATAATTTCCTTATTCCCGGGAGATTAAAAATCAAAGGCCCTATTCCTTGATTGAGGTTAGGGCCTTTTCTTTCCTCCGGTTATGCTTCAGGGGATCGTAATTCCCAATCATAAAATCGGAAACTAATACGAACGCATTATATCTTTTGTAGGGTAACCCTTTAGGGTTACTTTAAGCAAGGCTAAAGCCTTGCGCTACATGTAAAACGATTTAGTGCGTTTGTATTAAGTTTCCTTCTTGATCGCCTCCAGCAGGGCCTCCTGAGTTGTTGTGGCTGTCCCCATTTTTCCGACCACAATCCCTGCGGCATAGTTTGCTAATTTTGCTGCCTCCTGAATGCGAACACGGGCTCCCGTTCCCAAAGCAAGGGCCAGGGTCCCGATCACCGTATCTCCTGCACCCGTTACATCGTAAACCTCTTTTACCTCTGTCCGGACATAGATCGGCTTTCGAGAGGGTTCAAAGATGACCATCCCCTCCCCCCCCCGGGTGATGATTAAGGCTTTGCAATTCAATTCTTTTAATAATTTGTCTCCTATCTTTTCTATTGAGGAT
>Ga0163210_1001089_pt1 | contig 11723 bp, 10 predicted proteins | sample Kivu_220m_FD_113536 | JGI IMG/M metagenome (GOLD analysis project Ga0163210, IMG submission 113536) | Freshwater microbial communities from Lake Kivu, Western Province, Rwanda to study Microbial Dark Matter (Phase II) - Kivu_220m | ecosystem: Environmental > Aquatic > Freshwater > Lake ... | reverse complement strand
CAGCGTCCTCATCTCCTGCCTCCCCGTTTTCGCCGCGCTTCTGGCCCTACGAAGGGAACACCAGCCTGAGGCTCACGATCGTGTCCGCCTCCTTCGCCGTCGTGGGCCGGGCCGCGTCGATGCGGACGTCCCCGACCCCCGGCGCCTCGAAGCGGACCCCGATGCCGACGTTCGTCTTGTGTTCGTCCCAGTCGAACCCGCTCGTGTTGTTCCAGACCTCGCCGGAGTCCACGAAGAAGATCGTGTGGAGCGAGGGGCGGATCCGCACCGAGTACTCGGCCGAGGCGAAGACCATGTTCTTCCCCGCGTACGACCGGTACTCGTACCCCCGCAGCGTTCCGAGCCCGCCGAGATAGAAGAACCGGTGCGACGGGAAGTCGGTGCCGCTCCCCACTCCCCACGAGCCGCGGAGCGCGAGGCCCTGCGTGTCGGTGAGGCGCATCGTGCGGCTGAGGTCGAAGACGACCCTCCGGTAGTCGTAGTCCCCGTCGCCGCCGTCCTTCGCGCTCTCCATGCGGCCGCGGGCGTACCACCCGCGCCGCTCCGGTCCCTCGCGGTCGTCGTAGGCGACGGAGAGCCGAACGCGGCCCATCCGTCCCTCGAACTCGCGCTCGCCGAAGTCGATCCCGACAGCGAGCGGCGGGTTCTCGGCCCAGTCCGCGTCCTGCCGGAAGACACTCCACACGGACTGCTGCGTCTCGAGCGACGAGAGGTCCGCGTCGTCGTACTCGACGGCGAGCCGGATGCGGTCGCCGACGGACTGCCGCGCGTAGAGGGTGTAGCCGTCCTCGCGGTAGTAGTCGCGCTGCTCCTGACGGAGCAGGAGCGCGAAGAGGTTGTTCTCGACGTCCGTGATGTTCTCCGAGTCGTCCTCCGACCACGCGGAGCGGTCGTAGAAGCTCGCCCCGAACGAGAAGGCGTCCTGCCCGAACAGCGGCTGTTCGACGTCCAGCTCGTAGTAGGCCGAGCCCCGCGCGGACGGCCATCCGCGGAGCGCCGTCAGCCGGGGATGGAGGTGCACCTCGGAGTGGTACCGGATGCCGACGTAGAAGAGCAGCCCGTCCACGCGGTTGTAGTAGACCTTGGCGGCCGGCTCCAGACAGCCGATGTCGTCGCTGCACCAGCTCACGGCGTCGGCGGCGCGGAGCGAGATGAACGGCTCCTCCTCGGCGGGGGCGACCGCGTCGTCGGCCCACGCGGCGGACGCCGCGGCGGTCGCGAGCGTGAAAGCGAGCAGGGCGTTCCTCAGAGTGACCATGGTTGGCCTCGCGCTTGGGGGTCCCGCGCGGCAGGGGAGTCCGCGCGTCGTCGGAGAGGGCGTCGTCCCGGTCAGTCGCGCTGAACGATGGTATCAGTGAAGCTGTCGGCCGTGCAACGACGGAGGTAGAGCGACTCGACCTCGGGCAGACAGGCGAACACCGTCGCCGCGATCTGCGCCGTGAGGTCGGAGAGCTCGACCTTCGGCTCGTTCTCCTTCGGCTGGGGGACGACGTACTCCAGGTAGAGGTTGGGGCCGTCGCCCGTCAGCCCCAGGATCCGTCGGCTGTTCGGAGCGAACGCACCGGCATCGAGCGCGCCGCGCCCCAGCCGCTCCTCAATGGCGAGGTCGACGATCCGCTCCGTCGTGGCAGGGTAGTCGAGGCGGTCGAGACCGAGGGCCGCGCAGAGCGAGGCGAGCCCGTCGTGCCACACGTTGCCGCCGGCCGTGTGGTACAGCGCGATCCAGCCGTCGCTCGCGCCGAGCAGGAAGGCAGGAGCGCTGTCCGACACGTACGGCCGCTTGTCCATCTCGCCCTCCCACGAGGGCGGCATGAGCCACACGCGGTAGAACGAGTAGTAGTGGAAGCCGTTCGGGTGGAGGAACCTCGTGCGCGTGTCCTCGATCTCGACGTAGAGCCCGTCCGCCTCGCCCTCCCAGCCGATGGGGGCGCGCGCCGAGTCGGTCTCGACGATCCTCCACGACGGCGGCAGGACGCTCCCCACGCTCGCCGCGAGCCACCGCATGTCCGCGGCGGCCGAGCGCGCTGCGGGCGCGCACGGCTCGGCGCCCCCCGCCGCGCACGCGAGCGAGAGAAGCAGGCACGCCGTGATGTTCCGCACGCCCGTCATCGTCCCTTCCGCGCTGCCGGCCTCGCGGCGTCCGCCGCGACCCGCAGCTGACCGCAGCCGGCCGCGATGTCCCCGCCGCGGCTGACGCGACGCACGACGGTGGGACAGCGCTTCCTCAGGCGCGCGAAGAACGCCTCGGCGGTCTTCTCGGTCGGGGGAGCGTACGCGCTTCCGATGTTCTCATTGTATGCGATGAGGTTCACCTTGCACTGGAGCCCCCTCGCCAGCCGCCCCAGGGCGTCGGCCATCTCCGGCGAGTCGTTGATGTCCTTGAGAAGCACGTACTCGAGGGTCACGGGGCGTCCCGTCTTCTTCGCGTACGCCTTGAGCGCCCCCACGAGCGCCTCGAGGGGGTAGCTCCCGGCGACCGGCATGATCGTCTCGCGGAGGGCCTGCGTCGGCGCGTTGAGCGAGACGGCGAGGTTCACCTGAAGGCCCTCCTCGGCCAGCCGCTCGATGCCGGGGACGACCCCCGCCGTCGAGATGGTGATCTTGCGGGCGCCGATGCCGAGCCCCCAGGGGGCGTTGACGATGCGCACCGCCTTCATCGTGGCGTCGTAGTTGTCCATCGGCTCGCCCATGCCCATGACCACGACGTTGTCGAGACGCTCCGGTGCGATGAGACGCCTGAGGGCGAGGACCTGCTCGACGATCTCGCCGGGGGAGAGGTCGCGGACGAAGCCCATGTTGCCGGTCGCGCAGAACGAGCAGGCGAATCGACAGCCGATCTGCGTCGAGATGCACCCTGTGGCGCGCTCCTCGTCGTGGAGCGCCACGGCCTCGACCCGGCCTCCGTCGGCGAACTCGAGGAGCACCTTCCGGGTGTCGTCCAGGCGCGAGGCGCGGCTCGCGACGACGGCGCTTCCGCAGACGAACGCCGTCCCGGAGAGCCGCTGCCTGAGCGCGAGCGAGAGGTCCGTCATGCGCGCGAAGTCGCCCGCGTCGCGCTCGAAGACCCACGCGGCGATCTGCGCGGCGCGGTACCGCGGCTCCCCGAGCCCCGCGAGGAACGCCTCGAGCTCCGGCAGGAGGAGCCCCTTGAGGTCCGTCCGTGCCGCCGTGCCGCCGCCGTGAACGCGCATGGGCGCCATTGTACCCTGTTGCCGCCGTTCCGTCACCGCCCTTGACTGGCGCGCCGCGGGGTGCTACCTGTGTCGTGGCGCGCGGCCCGCGCGCAACCCGGCCGCGCCCTTGCCCCGGCGCGAGGCGCGACGCCCCGTCAGGAGGAAGCCCATGGCGGGCCCCGAGGAGGTCCTCAGGAGTCTCGGCGATCCGACGCGGCTGAGCGTCCTCTCGGCCATCCTCGCCGGGAGGAAGAACGTGTCGCAGATCGTCGAGGAGCTGGGGCTTTCGCAGCCGCAGGTCTCGTACCACCTGAGGATGCTCCGCGAGGCCGGTCTGGCGACCGAGGAGCGCGAGGGCCGGTGGGTCTGGTATCAGGCCGACCGGTCGGGCGACGAGCGCGTCCGGCGGCTCCTCGAGGTCCTCGACGGGTGGGGGAGCGGGCGCGCGAAACGCCGCGCCCGACCGCGGGCCGGCGCGGCGCGGACAAACGCGCGCGGCGAACGCGCCGAGGCGGCCGAGCGCGTCGGGCCCACCGAGCCCGTCGAGCGCCCGGCGCGCGCGACCACCGACCTGGACGACTACCTCCTCTGAGGGTGCGCCATGCGGCTGGCCGACATGACCTGGCAGGAGGTGCGCGACCACCTGAGGAGCCACGACGCGCTCCTCGTGCCCGTCGGCACCTGCGAGCAGCACGGGCCGCACCTTCCGCTCGGGTGCGACACGCTCATCGCTGAGGCGTTCGCCGACCGCATCTCGGACGCGACGCGGGTGCCCGTCGCGCCGACGCTCGCCTACGGCGTGAACCTGCCGTGCGACCTCTTCACGAGCGGCACCGCCGGACTCACGCTCGACACGCTCCGGGACTGCATCCGCGACCTCCTCGCGGACTGGAAGCGCCAGGGGTTCCGTCGCTTCTTCATCGTCACGGCCCACGCCTGCGCCTTCGGCGGGTTCGGGTTCGCCCACCATGAGGCCCTGAAGCAGGGGGCGTTCCCGACGATGCTGGACCCGGGCTGCGACGTCTCCATCCTGTTTCCCTACTGGACCGACGTGAGCGATCTCCTGTCCAGGCAGAAGGGCGTGAGCCACGCGTGCGAGGTGGAGACGGCGCTCGCGCTGCATCTCTTTCCCGACCGGGTGAGGGCCGACCGCATCCGCGACCCCGTGGCCGGCCTGTCGATCGATCGGTACCGGGCGTTTCCCGAGGGGGTTGCTCAGGGGCCGCCCGCCGCGGACTGGCACGGCGGAGCGGGCTTCCCGTCGGCGGCCACGGCCGCCCAGGGGGAGCGCATCCTCGAGAGGCTGCTGGAGCCGCTCGTGGCCCACGTGCGGGCGAGGATCGCTTGACGGGTTCGACCCCGGGTGCTAGAATGGTTCCTGTGGGAGGTTCCGACCTTCCGCCCCCCCGTGAGAAGCGAGACCCGCCGCCGGGCGGTCATCGCCTTCGTGCGCTTCCGCCCGGCGAGTGACGGCATACGGAGCGACAAGGATACCCCCTCGGGTTGTTCTTCAGGAGGAGCATCGTGAGAGCGAGGTGTGCGGTGGCCACCCTTCTGGTGCTCGCGTTGAGCGCGGCGCTGTTCTGCGCGCCGGCCGGCTCGGCGACGAGGGCGCAGGTGGCCACGGCCGGCGAGCAGGTGCAGACCCAGCCGAGCTTCAGGGAAGACCCGTCCGGCAGCGGAACGTCGTCGGGGGACGACGACCGCTGGGGCAACACCGGTACGAACGGCACCCCGCCCGCGCCGCGGATCGTGAGCGGCGGCGGGCACGACACGGCGCCCCATGTCTCGGTGCCGATGTTCGGAGTGCAGGTCGAGGTGAGGCTCGTTCCGGGCGTCGTGCTCTTCATCGTCACCATGCGGTGACGCGGCGCTCTGCAACCGCGACGACTTGAGGGACCGCTCGTGGCCGACGAGAGACCGGACGACAGGCCCGAACGCGAGATGCTCGAGGCGTTCCGCAAGGCCATGGCATCGCGCAGCGCGCGCGAGGCGGCCCTGACCGCCATCCGCCTGGGCGACGTCTACCTCGAGTCGGACAGCTACTCGGACGCTCTCGGCTACTACGCTCAGGCCGCGGACGACGAACTCGCGGCCGCGCTCTCCGATCCCGAGCTCGCCAGGCTCTTCGCCCGGATCGCCCGGTGCCACCTCGGCCTCGGCGACTGCAGGGAAGCGCGCGACTACTGCGACGACGCCGGCGATCTCGAGCTCGGCGACGAGGACCGCATCGTCGTCGCCGAGGTGGACGTCGTCCGGGCGCGCGTCGAGATCGAGAGCGGCCGCTTCGACGATGCCCTGGTCGCGGCGCAGCGCGCGTACGACTTCCTGAGGACCTGCCCCGACTCGCCTCTCCTCGCCGAGGCAGGGAAGGCCCTCGGCATCGCGCATGCCGAGCTCGGCGACACCACCTCCGCGCGCGACTTCTTCACGGACTACCTCGTTTCGCAGAAGCGCCTCGGGAACGAGGCGGGACTCGCGTCGGCCTACAACAACCTCGGCGTGCTCGCGAAGCGCACGGGCGACCTCAACGCGGCGCTCGAGCACTTCGAGGGAGCGCTTGCGATCGACAGGAAGCTCGGCCGGTCGGCCGCGGTGGCCGACAGGCTCACCAACCTCGGCATCGTGCTGCAGCGGCTGTCTCGCTGGGCCGAGGCGGAGGAGAGGCTCAACGAGGCGCGCGACATCTACCGGCGGCTGGGCGCCGCCCGCGCCCTCGTCGCGGCGGAGTCCGCGCTCGGCAACATCTACCGTCAGCGCCGCGAGTGGGACAAGGCACGCGACGTCTTCGAGCAGGGGCTGGCGGTCTCGCGCGAGAACGGGTACCTGAGGGCCGAGGCGCTCGCGCTCGAGTTCATCGCGACGCTCGAGCTCGACGAGCGCAGGCCCGAGAGCGCGCTGGCGACCCTCGACAAGGCGCTGGCCGTGGCGTACCGCGTTTCGAGGAACAACGACGTCGTGGGCGAAGTGCTCAGGCGCCGCGTCGAGGCTCTCCTCGCGCTCGGGCGGCTCGAGGAGGCCGAGCGCGACTGCAACGAGGCGCTCAGGCTCACGCGGAGCGTGGGCGACCGGCTGGAGGAAGGCTCCGCGCTCAGGGACATGGCCGCGATCTACTACGCGCGCGGCGAGCGCGCCGCGGCAGAGACGTTCCTCGGCCAGGCAGAGGAGGCGCTCAGACGGACCGGCGAGTGCTTCGAGCTCGCGCTCACCGCTCTCACCGGGGCGGTGGGCCTCCGGGAGTCCTCGCACGACGACCTGTCGCTCGACGTCATCGAGGCGCGGCTGTCCTCCGCCGAGGCCGTCTTCACCCGCATCGGCGCCGGGGCGCTCGTGGCGCGCTGCGAACTGGAGCGCGGGAAGGCGCTCAAGGCCGGAGGCGAGCCCGACAGGGCGCGCACGTGGCTCGGGCGCGCGAGGCTGCGCTTCGAGATCGCGCTCGACGAGCAGGGCATGGCCGAGGTGGACGCGACCGTGGGCGAGCTGGATGCTGAGCTCGCGGGCGCCGGAGCGAGGGACGGTGGGAGGTACGCCGCCATCGCCGAGGGGTACCGGTTCCTCGAGATGTCGGAGCCGGGCGCCGACGACCTGTACAGGTTCGCGGGCCTCATGGCCGACGCGCTGTCGGTCACGCGGCTCGTCCTCTTCACGCTGGCCGAGAGCGGGCCCGCGGTCGCCGCGTCGGTCGACCGCTCCGGCAAGGGCCTTGCCGAGGTCACGAAGTTCGTGCGCTCCGCGGTCGAGGTGAGGGGCCACGGCAGCCCGCTCGTGCTCAGCGAGGGGCGTCTGCGCGACGCGTCGGCGCCGGCGGGCACGGGCTCCGTGGCGCTCATTCCCGCGAGGACCGGCCCCGCGCGCGACCGTGTCTTCCTGCTGTACGCCGACCGCGAGCGTTCCGACCGCCAGACGGCCTTCACGCAGGACGATGTCGAGTTCATGGGCGCGGGGGCGAGGATGCTCGCGCTGGCCCACTCGCGCGCGGTCGAGTCGAAGGCGTGGGAGGCCGACGGCCGCCTCGCGCAGCACCTCGGCGGCTCGCAGGGCTACGCGGGGATCGTCACCCGGAGCCCGGAGATGCTCCGGATCCTGGAGGACGTCGAGCGGCTCAAGGAGAGCCGGGTCCCCGTGCTCATCCGCGGCGAGTCCGGCACCGGCAAGGACCTCATCGCCCGCGCCATGCACGAGGGCGGCCGCAGCAGGACGGGCGCGTTCGTCGCGCTGAACGCCGGCGCCATCGCCCCGCACCTCCAGGAGAGCGAGCTGTTCGGCCACGTGAAGGGCGCGTTCACCGACGCCGACCGCGACCGCGAGGGTCTCGTGCAGGCGGCCGCTGGCGGGACGCTCTTCCTCGACGAGATCGGCGAGATGGGTCCGCAGCTCCAGGTGAAGCTGCTCCGCTTCCTGCAGAACGGCGAGTACCGCAGGGTGGGCGAGAGCATCACGAGGACGAGCGACGCGCGCGTCGTCTCCGCGAGCAACTGCGACCTCATCGAGGCCGTGAGGACCGGAGGTTTCCGCCGGGATCTCTACTACCGCCTGTGCGCCGTCATCGTCGAGGTGCCACCGCTCCGCGACAGGCCGGAGGACATCCCGCTCCTCATGCAGCACTTCCTCGACCTGTACTCCGCGAAGGAGCACAAGAACATCCCCGGCTTCACGAGGGAGGCGCGCGAGCTCCTCACCAAGCACGACTGGCGCGAGAACAACGTTCGCGAGCTGGAGAACGAGGTCCGGCGCGGGGTCGCTCTGTGCGCCGACGGTGAGGCCATCGGGATCGACAAGCTGCGCCCCGAGCTGCGCGACAGGTACAAGGTCCGACGCGTCGGCGAGGGGACCGTTGAGCGCTCGCTCAGGGACGAGGTCGAGTCGCTCGAGAAGACACGCATCCTCGAGGCGCTCAGCCGGAGCGCGTGGAACAAGCAGCGCGCCGCAGAGCTCCTCGGCCTCTCGAGAACGGGCCTCCACGCAAAGATGCGGAAGTACGGGATCGGCTGACGACCGTAACGGCAGATCGAGTCCCCCCTGATCCACACGAGACCGTCGAGTGTTCGACAGAGCGTCGAAAACTCGACGGTTTCGCATCTCACAGCCACGCAACGGGTTACAGACCGCACCCCGCCGGGGCCTCCGACGGGCGTCTCGGCCGCGTCGAATGGCGATTCACCGGCGTACGGCGGGCGTCCCGGCGTTCTGTGTAACACGTTGACCCACAAGCAGTTAGAGATGCGCGCCCGCCGGGACGATTTCCGGCGCGGGAGTCGATTCTGGCACGGCCCATGCCCTAGAAGGAAGCGGCAGCAGTCTGAGACCAGCACCAGAAGATGGAAGGGAGAGGGGGCCATGGATGCCAATAAGCAGGGGGGGCGAGTCCGGTCGCTCTTTGGCCTGCTTCTCCCTTCCGCTAATCCCCGGAGGCCCCTGGACCTGGGGGCCTCTCTCTTCCCGGGAACGGTGAGACCAAAGGCAACGGCCGTGGTCCTGCTCATCGGAATCGCCTCGCCGTTCCTGGGCTGACAACTGGACAGCGCGAGGCGATCGGTCCGCCTCGGCTGTCACTCTCATAGACAGTGGCTGCGGCAGTCGCTCAGGGGGAGCCGCCGGCTGCGCGCAGAGTGGACCGAGTCAACGGCTCTTCGTCGGTACTCCATCCCGCACGGTTGCCCTGGCAGGTTCCTTGCTCTCCTCTTTCCCCAGGGATGGAGTCCTCCCGCGACGGCCGGCACGGACCTCGGGATGGCTCACGAGGCCTGCCGGCCGTCCCGCGTTCCGGCCCCGCATCCCGAGTGATCGCGAGCGCCGCGCCGTGACCCCGCACGGCGCTTCACGGCCCCTGCCGGGAACTCCATGGACAACGCGCGCACGTCGCCCCGCCATGGGGCGGAGCTCCGCGCCGTCGCCGCGGCGGCATCGGCCGCGCTCGGGGGCCTTCCGTACTCCTCGCGGGGGTCGCGCCTCGATGCGGAGGTGGCCCGCGGTGGAATCCTCGTGCTCGCGCCGTTCCTGTTCGCCGAGGCGCTTCCGTTCGACGGCGCGCTCGGCGCCGCTCGGACGATGTCGCTGGGCAACGCCTTCGGCGCTGCGCACTTCCTGGCGCAGGACCGGGCCTTGGACGACGACGAGGGCCTCGACCCGCAGGCGTGCCACTTCTCCGACCTGACCCTGTCCCTGTTCGTGCGGGAGCACTCGAGGCTCTTCGACCCCTCGTCCGCGTTCTGGAGGCACTTCGACCGCTACCTCGAGGAGTACTTCGAGAGCCTGTCGTGGGAGCGGGCGGTCCTGAGGACCGGGCGCGGCCGCGCCGCGGTCGATCCGGACTCGCTCCCGGCCACGCTCCTCGCGCTCGGGCGGCGGCTGTCGCCTCTCAAGTGCTCCGCCGCCGGCGTCGCGCTCCTCGCGGGGCGCGAGGACGCCCTCGGAGCGATGGAGGCGATCGTCGAGGACTACCACGCGGCGTACCAGCTCGCCGACGACCTCTGCGATCTGGCCGACGACGTCGCGGCGCGTCGCTGGTCCGTCCCTCTCTGGATGATGGCGGCCGGGCTGGGCCTGGCGGAGCCTCCCGCCGGGGAGACGGCCGGCGGGCTCGCGCGCATGGTCGCGGAGTCGCGCGTGCTCGAGGAGGCCGCCGGTCTCATCGGCGACTCGTACTCGCGCGCCGCCGACCGCGCCCGGGACATCGGGGCGGCGGGGCTCGCGGGCACGGTCGAGCGGGCCCGGGACGAGACGCTGTGCGGCCTTCTGTGGAACGCGCGCCGCGCGCTCGCCGTGCTGCGCGCGGGTCGCGCCGGGGGTACGCCGCCCGACGCCGTTGCGGCGCCCGCGCGCGCCGACGCGCCGCCGCTCCACGCCTTCGAGGTCGGCGGCGAGGGGTTCGTCGTGGACCCCGCGACCTGTCTCTTCTTCCGCGCCGACGGCCCGGCGCTCGACGTGCTGGGCCTGCTCGAGCGCGGCGCCTCCGACTCGGACCTCTCGGTCGCCGCGATGAACCACGGGCAGGCCGCCGTCCGCGAGGTGCTCGACGAGGCGTCGGCCGTCTCGCCCCGCGTCGCGGGGCTCCCGCCGGCGGTCCCGTCGCCGGGGAGCGTGGCCACGCTCGCCCTCCACGTGAGCGCCCGCTGCAATCTGCGCTGCGACTACTGCTACCTGGGGCGCTCCGACGGCGGACTCATGTCGGAGGACGTCGCGCTCCGCGCGCTCGACCTCCTTCTCGACGAGTCCTTCGGAGCGCCCCGTCTCTCCGTTGTGTTCTTCGGCGGCGAGCCCCTCCTCAATCTCGCGCTCATCGAACGCGCGGCGGCCGAGGCCCGCCGGCGCGCGTCGGCCGAGGGGCGGACCGTGTCCTTCCACCTGACGACCAACGGCACGCTCCTCACGCCCGAGGCGGCCGAGCGGCTGTCGGCCGTCGGCGTCTCCGTGCTGGTCAGCATGGACGGCGACCGCGCGGGGCACGACGCGCACAGGCGGTTCGAGAACGGCCGCGGATCGTACGACACGATCGCGCAGAACCTGGCGCGGCTCCCCCCGGGGTTCAGTGTTGCGGCGCGCGCCACGGTCACGGAGTCCTCGCCGGCCCTCCCGGTGCTCGTGCGGCACCTCGAGGGGCTGGGGTTCGCCACCGTGCACCTCGCGCCCGTGAGCGGGGGTGTCCTGCGGCCCGCGCTCGTCGCCAGGCTCTGCGAGGACTACGAGGCTGTCGCGGCCCTCGAGCTCGAGCGCGTCTCGGGCGGCGGGCGGCCGCTCGTCGGCAACCTCGCGGAGTCCGTGGCCGCGCTCGAGCGGGGAGCGCCGAGACGGCTTCCCTGCGGCGCGGGCGCCCGGTACCTCAGCGTGGCGGCGGACGGGACGCTGGCCCTCTGTCACCGGTTCGCGGGGGACGCCGCCTTCACCGTCGGGGACGTGGCCGGCGGGTTCGACAGGGCGGCCGCCTCGATGGTCCTCGCGGGTCTCGCCGTCAGGACCGCGGAGTGCGCGCGCTGCTGGGCGAGGTGGCTCTGCGGCGGGCCGTGCCACTACGACGTCGCCGCGTCCCCCGACGAGCGCCCCGGCGACGCCTCGGGGAGGTGCCGCATGAGGAGGCGCACGCTCGAACTTGCGATGTGGCTGCACGCGTCGCTGCCGGAGCCTGTCAGGGCGCGGCTCTGCGCTCAGGCGCGACGCGCGCTGTCGTTCCCCTGTGACGGAAGGAGGTGATGGTGATGGCGCATCTCAACCTCGCGAGCAGCGTGAGGGACCTCGCGGTCGCTCGGTCAACGCCCGACCGGGACGTGTGCTTCATGGACTACGCGCACTGCACCTCGAGAGACACGTGCTGGCTCATCGATGGAGCATCGGGCTGCGAAGGACACGACGGGTGCATCATCGACACGGACTAGGCGGGGGGCGGCGCGGCGCCGGCGGCGCCGGCCCGACGGGATGGGAGGAAGGCGTGAGGCATCTCAGCCTGGCGAACGGGAGCGCGGGGGGCTGCGGCGCGAGCCGCAACTTCCCGATCTCGCAGCTGTGCTACATCTTCATCGACTGGGGCGGCTGCCAGTCGCCCGACGAGTGCGGGTT
>Ga0163210_1001084_pt1 | contig 11759 bp, 11 predicted proteins | sample Kivu_220m_FD_113536 | JGI IMG/M metagenome (GOLD analysis project Ga0163210, IMG submission 113536) | Freshwater microbial communities from Lake Kivu, Western Province, Rwanda to study Microbial Dark Matter (Phase II) - Kivu_220m | ecosystem: Environmental > Aquatic > Freshwater > Lake ... | reverse complement strand
GATCCATCGTCACCTCTGTTAAAGGCTACTCAAATCCAACACTGTTCCGGCTGGAAACGGCTTGACCTGGTCGCCAAAGGCATTTTTCAGGGCGATAATAGCGCGCTCGCCGGCGCAGTGGTTGAGGTAGAGACGTGGCGAGCCATATATTCTCTGTAATACCTCAATCACATTCTGCAAATGCGTGGCATCGGCATCTATCAAGTGTGTGCCGCCAATGATGGCGGCAATCGGGCAATGGAACACTTGATGAACGCGGGCAAGTGTGTTCAACAGACCCGCGTGGCAGCAACCGCAGATGACGGTCAACTCTCCCTGGGTTTCCACCACCAGCGACATGTCATCACGGTAGGGGTCGGGCTGCCAACCATCGTCGGCGGGTACAACATGGCGGGTGCTACGCCCTTCCGGTTCTGGACGGTCGGTGATTTCGCCGGTCGTCCACACGCCCGGAACGACCTCAGTGGGAGTCTCGCTGAGGTGTAGATTTACTCGTTGAGCCAACTCGTCTCGCCGCATGAGCAGCCCGATGGACCTGTACTCGTCTCCCCGGATCACATAGCGCGGACGAAAGAGGTCAGGGCTGGCATAGAGCGCCAAGCCCGGCTTGAGCGCAAGTGCGGCAGCCAGCCCGCCGGTGTGATCCACATGCGCGTGGCTGAGGACGAGCGCGCTGATTTCACGCGGCGCGTTGCCCATCAAGTTCAAATTGTGCGATAGGACTGCCTCGGTTTGACCGGTATCGAAGAGGACGTTCCCATTGTCCGTTTCGATGAGAAAACTCAAGCCGTGTTCACCCCAGAAACGTGAGCCGTGTTGCACGGTGTTGTCAATGACGCAGGTTATCCTTTTCATGGTTTTATCCATTCACGTTCTATTCAACTCATCCTGTCATGCCGGACCCGCCAGTGTCGCCACGCGCGGCATCTGGATCACGACAAGCAGACGCAGAGTCTCTTCCCCTCGGTTGACAAAGTGGTGATGTTTGGCTGGTGAGACACAAACTACATCTCCCACACCGAGTGGACTCTCGCTCTCTTTTCCGATTGCTGCTCCTGTCCCAGCCAGTACAAACATCTGCTGCTCTCGGTAATGCGCGTGAGGTATGCAAAAGGCATTTGGCTCTATCTCATAAAGACAGAGAGCGCAATCGGCAACTTCCTCCAACTCTTCAGATAGCCAGCGGAACGCCACACCCCTTTCTCCGGCCATCGGCTCGGCTTTCACGTCTCGATAGTTCTTCACTTTCATCGTGCACCTACTTCCCGGCGCGCCGCCCTTTCAGCCTCGCTTTCGTACCCTCGCCCGAACGATGGCAAACATGCCAGGCGCACACAGCGTTCGTGCCACCGGGGTCATCCCTGTTCGCAGATGCGAAATCCAGGCTCAGCACAAGTTTGCTGAGACTCGCGATTCACGACTGAGCCTTACCATAGATCGCTTTCATGCGTTCTTCCAACGGCAGAGCGAGCAGTTCGCGCATCCGCCGGTCGCCGCTGGCACCGAATTGTGAAGGGTCATACGGAACCAACTTCAGCGCGGCGCGCTTGGCGTCAATGTGAGCCAGCGCCTTGGCAACCATCTGCTGCGGTTCAGGCTCGAACTCTAGCCGCGCACCCACCTGCTTCTCCCATCCCTCGCCGATGAGGCGCGTGACTTCGTCGCTCCCCCCCACGGGCGAACTGATCCCAAAGATGGTATGCACGCCCGAGGCGACAAAGTACGTGCCAATGGACAACGCCTTCTCACTCATCCATTCTGGCGCAAACCCGACGACTGGCAGATCGGCGATGTCCTCACCTAGCCCACCTTCGGTCGCCATTTGGGTCAGCACGGTCAAGATGCGGCTGTTGTCCACGCAACTGCCCAGGTGCAGCACGGGCGGGATGCCGATCGCCTCGCACACCTCGCGCAGCCCGGGTCCCGCGTACTCCATTGCCTCGCCTAGTAACATTCCACACTTGGCATTGGCAATTGCTCCGCAGCCAGTCATCACGACCAGCACATCGTTCTTGACGAACTCGCGCACCAGGTAGGTGTGAGTTTCGTCGTGCGTGGTACGCGGGTTGTTGCAACCGACTACGCCTGCCGCGCCGCGAATCCGTCCTGCCTTGACCGCGTCGTTCAGTGGACGAAACGAGCCGCGTAATGTACCGCCTTGCATGTAGTTGATGTACTCATGCGAGAAACCCGGCACCAGATCGTTGGTGATCTGGGGGATGGTCACGCGTCCGTTGCGATTGGGGTAATTGTCAATCGCCATCTTAACGATCCGTCGCGCGATCTCGAGCGCGTGGTGTTCATCGAACTCGACTCGGGTCGCGCCGGTGATGTCCGCCTTGGGCGATGTTGTGACGAGTTTGGTGTGGAATCTCGACGAAAGGTCGCCCAGTGCCTGCATAATGCACTGCACGTCCACTACCATCGCTTCAACCGCGCCGGTGAGCAAAGCCAGTTCCTGGCTCAGGAAGTTGCCGGCGACAGGCACGCCCTGACGCATCAGGATTTCGTTTGCCGTGCAGCAGATGCCGCACAGGTTGACGCCTGCTGCGCCTTTCGACCGGGCATACTCGATCAGTTCTGGTTCCTGGGTGGCTCTAACGACCATTTCCGACAGCGTCGGCTCGTGACCGTGGATGACGATATTAACTTCATCCTCTTTAAGGACTCCCAAGTTGACTTGAGTGACTGTTGGGCTAGGTGTGCCAAACAGAATATCCGAAATGTCGGTGGCAAGCATACTGCCGCCCCAACCATCGGAGAGCGCGGTACGCAAAGCGTGACGCAGGATGTGTTCTGCATCCTGATCGGTGCCCATGTGCGTGCGATGCAGTGTCTCGACGATCTCGCGGGTGACGCTGCGCGGCGCGATGCCGAGTTTGCGCCAGATTTCCTGGCGCTTGGCTGGGGCGCGGCTGACGTAGGTCAGTTCGCCGCGCATTTGGCGAAAGTTCTCAATGGCGCGCTCAGCCACGTCCAGTGCCAGGTCGTTTGCCGACCGGCCATCCACTTTGATATCCATGAGTCGCGCGACACTGCGCAGTTTTTGCGGATCGCGCACCTCGTAGCCCGGCGCTTCGCCTTTGGCGACGGCTTCTAGGGTGAACGCCATGTCCAGACCGTGATCGGAGTGGGCTGCCGCGCCGGCGGCAATCGCGCGCGCGAGGTTGCGCGCGGCGACGGTCTCCAACGTAGCGCCGCACACGCCGCGCTGGCCGGGCTTGACCAATCGGCAGGGTCCCATGTGGCAGTTCTTGCAGCACTTGCCATCCTCGCCGATGGGGCAAGGGGACATTTCTTTAGCCCGACTGAAGGCAGTGGATACCTCCATTTCCTGAGCCTGCTCAAGTAGCATCGCGACCGCCGGATCGCTAGTTCTTATCGAGTCAGTAATTTTCTTGGCCACTGGATTCTCTCCTCTCGGTTGATCTTTTCATGTTCAGTTTGATTAGGTTCACTTGCTGCAAATTGCTTTGAGCACCCCTTCGGCGATTCGGGCTGGTCGCTCCCCGATTCCCTTGACCACGGCTCTGTCACCACGCGGATCTACCTCGATCACTTTGGTCTTGGATCGGACAGGTACTCCATCATGGGTCAGTCCCCGCAGGACACCATCAAGCGGCGCGGTCAGCTCTACCGCGCCAACATGCGCGAGTACCTCCCCTGAATGCACCTTGTCTCCAATCTGCAATTTCGTGCTGAATACGCCATCCGTCGGCGCGTAGACGTAACGCTCGCGCGCAAAACCCCCAATCGGGCGTGGCTCGCCGGCCAGTGGGAGGGGTGCTCCACGTGCCACCACCTGGCCCAGCGTATCGCCCCAACTGGTCTCGATCGAGAGGTCTGTCGTTTCGCCGGCGACGAAATTGGGACCCAGTCCGATGGTCAGCGGGGCGAGTCCACACTGCGGTTCCGGTTGTATGTGCTTCCGCATTCGTGCATCCACGAGGACCTGTGGCAAGATCGTCTGCAGGACTAGCTGGAATTCGGCAACGGTAAGGGGAATCAGGGTGTGCTGTGGGAGTAGCGCACACAGCGCCGCAAGGTCGTCCACACGGAGCGCGGTCACGCCCTCCAGCATCACCTCACGGTCGAACACGGCGTCAGCAAATGCCATGCCGCGCCGCGTCGCGGCCGGCTGAGGGATATCGTGGATGACAACCGAGTAGTCTGCACGGAATAAGCGGTGCGCCACGGCAGAACCGATGTCACCACTACCTCGTACAAGGACTGTTTGCATCATAGGGTCTTCCGTGGCAGTCATCAATCTCCTCCTCTGCCCAGGCCAACAAATCCAATCTCCATCGTGCAAGTCATTGCTGGGATGATGGCAAGGGACAGGCATTTGAGACCGCGACCACCATCACCGTTTCGCCCCCTCTGGCAGCCGCCGCAAACGCGTCGCGCAGCGCTGTCCACACTGCCACGCTGTCGCCCGCAATCAGCCTGCTCATCGCACCCGGCTGCACTTCCAGCTCGCGCGCGCTGAATACGTCAATCGCCGCGTCAATCGCCAGCGACAGATGTTCCTGCCGCAGCGAATATAAACTCACCTGCGCGGTCACGCCAATGGATTCGCGCGGCAGAGGAATCGCGCACAGAAAGCGCAGCACATCGGTCCCATTGTTGACGAGTTGATGTTTCTCATTCAGGAGTACCAGCGCGGTGTCACCTGCGGCGAGTAAATATTCCTGCGCCTCGCCGCGTAGAATCGCCTGACCGCTCAGGATGTACATCTCATGCTCGTAAGGATAAGTATGGTACGGCGTTGACGCTCCCGCTTGTACTTCGAACAGGCGCAGTGCAAAGGTCGGCGCGCCGTCCGGCGTCGCCCACAGCCAGCGAATCGTCACGCCGGGAACATTTTCCACCGATGCAGCGGTAACATCCATCGCGCGTTTGACTTGCATGGCTGCTCATTCCTCCTGATGTAATTCTGCTCGCAGTCCAATGAATGCACCAAACGGCAAACGTGATGACGCATCGTCACGCATTGATCGAAATGATGTAGCGCTCTCAAAACGGCGTGATGATGTGTCAGAGGCGCATTGTGAAAACGGTCGCGGCAGCAGCGTCGTGCGCCAGAGGATGTTGCCCGCGCGTACCCCCAGCGCGCGCCGCGCTAGACGCGTCAGTTGGATCGGCGAATAAAAATGCGCGGCTTGCCACAAAGGCAATCCTGACCGCTTCCGCTGCCACGCCAAGGGGTGCCAGCGATTCAGCACGCCTAGCACAATGCCGCGCCGCGCGATCCGCGCCATCTCGCGCCGGGCAAGGGCTGGATCGCTGAGGAACCCTAACATCGTGATCAAGAGCGCAACATCGAACGCGCGCGTAGCGAAAGGCAATGCCATGGCATCGGCTCCAACAAACTGCGCGCCGCCGCGCTTGACGGCTTCGGTCAGCATCGGCAGGGAAATGTCCACGCCGATCACCTGCCAGCCCAAGCCGGTTAGCCAGCCGGCAAAGTGTCCGGTACCAGTGCCAATCTCCAGAGCTGACCGCACGTCAGAAAACCCAGCGAGCAACCAACCCAGCAGAGCGCGTTGCGCCAGATCGGCGGCACGCCCCTCGGTTTCGTACCACGCCGCATAGCCGGCGGCGAGCGCCCAATCGTTGAAAAGATTTGAAACTGCGGTGCTCACTCGGGCGAAGGGACTTGGACGCAATCCGTTTGTCCTACGTCTGCGAAGGTAACATTGCGCTGAACTGGCATGACCATCAGGAGGCGTAGCACCTCGTTGCCCGTGTTGACAAACTGGTCGTGCTCAGTGGGTGGAATGTAGACCGCGTCCCCCTCACCGAGCGGTGTCTCGCCCTCGGTTCCAAGCACGATCCCTTTCCCGCTTAACACGAACGCTTGCTGTTCCCAGTAATAGGTGCGAATACTGACATCCCTTCCCGGCTCTATCGCGTAAAGAAGTAAGGCAAAGGCAGGCTCTTCCGTCAGGTCACTGGTCAATCGGCGAACTGTCACACCGGGTTCCACAAGTTGAGTTTCTACTTCACGATAGTTTTTCGCGATCATAGCCACCTCTACTTCAGCTAACCTACCGCCTCGGCTTTGTTCTGCCACACTCCCAAGATCAATCGGATCGAAGGAAATTGGGTCAGATCTGTGTGCGGCAAGAAGAGCGCCGCCGTAAACTGATCGGTGAAGGTGTTGTCCGCCGCCAGTTCCAGGTACGTCATCTTGTGCGCAATCGCTTCGATTTCATCACGCGCATCGCGCCGCAAGAGCGCCATGTATGCGCCGCGCGCAGCCGTGTTGCCGAGGAAATGGAAACGATCCCACGGCAAGTCGGGCAGCAAGCCAATCTGAATCGCCTTTTCTACGTTAAGGTATTGTCCAAACGCGCCGCCGATCAACATCTGCTCGACATCGTTCAGCGTCATGCCGACGCTGTGCACGAGCACGGAGTAGCCCGCGTAAATCGCGGCTTTGGCGCGCAGCAGGTTGTCCGTGTCGGGTTCCGTGATGACAATATCCTTGCCTGTGTCTGACTCATTGGACCAGGCGATGACGTACTCTGCGCCATGTTCGCCTTGCCGTACGCGCGGCGTCGGCAAATTGAGATTGACATTGCCCGCCTTGTCGGTCACACCCGTAATGAACATTTCGGCGAGCAAACTGATCAACCCCGATCCGCACAACCCGCGCGGCTTGCCGCCGCCGATCACGCGGTAGGTCGGCTTGTAGGTCGCGCCGTTGATCCACACCTCTTCGATGGCGCCGCTCGTCGCGCGCATTCCGTGCAACACACCTGCGCCTTCGAATGCAGGACCCGCGCTGCACGCGCAACTCACGAGCCACTCGCGCGTGCCCAGCACCATCTCGCCATTCGTGCCCATGTCGAGAAACAGCGTCACCTGGTCTGTGTCGTACGTGCCGCTCGACAGGACACCCGCGGTGATGTCCGCGCCCATGAAACTCGCGACGCTGGGCAGGCAGTCCACTGGCGCTTGCGGATGAATATTCAGATTCAATTCGTGTGCCAGTACGCTGGGCGGATAATTCACCGTCGTGATGTATGGCGTCAGGCGAATTTGTTCGGGTGGCAAGCCGAGAAAGATGTGCATCATGGTGCTGTTGCCGACGACCGTCATCTTGTAAATCTCGTGCGGCGCGATGCCGCGTCGCCGCGCCGCGCGCTCAATCAGTCGGTTGATCGTCTGTACGACCAGCGACTGCAATTCCATCAGTCCACTGCCATCTTTCGATGCGTACACGATCCGTGAGATGACATCCTCGCCGCGCTTGATCTGCGCGTTGTAATCCGCCGCCGTCTCGACCACCTCGCCGCTGAGCAAATCCACCAGGTAGACCGTTACCGTGGTCGTGCCGATGTCCACCGCCGCGCAGTAGAGCGACAGCGTTTGATCGCCAGGCAAAACATCAATCAGCCGCGGGCGACCGTTCGCGCGATCAATCACCGCGGTGACGCGCCAATCAGCCGCGCGCAGGGTTTGCGCGAGTGTACGCAAAACCGTAAGCGGAGCATACAAGCCGCGTACGTCGCAGCACTTGACGAGTTCGCGCGCGAGGCGGGCAAGGTCATCGGTGTTGTCCGTCAGACTGGGCGGGACGACGTGGACCAAGTATTTGGCAACGGTTTGATGGACGCGCCAATCGTATTCGAACGGGACGCTGATTTTCGCCGCGGTCTTTTCGGCGGTAAGACGACGTGTAATTTCCTCCTGGGGTGGGACGAAAACTTCCAGGTCGCCTTCGATCACCGTCTGGCACGCGAGCGCGTAGCCCGCCTCCAGGTCTGCTGCGCTCAGGCGGATGGTGGAGCGACGCCGCGCGTTTCCACTTTCGACGATAACAGCGCAGCGACCGCAGCGACCCTGCCCGCCGCAAGGTACGTTGATGTCAATGCCTGCGGCGCTCGCGGCGTCCACAATCAACGCGCCATGTTCTATTTCCACCATCTTCTCGGATGGTTTGAAATGAACGCGTCGTGTTGCCATAGAAAACCGTCTTTTGCAACTAGCCAAATCGCCGAGCCAGCGGCGCCGTTTCCGCGAGTCGCTGCGCAATCGGCGTGAACGACTCGGTTGTATAGTCCTCGATGCGCCCCGCATCGCACAGCCGCGCGACCTCAGGGTCAATCGGTAACCGTCCCAGGAAAGGTGTGCCCAGCCGCGCGGCCATTTCTTCGGCGTGACTGATCCCAAAGATGTCGTGCCGCTTGCCAGTATCGGGGCAAACAAAGTAACTCATATTTTCCACGAGGCCCAGGATGGGTACCTTCAGTTGGTAGGCCATCTGCGCGGCTTTTCGCACCACCATCCCCGCCAGGTCTTGCGGCGAAGTTACCAGCACGACACCGCTCGACGGCAGCGATTGCATCACTGTCAGCGACGCGTCCGAAGTGCCGGGCGGCAGGTCCACAATCAAATAGTCGAGCGTGCCCCAAAACACATCGCCCCAGAACTGCTGAATCGCGCGCCCGATGAGCGGTCCACGCCAGATCACCGCCTGATCGTCGCTCTCCAGTAGCAAGTTGATCGACATAACCTTGATTCCTGTTCGACTCTCGGGGGGCAGAATAGCGAGAGGACTGCTTTCGGGTCGGACACTCTTGGCGAAGAACATTCTTGGAATGCTGGGTCCCGTGATGTCGGCGTCCAACACTCCAACGGTATGTCCCTCTTGCCGCAAGGCGACAGCAAGCAATCCGCTGACCAGGGATTTGCCGACGCCACCCTTGCCGCTCATCACTGCAATCACGCGGCGAATGTCGTTCAGATGCTCCGCCGACCCGGGCTTGGTTTCGCCGTAACCCAATCGCCGTCTTTCTTCGACGCTCATCTCGGCGAGTTCGACTTCGACTTGCTTGACGCCATCGAGCGCGAGAACCGCGCGTTTGGCATCGGCGGTGATTTGATCTTTCAGAGGACAAGCGAGAGTAGTGAGCGCCAGGACGAAGCGCACTTGGCTATTCTCAACTTGCACGTTGCGGATCATACCTAGTTCGACCAGATTCCGCTTCAATTCCGGATCCTGAACTTGATGAAGCGCATCAATGACTTGTTTGACTGTTACCATGGCTCGTCAAATTTCCTTTCGATAGTGTTGGTGATCGCGTCCCAGGTCAACACCTGAACGCGTACGATCGTCTCCTTCGGAATAGCGGCTGTGCCTTCGGGAATCACCAGAATGCCTTCGGCATCAGCCATAGATTGCAGGCGACTCACCATCCTGTATGGATGGAAGAGGATTCCGTCTTCCGTTCTCAGGAATCGCCCTTCGATGAACTGTGTCCAATCCTTCTGCCCCTCAACGCTCTGCGCAAGTTTCGCCGTCACCTCAGCCAACCCCGGTTGACTATGCCCTGCAAGTTTCAACAGTCCCGGCAACGCGAGTTGGACAAAAGCCATCTGGTTCGACGGCGGTCCGCCGGGTAGGCAAAAAACAGGTTTCTTTCGCCACAGCCCGAATCCGATTGCTTTGCCCGGCCCCATTTTGACGCGATGATAGATTTTGTGCCAGCCCAACCGGTCAAGCAGAGCCGGCACCAGGTCCCGTTCTCCCGTCCATGCTCCACCGCTGGTGACAATGGCATCGTTGACGCTGACTGACTCGAGCAGACGATTCGTGATTAACTCTGCATCATCTCTGACTACACTGACGGTGATAGGCATTCCATAGAGTGCACCCCAAGCCGCCAGCGTGACCAGATTGCTCGCGTAGAGTTTGCCCTCACTCAACTTCTCGCCAGGCGCGATGACTTCATCCCCCGTGGCGATGACCGCTACCCTAGGCAGGCGTATAACTGGCACATGGTCATATCCGGCCGCCGCGAGAAGCCCAACCTGGGCTGGACGCAGGCGCACACCTGCCGCGATCAACATTTGCCCGGCGCGCACATCGCTCCCTTGGCGCAAGATGTTTCTCCCTGGCTCAGCATCCTTAGTTGCAGTGACCCGAAAGCCATCGTCGTCGGCAAATTCCTCGGATAGCACCGCTTCCGCTCCCTTGGGAATCCCTGCTCCACTCAAGATTCTGATCGCCGTTCCCGGTGCTGATTCGCCCTCAAATCTGTCTCCTGCCGCGATCGAGCCAATCAACCGCAGTCGGACGGGGCTGGCGGCAGTCGCGCGCGCGATGTCCGCCGAACGAACCGCATAGCCGTCCTTGAGTGACACGTCCACCGAAGGTGAATCCACCTTGGCGCAAAGAGCGCTGGCGGTCACCCTGCCGACTGCCTGTAACAAGGGAACTATCTCTGAATCAAGCGCTGAGATAGATGCGAGTGTAAGTTGCAGAGCGTGAGCATAACTGGTGAATGGCTCTGACACGCAGCCCTCCTTCACACTTGCGAAAAGACGTTTCACAGACCTTTCTGCATCGTCACCAATCGCACACCCTGCCGATGCACCTGTCGAAAGTTGGCGCCCTGACTCACTGCCCGCAACACTGTGGCGACGTTGGTGACGACTGCTCCGGAGAGAATGTGCACCCCGTGATCAAACAAGACCGGCGAGAGCGGCGTGCTGGGACCTAGCACAAGCACCAGCGCATCGGCACGGCGCAGAGCCACCAAGTCATCAAATGTGTGGTTGATGAGCGTCGTGCCTGTGATCGCCAGGACATCGGCTTGCGGAATCACCTCGGACGCGGCGTCGGTGGGCAAATCCTCGGCGCGCGGTTGCTGCTCCAGCACCCATAATCTGCCGACGCGCTCGCGCAAGCGCGGCACGAATGGAAAGTGTCCAACCAGCACTACGCGTTTGCCCGCGCCTTGTTGCGCGATCACCTCTTCGGCGTTGACGTCTGCCGGCCATTCATCGTTTTTCGGCAACAGCGCGTTGATCGTCGCGATCCCAAGCGCGGTTTCCATCGCACTTGCCGAACGCGCGAGCGCGGCAAGTTCGCGCGCACTCCGCTGCGCCAATTCGCCAGCATCGCGCACGGCGGGCGCGTTGCTGTAGTGATGCTCTTCGTCGCGCAAAGTCGATGCCAAGCCGCAACGTAACTGCTGATTCGTTTCGGCAACGACCGCCGTCCAGAACGCGCCGACGCGCACGTCGTGTATTTTCCCATCGGGCAGTACCGCAAGAAGATCGTCAATCACGCGCATCACTACTTTCCTGTCTGACTTCGCACGCAGCGGTATCCTCGGCTACCCATCGCGGAGAATTTCCAAAGCGCGCCCACGTCACCGTGGTATACAATAAAGTATGCCTCGCCTAGTGGTACGTTCGATAAGTCTTTTAACATAGTCACAGCAACTTAAAAAGCATATACTTCTCATACTCAGACCTTATACTCGGAGCACTGAATATGAGAAGACGTCCACCGAAATTCGTTCGTCTGAAGCGAGCAGATCGCCAGGAGATGCAACGTCTCCTGGGTGATGGACGAACAGAACAACGCGTCGCTCGCCGCTGTCGCGTGCTACTCGACATGGAAGACCCCGACACTCTGGTTGATGATCTCACGCACGAAGTCCGTATGACGCGCACAGGGGTCTGGTATGTTTGTCGTCGCTACGAGTCGGCGGGTCTGGATGCGGTGTACGATGCGCCGCGCACCGGACGCCCACGCGAGATTTCGGAACTCGAACGTGTGGCGATTCAACAACTGGCCTGTTGTGAACTGAATGGTTTGAACTTGGAACTCACGCACTGGTCGACACGTAGCTTAACCGTCATGGCTCGGGAGCGTTTGCATCGTCCGCAACTGGCGCATTCCACGGTCTCGCTCATTTTGCGCGATGCAGATTTGAAGCTCCATCATAGTCGGTACT
>Ga0163210_1001083_pt1 | contig 11763 bp, 13 predicted proteins | sample Kivu_220m_FD_113536 | JGI IMG/M metagenome (GOLD analysis project Ga0163210, IMG submission 113536) | Freshwater microbial communities from Lake Kivu, Western Province, Rwanda to study Microbial Dark Matter (Phase II) - Kivu_220m | ecosystem: Environmental > Aquatic > Freshwater > Lake ... | reverse complement strand
GCTCCATCTCTAGATTGGGTACTTTCTTGGCCAGAAGTACCAGGCCGGCACAGGTCCCAAACAGTGGGAAGCCTTGTTGGGCGAGTTTGCGAATCGGCTCCGTTAGGCCGTAGTCTGACAGCAGTTTGCTGATGGTAGTGCTCTCTCCACCCGGGATTACCAGCGCGTCCAGGCCATTGAGCTCTGAGGGCAAGCGGACGGGGACGGCTTCTATGTCCAAAGCGGATAGCATTCCTAAGTGTTCAGTCACAGCTCCTTGCAGAGCCAGGACACCAATTTTCACTCTACCAGCCTCTGGTGGCCAATAATTCTTCCGGGGGGATGGTCTTTATGTCCAGCCCGGGCATGGCTGTGCCCAGGGCTTTGGATACCTCGGCGATGATTGCCGGGTCCTGGTAATGCGTGGTGGCTTTGACAATGGCTTTAGCCCTTGATGCCGGGTCGCTTGATTTGAAGATGCCCGAGCCGACGAAGACACCATCGGCACCTAGTTGCATCATCAGCGCAGCATCAGCCGGCGTAGCTACACCGCCAGCGGCGAAATTGACCACCGGTAGTTTTCCCGTTTTGTGTATTTCTAGCACCAGCTCGAGAGAAGCACCCAGGTTTTTGGCTTCGGTGGTAAGCTCGTCTACAGGCATACCCTGGATTTTGCGGATGCCATCTTGAACTGCACGCATGTGTCTTACGGCTTCAACGATGTTGCCGCTGCCGGCTTCACCCTTGGTGCGAATCATGGCGGCACCTTCAGCGATGCGGCGCAGGGCCTCGCCTAAATCGCGGCAGCCGCAGACGAATGGTACCTTGAAATCGTGTTTCCAGATGTGATGGCTTTCGTCAGCCGGCGTCAGCACCTCTGATTCGTCGATGAAGTCAACCCCCAGCGCTTCCAAAACCTGAGCCTCGACAAAATGCCCGATGCGGCATTTAGCCATCACCGGGATGCTCACCGCTTCCATTATGGCGGTGATTATCGTCGGGTCGGCCATACGGGCAACACCACCGGCAGCCCGGATGTCTGCTGGCACCCGCTCCAGTGCCATGACAGCACAGGCCCCAGCGTCTTCGGCGATCTTGGCATGCTCCGGTGTGACCACATCCATGATGACGCCGCCCTTCAGCATCTGGGCTAAGCCTGATTTAACTTTCCAAGTACCTGTGTCCATCTTCCCCCGTTTACATAAGTAGTGTTTTTAGTATTTTACACTGGTTCGGTCTCGGTAGCAAATACACTTAGCGAAAGCCTTTGGTAAGTCCAACCCGTCATTGCGAGCCGAAGGCGAAGCAATCTCAGAGATTGCCATGTCGCTATGCTCCTCGCAATGACAATAAACATTACCGTTAGCTGCTCTTTTTCAGCTCCTGGATTTCCTTTTCAATCTCCTTTATTAAATTATAGCATCTATCGCAGGTGAAATGACAATGTGTAGTTGCGAGGCTTTAGCCTCGCCGAAACCTTACCCGCAGGCGACCCTAAAAGGTCGCGACTAAATCGATTGGTGATAGGCGACCCTGTCACCCTGAGCGGTAGCGAAGGGTCTCTCTTTCGTGGTGTTCACTTTGAGCGAGATTCTTCGGTTGCTTCACTCGCTCAGAATGACAGTCAGGATTTGTAAGCAGTTGAGTTTCAAGTTGTTTCGCGGACTTGTGTTATAATCTCGATTGTGAAAATACTCGGTATCGAAACTTCGTGCGATGAAACGGCGGCGGCGGTAGTTGAAGACGGAGCTAGTATCCTGTCAAACGTCGTTGCCTCTCAGGTGGATATACATAGTCGCTATGGTGGGATTGTCCCCGAGGTAGCCTCGAGGCAGCACCTGATTACAGTTTTACCGGTGGTGGAAAGCGCTATGGCTGAGGCGAAAGCCACCTGGCAGGATATAGCCGCTATCGCCGTAACCATGGGTCCTGGTCTGGCCGGCTCATTGTTGGTCGGAGTGAATGTGGCTAAAGCCGTGGCTCTAGCCCAGGGATTACCGCTCATCGGCATCAATCATCTTGAAGGCCATATCTACGCCAACTGGCTAAGCGGGGATAAGTCCGTTTTTCCTTGCCTTTGCCTTATTGTTTCCGGGGGGCATAGCGATCTGGTGCTGATGAAGGGACACGGGCAGTTCCAAAGGCTGGGGCGGACACGAGATGATGCTGCTGGTGAGGCCTTCGATAAAGCAGCTAGGATTTTGGGCCTGGGTTATCCCGGCGGCCCAGCTATAGAGGCAACAGCCAAGGACAGGGTGCCATCATTTCCTTTGCCACGGGCCTGGCTTAAGGGCAGCGACGATTTCAGCTTCAGCGGGCTGAAAACAGCTTTGCTCCATTTAGTCAGAGACAACGATTTCTCGGACCCTTCCCGGGTAGCCGAGGCAGCGGCTAGCTTTCAGCAGGCGGTGGTTGATGTCCTGACTACGAAGGCAATACAAGCTGCTGAAAGGTTGGGCGTCAAGCAGATATTGCTGGCCGGCGGCGTGGCAGCCAATAAGGCCCTCCGTGACTACTTTATTTCTAATTCGCCGGTGCCGGTGCTCATACCGCCTCCGGGCTTGTGTACCGATAACGCGGCTATGATTGCCGCCTGCGGCTATTATCACTACCACTTGGGCAAAATCGACGGTTATGATATTGATGTCATACCGAGCCTCAGCTTCGGTTAAAAGCTACCGGACACACGGTACAGTTTCGGAGGCGGCAATAGGTCTTAAAGATATGAATCAGCCCCTGCTGCTGGCAGGCAGAAAGGCGGGTATCTGGCTTGAGAAGTAGCTGCTGTTTCATATGCCGAGTTAATTCGTTGTCTCCCGACCTGGGGTAGAGGCGGTAAATTTCAGCCGCTTTTCTCTTTAATTTCAGGTCAGAGCTTATCTCACCCCAAACACAGGCGAAGGGCAATATAGCATTTATAACTATTTCTGAGGCTTTTTCTCGGCCGAGAAGAGCCGAGCTTCGCTTCTTAACAATACCGAAGTCAAAGTGGTTCCTCCAGTAGGCTTGACCGGCGATGACCAAGCCGTTTTCCAGCCAGCGATGTTCAGTTTTTGGGGGTGCTTTCTTTACCAGATGCAATATCCCGTGGAGCAGCCCCGGCCGGCAATACCGCGCCATGAGATAGCTTAGGGCGATGAGGCGGCGGGTGGGGAAGTTGTCAGGCCGCACTCGGGAAAAGCACCAGTCAGCTTCATTCATGGTTTCGGTTATATCGGTGGATTGCCATATCCTTTCTAACTTGTCTATCTCTTCGTCTCCAGCCAGCTTGAGTTGCAATCTCGGCCGCTGGGAAGGCAATAGTCCGGCAGTGCCTAAGATCAAAGCCTGTCTGATGGCTTCAGGCTCGATTTTTTCTAAGAAGCTAATGGGTAACCTATTGACGAGATCTTCGCAGGGTTCGGCGTTTTGAGCATAGCCCAGGGCTCTGGCTATGCCGCGAAACAGCACCTGCCCTGTCTCTTCTTTCTCCAGAGCTTGGCGGAACAAAGCTGCTTTAGCCGCGAACCTTTCCTCCCCGGTAAGGGTAAGCAGTTTGTTCAAACTGCCTGAATTTGAATGTCCTTTGGCTTCAGGACAGGAAAATGAGGAATTTCTGGATTGGTTGAGGTGCTGATTTAGCTCATTCGAAGGATGGCCGAGGAAGGGACTAAGGCAGATTGTGGGCACGGTTTTGCCGTTCTGGAGCATGGTTGGAGATTGGTTATCGTGCCACCATACGACGTGTAAAGCTATATTGTTGTATTTGGGGTCTCGGTGATGACCATGGCTGTACCACTGGCTGGACTTAACATGAATCTCGATGTCCCCGCTAGTTATTTTGTTGCTAATGGCAAAAACGGCGTCCTTGAAATCACAGCCACTGGTCTGGCTAGCTCTGCCCGGGTAGATTGTCTGAAATGGCTCACCGGTATCGGTAACCAGGTTGGTTGTCAGCTGGCATTGCCAGATGCGAGCGATGAGCTTTTCTGAAACCTGTGTCTTCATTTTCTTTTACACGTTTGCGTGTAGTCACAGACAAAAGAATTAATCCTGGACGGACTGGCTGGCTTTAGATGGCACCCGGGTTCGCTTTTCGTCGATGATGTGTTCTATTTGCCAGCCCCTTTTTTCTAGCTCAGAGGTGATAAAGCGGCGGTGACATCGCCACGGCAACCTTTCAGCACATAGTATGACGCTGCTTTTTTCCGAGGCGGTTTTCTCAATAATGTTTATTCCTGTCTCGAAGTCCAGGGTAGTGGTGAAAGCTTTGTAGCCGCCGCTCCGGTAGCCGCCCAGTTTGTCCCCCAGGTGCAAATAGTCAATGTGTAGTTCCGCCAATAATTGCTTCAGGGCCTGTTGTTTGAAATGCTCGATGCGGCTGGTGGGGAAGCGGCGGACATCTATAATCATTTCGATGCCGTGACTCCGGAGCAGCTCGGAAAATTCCGCCCTTGTCCGGGTGCTGGTTCCTAAACTGTGAACTTGGTTATGGTGTTTCATCTCTTTGGGTAAGCCGCAGCAGCCTACTTTGACCTGGTGCACTTCACTCCGTTGGTTGTTTCTTTTTGGCTACCTCATACTTGAAGCCGGAGCGCTCGGCAACCAAGGTAAGCAGGGTGGACGAAGTTCCCCTGGGCTTGTACATTCCGGTTTCCCATTCGCTGATCGTCTGCTGGCGGGTGCCTAACTCCTCAGCCAGTTTAGCTTGGGTTAGCCTCAAATGTTGACGCAACGTACGAATGCGTCGGCCATCCCAGTCAATTTTCTTGCGCTTCTGAGCCACCTTACCTAATATCTTACACGGTATAGCGTAAAGATTCAAGGAGCATCCTGTTGAATATCAATAGTTGGCCTGACAAGAATAAAAATAAATAGGCTGATATAATAGACACTACGTTAGGTGGTACTTAAACAAAGGCAATAGGAAAGCTAAAATGCCGATCTATGAATACAGGGCGACTGGAAAAGGCTGTAGATATTGCCGAGATGGGTTCGAAATCAGGCAAAGCATAGATGCGAAACCTCTCACCGAATGCTCTAAGTGTCAGGCGCCGGTCAGGAAGCTGGTGTCACGGTTTCGAGCATGCGTCAGTGAAACTCCCGATGAGGTAGTCGAAACAGAAAAGAAAATACGCGACCATGAGGAAGAAGGGAGGTGGAGCCATGCAGCTGAACTTGCTGATAAAACCGGGTTAGAAGACAGGGCTAGGGAGAATTACAAGAAGGCCGGATATGAAATGTAATGGCGAGACGAAATTTTCAAAAATTAGTAATTCTGTCCATAACCCCCTTTACAAACAAAATCGATTATGCTAATATAATTAGCAGTCTTAGCCAGAGAGTGCTAAAATCTAATAAAAAAGGAGGTAAAGATGGCGGCTAAACTTGAACCTTTGGGAGACACGCAAAAAAAGAAGGGCAAACCACATCCTTTTATTGGGGTAAAGATGGCGGTTAAACTTGAGCCTTTAGGAGACAGAGTGGTGGTGAAACCGATGCCCAAAGAGGAGGTTACTAAGGGTGGCATTGTGATACCGGACACCGCTAAAGAGAAACCTCAGGAGGGCAAGGTCATCGCTGTCGGTCCTGGCAGGATGACCGAGGATGGCAAACGTATAGCCATGGATGTGAAGGTCGGTGATATAGTGATTTACGCCAAATATGGCGGCACCGAGATAAAGGAAAACGATGAGGAACTTATTATCCTCAGGGAAAGCGACATTTTGGCTAAAAAGAGCTCTAAATAAGAAGAGTTTATTAATACAAACAGGAGGTTTTAAAAGATGGCGAAACAAATTCTTTATGGTGAAGAGGCAAGGCGAGCCTTAAAAGCCGGCATTGACGCCCTAGCTAATGCGGTTAAGGTCACCCTGGGGCCTCGGGGGCGCCCCGTAGCTCTGGACAGGAAGTTCGGTGCGCCTAACGTTATTAATGATGGTGTTTCCATCGCCAAGGACATCGAGCTTCCCGACCCCTTCGAGAATATGGGGGCACAACTGGTCAAGGAAGCAGCAATTAAGACAAATGACAAGTGCGGCGATGGTACCACTACAGCTACTGTGCTGGCTCAGGCAATTGTTACTGGTGGCTTCAAGAACATCGCTGCCGGGGCTGACGCCATGTCTCTCAAACGTGGGGTTGAGAAAGGTGTGGAGGCTGTGATTGGGGAGCTGAAGAAGATGTCGACCCCAGTGACCACAAAGGAGCAGGTGGCTCAAGTGGCGACGATATCAGCCGCCGATTCTGATATAGGTAACCTCATTGCTGAGGTGATGGAGAAGGTAGGCAAGGACGGTGTAATTACCGTCGAGGAATCAAAGGGCTTGCTGTTTGAGACAGAGTACGTTGAGGGCATGGAGTTTGACCGGGGCTACATCAGTCCTTACTTCATCACCAATCCTGAGCTCATGAAAACGGAACTTGAGGACCCCTACATCCTGATTACCGACAAGAAGATCTCGGCTATAGCTGAACTCTTACCGGTTCTGGAGAAAATGCTTCAGGTTTCCAAGAATTTTGTGGTTATTGCTGAAGATGTGGAGGGTGAGGCCCTGGCTACTCTTGTCGTCAACAAGCTGAGGGGCACTCTCAACTGTCTGGCGGTCAAAGCACCGGGCTTTGGAGACAGGCGGAAGGCGATGCTTGAGGACATAGCTATTCTGACTGGCGGCAAGGTTATCTCCGAGGAGATAGGTAGGAAGCTGGATTCAACAACCGTGGCTGACTTGGGTCGAGCTCGCAAAGTGGTGGCGGACAAAGATAATACCACCATTGTCGAAGGCAAGGGTTCTGAGGGGGATATCCAGGGTCGAATCAAGCAGATTAAGGCGCAAGTTGACGAGACCACCTCAGACTACGATAAAGAGAAGCTTCAGGAGAGGTTAGCCAAGTTAGCTGGTGGTGTGGCGGTGATTAAAGTAGGAGCTGCCACTGAAGTTGAGCTTAAGGAGAAGAAGCACAGGGTTGAGGATGCTCTCTCGGCGACCAGAGCTGCTGTTGAGGAAGGCATTCTGCCTGGCGGTGGCGTTGCCCTGATTAATGCCAGCCCGGCTCTGGATAAGGTTAAAGCAGAAGCGGATGAGGCTACAGGTTTGGCTATTCTGAAGCGAGCCCTAGAGGAACCGATGCGCTGGATTGCTGAAAATGCTGGACAGGAAGGTTCGGTGGTAGTGGATAAAGTGAAGCGCAGCAAGAAAGGTGTTGGCTATGATGCTTTGAAGGGTGATTACGGCGACATGGTAGCCAAAGGCATCATCGATCCGCTTAAGGTCACCAGAACCGGTCTGGAGAATGCTTCCAGTATTGCTAACATGATTCTGACCACTGAATCTCTGGTGACCGACATTCCGGAAAAAGAAAAGGCCCCGATGCCACCCATGCCAGAGTATTAGTGCGGCATAGAGGTCAACCAAAAAGAGCCGCCCTAAAATGGCGGCTCTTGTCTTTAATAACGCTTTACAACTTGAGTGTGGGGCTTTAGCCTCGCTATTGCGAAGCGACCCTGAAGGGTCACAACTACATGTAGGATAGACTGTTGCTAGATACTCTTTCTTGCGGAGTTTCTACAGTTTGAGTAGCCTGGCTAGCGGCTTTTCTTCTTTGACAGGTCCCACGATAGCAAGATTCAGTTTTCCGCTGGTCAGGAACTGCTGTGCCACTCGTTTCAGGTCTTCGATAGTAACAGCTTCGACCAGTGATATCACCTCATCTGCGGTAAGTATGCGGTTGATGAGCAGCTCTTGAGCTCCTAGCCAGGCAGCAACATTTCGGCTGCTCTCCAGGCTCAGCAATAGCCGCCCTTTGGCTATCTCCTTAGCCTTATTTAGTTCAGCTTCAGTGATTTGCTCCTTGAGCTTGGAAACCTGGTCAATAATTGCCCTCAAGGCGCTGTCCACCCGGCCGGGGTCAACCCCGGCGTAAATGATGACAGCTCCTGCATCGGCGAAATGGTCGGCGTAGCTGTGAATATCATAGGCAAGCCCTTGTTGCTCCCTTATCTCGGTGAACAGGCGGCTGCTCATGCCTTCGCCCAGTATTATGCTAAGTAGGTCGACGGCATAGCGGTCAGGATGGAAAAAAGATGTTCCGGGAACGCCTAAGCAGAGGTGAGCCTGTTCGGTTTCTCGAAACTCAATATTCAATCTGGCTGCTTCTTGGTTACCCTCGTTGGGGAAGCCTGACGGTGCCTCACTAAGCTTCCATTCGTTCAGAGCCTGGCTGATGGCGTCATGCACCTGTGTCTGCTCGATATCGCCGGCTACAGCGACCACTGTGGTGTTAGGCAGATAATGTTTGGAGAAAAAGTCGAGCATCTGTTGTCGAGTTATTGATGCTACAGTTTCCTTGCTGCCGGCAATGTCGCGTCCTAGTGGCTGTCCTGGCCACATAAGCTCGTCTATCAGCATGGACACCCGCTGTCTCGGTGAATCGAGGCTCATGTTTATTTCCTCAATGATTATCTGGCGCTCGTGGTCGATGTCTGCAGCATCGAAGCGGGAGTGTCGTATCAGGTCGGTGAGTACATCTAGAGCCAGAAGGAAGTGCTCGCTGGTTACACGGCACCAGAAGGTGGTCAGCTCTTTATCTGTGCCACCGTTGAGTATGCCGCCGACGCCTTCTATAGCTTCGCTGATTTCCTTGGAGTTGCGTCGCTTTTCGGTGCCTTTGAAGCAAACATGTTCGATGAAGTGGGAAATGCCAGCCTCGGGCTCTATCTCATAGCGTGACCCGGCGGCGGTAAAAAAAACGACAGAGACGGAGCGAGTATGAGGCATTTTACTGGTGAGGAGGCGCAATCCGTTATCCAGGGTGATTTTTTGGTGCATGATATCGGCATTGTACCCGCCGCCAGTGTCTGGCGTCAATACAGTTATGGGAAAGCACGTGGAGGTGTTGACCTTCTTCTGATTCACTGCTATACTTTGGTTTCGGTCATCGATAGTAAGGAGTAGTGTATGAGATGAAAACGTCGACTGCTCGGCTTACCTTTATGGATGTTGTCATTTCCAGGACAGGTCTTCTCTGGGATGTGGTCTTGGTGGTTGGCTTTGCTTGTTTAACTGCTGCCTTTGCTCAGATAAGTTTTTGGATTGGTCCGGTGCCTATCACGGGGCAGACCTTTGCCGTTCTTTTAGCTGGTGCTCTTCTAGGCAGCCGTCGGGGGGCATTGAGCCAGCTTAGTTATCTGGCTATAGGAGCTACCGGCATTCCATATTGGTTTGCCTTAGGTGGACCTCCGGGTATTACTCGTTTAATTGGACCTACGGGTGGTTATCTAATAGGCTTTGTGGCGGCTGCTTTCCTTGTTGGCTGGCTGGCTGAAAGAGGCTGGGACAGACGAATATGGACGGCAATCCCAGTCATGCTTAGCGGCAGTGTTGTTATCTATATCTGTGGACTTTCTTGGCTGGCATGTTTCGTTCCTATGGGCAGCTTGCTTCAAGCTGGGCTTTATCCCTTTATAATCGGCGATTTTATAAAGGTAATTGCAGCCGCTTTGATTTTGCCTTCAGGATGGCTGCTGCTCCGACGGTTTAAGGGTTGAAAGCTTTACCTCTTCTTGGCTAATTCTCGTTGAGGTCGTTGATTTGGATATTACATGGCTAGGACATTCCTGTTTTCGCATCAAGGGTAAGGAAGTTACCATTATAACTGACCCATGCCACCCGAGTCTGGGTTATTCTTTGGGTAAACTCCAGGCTGATATAGTGACTTTGAGCCACTTTCATCCCGGCCATTGCTACACTGGAGCTATCACTAGCGAGTTCAGAGAGGTTAGAGCGCCAGGTGAATATGAACTGAAAGGCACGTTTATTACCGGTATTTCTACCTGGCATGATGCTGAGCAGGGTCAGAAGCTGGGCAAAAACACTGTTTATCTCTTGGAAATGGATGGGATGGCGTTGTGCCATTTGGGCGACCTTGGCCATTTGCCTTCATCTGAGCTTATAGAAGACGTGGGCGATATTGATGTATTATTTTTACCTGTGGGTGGTGTGTCTACCATAGGTGGCTCGGTGGCTGCTGAGATAGTTAGGCGACTAACGCCCAAGGTCGTTATTCCTATGCATTACAAGACGGCAGTATTAACCAAAGAGCTTGAGCCGGTAGATAAGTTCTTGAAAGAGGTGGGGGTGAAAGAGGCGGTCTCTCAAGCTAAGCTTTCGGTTACTCGGTCAAACCTACCTACCAGCACACAGGTGATAATTCTAGATTACCCTCATTAGCCAGCCTCTCCCCTTTGACAGGCTTTGTGCTTCTAACGTAGAATTAGCCTGGTTATGACTTTATCCAAGCTACTCTATGATTTACAGCAAATCGACCTTAACATTCAGAAGGAACAAGAGACTCTAGATGAGATCAGTAGCCGGTTAGGCGAGAGTGAGACTTTGCTTAGGTCTAGAGCAGAGCTTCTCGCTCAGCAGGAGCAGCTGGCTGAGATGGAAAAACAGCAGCGAGATGTGGAATGGGAGCTCGAAGACCTGAGAGGCAGCATTTCACAGCTAAACGATAAGCTCTACGGTGGTAAAACTAAAAACCCCAAGGAGTTGGTTAGTCTTGAAAAGGAGATGGATATTTTCAAGGCTAAGTTGAGGCAGAAGGAAGATAACCTGCTGGATTTAATGGCTGAGATAGAGACGATACAGGATAAGATAAAGATAGATGGAGAACGACTTAAGAAATTAGAGGCAGAGTGGCAGAGAGAGCAAGAGCTCTTGGCGCAAAGACAAGATGAGGTGAAAAGTAGGCTCTCAGACCTCAGCCAAAAACGACAGGTATCGACAGCGCAAATCGCCCCGCAAACACTTGAGCTTTATGAGAGTATAAGGCAGAGGAAGGGGCAGGCGGTAGTGAAGTTAGCGCAAGGTAGATGTCATGGCTGCCACCTTAACCTGTCGATGAACGAGTGGCAGCGAGCCAGAGCCGGAGCTTTAATCCAGTGTAGTAGCTGTGGCAGGATACTCCATTTAGGCTAGAGTCTTGTAAAGAACAGAAGATGCATCTTAGTATCTACGTTGATGGAGCTTCCTGGGGCAACCCGGGACCGGCAGCCATAGGAGCTGTTATCAGGGATGAGAAGCAAAAGGAATTGGTTAAGCTCTCTCAATATATCGGAGAGCGCACCAATAATCAGGCGGAGTATCAGGCTCTCATCGCTGCTTTGAAAGAAGCTGCAATATTTAAGCCATCCGGGGTTACCCTCTACCTTGATTCAGAGTTAGTAGCTAGGCAATTGGCTGGCAGTTATAAAGTGAGGAACCTTTTTCTCCTTCCTCTTTACAAAGAAGCTGCCGGGCTGTGTGAGAGGTTTGCCAATCTGTCCATTGTCCACGTTGGACATGATGAGAATACTGAGGCTCATGCCCTGGCTAGGGAAGCATTGAAGAAGTCTGTTAGGCGAAGAGCCTAGTTTATTAAGCCTATTTATCGATAGCGCCTGTCATTCTGAGGGAATCCTTCCCGAATAGGAAGGACGACCGAAGAGTCTCGTTCAGCACGGACTCTGTGAAAAATCTAGAGACCCTTCGCTAGCGCTCATGGTGACAATTCAAAAAACTCCTTAGATTTGACGGCTTATTAATCAGGGTGTAAAGTGGGTACGGGGCTAGGTAAACCGGGTGACCGCTCTGACCTAAAAATCAGGGAGGAAAGTCCGAGCTCTACCGGGCAGGGTGCTGGGTAACGCCCAGGAGGGGCGACCCTACGGAAAGTGCCACAGAAACATACCGCCAGCGGCCGGCTATTAAGGTAAAGGGCATGTGAAATTAAAGTATGGTGCCGGTGCGGGTAAGGGTGAAATGG
>Ga0163210_1001079_pt1 | contig 11780 bp, 9 predicted proteins | sample Kivu_220m_FD_113536 | JGI IMG/M metagenome (GOLD analysis project Ga0163210, IMG submission 113536) | Freshwater microbial communities from Lake Kivu, Western Province, Rwanda to study Microbial Dark Matter (Phase II) - Kivu_220m | ecosystem: Environmental > Aquatic > Freshwater > Lake ... | reverse complement strand
CTCCAGGACGCACGTGCTGGACGGGCTCTCGAGCGCCAAGGCGGCGGAGAGGGCGAGGATCGTGGTCGAGGAGGCGATCCGGCTGGCGGGCGGGAACGCGTCGCGGGCCCGGATCGCCAACATCGGCACGATCGGCCAGATCGTCCTGGAGCTGGTGAACAGGGGGTTCGCTGTCACCCCGACCGACATGGAGCCCTGCCTGATCGGCCGGAGCATGCACGGCTGCACCGTGCTGGACGGCGCACGGCACTCCGAGCGCGCGGTCTCCGAGTGCGACGTCGCGATCGTCACCGGCATGACCGTCGCCACCGGCGCGCTCGACGGCCTGGTCGCGGCGGCGGCGGCGAACGGCACGAAGATCCTGGTGGTGGCGGAGACCGGAGCCTGGCTCGGCGGACGGCTCCTCGCCCTGGAACCCGTGCACTGCGTCGTCTCGGAGCCGTTCCCCTTCTACATCTTCTCGGGCCCATCGACGATCCGCGTCACCGCCAGGGATCCCGGCGTCGGGCTCCCGCCGTCCCCGCCGGAACGGTGAGGATCCGGTGGATCCCCTGACCTTCGCGAGGGCCGCGGAGAGGGTCGGGACCCCCTTCTACCTCTACGACGCGGAGGTCCTCCGCGCGAACGGTCGTGCCCTGCTCTCCGCCTTCGGCTGCTTCCGCCCCCACTACTCCCTGAAGGCCAACCCGTGTCCCGGGCTCTGCGCCCTCGTCTCCTCGATGGGCTTCGGCGCCGAGGTCTCCTCGCGGTTCGAGGCGGAGATCGCCCTGCGTACCGGCTTCGATCCGGCGGAGATGCTCTACGACGGCCCGGCCAAGACGGTCGACGAGATCGGGCACGGACTCCTCGCGGGGATCCGGCGGTTCAACTTCGAGTCCCCCGCCGAGCTCGGGAGGATCCGGAGAGCGCTCGCGGAGACGGGCGTCCGGGAACCGCTCCATCTGTGCGCCAGGGTGAATCCCGAGAGGAGCACCTCCGCCGGGGAGGTGATGACCGGGAGGAGCAGCCGGTTCGGCATGGACGAGGAGACGCTCGAACCGCTCCTCCGGCGGTCCCGCGCCGACGGCTCGACGCCGTCGGGCATCCACCTCTACATCGGCAGCCAGATCCTGGACGCGGAGGAGATCGCGCGGAGCTTCGACATCGGGCTCGTCCTCCTCGGGAGGCTCCGCGCAGCGGGGTTCCTCGATCCCGATCGGGCACCGGAGATCGTGTTCGGACCGGGCATCGGAATGCCCTACTCCCCGGATGACAGGCCGGTCGATCTCGAGGGCCTGTCGGCCCGGATGACCGGCAGCCTGGACCGTGCGGAAGGGATGCTCCCGGGCATCGAGGCGAGGCTCGAGATCGGGCGCGCCCTGGTCGCGTCCTGCGGCGCGTACGTCTTCCGGGTCGTGGAGTCCAAGGTCTCGCGGGGGATCCGGTATGTCCTGGTGGACGGCGGGATCCACCACTTCATGCGGTACGCGATGACCGGCACCCCGCACCGGGTGGTCCCCATCGGCCGGGAATGGGACCGGATCTCGACGGCCTTCATCACCGGCGCGACCTGCACCCCGCACGACGTCCTGTCGGAATGCCCGGTCGGGGAGGTGGAGGAGGGCGATCTGCTGGCGCTGCTCGACGCAGGCGCCTACGGCTGGTCGATGGGTCTCTCCGGGTTCCTGAGCCGCCCCACCCCCCCCGAGGTCCTCTCCGACGACGGCCGTCTGACCGTTCTCAGGAGGAGATCGACCTTCGACGACCTGTCCGCGCTCTGCACGATCCCCTGACCGCCCCCGGATGCGGAGGGGCGGCGCCCCTTCCGGGACGCCGCCCCCGCTCCGCGCGGAGCTGCCGGGAGTCAGAACGACTCGGCGCAGTCCGTGATCTTCACTCCCTCGGAGACGATGTACGAAGGCACGCTCATGGATACCGGCGCGCGGCGTCCGTAGGTGTTGGAGCCGTTGACGGACTCCGCGCGGGAGGAGAGCGTCCTCACGTTGGACAGCACGTTCCCGAAGGAATCCGTGACCCTCGAGGAGAAGATGGGGGAGACGATCTCGCCGTCCTCCACCAGGACCGCGTTGAACCTGGAGCTGGCGGTGAAGATCCCCTTGCTCCTGCTCGGGATGTTCATGTAGTGCAGCGCGGGGATGAACAGCACCCGGCCGAGCCCGCGCACGGCCTCGAGCGCGCAGTCCGGCCCGTCGCCGGTGGCCAGGACCAGGCTCGGGGAGTTGGTGTCGTGCCCGGTCGGCTTCCTGCCGTACCTCGCCGCGGTCGCCGAGTCGTACATCAGACCCCTGAGGATCCCCTTCTCGACGAGCGGGAAGCGCTTTCTGCGCCTTCCCGTGCCGTCGAACCCGAACATGAACGTCATGGGATCGCCGGGGTCGTCCGTGACCGTGACGTTGCCGCCGAGGACCGGATCGCCCGGCTTCTGCTGGGAAGTCCAGGCCTGCTTCTCCTCCCACGACCGGCCGACCAGCCCGGTCCAGGCCGCCATCCCGACGATCTCCGAGACCGCGTCGGCGCCGAAGATCACGGTGTAGTCGCCCGGCTCCACCCGGAATCCCGGGTGCTGCTCGTAGACCGGCAGGAGCCTGCCGAGAGCCTCGACGGTGGCATCGGCGCGGAAGTCGGATCCACGCCAGCCCGTCTGCGTGTGGTTGAGCTCCCACTTCCGCTCCGGATGCTTCAGGACCACGGAGAAGAGCTGGTCGGTCCCCCGGTGGAAGACCGTGTGCGGGCTGCCGGTCGTCGCCACGAAGACCTCGGTCAGGCCGCTGGACCATGCGCCGGAGAAGTTGTACGACTCGCCGAGTCCACGGATGATCCTCCCGTAGCCGTCGGTCTTGACCCCCGGATCGAGATCGGCCAGCGCGGGATCGAACTGGGACTCCTCCTCGACCGTCTCCTCCACCCTGTCGGGGATCGGATCGTAGGTCTTCGGGGAGGCGACCTCCGCCTTGGCCACGGCGATGTCCAGCGCCCTCCGGACGGTCTCCGGACCGTCGATGGTCCCCATGTGGGTGTGGGTGGCCTGCCGGCGCCCGTTCGTGACGAGGATGTCGAGCCGGGTCAGGTCCTCCAGGGTGTTCAGGGAGACGGAGTTGTTCCCGATGCGCATCAGGTGGCTCTTCTCGTGATGCACGGCCAGCGTGGCCCGGATCCCCTCCGCCAGGGCGGCGTCACGGACGCCGACGACCGCATCCCGCGTTCTCTCGTCCAGCATGGCCTACTTCCTTTCCCCGGTGATGACGTCGTCGAACCTGACCACCGGTACGCCGTGGCCGAGCTGCATGATCTGGTTGGGCTCCCCCTTGCCGCAGTTGCTGACCTGCTCGACCGTCCAGGTCGACCGGTCGCCGACGGCGCTGAGGGAGTTGTAGAACTCGAGCGTATGGCCCTGGTAGGTCGGGTTCCGGAGGACCCTCGTCTTCCTGCCTCCCTTGACCTCCCATGCGATCTCGCAGCCGAAGTGGAAGTGCTCGCGGTTCGATCCGATGGACCAGGAGACGGGGTTGTCCATGATGACGCCGTCCTCCGTGGAGGCGACGATGTCGTCCAGGGTGCCGTCGTTCCCGGGGAGGATGTTCACGTTGGTCATCCGGTCGATCGGGGCGCGGTAGAAGGCGGTCGCCCTCGCCACGCCGCCGCTCCGCTCGAAGACCTTCCTGCCGGCCTTGGAGTTGGCCTCGTTGACCATCGCCCTCGAGGTCAGCACGTTGACCAGGATGCCCCTGTCGATGAGGAGGTAGTCCCTCTCGGGGGTCCCGTCGTCGTCGTAGCCGAACGAGCCCGGCGAGTTGACGATCCCGCCGTAGGAGCTGACGCTCAGCCTGTCGGAGCCGTAGCGCAGGCTGCCGATGGAATCGAGCGTCACGAAGCTGCCCCCCGCGTAGCTCAGCTCGTACCCGAGGATCCGGTCGAGCTCGAGGGGGTGCCCGATCGTCTCGTGGACCTGCAGGTGCCCCTGGCCGGGCAGCAGGATGACGGAGCGCCGTCCGTACCGGAGGGGCTCTGCGGCGAGCAGCTCCTTCAGCTCGGCCTTGATCCGCACCGCGTGCGACGAGAACAGCTCCGGGGCGGTGAGCATCTCCCAGCCCCGCGTGCCGTCGCCGGTCGTGTGGAGCACCATGCTCCTGCGCTGCATGTCGCCGTCCGCGTCGAGCGCCATCACCATGATGGTCCCGAAGACGTTGACCAGCTCCTTGTCGATCTCGGAGCCGTCGCTGTTCTGGAAATGGATCCGCTTGCGCTGGAGGTTGGCGAAGACCACCCTCCGCAGGATCCAGTCCTCGCGGAGCTGCTCGTCGAGCGAGGTGAGGAAGCGGAGCTTCTCGTCCAGCCCGACCTCGAAGGGATCCCTGAGCACCGGGGAGGAGTAGCTGCCGACGACCTTCTCCCCCGTCCCCATCGAGAGGGGCGCCCGGACGAGCTTCGAGGCGGTCCTGGCGTTGAGGAGCGCGTTGTCGAAGCACTCGGCCATCCGGGTCATGTCGCTGGTCGCGGAGAAGCCCCAGGCGCCCTCGAAGAGCACACGGACGCCGATGCCGCTCTCCACGGTCGTGTCGTTGGCCTCCAGGTCGCCGTCGTAGAGCACCAGGACCTCGGAGCTGTCGTCCGAGTAGTACCTGGCGTCGGCATACCCGGCCCCGGAGTCCCTCATCCGCGAGATGTTCCGGGCGATCTCCCGTCGGATCCCCGATGACGCTTCCATGCATTCCCGCCTGTCAGGTTGGAGCCACGAGTGAACGATCCATCGGCGTCTCGTCATGTCGAAATGAATATATCCGCATCCGGGCTGGACACGCCAACATAATGCAGCCCAGGTTCTTCCGGATTGCCTGATGCGGAAGTGCCGATCCGCGCGGGGCATTCCCGCCGGACCGGATCGGGTGTATGCTACGCACCATCCATCGAACCCCGGGAGATGTCCGATGAACACCATGGATCCACGGAAGCCGCTCTCGACCGCCGCCCTGACGCTGCTCGCCCTGCTGCCGCTCTCCTGCGGGGACGGGGGCGGGATCGCCGCGGAGCCCCCGGATGCGGCCGGGGGGGTGCCCCACCTCGAGGTGCGCTCCGTCCTCACGATCGGCATCGAGCTCGGAGACACGAGCTACGTCTTCGGCACGATCGGGGATGCCGCCCCGACCGGTGACGGCGGCGCGGTCGTGCTGGACATGTTCTCCATGAACGTGCGCCGATACGATTCCACCGGCGTCCTGACCGCCTCCGCGGGACGCGAGGGCAGCGGTCCAGGGGAGTTCCTGATGCCGAGGGGGCTGACCGTCCTCGGGAACGGCGGGCTGCTGGTCTCCGACATGGCCGCCGGCGCGGTCTCCGTCTTCGACGACACCCTCGGCTGGGAACGGAGCGTGACGGGCTTCTCGCCCAGGCCGCCCTTCACGATGCGGACCATCGGGGACAGCACGTACGCGGGCATCCTGCCGGAGTTCGACAGGGCCGCCGGCACCACGGGCTGGTCGATCGTCGGCCTCACCGCCTCCTCCCCGGAACCGTTCGTCGTCTACGAGGAGGAGCAGCACCCGTTTGATCCCTCCCGGATGGGTCCCGGCGCCGGGGAGGACCAGCCCCTGTTCGCGGCGGGTCCGGACGGCACCGTCTACCTCTCCGCCCCCGGTCCCGACGCCATCCTCGTCCGCGGCTTCTCCCCCGACGGCGCCGAGGTCCTCCGGATCGACCGACCCCTGGAGCGGATCGAGAAGACCCCGGAGGAGCTTGCCCGGGAGGAGGCCGAGTTCGAGGAGAGATCGAGCGGGACGGGCCGCGGACGCAGGTTCGGGGGCGGAGCCGCCGTCTTCGATCCGGACCCCTTCCGCCGCGCGGTGACGGGCCTCGGGGTCGATGCCTCCGGGCGGATCTGGGTCCGCCTCGGCGCGTTCGACTACCCCTTCTGGCAGGTGTTCGACGCCTCGGGAGAGCTCCTGTTCACGGCTTCCCTCGAGCTGGACGACCCGGACATCGCGGACATGATCGTCCGCATCGAGAGGGACGGGGCGGTGGCCTGGGTCGAGGACCCCGGCACCTGGCCCCGTGTGCGCCTCCTGTCGCTGCCGGAGTGATCCAGTGCGCGGGCGCCCCGCGGAACGGGCGGCGTCCCTGATCGACGGGGCCGCCCGGCTTTGACAGAAATCCGTGTCATGCATATGATTGCGGTCCGGAATCCGCGCCCCGCAGGGCGGAGCCGACTCCGCCCCGGGCAAGGTCCTGCCACCCGAACCGTTACGCGAGGTATCCCTTGAGCGAGGCAATCCTGATCCACGAGGTCGGCCCGAGGGACGGCCTCCAGGTCGAGAAGCGGATCGTGCCGACGGAGACGAAGCTCCGCTGGATCGACGCGCTGATGGCCACGGGGGTCGACATCGTGCAGGTCGGCTCCTTCGTCCACCCGGAGAAGGTCCCGCAGATGGCCGACACGGACGCTCTCTTCGCGCACTACCGCGACGAGGGCAAGCCCGGGAGGACGATCCTCTCCGGCCTGGTCCTCAACGAGAAGGGTCTCGACCGCGGCATCGCCTGCGGCGTCGAGATGTTCTGCATGGGGGTCTCCGCCAGCGGCACGCACAGCATGAAAAACACCGGCATGACACCCGTGGAGGCGGTCGGCCGCATCCTCCCGATGGCCAGGAAGGCGCTCGACCAGGGCTTCGAGGTCCAGGTCTCCGTCCAGTCGGCCTTCGGCTGCGGCTTCGAGGGACCGGTCTCCCCGGACACCGTCCTCGACCTGGTGGGGCGCTACCTCGACGCCGGGGTACGGAACGTCAGCCTCGCCGATACGGCCGGGCATGCCCATCCCCTCCTCGTCGAGGAACTGTTCGGACGGGTCCGCGACCTGGACGCCCGGGTCCGGATGGCCTGCCACTTCCACAACACCTACGGCCTCGGGCTGGCCAACTGCCGCGCCGCGCAGGCCGCGGGAGCGGAGTCGTTCGAGTCCTCCTTCGGCGGACTTGGAGGCTGCCCCTTCACGAAGCTCCCCGCGGGCAACGTGGCGACGGAGGACCTCGTCCACATGCTGCAGCGGATGGGCCTCCGCCGGGACGTCTCCCTCGACGGGCTGCTCGACGTGGCCCGGGACGTGGAGGGGTTCTTCGAGCGGACGCTGCCGGGGTTCATCCTCAGGTCCGGGTCGATCGTCGATTTCACCGGGACCGCAACCGACCGATAGAGAGGCGAACATGAAGCTCCTGCAGGGGATCCGCATCCTCGACATGACCAACGTGCTCTCGGGACCCTTCGCCACCATGCATCTGGCCCTGCTCGGCGCCGAGGTCATCAAGATCGAGAACCCGGACGGCGGCGACCTGGCCAGGAAGCTGGGCAACGTCCCCGACCTCAACAAGCAGCTCATGGGGACCAGCTTCCTCGCGCAGAACGCCAACAAGAAGTCCCTGACCCTCAACCTCAAGGTCGAGGAGGCGCGGGAGGTCTTCCTCCGGCTCGTGGAGACCGCCGATGTCCTCGTGGAGAACTTCCGCCCGGGGGTCATGGACCGGCTGGGCTTCTCCTGGGCAAAGCTCTCCTCCCTCCGTCCCGGACTCGTCTACTGCGCCATCTCCGGGTTCGGCCAGACGGGGCCGGACGCCTTCAAGCCGGCGTACGACCAGATCATCCAGGGGCTCTCCGGCGTCATGGCGATCAACGGCGACGAGAGGCTCAACCCCCTCCGCGCCGGGTTCCCCGTCTGCGACACCGTCGGCGGGCTCAACGCCGCCTTCGCGGTCATGGCCGCCCTCTACCACCGCGAGCGCACGGGCGAAGGCCAGTTCATCGACATCGCGCTCCTCGACTCCATCATGCCCCTCATGGGCTGGGTCGCGGCCAACCTCCTGATCGGCGGGCAGCAGCCGGTGCTCATGGGCAACGACAACTTCACCGCCGCCCCCTCCGGCACCTTCCGCACCCTCGACGGCTACGTGAACATCGCCGCCAACCAGCAGAAGCAGTGGGAGGACCTCGTCGACGCGCTGAGCCTTCCGGAGCTGAAGGACGACCCGCGGTTCCGGGAGCGCGACCCCCGGAAGGCCAACCGGAAGGAGCTGACCCCCCTGCTGGAGGAGAGGCTCGTCACGATGCCGACCATGCACTGGGTCGACGTCCTCAACGCGAAGGGCATCCCCACCGGCGACATCCTCGGGCTCGAGCAGGCCCTTCTCCAGCCGCAGTCGGCGCACCGCGAGGTCATCGCCACCGTCTGCGAGGAAGGCATCGGGGACATCAGGCTGTTCAACCTGACCGCGAAGTTCTCGAAGACGCCGGGCTCCATCGACGCGCCTCCGCCCAGGCTCTCCTCGCACACGGAGGAGATCCTCGGGGAGCTCGGCTACGACGCCGGAGCCATCGCGGCCATGAGGGAGAAGAGCGCCATCTGACGGCCGACGGTCCGGAGACCGTCGAGACAGGAGTGGAAGCAGCATGGGTATGACAGTCGTCGAGAAGATCCTGGCCCGGGCGACCGGCCAGCCCTCCGTGAAGGTCGGGGACGTGGTCGAGCCCCGCGTGGACCTCGCCATGTCCCACGAGAACGGGGCCCTGGTCATCAACCAGTTCCTGGAGGTCTTCGAGGGCACCGGCCTGGAGCCGGAGGTCTGGGATCCGTCGCGGATCGCCATCGTCTTCGACCACCGCGTCCCCGCGGAGAGCTCCAAGACCGCCGGGAACCAGAAGAAGATCCGCGAGTTCGTCGCGCGCCAGGGCATCGTGAAGTTCCACGACATCCGGGGGGACCGGGGCGGCATCTGCCACCAGATCCTGCCGGAGTACGGCTATGTCCTCCCGGGAGCCGTCGTGGTCGGCACCGACAGCCACACCACCTCCCACGGGGCGCTCGGGTGCTTCTCCTTCGGCATCGGCGCCACGGAGATGGCCTCGGTCTGGACCCTCGGCTCCGTCCTCAACGTCGAGGTCCCCGCGACCATCAAGGTCGTCGTCACGGGCGAGTTCCCGGAGTACGTGGCGCCCAAGGACCTGGTCCTCCACCTGATCGGCCGCCTCACCGCCGAGGGCGCGAACTTCCGCGTCATCGAGTTCCACGGCGACACGATCCGCAGGATGTCCACCTCGGGACGCCTCGTCGTCTGCAACATGACCGTCGAGGCCGGCGCCACCGCCGGGATCGTCCCCGCCGATGCGGAGACCTTCCGCTACCTCACGGAGGAGGCGGGGGTCCGCGCGGAGGACGTCCCCGCCGCGGTGCTCCCCGATGCCGATGCCGTCTATGCGCAGGTGGTCGAGATCGACGCGTCGAAGCTCGTCCCGCAGATCGCCTGCCCGCACACGGTCGACAACGTGAAGCCGATCGACGAGGTCACCGGGATCGCCGTGAACCAGATCGTCATCGGCTCCTGCACCAACGGCCGCCTCGACGACATCGAGATCGCCGCCGGGATCCTGAAGGGACGGAAGGTCGCCGAGGGCACGAGGATGCTGGTCTTCCCGGCCTCCACCCGCATCTATCTCGAGGCGATGAGACGCGGCTGGCTCGCCACGCTCATGGAGGCCGGCGCCGTCGTCATGAACTCCGGCTGCGGCCCCTGCCTGGGCATCCACCAGGGCGCCCTGGCCGACAACGACGTGGCCCTCGCCACCACGAACCGCAACTTCAGGGGCCGGATGGGCAATCCGAAGGCGGAGGTCTACCTCTGTTCCCCCGCGGTCGCCGCCGCCAGCGCCGTCACCGGCAGGATCACGGATCCGCGCAAGGGAGGTTTCTGATGTCCATGTCCAGGGTCGTCATGAAGGTCGGAGACGACATCTCCACCGACATCATCTATCCCGGCCGGTTCATGGCCACCGTGCTCCCCACGGAGACGCCCCAGTTCGCCTTCGCGGACAACCCGGAGTTCACGCGGAAGGCGAAGGCGGGCGAGATCCCGTCGGGCGGCGTGATCGTCGCCGGGAAGAACTTCGGCTGCGGCTCCTCCCGCGAGCAGGCGGCCTCCAGCCTGAAGGGCTACGACTTCGCCGTGGTCGCCAGGGACTTCGCCCGGATCTTCCTGCAGAACGCCATCAACCTCGGACTGAACACCGTGATCTGCCCCGGCATCGAGGCGGAGGAGGGCGACGAGATCGAGATCGCGGGCGGCATGGTCCACGACCGGACCTCCGGCCGCAGCTTCCCGGTGGAGCCGCTTCCGAAGGCTCGCCAGGCGATCATCGACGCGGGAGGCCTGGTGGCCTACACCCGCAGGCTCCTCCTCGCGAAGCACGGCCGCTAGCACGGATAAGAATTCGTACCACCCACGAAATACGAAATTCGTGGGTGGTACGAATTCCTGTCCTGGAGGACTAGACGTAGTTTCGGAAGAACGTCCGGAAGTTCGTGAAGGTGTCCTCCGTCATCGTCCCGGACGTGCTGCCGCCGATGTCCCGGATCTCCGCGCTCCCGTAGCTCCCCGTGGCGAGCGCCTCGATCGTCGCCGCGGCGATCGGGATCCTCACGGTCACGCCGAAGAGCATCGTGGCGTGCGGCTCGCAGTCGAAGTCGTCCATGTCGTCGAACACGACCGGCTCGCCGTCCAGGCGGAGGAGCAGCGAGGGCAGGATCACGGCCTCCAGGTCGGCGACGGAGGGGCTGGCTTCCCCGGATTCGACGATCTGCGCGCCGGGTCTCCCGGAGACTTCCTTCGGGCTGCGCGTGGTGCCGCCCGAGCGGGAGCCCGGAGTGGTCGGCTCCGCGATCGAGGTTCCCGTGGAGGGTCTCCCGGACGCCTGCACGGAGATGTCGGGGGTATCGGCGTCCCAGTTCCTGGAACCGATGAACTCGGGGATCAGCCAGTACTGCGCGACGCCGGTCGAGACGTTCCGGCTGACCATCACGTTCAGCTCGAAGCGAAGGCCGCTGTTCGACAGGAGGTTGCCGATCATCCGGTGCGTGGTGATCCCGAGGTCGTAGTCGATCACGGTCTCGACCGTGGCCGTGCCGGGGTCGAGCTCCTCGATCCAGGAGACCCTGCCCGTCAGCGGCGCTTCGGGGTTTCCGGGGAGCTGGGCCGAGACCGTGTCCGGCTCCGGGACCGTCGCCCCGCCGGGCGGCGTCGAGCCCTGCCCGACGTAGACCGTGTCGTGGACGACGGTGGGCTTCTCGTCCCCGTAGTAGTAGGTGTTCGTGACCGAAGTACAGCCCATGACGATCGTCAGGGCGGTCAGCAGCGCTGCGATGGCCGGTATCCTCATCGTCCCCTCATTCCCGTCCGCCGCTGGGCGGAGCAAGTATCGTGCACAAGTCCGCACGGATTCTACCCATGCGGAGCCGGCGGGTTCCCTAGCGGACCAGCGTCAGGAGCAGGCTGCCGCCGATGCCGGGCTCCCCGGAGCGGATCACGTAGAGCCCGGAGGGCAGGCCGTCCGGCGGGACCCAGGTCACCGATCCCCTCTCCACGACGAGTGACCCGCTGTCGACGATCCTTCCGGTCAGATCGTGCACGGTGACGGGGAGCGTCCCCGAGATCCCCGGGCTGCAGGTGAGCGTGACCGACCCGCGGAAGGGATTCGGGCTGGCGCCGGTGAGGGCTCCTCCCGCGGAGGGTCCGCCCTCTCCCCCGATGCCGGTCGAGCTGGTCTCGTACTCGAAGAACCAGGTCTCCGGCGCGAACCGCGGGATGCTTTCCTGGCGGCCCGAGTCGTCGGTCGCCGTCACGTAGTACTGCACCTGGGTGCCTTCGGGGAGTCCCGGGATCTGGGCCGTGAAGGAGTCCGCCCCGGTCGGGGTCATCGCGAGGACCGTGAACGGACCGGAGCCGCCCGTCCGGTAGCAGAGGTCGGTGGAG
>Ga0163210_1001078_pt1 | contig 11782 bp, 9 predicted proteins | sample Kivu_220m_FD_113536 | JGI IMG/M metagenome (GOLD analysis project Ga0163210, IMG submission 113536) | Freshwater microbial communities from Lake Kivu, Western Province, Rwanda to study Microbial Dark Matter (Phase II) - Kivu_220m | ecosystem: Environmental > Aquatic > Freshwater > Lake ... | reverse complement strand
TAGACCATCCCCGGTGGGACGCGGTCGGTGACCCAGGCCTCAGCCTCGATGCTGCCGCGTCGCGACGTCACCCGCACCCGAGTCCGGGTTGCCGCTCCTAGCGTTTCTGCGTCACCCGGATTGACCTCCACCATCGCCTCGCCATAAACCGCCATCAGTCCTTTGGCGCGGCGGGTCATCTGTCCGCCATGCCAGTGATACAGCACACGCCCGGTGCTCAATACGAATGGATAATCGTCGTCGGGCAGCTCGGCGGGCGGGAGGTGGTCAATCGGCATGAACTTGCCGCGCCCGCGCGAGAATTGCTTGGTGTGCAAAACCGGCGTGCCGGGATGCTCGGCGTTCGGACAGGGCCATTGTAGGCGCTCGCCCTTTTCCAGGCGTGCGTGCGTGATGCCGCCGTAGGATGGCGTCAAGGCGTTGATCTCGGTCATGATGTCAGCCGTATCCCGGTATCCCCAAGCAGCGTAGGGCGCCTCCGGATCGAGGGCGCGGCCTTCCAGCAGGCGGAGGGCCAGATCGCAGGTGATCTGCCAATCGGGGCGCGCCTCGCCCAACGGCTCAATGGCTTTATGTACCATTTGGACGCGGCGCTCGGTGTTGGTAAAGGTGTTGCTCTTCTCGGCGAACGAGACGCCGGGCAGGAGTACGTCGGCGTAGGCGGAAGTTTCGGAGGGGAAGATCTCCTGCAAGACGAGGAAATCCACTTTTTCGAGGCACTTGCGGATGTGAGACGTGTCCGGGTCGGACATGACCGGATCTTCGCCGAGGATGTAGAGGGCGTGGGTCTTGCCTTCCAAGATGTTTGGAATGACTTCGGTGACGGTCATGCCGACTTTATCCGGCAGCGGCACGCCCCAAGCGGCCTCGAATTTCTTGCGGGCCTCCTCGTTGGTAATGGGCTGATATGCTGGATACACGTTCGGCAGGCCGCCCATGTCGCACGCCCCCTGCACGTTATTCTGTCCGCGCAGCGGGTTGACCCCGCCGCCGGGTACGCCCATGTTGCCGAGCAGCATTTGCAGGTTGGCGAGCGTCATCACATTCCGCACGCCGACGATGTGCTGGGTGATGCCCATCGCCCACATCACGGCCATGGGTTTGGCCGTACCCATGATTTCGGCGGCCCGGTACAGGGTCTCGACCGGTACGCCGGTGATCGCGCTCGTCTTTTCGGGCGGATACGTCATCACCGTCGCCTTGAACTCGTCGAAGCCTTCGCAGCGTTCCTGGATGAATTTCTCGTCTGCCCAGCCTTTTTCGAGGAGGATATACATCAGGCCGTTGAGCAGGGCGATGTCGGTGCCGGGTTTCTGGCGGATGTGCAACGTGGCGAAGTCGCACAGGTCAATGTGGCGCGGGTCGGCCACGATCAGCTTGACGCCGCGCCTGCGCACCGCCCGCCGCAGCATCGTCCCGAAGACGGGATGCTGCTCGGTGGTGTTCGAGCCGATGACGAACAGTGCCTGAGCGTGCTCCGCAACATCGTCCATTGAGTTGGACATGGCACCCGAACCGAAGGAGGCGGCCAGACCGGCCACCGTGCTGGAGTGTCAGAGACGGGCGCAGTGGTCTATGTTGTTCGTCCCGACCACCTGGCGGGTGAACTTGTTCATCAGGTAGTTCTCTTCGTTCAGGCACTTGGCGGAGGTCAGCACGCCGATGCTGTCGGGGCCGCTTGCACCGCGGATCTCGTTGAGTTTACGGGCAGTAATATCCAACGCCGTATCCCAATCTGTCTCGACCCACTCCCACTGTTCACTGATCACTGATGACTGTTTACTGATGGCTGGCTTCTTGCTACCTCCGAGAAGATAGCGGCGCACGCGCGGTTTGAGCAGCCGGTCAGGATGATGGATGTAGTCGTAACCGTAGCGTCCCTTGACGCACAATGCCAAGCCATTGACCGGCGCGTTCGGGTTCGATTGCACGCCGATCACTTTCTCGTCTTTTACCAGTAAATCGAACTGGCAGCCCACGCCGCAATATGAGCATGTAGTGGTGACTTTTTTCACCTGGTGCGCCCGCGCCAACCCATAGTTCATCTTGTTCGACAGCGCGCCGGTGGGACAGTAGGCCACGCACTGGCCGCACGATTCGCAGCGCGCCTCCAGCATGGTCGTCCCTGCCCCGGCCACGATTCGCTCCTCGAAACCACGCTGGGTCACGCCCCAAACGTCGCGCACCTGGATTTCGGCACAGGCCTGCACGCAGCGGCGGCACAGGATACAGCGGTTCATGTCCACGCGGATGAAAGGATTCGGGTCGCTATCTACGGGGTAGCGTCCGCCTTTGCTGCCCCAGGCCGGCACGCTGACCTGGTACTCGTAAGCCAAGTCCTGCAATTCGCACTCGCCGCTCACGTCGCAGGTGATGCAGTCCTGCGGATGGTTGGCGAGCATCAGCTCCAGCGAGAGCTTGCGTGACTTGATCACCTTCTCGCTGTGCGTTTGGATTTCCATCCCCTCCCAGGCCTGGGTCACGCAGGCAGCTTGCAGGAAGCGCTGCTTGGCTACCTCCACCACGCAGATGCGGCAGTTGCCGGTGGGGGAGAGGTCTTTATGGTAGCACAGCGTCGGAATGCGGATGCCGTGCTCACGGGCGACTTGCAGGATGGTTTGTCCTTCGCTGGCTTGAGTGGGTTGTCCGTTGATGGTGATGTTCACTGTCATGGTTCACCTCTAGGTTCGTAAACCGTAAAACGTGAAGCGCAAGTTACGTTTTACGTTTTACTTTTCTGCCTTCTCGAACTTTTCCGCGAAATTGCTCAACGCCGAATTTATCGGGATCGGCACCGCCTGTCCCAGTCCGCAGAAGGAGGCCAGCAGCATGTTATCGGAGAGAGCTTGGAGTTCAGCCACATCGCCTTTGCGGCCTTTGCCGTCTGCCATGCGAACGAGGATTTCGAGAGCGCGCCAGGTCCCGACGCGGCAGGGCGTGCATTTGCCGCACGATTCAGCCGCGAAGAAGTGCAGCAGCTCGCGTAGCATCGCCGCCACCGAGACCGACTGGTCGCAGACCAAGAACGCGCCCGCGCCGAGGCTGATGCCTTTCTGCGGCCCGGAGGCATAATCCAGCGGCACGTTGAGCAGATCGGGGCCGACGATGGTCCCTGCCGCGCCGCCGGTCAGGGCGAATTTGAAAGCCGAGCCATCCTGCATCCCGCCGCCGAAGTCGTCAATTGCCTGGCGCAGGGTCAGGCCGAAGGGCGCTTCGAACAGGCCAGGATTATTGACGTGGCCGAGCAGCATGTACAGCTTGGTGCCAGGCGTGGCGTAACTGGATAGCGATTTCCACCACGCCGCGCCATTCTTGAGAATGGATGGCGCGGCCGAGAAGGATTCCACGTTATTGACTGCCGTGGGACGGCCGCGATAACCGTAGGTCGGCGGGTAGGGCGGACGCAGGCGCGGCTCGCCGCGCTTGCCTTCCAGCGACTCGATCAGCGCGGTTTCTTCGCCGCAGATATAGGCCCCCGCGCCGCGATGGACGTGGATGTGGAACGAGAATCCGCTGCCGAAGATATCCTCTCCCAGGCAGCCTTTTTCCTCCGCCTGCTGGATCGCTTTTTCCAGCCGCTCCGCTTGTCGCACGTACTCGCCGCGTATGTAGATAAAGGCCTCGTTCGCGCCGCAGGCGTAACCGCCGATAGCCATGCCTTCGAGAAGTTGATGGGGATTCGTATCAATCAGCACGCGGTCTTTGAAGATGAGTGGCTCGGACTCGTCCGCGTTGCAGATTATGTAGCGGGGTGTGCGTCTAGCCTGCGCGACGAACTTCCACTTGCGCCCGACCGGGAATCCTGCCCCGCCGCGCCCCTGCAAGCCGCTGGCCTCCACCTCGGCAATCACTTCCTCTGGCTTCTTTTGCAGCGCGGACTTCAGTCCGTCATACGCGCCGTGTTCAAGAGCCGAGTCAATCGAATCCGGGTCAACCTTTCCAGCGTTGGCCAGCATCACGCGCACCTCGCCCTTGCGCGGCACGGAATAGTCGGTTGGCACGCCGCGCCAGCCCTCGCAGACCTTGGCAGCCTCTTCCGGCGTCACTGGCCCGGCCTGCTCGTTGTTGACCAGTATCGCCGGCGCCCGGTCGCACAGGCCCAGGCAGGATGTGCGTTCGACGGTCCAATCATCGGCTGGTATTTCCTTTGCCCAATCACCAACCACCGATGACTGCTTACTGATTACTGTTGACTGACCACTGGCTCTTTTCAGCCAGCATACCGGCCCATCACAAACGTGCAGGATTTGATCGCGCGGCTGGAGCGAGAGCATGGAATAAAAAGTCGTCACGCCGTAAGCGAGATGGGCTGGAATTCCCAATGCCCGCGCCGTATCGGTGATGGTCTCAGGGTTCAGGTGGCCGCGCCGGTCGAGTTCGGTTAGGATTTCGAGTATGGCCTCGCGGTTCTCTCCGTGTGTGTACGCCAATTCCAGGATTTCCGGCGCGATAGGTTTATAAGTGATTTTGCGATTCGTCATAAGGCCTCACTTGTCGGGATGCGGGTCCGGTAAGCTTTTCTATAGTCTAGCACAGGGATTGCAGAGCGATTCATGATGATAGTCATGTTTGTCGTAGTGGCTTGTCAGGTTCATTGTAGCAGAAATTCTTGTGCTAGAATCGCCCAATGCGCCCGAAGATTTGGATGCTTGGCTTTCTTTTCGTACTGACCTCATGCGTACGCTCTGCGTCTGCCTCGCCTCCCTGGAGCCCATCTGGGGCGGTCTCGACCCCGAGTCTGACCGCCGTTTCGATGACTGGTTCCACCGTCACCGCCACGGCCTCGTTCCGCCTCCTGCCGACGCGGGTTCCCGGCTCGCCCATCCTGACCCCGACGCCGGACGTACCTCGCTTTTTGCCCACCCCGCGCAGCGGCCCGGAGACGTATGTTGTTCAGGCGGGCGATACGCTCGGCGCTATCAGCCTGCGGTACGGCGTCAGCGTCGAGGCTTTGATGCAGGCCAACGGTCTGAACGATCCGAACACCCTGGATGTCGGCCAGACGTTGCAAATCCCTGTTCCCACGCCTCAGCCTGCCGGACCATCGTTCAAGATCATCCCCGATTCCGAGCTTGTGTATGGACCGATGAGTGTCACGTTAGACCTGGAGGCTTTCATTCGTAGCAGCGCTGGCTATCTGGCAGGCTACCAGCAGGATGTGGATGGCGAAACCTTGAATGCTGCTCAGATCGTTCGCCTTGTGGCGCAGAACTACTCGGTCAATCCGCGGCTGTTGTTGGCCGTATTGGAATATCGCTCAGGATGGGTAACGAATCCGAACCCGGACCCGGCCACGCTGGACATGCCGCTCGGATTCAACGACAACTGGCACGCTGGTTTGTATCGTCAGTTGACTTGGGCAGCGAATGCTCTCAACCAGGGATATTATCGTTGGCGAGTGAGCGCCATCTCCAGTTGGGTTTTAGCCGACGGCAGCGTGGTGCCGGTTGATCCGACGCTCAATGCCGGGACGGCCGGTGTCCAGAACCTGTTCGCCCAATTGGATGATTACCCGACTTGGTTGCTGGATGTCTCGCCGGATGGCGTGTTCGCAACTTATTCCCGGCTGTTTGGCTATCCTTTCGACCTGGCTATCGAGCCAATCGTGCCGGAGAATTTGGTCCAACCGCTGATGCAATTACCTTTTGCGAGCGGCGAACTCTGGGCTTTCACTGGCGGGCCGCACGGCGGCTGGGACGAAGGCTCGGCCTGGGCAGGGCTGGATTTTGCCCCGCCCGGCGAGGCGCTCGGCTGCGTTTCCAGCGAGGCCTGGGTTACGGCTGTGGCCGATGGTCTGATCCTGCGCGCCGGGAATGGGGCAGTGGTGCAGGACCTGGACGGCGACGGTTACGAGCAGACCGGCTGGACGGTGCTGTATATGCACGTCGAAAGCCGCGACCGTGTCCGCGCGGGCACGTACCTTCACGCGGGGGAGCGCATCGGCCATCCTTCCTGCGAGGGCGGCCTTACCAATGGCACGCATGTCCATTTAGCGCGCCGCTTCAACGGTGAGTGGATCCCGGCGGATGGTTCTGTCCCATTCATCCTGGATGGCTGGGTTTCATCTGGCACGGGCGTCGAATACGATGGTTACCTGACGCGCAACAGCGTGACCGTCGAAGCCTTCGACGGTAATGACCTCATCAATCAGATTCAGCGATGACCTCCACCCCGGCCCTCCCCCATTCCGCACTCCAGGAATGGGGGAGGGTGCGGGAGGGGTCGCGGTATAATCTTCCCCGATGAAGCCAGCTTTTTCTTGCATGCGCAAAACCGTCGTTTTGTTGCTCCTCACCGGTATGCTCTCCGCCTGCGGTCCGCTGTGGGGGATGAATGGGCCGACCCAGACCTCGACGCCAACGCAGCCCGTTTTTTGGACCGCCGATCCGCCGACGCCCATCCCAACCTGGACGCCAGAGCCGACTTTCACTCCCACCGCGACGCCGTTCCCCCTGACACCTACCCCGACTCCCATCTCAGCCACACAGCGCGCGCCACTTCTGTACTACGCCCAGGTGGGGGATAGCCTGCCGGTCGTAGCGGCGCACTTCGGCGTGGAGGCTTCCGAGATTACCTCTTCGGAGACTTTGCCGCAAACCGGGTTACTCACCCCGGATACGCCCCTGATCATCCCCAACCGACTGGGCGAGACCACGCCCAACGTCCAGATCATGCCCGACAGCGAGGTGGTCTATTCTCCTTCGGCGCTGGATTTCGATATCGAAACCTACGTAACCGAGGCGGGCGGCTACCTGGGCACCACCTATCGGGAATACCTGGTCAGCACCGGTTGGAACAATGGCGCGCAGGCGGTACAACGGATTGCCCTCGATAACTCGATCAATCCGCGCCTGCTGCTGGCCCTGATCGAGTATGAGAGCGGATGGGTGACCGGCCAGCCCTCCAACCTGGCCCAGGGGGATTATCCTCTCGGTTATGTGGATTATTATTACCGAGGCCTCTTCCGTCAGATGATGTGGGCGGTGCAAGAGCTATCGAACGGTTACTATGGCTGGCGCGGTGGCACGTTGACCGAGCTGACCTTCCCGGATGGGACGACCATCCGCCTCTCTCCGGAACTGAACGCTGGTACCGTTGCCATTCAATATTTCTTTTCGAAAACGCGCAATTTTATGGAGTGGGCGCAAGCCATAGACCCAAACGTCGGCTTCCCGGCGCTCTATGCGAAAATGTTCGGCGACCCATGGGGACGGGCACAGACCGTCGAGCCGCTCTTCCCGCCCGGGCTGACCCAGCCGACGCTGACCTTGCCTTTTGGGATCGGCCAACTGTGGAGCTTCAGCGGCGGGCCGCATCCGGCCTGGGAGCTGCAAGGCGCGATGGCCGCATTGGACTTTGCCCCGGGTTCGGATGTGAGCGGCTGCGTTCCCTCCGACCGCTGGATCGTGGCCTCCGCTCCCGGGCTTGTCGTCCGCTCGACGTCGGGGGTGGTCGTCCTGGACCTGGATGGCGACGGTCACGAGCAAACCGGCTGGGATTTACTTTACTTGCACGTTGCAATGAAAGACCGCATCCCGCCCGGCGTCTGGCTGGATGCGGGCGACCTGATTGGCCACCCTTCTTGCGAGGGAGGCATCGCTACAGGTACGCACCTGCACTTCGCCCGTAAATACAACGGCGAGTGGGTACTGGCCGATGGACCGCTCCCCTTTACCCTGAGCGGATGGGTGGCGCACGCCGGAGCAAAACCCTACGATGGCACGCTGACGAAAGGCGACAAGACCGTCGTTGCCAAGCCTGACGGTTCTGCCGAGACCCAGATCCTCCGTACTGCGGGGGAATGAATTCCCGTGAACAAAATCAAGCCTGTATTCGTTTTCCTCATAGCCGCGACGCTGGCTCTGTCCGCTTGCCTGCCGCAGCAGGAGCCGAGCGGGGACCTAGCGTCTGCTACCGTTACCCCGACCCTGATTGCCGGGCCCTCGCCGACTCCCATTCCGACGCGCCGGGGCTATAATCCTGGCGAGCTGGTGGACTACACCGCCCAGATGGGGGATACGCTGCCGGCGCTGGCAGCCCATTTCAATACCACTGTTGACCAAATCCGCGAGGCCAACCCTGATATCCCGGCCGATGCGACCACCATGCCGCCCGGCATGCCGATGAAAATTCCCATCTATTATCTGCCGCTGTGGGGTACCTCGTTCAAGATCATCCCGGACAACCTGTTCGTCAACGGCCCGTCAATGATTGGATTTGATACCTCGGCTTTTGTCTCTGGGCAGCCGGGCTGGTTGAAGGATTTCCGCGACTACGTTGGAGGCGCCTGGCGTTCCGGCGCGGAGATCGTGGATTATGTTGCCATGAACTTCAGCGTCAGCCCGCGCTTGCTGTTGGCTCTCCTTGAATACCAGGCAGGCGCGCTTTCGAACCCCGTGCCTCCTTTCACCCCTTACCCGCTCGGTTATAAAGACCTTGCGCATGTTGGCGTGTACATGCAACTTATTTGGGTAGCAAACACGCTCAATAACGGCTACTACGGCTGGCGGACAGGGCACCTGACTTCCTTCGAGCACACCGATGGCAGTTTGGAACGGCCCGATCCCTGGCAGAATGCCGCCTCGGTTGGCATCCAGTATTATTTCTCACGCCTATATCCGCAGGATGAATATGAACACGCCGTTGGTCCCGATGGCTTGGCATACACCTTCCAGAAGTTATTCGGCGATCCCTGGGCAGTGGAGTCTCCTCACATTCCGGTCAGCCTGAAGCAGCCGTCGTTCTTGTTCCCTTTCCCGGCTGGCGATGCCTGGACCTACACCGGCGGGCCGCACACCGGCTGGGGTCAGGGGGAGCCATTCGCCGCGGTTGACTTTGCGCCCCCGGCTTCGGTCGGCGGCTGCCTCCCTACGGACAAGTGGGCGACTGCCATGGCTGGCGGCGTGGTCGTGCGCTCAGGGGACGGCGTTGTCATGCTCGACCTGGATGGCGATGGCGATGAGCGTACCGGCTGGGTGATTCTCTACTTACACGTTGGCACGGATGGCCGCGCTCCGTTGGGCGCGGTACTGGAAGCTGGCGACCCGGTCGGGCATCCCTCCTGCGAAGGCGGGCAGACAACTGGCACGCACACTCATATCGCTCGCAGATATAATGGCGAGTGGATCCCCGCGGATGGGCCGCTGGCGCTCAACCTGGAAGGCTGGATCGCTCACAACGGGAGTGCGGCCTACAAGGGGACGTTGACCCGTGATAACCGCACTGTGACGGCTTGCGAGTGTTCGGATCTGGCTAGTCAAGTGCAGGCGGGCAAATAATGCTGAAAAGTGGGGCGAGACACTATCGCGCCGCTATCTCAATCAAGCAGCTTCGATAATTCGGTAACTCAGTTCGATCTCGACCACCCTGGCGAGCATGGCCTGAGCCGGGCAATACGTGGTTTTGGATAGCTCAATCGCACGTTCCACAGCCGTCGGATCAACATGGCGGCCGGTGACGAGGTATTCGATCTTCATGTGGGTAAAGACGCGTGGGTGCTCCTGTGTCCGGTCAGCGTGTACGCGCACCTCGAAGGCAGTTACCTCCTGACGCTTTTTCTTCAGGATGGAGATGACGTCCATGGCCGTGCATCCGGCTAGGCTGACGGCCATCAGTTCGAGGGGGCGAAAGCCGTCGTCCGCGCCGCCCACCTCCGGGTCCGCGCCGAGCGGGACGCTGGAGCCGCTGTCGGCTGTGCCGGTGAAAGTCAATCCTTGCTGCCATGTCACTTTTGCATCCATTATTTCTTCTCCACGAGCGGGGTCACGTACTTTTCCAACATTTCACGGCTGATCTCTCCCACCCACGTCAGGCGGACGGTGCTGTTGCGGTCAATGACGTATTATTCGACATAATCTTCCAGGTTCAAGCTGCGGAAGAGGCGGTCGCGTACGTTCGGCGGGACGTTCGCCGGTTCACTGGCGGTGGCATGATAGAGGTAGACGGTCTTCCGCAGCGTGTCCACCACGATGTGACAATTCTGGCACTCAGTGATGTGTCGCTGGATTTTCTCGCACAGCTCTTCGCTGAGCGTTCCGTCCACGTAGTCGGAGAGCGCTTCCAGGAGAAACTTGCATTCCATTGATTTTGTCATTTTGCCTTACTCCTATCCCGAAGGCGCTCTCCGTAGTAGCAGCTGAGTTGCTCGCGCAAGTTCAGGCGTGCTCGCAGAAGGCGGGTCTTCACGGCGGTCTGGCTCAGGTTGAGCACCTGGCTGGTCTCCTCGATGGATAGACCTTCGAGATCGCGCAAAATGAAAACGATGCGCAGTTTCTCCGTCAGGTGCTGGATGGCCTGGTCGAGGTGACTCCTTGCTTCGGACGAGAGCAATTCCTCCTCGGGCAGGCAGCACCAGTCCACGAATTGGAGCGGGGAATAATCCTCGCCTTCATCATCTTCCAAACTGGTGTCCGTCAGGGTCGTTTCATGCCGTTGCTTGCGTATCATCATCAGGGCTTCGTTGGCTGCGATGCGGTATAGCCAGGTTGCGAGGCTGGAGCGTTCCTCGAAGCTGCGGATGTGCTTGAAGGCGTTCAGGAAAGTGTTTTGAAGCACATCCTCGGCGTCTTGTTGATCGCCGAGCATTTTCAACGCCATCCGGTATATAGGCCCAGAGTAGGCATCTACCAACCGGGCGAACTCGTTCCGATCCCCAGACTTGAGTGCTTCGACCAAGATTTCTGGCGTGATTTTCTCAATCATTAGATGTTTTCTATTTCGGAAAGTTGCAGTCCTGCTGCAGATGTGGTGGGAAAAATACTACGACTGCTGCCCCATAGAGTATACCCGAAGGTTATGACATACTGTGTTCAAATGAGGGATAAATGTCTCTCAATTTAGGATGTTCGCCACTTGAAAGGGTTGGTGGGTTTGAATAATATCCATGCAAATGATACTCGATGTACTGGAACGATTTTCATTCTTTGAAGACCTGAGCGAGGCAGATGTACGTCTGTTGGCGCCTTATTTCAGGTCGCAGTTCTACCCTGCTGAGACAGTCGTCTTTGAGCAAGGAGACATCGCCGAATATCTTTATCTCGTCATGAAGGGTGAGGTCCTCATCCGCTACAAACCGGACGACGGACCTGTGATGACCGTGACGCGCGTTCAACAAGGCGGCGTTTTTGGCTGGTCGGCAGCATTGGGTAATGTGGCGTATACTTCCGGCGCGGTGTGCACCACGGATTGTGAATTTCTACAGGTGCGTGGCAGGGACTTACGGGCAATATGTGAGAAGCATCCTGGGGTCGGGAAAATCATTCTCGACCGCCTGGCAAACGTGATCGCTGAACGCTGGGAAAGCAGACGGCCACAGGTGACTTCTTTATTGGCAAAAGGTATTCACCAGCAGGGCGGCTTCCCAGACAGGTTCAAGGAGGTTGGAAGAATGGCAGAAACGAAACCCCTTTCACAAGAAGCGCAAATGAAGGGTTTGATCGAGCAACTGAGCGCGTATATCGAGCACTTCCATGGCGGATCAGTAGAATTTGTTGCTTTCGATGGGAAAGTCCTGAAGGTGAGGCTTGGGGGAGCTTGCCTGGGTTGTCCACTTTCACCTGCCACCTTGCATGGCTGGGTGGAGGGAACAGTGCGGCAGTTTTTCCCAGATATCGAGTGCGTCGAGTCAGTTTAAGTTGGGCGTACCTCTCCTGGGGACAGGGAAACAGTTAATGTAAGAGGAATTGATGGGGGAAGGCAACATAGTTCGTTTGACCATTTTGTGCTAAACTAAACTATGACTCCACTGCAATAACTTGCACATTACCAACCGAGAACTGATCGG
>Ga0163210_1001073_pt1 | contig 11811 bp, 6 predicted proteins | sample Kivu_220m_FD_113536 | JGI IMG/M metagenome (GOLD analysis project Ga0163210, IMG submission 113536) | Freshwater microbial communities from Lake Kivu, Western Province, Rwanda to study Microbial Dark Matter (Phase II) - Kivu_220m | ecosystem: Environmental > Aquatic > Freshwater > Lake ... | reverse complement strand
ATCCACTACAAGGGGACCATCGGCGGCGTCGAAGACCCCGACGAGATCAGCAGTGTGCGCATCGTGCGGTTGGTGGGGCTCGACTACTACCAGGCGAGCAGCACCGGTCTCGAGCTGGGCCAGGACGGTCAGATCGATCAGGTCTGGGTCGACTTCCAGAACGGTTACCTCTTTTTTCCCGACCTTCAGCCATTCGCGCCGGGGGACAGCACGACGCTCGATCTGCGCGGGCGCCCCGGGGATCCGTCGACCTGGAGCGTGCTCCCGCGGGAGCAGTGGAACCAGGGGATCTACGCGGCCAAGAGCTGCGTGCGCGAGCGCTCGGAGCCGAGCCTGAGCGGGTCCTCCCCGTGGGAGACGGACTACTACCTCGAAGTCCGCTACCGCACGCCGGTGACGGCGCTGCGCATCGACGCCTTCGACATCATCGAGGGCTCCGAGGTCATCACCGCCGGCAGCCGGCGACTGACGCGGGATCGTGACTACCGCATCGACTACCAGTCGGGCGAGATCACGCTGCTCTCGGAGGCGGGCATCGGGTCGGAGGATGAGATTCGCGTCACCTACAAGCACGCCGGGGGCCTGGGCATCGCGAGCAAGACGCTGGTCGGTGCCTCGGCGGCCTACCGCCCGGTGGATTCGAGACTCGGGCTCTCGACCTCGTGGCTCTTCGAGCAGCGCGGCAGTCCCGACCGGCGCCCGCGGCTGGGGAGCGAGCCGACGCGCATCGCGGTCGGAGAGGTCGCCGGGAACTACGGCCGGGAGTCGCTGGCGCTGACGCGTCTGCTCGACCGGCTGCCGTTCCTGGAGGCGCGCAAGGCCTCGAAGCTCACCTTCGAGGGCGGGCTGGGGGTCAGCTTCCCGAATCCGAACACGCGCCGGAACCTCTACATCGACGACTTCGAGGGCGTGGCGGACGACATCGCGGTGCGGTTGAACCGCCTCGCCTGGAAACCGACCAACGCGCCCGACGGCGTGCCGGGCGCCGACGAAGCCGCGCGCAGCGCGCGCCGCGGCGAGATCTGGTGGTACACGCCCTACCGCGCGACGCACGAGGGGGACATCAACCCGACCCTCGACTACCAGGAGGCGAACGACTACCGCAGTGTCCTCGAGCTGCAGGCGTGGCCCTACACCGGGCCGCTGGAGACGGGCGGGGCCGAGACCTGCCGTCCGGAGGAGTCCTGGGTCGGCATCGTGACCCCGCTTTCCGAGAACAACCTGGACCTGACCCGCGCCCGCTTCCTCGACATCTGGGTGAACGACTTCGTGCCCTGGGAGGAGTTCGTCACCGACTCGACGCGCCGCGCCGGCACGCTCTACCTCGAGCTGGGACGGTTCAACGAGGACGCGATCTGGATGCGCCGCCCGGTCACCTGCGCCACCGGTGCCATCGAGGGCGGGCCGGTCACCGCGCCCAATCGCAAGCTCGATACCGAGGATGCCAACCTCGATGGCGAGCTTGACCTGAGTGAAGCGACGAACGAAGACACCGGCCTGGACGGCGTGCGCGGCGTCGATCCGGCGGATGGAGCCTACGACGACTTCGTCTGGGATGCGAGCTCCGAGACGCGCTACGACAGCTATGAGGACCTCTGCCGCGTCTACCGCGGCATCAACGGCACCGAGCTGAACGGCCGGCTCGATACGGAGGATCTGGACGGCGACAACTCGCTCGACCAGGAGAGCGCCTACTATCGCTTCCGGGTCGACCTGGCGGACAGCTCGCTGGTCGAGACCGACGTGCGCCGCGACTATGCGGGCCAGGAGACGAGCTGGACGCTCGAGCCGACCAACGGCTGGCGCCGCATCCGGATCCCGCTGAGCGAGGCCTTCCTCGACGCGACGGTAGGCGATCCCGCCTGGGACGAAGTCAAGCAGCTGCGTCTCTGGCTGCGTGACCTCTCGGGCTGGAAGCGGCTCCAGATCGCGGCGATCGAGATCCGCTCCAACCGCTGGGTGGCGGAGAAGCTGCAGGACAGCTCGGGCGTGGTTGTGCCGCCGGCGGAGCTGCTGGCGGCCGGCGAGGACTTCTTCCCCGGCGTGGTCAACAACAAGGAGAACTCCGACGTCTACACCGCGCCGATCGAGGAGTACCGTGACCAGTCGCGGGACAACATCCGGGAGCGGGAGCAGTCGCTGACGCTCGAGGTGCGCAACCTCCAACCCGGGCATGTCGGCCGTGTCTACAGCTCCTTCCTGCAGGACCAGAACTACACCAGCTACCGCTCGCTCGAGTTCTACCTGGCGAGCACGCTGCCCCCGGGCAGCGACCTCGAGTTCTTCCTGCGCCTCTGCAAGGACGCGACGATCGATTCCACCGACTACTATGAGTACCGCGTCCCGGTGCCGGAGAAGGCTTCGCTCGAGTCGCGCGCGTCGGGATGGAAGCCAGTGAAAATCCAGCTGCAGGACCTGAGCGATCTGAAGGGCATGGTGGTCGCCGACACGTCGGGGGCCGTTCCCGACAGCGTGGGGCGCCTGCTCCCCGACGGGGGGCAGGTGGCGCTGCGAGGCAATCCCTACCTGACGAAGCTGCGCCGGATCACGCTGGGCGTGCGGCACGCCGGAGGCGCGCCGGTCACGACCAGCAGCATCTGGATCGATGAGCTGCGCCTGACCGAGGTCCGCCAGGACGTCGACGTCGGCTACCGCTTCCAGGTGCGCACCGAACTGGCCGATCTGGGGAGCCTCGACTTCAGCTACAAGCATGTTGGGTCGGACTTCACCACGATCAGCGGCGGCGGCTTCAGCGCGCGCAAGGAAGCGGAGACGAGCGTCTCCCTGAACACCAGCGCCATCCCGCTGGACCGCTTCCTGCCCGCGCAGCTCGGTCTACGCCTTCCGTTCAGCTACCAGTACAGCCACAGCCGCAAGGTGCCGAAGTACCGCACCAACAGCGACCTGGAGGTCGAGGACCATCCGACGGATCGGGACGTGACCGAGAGCGCCAGCCGCAACTACAGCCTTTCCGTCTCGCGGCCGCGCTCGACGAACCCCTGGATGAAGTACACGATCGATGCGGTCAGCCTGAGCGGCTCGATCCGCGGGAGCCAGAGCCTCACCCCGTACCAGCGCGACTCGACCGTCGCCCGCACGCTCTCGCTCAGCTACGCCTTCCCCTTCGGCACCTGGGGGGACGTCGGCCTCTACAAGGGCTGGAAGCTGCATCTGCCGCCGACCAAGTTCTCCCTCGGCCTGACGCGCGGCGAGCAGGAGCAGACGCGGTACCGCCGGGAGGGGGGCGATCTGAACCGTCCGTTCGTCCTCGACTATCAGCGCACCCTGCGCTCGGGCGGACTCACCTTCGCGACCGGGCTGCGCCCGATCAAGGAGGTGAGCTACGACTTCAGTCAGAGCCGCAACCTGATGCTGCGCGAACGGGCCGGCTGGCTGGGCGGCCTGAACATCGGACGCGAGACCGCGCGCCAGGAGGAGCTGCGGGGCGACTATCAACTGCGGTTGAAGCGGGGCTGGTGCGAGCCGCGGCTCGGCTGGAAGGGCTCCTTCCAGGGGAGCTTCAATCAGCAGGGCACGGTCTCCGGCGGCGGGCTCGAGTACTACAACGACCTGAACAACACGCAGACCGGCAATGCCTCGATGGAGTTGCCGCTGGCGCGCCTGCTGGGAGCCCTCGGCCACCTGAGTGGCGGCGGCGCGCCGACACCGGGGGAGGAGGGCGAATCGCCCGAGCCGCCCGAGCCGGACCGGGAGCCGGAGTCCCCGGTGCCGCCCGGTCCCCCGGGCGAGGAGAAGGGCCAGCCGCCGCCGCAGCCGGCGGGACGGAAGCGCGGCTCGGAGGGCCTGTCGCTGGCAGGCCTGCTCCGCCTCGGTCGCACCAACGGGACCTTCTCCTACAACCAGCGGAGCACGTTCAACCGCGTGAGCGGCGAGCCGCGGCTCGAGTACCAGCTCGGGTTGAGCCGGGACCCGGGGGTCACGCCCCTGAATGACTTCCGCAGCTCCCGCAGCCAGGGGCACCAGTACGGCATCGACGCGGACATGACCGTGCTGCGGCTGATCTCGATCTCGGCGCGCATCCAGAACGAGGTCACCAACTCGCGCGCCACCAGCGCGGTGACGGGCGAGAAGATCCGCCTGCTGCCGGAGCTCGACATCCGCTGGGGGGACCTCTCCCAGCCCCTGGGCATCAAGCGCTACCTGCGGACCTTCAAGGCGAACACGCGCTTCACCCGCCGCGAGCGGGACCGCACCCTCAGCGGCGCGCTGACGAATCGCGAGGTGACGGCGCAGTGGTCCCCCTTCCTCGACCTCGACGTCACGCTGAAGTCCGGGACGTCCGCCTCGCTGCGCGTCGACCGCGGCTCGACGCACACCGAGGATCGGAGCAGCCTGGCCCGGGTCACCGATCGCAACACGCTGCGTGTCTCGCTTACCGCCAAGCGCACGCTCAACATCACCCGCCAGATCACGGTGCCGCTCAAGAAGACGAAGGAGCGCATCACGACCAAGCTGGACCTGTCCCTGACGGCGAAGTACGACCGCGACCGCGCGGTCAGCCAGCAGAGCGGCGGAAACCCCCAGGTGACGGCCGACACGCGTCAGATCGACTTCACGCTGGCCGGCAACTACCAGTTCAGCAAGACCGTCAATGGCCGCGCGGCGCTCAACGTTGGCGAGAACGGCAACAACAAGAATCGCACCAACACCGCGCGCTACGTGGGTCTGAGCCTCACGGCCTCGTTCAGCTTCTAGCGATGAAGGAGCAGGGGATGCCCCGGAAGACGACATGCCGGCTGGCTTGGGTGGTCTGGTTGGGGGCGCTCGCGGCGGGCGCCGCGGGCGCCACGCCTCCGGCTTTTCCCACCGAGCGCGCGTGGGCCCACCTGGAGGCGCTGTGCGCCGCCGGGCCGCGCGTCCCCGGGACGCCGGGGCACCAGGCGAGCCTCGCGTACCTGCGCGGCACGCTGGAGCGCGCCGGAGCGCGCGTCACCCTGCAGGCCTTCCGCGACTCGGTCCCCGGCCTGGGGCGCAGGGTGGATCTGACCAACGTGATCGCCCGCGTCGGTCCGCAGCGAGCGGGCGGCTTGCTGCTCGGGGCCCATTGGGACTCGCGCCCGTGGGCGGATCGGGACCCCGATTCGCTGCGGCGGGGCACACCGATCCTGGGCGCGAACGATGGCGGCTCTGGGACGGCGGTGCTCCTGGCGCTGGCGGAGATGTGGCGGGCGACGCCGCCGCCGATCCCGGTCACGCTCGTCTTCTTCGACGGAGAGGACATGGGCCGCAAGGACGAGCCACAGGAGTTCCTGAACGGCTCGCGCCACTTCGCGGCGCATCTGACCGAGCCGCTGCCGGAGCTGGCGCTGGTCCTGGACATGGTCGGCAGCGCCACCATGAGCCTGTCGGTCGAGGAGAACGCGCGGGCCTACTTCCCGGATTGGGCCGCGCTGATCGATGGTCTGGCGCTGGACCTCGGGCTGGCCGCCTACCGGCGCGACTGGGGGCCCGCCGTCTACGACGATCACGTGCCGCTGATGGAAGCGGGGCTGCCGACCCTGCTGCTGGTCGACTTCCGAGACCCGTACTGGCACACCCACGGCGACACTCCGGCCCACTGCGCGCCGGGCAGCCTGGAGGAGGCCGGCAGGCTGGTCACCGCCCTGGTCCACGGGGGGGCCCTCCGTTAGTCCGGTCCGCCCTGAATCCCGCTTGCGAAACCCCGATCCCTCGGGTAGCCTTGGACGGTTGGGCGGGCCTATAGTCCGCCCGGCTTGTCTTTGGTCCGGGGTACGGGGTAACGGGCGGAATCGCACCCCGGTAGGGCGTTTTGCGCCCGGCGAGGCGGGTGATGATCGGCCTCGAGGAGTTGGAGACCCTGGTCGCGCCGCTGGTGGAGCAGGAAGGTCTGGAGCTGGTTCGGGTCCAGGTCGTTCGCGGGCATCACCAGGCCCAGCTGCGCATCTTCGTGGACCAGGAGCGAGGCGTGACGGTCGGCGACTGCGCGCGGCTCAGTCGCGCGATCGCGCGCCGGCTGGACGCCCGGCCGGATCTCGCTTCGGTCTATCGGCTGGAGGTCTCCTCGGCCGGGATGAACCGGCCGATATGGACGTTGGAGCACTTTCGCCGCTTCCAGGGCGAGAGGCTCCGTTTCGATCTGGTTGAGCCCCGGGATGGGCGCGTGCACTTCCAGGGGGTGATCGCCGCGGTCGAAGGGGACCGGATCCGCCTGCACGTGGAGGGGGAGCCGGACCTGGAGGTGGCGGCGGACGAGATCGCGGCGGCGCACCTGGAGCTTGACCCATGGCGGCGCGGTGCCCCGGGTGCCCGTCGCCGTGCGGAAGGGGAGTCGGAGTCATGACCTCGGAGATCCTGGACGCCTTGACGATCATCGCCAAGGAGAAGGGGGTCGACCCCGACTACCTGCTGGAGACGCTCGAGGCGGGCCTGCTCAGCGCGGCGCAGAAGAAGTACCGCAAGGCGGCCCTGGTCGAGGTGAAGATCGATCAGAAGTCGGGCGAGATCTCGATCGTGGTCTACATGCGCGCGACGCAGAACGCCTGGGACCCGACCTGCGAGATCGACATGGAGGAGGCCCGGCGCATCGTGCCCGACATCCACGAAGGGGATGTCGTGCCGGTCGAGGTGCCGGTCGCCGAATTCGGGCGGAACGCCATTACCGCCGTCAAGCAGTCGCTGGTGCAGCACGTGCGCGAGGCGGAGCGCAAGAACGTCTACGACGAGTACATCCGCCGCGTCGGCCAGATCGTGACCGGGACGGTGCAGCAGGTCGATCGGGGCGCGATCATCGTGCGGCTGGGACGCACCGAGGGCGTCATCCCGCCGGAAGAGAACATCCGCCGCGACCGGCCCAAGATCGGCGATCACATCCGGGCGCTGCTGGTCAACGTCGACCCGAACGCGCGCGGGCCGCAGGTGATCCTCTCGCGCAGCCGGCCGGAGTTCGTGGTCAAGCTCTTCGAGAACGAGGTGCCCGAAGTCTACGAGGGCATCGTCGAGATCCGCGGCATCGCCCGCGAGCCGGGCGCGCGCACCAAGATCTCGGTCGTCTCGCACGACGACCGGGTCGACCCGGTGGGGGCCTGCGTCGGCATGAAGGGCTCGCGGGTGCAGAACATCGTCAAGTACCTGGGCGGCGAGCGCATCGACATCGTGGCGCTCAGCCACGACCCGCTGATCTTCGTGAGCCGGGCGCTCAGTCCGGCGCGCGTGCTGAACGTCAGCTTCATGGGTGACCCGAAGACGGTCCGTGCGGTGGTGGCTGACGATCAGCTCTCGCTGGCGATCGGGAAGAACGCGCAGAACGTGCGGCTGGCGGGGCAGCTGACCGGACTCGAAATCCAGCTGGTGAGCCAGTCGCAGCAGGCGTCGCTCGAGGGGCCGCGCGAGGGCCAGGTGCTCGAGCTGGAGGAGCTGTCGAAGGAGCTCGGGCCGAAGCTGGTCGAGCGCTTGATGAAGGCCGGCAAGGAGACGTTGCAGGACGTGCTCGCCACCCCCGTCGAGGAACTGATGGAGATCCCGGGGATCGGCGAGAAGACGGCGAGCAAGCTGGTGACCGTCGGGGCGCAGCTGCTCGAGATGTGGAGCGCGCGGCGTGCGGCGCGGCAGGCGGCGGACGCAGTGCCGCCCGTCGCCGAGGGTGGAGCGGTATCGATCGCGGCCGCGGACGCGGACGCGACGGAAGTTCCGGCACAGGCCGATACGGAAGACGCGGCGGGCGCGTCCGAGGGAGCGTAGGCGCGGCGCGGGGGCCGCGCCCGGTCAGGGAGCAGCGGATTGAAGAAGGTCCGGATATATCAGTTGGCGCGTGAGCTCAAGGTGGAGGCCACGACGCTCCTCGCGCTGGTCCAGGAGGTCGACCCGTCCATCCAAAGCCAGATGGCGGCGGTGGACATGGAGGTCGCCGACCGGCTGAAGGTGCGGCTCGCCGGCGACCGCGGGGCGGCGAAGCCGGCGGCGCGCCGGGCGGAGACCGCCACGACCACCGCGCGCCGCCCGGCCCCGGCCGTCGCCACCGCGCCCCCGGTCGTCGCCTTGCCAACGCTGCCACCGCTCTCCAAGGCGCCCGACTTCAGCGCGCTGCTTCAGGACGTCAAGCCGATCTCGGCGGCCGTGCCCCCGCCGGCCCGGCCGCTGGGCCCGGTCACGCCCCCCCGCGTGGGGCGCGTCATCGCGCACCCGCCGACCTCGCGCCCGACCCTCGCCGGAGCGCCGACCCGGACCTATTACCCGCCCGCGCCGGCGCCGGGACGCACCGACCGCGCACCGGTGGGTGCGCCGGATCGGCGGGGCGGACCGCCCGCCCGCAAGGATCGCAAGAAGAAGAAGCGGCATCACGAGGTCGACGAGCGCGAGGTGATCGACAGCATCCGCCGGACGATGGCGGACATGGATGGGCCGCGGCCGCGCCGCCGCCGCCACCGCGCCGAGGAAGAGGGCGTGGGGGCCGGAGAGGAGGCGCAGCGCCTCAAGGTCAGCGAATTCCTGACCGTCGCGGAGCTGGCCGCCTCGATGAGCGTGCGCCCCGCCGAAGTGGTCGGGGCTTGCCTGCGGCTCGGCATCGTGGCGAACGTGAACCGCCGGCTCGACAAGGACTCGATCGAGGCGGTGGCCGACGAGTTCGGGTTCGCCGTCGAGTTCGTGAAGGAGTTCGGTGAGGAGATTCTCGAAGAGGCGAGCGCCGCCGTGGAGGAGGCCGGAGCGGCCGAGACCCCGCGGCCGGTGATCGTGACCGTGATGGGCCACGTCGATCACGGCAAGACGAAGCTGCTCGACTACATTCGCAAGACCGACGTGATCTCCAAGGAGTCGGGCGGCATCACGCAGCACATCGGCGCCTACCAGGCGCGCCTGCCCAGCGGCGGGCGGGTCACGTTCCTCGACACCCCGGGGCACGAGGCCTTTACCGCGATGCGCGCGCGCGGCGCCGACGTCACCGACGTCGTGGTGCTGGTGGTCGCGGCGGACGACCGGGTCAACGAGCAGACGATCGAGGCGATCAATCACGCCCGCGCGGCGCGGAAGCCGATCGTGGTCGCGATCAACAAGTGCGATCTGCCCAACGCCGATCCGCAGCGGATCAAGAAGGAGCTGGCGGACCAGGGTCTGCTGGTCGAGGAGTGGGGCGGCGAGACCGTTGCGGTCGAGATCTCGGCCAAGCAGGGGATCAACATCGAGCGGCTGCTCGAGATGATCCTGCTGGTGGCGGAGATGCTTGAGCTGCGCACCGCTCACGACCGGCCCGCGCGCGGTACGGTGATCGAGGCGCGCAAGGACACCGGGCGCGGCATCGTCAGCACGGTGCTGGTCCAGGGCGGCACGCTGCGGCTGGGCGACCCCTTCGTCTGCGGCACCAGCTACGGCAAGGTGCGGGCGATGGTAAACGACCTCGGCGAGCGGGTCGAGTCGGCCGGGCCGTCGACCCCGGTCGAGGTGCTCGGCTGGTCCGACGTGCCGCAGGTGGGCGACACCTTTGCGGTGGTCGCCTCCGAGTCGGTCTCGCGCGTGATCTCCGGCGAGCGCAGCCAGATCGCCCGCGAGCACCGGATGAAGCTGGCGGCGAACCGCTTCCGCCTCGACGACCTGCACACCCGGATCCAGGAGGGCCAGAAGGCCGACCTGCGGCTGATCATCAAGGGGGACGTGCAGGGCTCGGTCGAGGTGCTGCGCGACTCGATGGAGAAGCTCAGCTCGGACGCAGTCAACGTGATCGTCATCCACACCGGGGTCGGCCGGATCAACGAGTCGGATGTCCTGCTGGCGGCGGCGTCGAATGCGATCGTGATCGGTTTCCACGTGCGGCCCGATCCACGGGCGACCCAGCTGGCGCAGAACGAGAACGTGGAGGTCCGCCTCTACAAGGTGATCTACGAAGCGATCGACCAGGTCAAGGCGGCGATCGCCGGGCTGCTGGCGCCGAAGGAGCGCGAGCGCGTGCTCGGCACGGCGGAGTTGCGCCAGGTCTTCCAGATCAGCAAGGTCGGCAACATCGCCGGCTGCCACGTCATCACCGGGACGATCAGCCGGACCGCCAGCGCGCGCCTGATCCGCAACGACGACGTGATCTGGACGGGCAAGATCGCGTCGCTCAAGCGCGAGAAGGAGGACGCCCGCGAGGTGGCCGCCGGGATGGACTGCGGCCTCTCCCTCGAGGGCTTCCAGGATCTCCAGGTGGGCGATCTGCTCGAGGCGTTTGTGATCGAGGAGGTGCCCGACACGGCGGGGGCGTAGCCGCGGGGGCGCGCGCGCCGACTCGGGGGCCTTATGTTCTTCGCGCTCTGCCGCTGCGAGCTGTTCCTTCCCGAGGGCCGGTCCCTCAAGGCGAAGCGCTCCGTGGTCCACGGCCTGAAGGAGCGCCTGCGCGCGCGCTTCCACGCGTCGGTAGCGGAGGTCGACGGACAGGACCTGCACCAGCGGGCCGTCCTCGGGATCGCCCTCGTCGGGCAGCGTCCGAGCGCGCTCGCCGACGGCCTGGCGGCGATGCGGCGGCTGGTCGAGCTGGAGCCACGCTGCCAGATCCTGGCCTGGGAGACCCGCGTCGAGCCCTTCACGGGCGAGGCGGCCGAGGCGCCGGAAGGCCGGGCGGCGGCCTGGGACGAGCCGGAGGACGGTGACGAGTGGTTCGGCCCGGCGGGGCGGCGTGAGGCCCCGAAGCCGGGCGAGGAGTGATCACGATGGCCAAGCCCCTGCGCCGCGAGCGCGTGGCGGAGGAGATCCGTGCCGAGCTGAGCGAGATCCTGCAGCACCAGATGCGCGATCCGCGCCTGGGCTGGGTGACCGTGACGCGGGTGGAGATGAGCCCGGACCTCGCGTACGCGAAGGTCTTTGTCTCGGTCTACGGACCGGAGGCGGACCAGGCGGCGACTTTCCAGGTGTTGGAGCGCGCCGCCGGCTACATCCGCTCCGAGCTGGGTCGCCGCATCCGGCTGCGCCAGACGCCCGAGCTGCACTTCCGGACCGACGACTCGATCGAGCAGAGCCAGCGCATCCAAGATCTCCTCAAGCGCACGCCGATTCCACCCGAGACGCCCGAGGCGGGGGCGGACGCGTGATGCCGGCCGCGGTCTCCTGCGACGCGGGCTTTGTCCTCAACGTCTTCAAGGCCCCGGGCCTGACCAGCCACGACGCGGTCGATCGCGTACGGCACATCCTGAGGTTCCGCAAGGTCGGTCACACCGGGACCCTCGATCCCTTCGCCACCGGCGTGCTGCTCTGCTGCGTCGGGCGCGCCACCAAGCTCTCCGCCTTCCTGCTCGAGCTGACGAAGGCCTACGAAGGCTCGCTGGTGCTCGGGCGGCGCACCGCGAGCGGCGACCGGACGGGGGCGGTGATCGAGGACCGGGTGGTGCCGCTCCCCACTGCCGGGGAGCTGGAGGCGGCGGCCCGCAGCCTCGAAGGCGAGATCCTGCAGGTGCCCCCGATGGTCTCGGCGCTGAAGCACGGAGGGCGGCGCCTTTACCAGCTCGCCCGCCGCGGGATCACGGTGGAGCGCGCCCCGCGGCGCGTCTTCGTCGAGTCCTTCCGTATCCTCGGGGCGGAGGGCCGGGAGATCCGCTTCCGCGTGCGGTGCGCGCGCGGCACTTACGTCCGCGCCCTGGTCGAGGACTTCGGGGCGCGCTTCGGCGTGGGGGCGAGCGTCGAGCAGCTCTGCCGCACGCAGGTCGGGCCGTTCGCGGCCCCGGATGCGGTCCGCCTCGAGGAGGGCGTGAGCGCGGAGGACCTCTGCCGCCGCGCCGTGACGATGGCGGACGCGCTGGCGCACCTGCCGGGCTGGCGCGTGCCCGCCTTCTGGGTGCGGAAGCTGCGCGACGGGCAGGCGCCGCCCTGGGT
>Ga0163210_1001070_pt1 | contig 11816 bp, 9 predicted proteins | sample Kivu_220m_FD_113536 | JGI IMG/M metagenome (GOLD analysis project Ga0163210, IMG submission 113536) | Freshwater microbial communities from Lake Kivu, Western Province, Rwanda to study Microbial Dark Matter (Phase II) - Kivu_220m | ecosystem: Environmental > Aquatic > Freshwater > Lake ... | reverse complement strand
GGTGAAGGTGCCCCGCTTGCCGCAGCTGGGGCAGGCGGCGTCGGGCGAGCTCGGGTCGAAGCCGAGGTCGTCGGCGCGGAAGCGCGCCTTGCAGTTCTTGCAGTCGACCAGCGGGTCGGTGAACGCCTCGACGTGCCCGGAGGCTTCCCAGACGCGCGGGTGCATCAGGATCGCCGCGTCCAGCGGGACGACGTCCTCGCGCAGCCGGGTCATCGCCTTCATCCACTCGGCCTTGAGATTCGTCTTCAGGCGGACGCCCATCGGGCCGTAGTCCCAGCAGGCGTTGATGCCGCCGTAGATCTCGGAACTGGGGAAGATGAAGCCGCGCCGCTTGCAGAGGGCGGTCAGCTTCTCCATGATGTTTTCCATGCGTGACCCCTTGGCCGGCCGAGGTGGATAGGGCGTTGCGCCCCCGTCCCCCCATGGGACGTGACGCGGAACGCTACCGGCTCGGCCGGGCGCGGATCAAGCGGCATTTGCGGTTGAGGCGGAGCGGAGGAGAGATAAGCGTGCTGGCCTTCACCCGGGATCTGGTGGAAGAAGCGGCGGCGCGGCTGGCGGCCGGCGTCGGCACGGTCGGTGAGGGCGGTGTCGACCAGAAGGGCCGGCGCGATCTGGTGACCGCGGTCGACCGCGACGTAGAGGCGCTGATCGCGCAACGCATCACGGCGCGCTTCCCGGACGACGCGATCCTCGGGGAGGAGGCCGTGCGCCGCCCCGGGCGCTCGGGGCGCGTCTGGATCGTCGATCCGCTCGATGGCACGGTCAACTTCGTGCATCAGCACCCGATGTTCTGCGTCAGCATCGCGCTCGCCGAGGGCTACACCGGCCCACCGCGGGCCGGGATGGAGTTCGACGCACGCGCGTCGGGCTTCTTCGACCCGGCGCGGCTGCCGCGGGTGCGGCTGGGCGCGGTCGGCGCTCCGCTCCTGCGCGAGACGTACTGGGGCGAGCGCGGGGGCGGCGCTTGGCTGAACGGCCGGCGCCTCCGCGTGGCGACGACGCCCGACGTCGAGGACGCGCTGGTCGCGACCGGCTTCGCCTACCGGCGCAACGAGGTCGCGAACAACAACCTCGGCAACTTCAACCGTCTCGCCCTCCGCGCGCGCGGCGTGCGGCGCGGCGGATCGGCGGCGCTCGACCTCTGCTACGTTGCCGCGGGTCGCTTCGCGGCGTTCTGGGAGCTGTATCTGAAGCCTTGGGACGTGGCCGCGGGGACGCTTCTGGTCGAAGAGGCGGGCGGGCGCATCACCGACTTCGCGAACGGCCCGCGCGCGATCGAGGGGGTGGAGGTGCTGGCCTCGAATGGCCTGCTCCACGAGCCGGTGCGCGGGATGCTCGAGGGCGCGGACCCCGCGTGGGCGCGCGGGGAGCGGGAGAAGCTGGGGCTCTAGAAGACGATCGCCAACAGGAGGATCGCGCCCACCAGCGCGCCGGCCAGGCTCAGCAACGCGACGCCCAGGACGAACGGCAGCAGGAGCACGCCCGCCATCAGGCCGCCGAGCGCCAGGATGCCGCCCAGCACGATCTTGACCGGCAACAGCACGAAGTTCAGCAGCAGGGCCATCGCCTTCAACACGAGCGCCAGCATGGCGAAAAGGACGAAGGCCCCCGCCACCAGCGCCAGCGTGACCAACATCGCTCCCTCCCGGCGGCCACGACCGGCCGACGCCCCGCGCGTGGCCGGAGCCCGCCTGGTTCCACTGCAGGGCGAGTACGGGGGAGACGCATGGGCGGTTGCGGGAGCGGGAGGGGAAAAGGGAGAGGGGACCCCACGACGTGAGGTCCCCTCGAAGCTATCCGGCGGCCAGTGGGCCTCGGGGGCAAAGGGCATGGTGAGGAGGCGGGGAAACCCACTGCGAGCGACGAGCGCCCTTTACCGCCGGAACTCTTTGTCTGCTCAGCGTCTCCCTTCGATACCGCAAGTTGTGTAGGGCCGGTGGGCCCTCTCGCGAGGACGTTGTCCGCATCCCGTTCCGGGCCTGTGGCCCGGCCACCCCTCCGCCGCCCCCTTTTCGAGTTGCTCCTCCAGCTTGCACGGGGGCGAAGCGGCGCGCATCGCGGCTCACTCGTCACCGTCACCCGATCGCATGAGCGCGTGTCACGGTCGCGAGACCGCGCGGGACGCCTGCGCCAAGCTGCTTCTACACCACCGGCCCCAACCTGCGCTTCTTTCGAGACCACGGCCTGCGCGGCCGCCGCCGGCCGAATTCTTCCGGCTGCCCCATTGCGTGAGCATTCCCCGTGCCAGCTGCGGGCGGGGACGGCTCGTGGGCTGATCTTGCACTGGGGGTGCCGTTTGCACGCCGCGCCCCGCGGGCGACGCCCGTCCGGCACCGGCCGAATCGTGCAGCCTGCCCGACGAAGCGTGCGCCCTGCTTCTCGCGGCACCCTTTGTGCCTTCCAGGGCGTTGCGCGGCCGACGGGAGCGCCCCCCGCGCAGTCCCCAATCCGACGAACGTGGAGAGTGACGCATGGAGATGCAGGAGGCCCTGCGCGCCCTGGACGGGCAGCGGATGTTGGCGGAGCACGATCTCGCTCGGGGCGCGTGGGGCCGCGCGCGGCGGCGCGTGGCGTCGGCCCTGGGCCGCATCCACGAGGCGCTCGGCCCGCCCGAGCCCGAGGTCTGGGACTGGATGCGCCTGCTCGCCTCGCTGGCGCGCGTGGATCGGCCACGCCGCCGGAACGGGCAGCTCTCCCTCTGGCCCGAGCTGGAGGAGACGGGGCGCGATCCCGGCGCGGGCGCCCCGCCGGCCGCCCTCGGGGTGCTCTCGCGCGATCGGCGGATGCTGGGGACGCTCGCCTTCCTGGCGGACCTGGCGCCCACGGACCTGCCGGTGCTCGTGGAGGGCGAGAGCGGCACGGGCAAGGAGGTCGTGGCGCGCGCGGTCCATATGGCGAGCGGTCGCGCGGCGGGCGAGTTCGTGCCGGTCAACTGCGGCGCGATCCCGATGGAGCTGCACGAGAGCGAGCTCTTCGGCCACGCGCGTGGCGCCTACACAGGGGCGGCGCAGGAGAAGCCGGGGCTCTTCGAGGCGGCGCATGGCGGGACGCTCTTCCTGGACGAGATCGCAGAGATGGACCCGCGCGCGCAGGTCAAGCTGCTGCGAGTGCTCGAGTCGGGGGAGCTGCGCCGGCTGGGCGAGGTGCGGCAGCGGCGGGTGAGCGTGCGCATCATCGCCGCGACCAACGCCAGCGTCGACGACGCCGTCGCGCACGGGCGCTTCCGGCGCGATCTGCTCTTCCGTCTGGGCGCGGTGCGCGTCTGGCTACCGCCACTGCGGGAACGCCCGGCGGACGTGCTGCTCCTCGCCCATCACTTCCTGCGCCGCGCGGCGCTGCCGCACCCGCCGCTGACGCCCGGCGCGCAGATGGCGCTCCTGGCCCACACCTGGCCCGGCAACGTGCGGGAGCTGAAATTCGCGATCGAGCGCGCCCTCGCGCTCTGGGCGCGGAGCGGTCACGCGGCATTGGGGGAGGAGCTCCTGCGCTTGAGCGACAGCGGGGCGATGGATCGTGCCCCCGGCAGGGGCGCCGCCGTCGATCCCACGACGGAGGCGGAGGGCTCGACCTGGAGCTGGCCGGCCGAGGTCCCGCCCGGCTTCACGCTCGATCAGTTCCTGCACGAGATCGAGCGGCGTCTCATCGCGCGGGCGATCGCGCAGACCGGTGGCAACCGCACGGTCGCGGCCCGCACCCTGGGCGGCCTGAGCCGCACGACGCTGATCGGGAAGATGAAGCGCCTGGGTCTATTCGACGCGCCAGGCTGATCCGGCGCCGATCGTCATCGGGAGCGGGACTCGCGCTCACCGCCCGTTCCGGTAGGGAGCGCACAACGGATCGCCCACGATCACGTCCTTCCACTTCAGGAACGGCGTGGCGATGTAGAAGCTCTCGGCCAGCGTGAAGCCGGACGTGTAGCGATCAAAGAGCAGGTCCGCCGGGCTGAGCGTGATGGCCAGCGGCTCCGACACATAGCCCTTCACGCCGGTCACCCCCGCGGCAATCAGGTCGGCGATCAGGCTCTGGCCTCCCTCCACGCGCTGGAAGGTCCGGGCACTGGTGGAGACCGCCGTCTCCGCGATCGCTCCGGGGAGAAAGCGGTGCGACCGGTAGGCCTCCGGCTGATAGCTGCCGTCGTTGCTGCCCCAGGAGTAGTAGCCGGCCAGGTCCGGCCCGCCGCCGGCGAAGGCCTGGGTTTCCTCCAACGTGACGTTCAGGCCCTTCCCGCGCAGGATCCGGGCCGCCTCCTCCATGGAATGGTTGACCCTCACGTAGTCCCACGACTTGTAGCGCGGGTCGACGTCGAAGAGAAAGACGCCGCGATTCGGCCGGCTCGCGAGCGAGGCGTCCACCAGGCGCATGGCGTCCTCCGGCGTGTACCCGTCCAGCCGCGTCACCAGATAGAAGCCGAAGTCCCGCCGGCGGAAAGCGACGTTCGCGGCGAAGTAGGGGTTGGTCGGCCGGCGGAAGCTCTCCGGGCTCCGATCGCGGATCGGCTCCAGGGCGAGGTCCATGGCGGCCAGGAACGCGTCGACCGAGTAGCCGCCCTCACGGATCCGGAGCGGCACACCGCGGATCAGGACGATGAAGTCCACCACGTCGGCGAGTCGGTGCGTGCGGAGGTAGTCGCGAACGGGCTGCTCGATCCCGGCGCGGTAGTCGTCCAGGGAGATCTCGTCCGCCGGAGAGACGGAGATCGAGAGCCGATGGTCCGCGGGAATGTCCCGCCGTTTGGCGTAGTAGGCCCCGATGCGCTCCGAAGACGGGTCCTGCGAGTTGCTCACGACGAGCACCCGTCGCGCCGCCTCCCGGCCGGATACCGTAGCGCTCGCGCCGGCCTGCCGGGTCTCGTCCCGCGCTTCGTGCTGGCAACCGGCAGACGCGATCGCGGCGCCGAGTAGGAGCCAGACCAGCGCCCGCCGACTCGACTTCCCGCGCGGACTGGGATCTTCTCGCATGCCGTCTCTCCGCCCACTGTCCGACGAAGGCGATTGTAGGCGGTCGAGGCTCAGGGAGATACAGCATCCGTTCCGCGACTCTGCATTGAACCCGTTTCAGTTCGCGTGCAAGCTGGGCGGCGGAAGGCCGAGGAGAGACGATGTCCCAGTCGCTTCGCGCCCGACAGATCCTGTGGCTCGGTGCCGTCGCGTGCTTGATGGCCGTGCAGATCGCGATTCCGGTGCCCCGCCACAGCCAGTTCTGGACCGCTGTCTTCGATGCGGGGCACGTTCCTCTCTACGGCCTGGTGGCACTGGCGTTCCTGCGCTGGCGGGAGTCCCGGGGCGTAAGGCCCGACGGCTCGCGGCTTCGGCTCTATCTCCCGGCCCTCGCCCTGACCCTCGCGGCCGGCATCGTGGCCGAGCTGATCCAAGCGCTGGGCCCCGGGGAGACGAGCGCGGGAGACGTCGCGCGCGATGCGCTCGGCGCGACAGCTTTCCTGCTGGTGGCCCACGCCTTCGATCGCGCGCCGCTCCACGCCGGGGTTCGCGCGCCCCGGAGCCTCGCCCTGCTGCTGGCCGCCCTCGTGCTGGCCGTGGCGTTCGTGCCGCTTGCGGTGACCTCGATCGCCTACCTGGGCCGAGACGCAGCGTTCCCCAGGATCTGCGGATTCGACGCCGCGTGGGAGCGGAAGTTCGTCTCCGTCCATGATGCGGAGCTGGAGAGGATCTCTCCGCCAACCGCTTGGGAGCCCCGGCCGTCAGGGAGAGTCGGGCGCGTTACGTTCCGTCCCGCGATCTACCCGGGGCTGCGGATTGCAGAGCCTCATCCCGACTGGAGAGGCTTCGAGCGGCTGGTCTTTGACATCTATTCGGAGCAGCCGGAGCCGATCGTGCTCGAACTCCGCATTGACGATCGTCACCACGACGAGAGCTACCGTGATCGATGCAATCGGACGCTGACGATCGCGCCGGGCGCGAATCACTTCTCGATCGCGCTCCGGGACGTGCAGACGGCACCGCAGGGGCGCGAGATGGACATGGCGCGGATCCGGAGCCTGGTCTTCTTCGCCCATCATCCGCGCGAAGGCTTCGGCCTGTACTTCGATGGGTTCCGGCTGGAATGAGAGGGGGGGCAGAGATTGGGCCGGCTTCGCAGCCGGCCCGAGACCTTCACAAGAGAGATAGGCTGTCGCCAATCGGGAGATCTTCGGTGTCCGGACAAGGCTGCAGACGTTCTCTCAGGAGGGAGGGCCTCAACCGCTGACGCCGGCCCGCGGCAGCATCGCCCGCGACAGCCAGGCGGCGACCCGGCTCGCGGTGTCGATCCAGGGCTCGACATCGGCCGGGACCGCCTCGACTTCGACGGTGAAGCCGAGCGCGCGCAGGGCTTCGACTTCGTGTCCGGGCGCGGGCCCGCGGCCCCGCGGGGGGTGCCGCATCCAGCGCACGCGGTCGTCGATGTGCAGGAAGCGGAGGCGACGATCGCCCGCGGTCAGCTCCGCGATCAGGTCGGGCAGCACGCGTCCGCCTACCGTGATGGCGCCGGCGATCCGGTCGCAGCGCGCCGCGGCATAGGCGGTGGCCGGGAGCGCCGCGTCCTCCGCGCCCAGCACGAAGATCGCGTCCGTCCGCACCGGGAGGCGCTCGAGCAGCTGCGTCTTCACGCGGTCGAGATAGGTGATCGCCCCCGTCAGGCTCTCGCGGAAGGCGGGGTTGTCCCCCGTGTAGTGGCACCAGGCGTAGCCGATGCCCCGCGCGCCCCCGAGATCGACTTCGTGAGCGTGAAGGCCGCGGGGGAAGGCGACATGCAGCGAGGTCTGCGTGAGATCCCGCAGGCGCTGGGCGAACTGCAGCTCCGTCAGGCGGCCGGGATGCAGGCAGAGCAGGAGCGGCGCCGGTTCCGGCTGGACGCCGCGCAGCACGAGCGTCTCGGGCTCGAGCGTCACCGGGAGCGCGAAGCGCATCACGCGCCAGGGCTCGAGGCCCAAGCGCAGCGCCTGCACGGAGGCAGAGCCCGCGAGCGAGCGGTCCATCCCTGAACCTCCTCGGGGACGGCCGGTCCCCCGGCCGCCGTCCGGTATCGGGGCAGGTGCGCTATAGAAACGCCGGATCCCGGTAAACCCCGAAGACCTCTCGGAACACGTCGCTGATCTCACCGAGCGTGACGTCCGCCTCGACCGCCCGGATGATCGGCGGCACCAGGTTCTCCTTCCCGGCCGCCGCCTGACGCACGGCGTCGAGCGCCTCACGGGCGCGCGCCGCGTCCCGCCGGTCGCGGACCTGCCGAATGCGCGCCGCCTGGCACCGCTCGACCTCCGTGTCGATCTTGAGCGTCGGCACCGGATCGGCGACATCCTCTTCGACGTAGCGGTTGATGCCGACGATGATCCGCTGCCGCGCCTCGACCTGCCGCTGGAACTCGTAGGCCGCCCGCGCGATCTCCCGCTGCGGATAGCCCTGGTTGATCGCGGGCACGATCCCGCCCAGCGCGTCAATCTGATGGATGTACTTCCAGGCGGCTTCCTCCACCTGGTCGGTCAGCTTCTCGACGAAGTGCGCCCCACCCAGGGGGTCGACGACGCTCGGCACGTTTGACTCGTGGGCGATCACCTGCTGCGTGCGCAGCGCGATCTTGACCGCCTCTTCCGTCGGGAGCGCATAGGTCTCGTCGAGGGAGTTTGTGTGCAGCGACTGCGTGCCGCCCAGCACCGCGGCGAGCGCCTGCAGCGCGGTGCGCACCACGTTGTTGTACGGCTGCTGCGCGGTCAGCGAGCAACCGGCGGTCTGGGCGTGGGTGCGCAGCCACCCGGAGCGAGGGTTCTTGGCGTGGAAGCGCTCGCGCATGATCTTCGCCCACATGCGCCGCGCCGCGCGGAACTTGGCGATCTCCTCGAAGAAGTCGTTGTGGACGTCGAAGAAGAAGGAGAGCCGCGGCGCGAAGGCGTCGGGCGCCAGCCCGGCGTCGATCCCTGCCTGCACGTAGCCGATGCCGTCGGCGAGCGTGAAGGCGAGCTCCTGCACGGCGGTCGAGCCGGCCTCGCGGATGTGGTAGCCGCTGATCGAGATCGTGTTCCACTGCGGCATGTGCTCCGTCGAGTAGACCAGCATGTCGCGGATGATGCGCATCGCCGGCTCCGGCGGGCAGATCCACTCCTTCTGCGCGATGAACTCCTTCAGGATGTCGTTCTGCGCCGTGCCCCGCAGCGCTTCCGGCGCCACGCCCTGCCGCCGGGCGACCGCGACGTAGAGCGCCACCGCGATCACCGCGGTCGCGTTGATCGTCATCGACGTCGAGACCCGATCCAGCGGGATCCGATCGAAGAGAATCTCCATGTCGCAGAGGCTCGGGATCGAGACGCCTTCGCGTCCGACCTCGCCCGCGCTCATCGGATGGTCCGGGTCGTAGCCCATCAGGGTCGGCATGTCGAAGGCGGTGGAAAGTCCCGTCTGACCGTGATCGAGGAGGTAGTGGAAACGCCGGTTCGTGTCCTCGGGCGTGCCGAAGCCGGCGAACATGCGCATGGTCCAGAGCCGGCCGCGGTACATGTCGCGGTGGATGCCGCGCGTGTACGGATACTCGCCCGGGCGCGAGCCGTCCGCCGGCCGGTCGGGATCCGCATGGTAGGTCGCCTCGAGCGGCAGCCCGGAGTAGGTCGTGTAGACTGCGGGACGCGTCTCTTCATGGGCGCCGGCGTCCGGCATGCCCGCGAGCGGGGCGCGGGGAGACGCGCCACACGTCGTGCAGCGACGCGCCTCGCCGGCGCGCGCGTCGCGGGTCCCGGCCGGACCGGGGGTGGTATCGGACATGGCAGAATCCCTCGCGAGCGCTCGGGCCCCTCTACGATGCAGACGGGCCTCCAGGTTGCACCCAACAGGTCAGACTAGCATAGCCGGCGCAGGTGGACAAGCGGACCGGCAGGCGGGCGGCGGCGGAAAGCGCGCCGCGCCACGATTCCCGGCAGGCGCGCCCCGGCGCGGGGAACGCGCGCTAGGCGTGGTCCCGCAGAAACTCCCCCTCGAGGGCGGCGACCGCTTCCGCCGCGCGGTCGCGCGCGATCATGCAGGTGACCGAGACCAGCGAGGTGGAGATGACGTCGATGTTGATGCCGCGGGCGGAGAGCGCCTTGAAGGCACGGCCGGCCACGCCGGGCACCTTGGCCAGGCTCGGGCCGACGACCGAGACCAGCGCCACCTGGTTGTCGACCACGACATCAGCGGCGACGATCTTCCCGGTGCCGTGCTCGAGCGCCTGCCGCACAGCCTCCTGCTGCGTCCGCGACACGGCGAGGCAGATGTCGGCGGTGCCGCGCGTGCCGCCGGTCGTGACGACCATTTCGACGTTGAAGCCGCGGGAGCCCAGCTCGCCGAAGATCTCGGCCGCGATCCCCGGCCGGTCGGGAACGCCGCGCAGGAGAATCCGACTGATCTCCTGGTTCGACTCGACGCGAAGCTGCTCCATCGGTCACCTCCTGCCTGCCGGGGTCGCTCGGGTCAGCGCCCGTCCCGCGGCACCCTAGGGGATTGTCCGGGGCGACGGCAAGCCGAAAGGCCGCCGGGCAGTGGCCGGTCGGGGACGGGCTTGGGCGTAGTGGACTAGTCCATATGGGCCGATGGACGGCGTTCTTGCCCCGATTGTGCTTGATAAGCGATCCACTTTCGCTATCATGGACTATACCAAAAGGGGCGATGAACGCACCGGGGGGCGGGATGGAGATCCGCGTCGATCGGGCTTCGACGGAGCCGATCTACCGGCAGGTGGCGGCCGCCATCCGCGCGGATGCGGGAGCCGGCCGGCTGCCGGGCGGCACCAAGCTGCCCTCGACGCGCGAGCTCTCACGGTCCCTGGGCGTGCACCGCAACACCGTCGTCGAGGCCTATCACCTGCTCGAGCGAGAGGGCGTCGTCCGATCGGGGGTCGGGGCCGGCACGTTCGTGGTCGCGCCGCCCGGGGCCGAGGAGCGCGACGCGACCGGCCGCGGGGCGCCGTTCGCCTGGGGCCGGCTCATGCGACCCGCCGGCCAAGGTGAGGCGGATCCGAGCCGGCTGCTCCGGCCGCGTGCGGGAGAGGTGCCCGCCGACCCGATCCAGCTCACCGGCGCCATCGCCGACCGCCGACACTTCCCGCTGGATGACTTCGCCACCGCGCTGCGCGAGGTGATGGCCGAGGCCGACACCGGGCTCCTCGACTACAGCCCGCCGGAAGGGGACCGTGCGCTGCGCGCCTGGATCGTCGAGTGGCTGGGCGCCTGCGGCGTGGCCGGCCTGAGCGAGAGCCGCGTCTTCATCGTGAGCGGCTCACAGCAGGGGCTCGATCTGCTGGCGCGGCTGTTCCTTGTGCCGGGGGATGCGGTGGTGGTCGAGGCTCCGACCTATCACGGGGCGTGCGCGGTGCTGCAGCACGCGGGGGCGCGCATGCTCACCGTGCCGATGGAGCCGGAGGGGCTGTCGCTGAGCGCGCTCGCGGCGCGGCTGCGCGACGCGACGCCGAAGTTCCTCTACACGATGCCGGGCTTCCAGAATCCGACGGGGATCTCGCTGCCGGCCGAGCGCCGGGAGCTGCTCCTGCGGCTGGCGCGCCGGGAACGGCTGGCGATCGTGGAGGACCACTTCGACTCCGAGCTCTACTACGAGGGGACGCGGCCGCGCCCGCTGCTGGCGGATGACACCGACGGTCAGGTGATCCACCTCGGCACCTTCTCGAAGATGCTCTTCCCCGGCTTGCGGCTGGGCTGGTTGATCGTGCCGCGCGAGCTGGTCGAGCCGGTGCGCCAGTTGCGGTGGGCGGCGGACCTCGCCTCGGCGACGCTGACCCAACGGGCGATGGAGCGTTTCTGCCGCGCCGGCTATCTGGAGCGGCACCTGAGGCGCATCCGACGCGTCAACGCGCGCCGGCTGGAGGCGATGCTGCAGGCGCTGGCGGCGCACTTCCCGGACGAGGCGCGCTGGACGCGGCCGACCGGCGGGCTGACGCTCTGGGTCGAGCTGCCCGAGACGATCGACACGCAGGAGCTCTTTCACGAGGCGGCCGCCCGCGGGGTGCTCTTCTCCCCGGGGGCGGCCTTCTATCCCGACGGCGGGGGCCGGCACGGGATGCGTCTCTCGTTCAATCGCGAGAGCGAGGCGCGTATCGCGCGCGGCATCGTCCGGTTGGGGGAGCTGATCGGCGCACGTCTGCGGGCGCGCCGGACCTCGGGCCGGCGGAGAACCGAGGCGGTGCCGTTGTTGTGAAGCGATCGACCCGCGCGCCGATCGGGCGGCGGGACGCAGGAGCAAAGGAGCGAAGCGATGGAAACTGGAACGCTGCGGATCAAGACCGGTCTCGCCGAGATGCTCAAGGGCGGGGTCATCATGGATGTCACCAACGCCGAGCAGGCGAAGATCGCCGAGGAGGCGGGCGCGGTTTCGGTCATGGCGCTGGAGCGCGTGCCGGCCGACATCCGCAAGGAAGGCGGCGTCGCGCGCATGGCCGACCCGCGCAAGATCAAGGAGATCATGGAGGTCGTCTCGATCCCGGTGATGGCCAAGTGCCGCATCGGGCACTTCGCCGAGGCGCAGATCCTGCAGGCGCTGGGGGTCGACTTCGTCGACGAGAGCGAGGTGCTGACGCCCGCCGACGAGCACCACCACGTCGATAAGTTCGCCTTCAAGGTCCCGTTCGTCTGCGGCTGCCGCAACCTGGGCGAGGCGCTGCGCCGGATCGGCGAGGGCGCGGCGATGATCCGCACCAAGGGCGAGGCGGGCTCGGGCGACATCGTCGAGGCGGTGCGCCACATGCGCGCGGTCATCGGCGGCATCCGCCAGCTGACCGTGCTGGGGCCCGAGCAGCTCATGGCGCAGGCGAAGGAGCTGGGCGCTCCGTTCGAGCTGGTGCGC
>Ga0163210_1001068_pt1 | contig 11824 bp, 12 predicted proteins | sample Kivu_220m_FD_113536 | JGI IMG/M metagenome (GOLD analysis project Ga0163210, IMG submission 113536) | Freshwater microbial communities from Lake Kivu, Western Province, Rwanda to study Microbial Dark Matter (Phase II) - Kivu_220m | ecosystem: Environmental > Aquatic > Freshwater > Lake ... | reverse complement strand
GGCGATGACATCGCGTAAGCCTGCAATACGACGCCAATCGACCTGGGGATATTTCGCTTTGACTGAATCAGGGATGTTCTTAACTGCCTCGCCAATAATTTGGAGATTGAGTACGACAGCATCAAAGGTTTTAGCGTCGTTCGTGAAACTATCAAAATTGACGTCCTGCGTATATTGCAGGATTTTTGTTGTAGACGCGTGGATGTCATCCAAATACAAGCGATAATCACGCGACATAGAGTGCCTCAGCTTGAATGCGTGGGCGGATGCGCGGCTTGAGAGTGCTGGGCGTCCCCAAATCTACGGTACAACCGAGTAACTCCTCAAGATAGAATTTGAGATCCATATACCGTTCAAATGTTGGTGGTGGATCAAATTCAACGAGTAGGTCTACATCGCTGTCGGCGCGTGCTTCATCACGCGCAACGGAGCCGAAAACCGCAAGTGATTTGACGCCAAACTTGTTTACTTGAGCCCGATGTTCGTGCAGAATCTTCAAAACTTCATCGCGACGCATTGGATTCCATCCTTACGCTAAGGTGATTGTATCACATTCATCACGCGTGCCCCTCCCAGCGGCCCCAAACAACTCCTGGGTCAAACCCGATGCCACAGTAACTGTTGGCACGGTGGTTAATTGGCGGCGCATTATCTCAAGCTCGCGCATCATCGCGTCAATCCGTTCAACTACTCGGCGCGTATCAAGAGCTGTGCGTTTTGGTTTGCGCGTCACGCGCCGAGCCGTACGTTTTGTTTGTTTGCGTGTTAGAGTCATCAGAAACTCCTGTAGGCAATTCGCCTTTATAGTTCGTCGCCATTGTACACTTGTCAAGACTGAATGTCAAACAGATTGAGCATGAGCTTTCACTTTCTTTTTACAACAGTGTGCACATCCTGTCGCTTTGGTGGAATCTGTTTTCGCTTTGCGCTAAACTTGCCATGCGTGCCGAGGAATTCTCCGACTAATCGATCCTGGGTTTCGACTTGCGCCCAGCCCGCACCATTCACAGAATCCATTTCATCAGAGCCTTCGTAACCAAAGAGGAGCACGGCTTCGCTCCCACATTCGCGCACTTGCGCATCCCAATGGCCATGCGATAACCCGAAGTGATAATCGCCATACACTCGCTCATGCGCCGATGCGTGGATCGAAATGAATGGCCGTTCGTCACTCTCATCGAAATAGCTCTGATCAAGTTCGGAAAGCTCCGTAATCCGCCAGTGCCCGACGAAATCTTTTACCCGAGAGACGCTAATTTTCATTGGGAGTTAGTCCTGAATCAGCAACTGATATAAGACACCCCAGACGTACGAAGTGCGGACCGCACGCACGCCGATGCCAAGCAATTCGGTTGGTGATGGGAATAAGCGTCCTGCCGCGTACGCCTCAATTCCGCGTTCCAGTTCGTTGTGGATCGAGAGGTCGTAATTTCGTCGACCGCCTTCTGGTTGGACGAGAAGGTTTTTGGCGGTGACCTTGACCACAGTGAAGCGAGCACCGGTAGTCGCGTGAAATACGCGACCCTCGAGTTGTTTCCAGTCCATTGTTCGCTTGGGCATAATTTTTCTTCCTGGCATCTCGCTCAATGTCCAGTTCACTCGAATTCTTCGTCGTAAAGCACGCTTTCCAGTCGACCCAGCGAACGCCGGACTTGCTTGAGATCATTGATACTCAAGTTGGTTTGATCGAAAGACAATTCTGCTAGGTGTGCCGCGGCGCGTAATAATCCCAAGGTGGCGCTCTGAGTTGGTATATCGGCACGGTTCATTTTGTCTGCCTGCGCGACCATTTCAGCGATAACTGGTTTCCAATCGGGCGCTGGGGCACGCGCTTTGAGACTGGTCTGAATGCGTCGCTTACCCTCCGCGTCAACCCATTGTTCGACGATTCCTCCTTTTGCCTTCAGTCGTCTGAAAATTGCTTCAAGGTCCGTCCGAATGCCTTTCCCGAAAAGAATCGTGTACGGCTCGACGAGACCATCGTAAACGATCTGACCTTTGAAAGGCAACAGTGTTGTTTTCAGCAAGACGGGAAGCGGTTGACCACGTATGACTGTTTCAATGGGGTCATACAATCCCAGGACGCCGTAGAGATGATCAGACTTTTTCGTAGGCATGAACACTGCGTATTTTTTTAGATAGCGCATCAAATAGAATTCGCCCGACACGCGATGCTTCCAACTGGCGATGATGTCCAATTCCTCGGACGTGAAATGTTCGGGATTCTCTTCGATGAAGCGGTCGAGCAACTTTGAGTCAGCATATAACGCATCGCGCATTCTCATCAGTGCGTCCCCGCCGGCTTTGGGGACGTCGGACGGCGCAGATACTTTCGGTGTAATCTTCAACTGATGATTGGTATAGGCAAGCAGCGCAAAAAAGAGTTTGAAGAATAGTTGTGCATCTTCGGCGGCAAGATTCATTTTCTTTTCCTTTGCGTCAACGATTCGCAAACCAAACGGCGTAATCGTTGACTAATTGATGGTTCGGCGATTTTTTATCCGCGACTTCTAGATCACACAACGGAAAGGCATATTCCCGTTTGCCTACTTTGACGTCAACGATGATACCGTACATTTCATCCGTCGCATTGGCGTTGCCTGTCACGACAACCTTGTCGCCACCATGCAATGGTCCACGTTCTTGGAACTCTGCGATGACCGCTTCGAATGGATAGCGCAAGTTCTTCTCGAGGTGTTCTTCCCACGCGCCGAATTCATCCAGCTCGTCATCGTCTTCCATCGCCGCAAGTACTTTTTGAATTCGCTTGCCTTCCTCACCTATAGACACCCAGCCATGTTTGTTCGATAGTTTCTCTTTGATTTTGGCAACGTCACGTTCCTTATCTCTGGGGTTCGCGGGTTCGACATCGTTTGCAGTCAACGCCATCTCTGCCCAATCCAAGCCCTGTTCTTCGCATTGTTCGATCATGGCGATGGGCATGTTTTTCAAAGTGACGCCTTCGGCGTGTCCCATTGAATCGAAACCATCCAGAGCGTTTCGTTCCCGCTTATGTCAATGTTTGAAATCCTGCCTTGCCAGCCACCAAGCTCTGTGCCAAAATCAGGGTCCTTTGTTCCAGGTTTGACTCGGACACAGTCGCCGATGCGATAGCTTGAATGGGTTTGTGACATATCCCCGCCTCCTCATGTACTGTGCAACCCAACGGCACGCAATTTCTCAAGCAGCGAATGCCGCGTTTTGTAGCGTTCATAGATTCCATTGAGCCGTTGTTTGAAAATATCATCCTGCTTTTGTCGCGATGCGACCTCGCGTAGTTGTGAGAGAAGTTGGACAGCTTGATCGTAGGTCTTGGCGCTTGGTTTTTGAACGAGCCGTTCCACCTCTTGCCAAGCTTCATCTTCACGCCGCGCCAAAGCGTCCAGTTCTTGGATACGTTTCCGTTCTGCTTCCAATGCGCGTTGGCGTTTTTCCTCCTCGCGTTCTCGTTCGGCTTCTGCCAACAAATGCTTCACCGTTCGACGCATGGTCGATGGAGACTGCGCTGAAGTTTGCGGTTGGCGCAGTCGGGCGTTTAACGTGATTGAAAGATGCGGCTCGCCCTGCGCCAAGCGCAGCAAATATTCTTCACATTCTTCGCGCGAAAGATGACTGATGGCTTGACACAAATCAGATTTGGAAACTTGGCTAGGTTCACCGCTAGCTTTGGCGGCGACGGCGACAAGATGTTTATCAATCTCAAACAGATCGACAAAATTACGCAACGCCGACGAGAGCGAACGCAATCCTGGCGGCACCGGCGGCTCGCGCTCCCACTCGTTGAGTAGGTTCATTGAAATCGCTTTGAGCCAAGCGAGATAGAGCACTCGATAATCCTGTTGCAAAATGTCATCGCGTAATCGCATCAAGGAAGATAACCGTCCTTCGCCCTCGACCCAGAACACTACGCCCTCTTCCAGAAAATTAATATCCAGGATGGTGTGTGCGTCTCCTTCTCGAAACTCAATGACGTCTTCGACTTCATAGGATTGCATTTGCGAAAGATCAATGAACGACCTGGGAAAGTGGAACACCAGGCGGCGAGAACCCCAGTTTGCCAAGTAAAGCATCGCGTCAAAGTATTGCTCCAAAACCTTCTCGGGTCTACCGCGAAAATCGCCGAACTGGTACGTGAGGACTGCCTGCGTCGGCGTCATCACAACACGACTAGAAAGTTTGTGGATCTCGGCTTGCTCTTCCTCAGTGAGCGGTCGGTCAATGGTTTGAAAATCAAAGAACTGGTATTCGCTCATCGGTCACCCGCCCCATCCATCGGCGCACGTGGTCTTGAAGTTGAATCACGACAACGATCGCGCAGATTATACCGCGAACACACATCGTTCACAAACAGACCGCAAAGCCATAAGCACACTCGATCATTATTGAGGTTGACGGCATCCCAGTGACTGCTATAATTCGTTCCGAGAACGGTTTGATGAAAAGCACCGTCATCCACGTTTTATCCATGGCGCCATCGGTGATCGCTGTTGCGACTAGATTCTCGAGGCAAAGGTGAAAAGCTCAGATGAGATTGATCATTTGCTCGCAGAAATAGAAAAGGAGTTAGCCGCCCTCGATGTCCGCAGATCCGAGTTGCTTGCACAGATCGCCGAACTGCGGCAAGAAAAAGCACAGCTTCTCGGCGCATATGATACTCACGCATTGCCTGATAAATCTCCAGGAGTAACCAATCAATCTTCCCAGGACGATAAAATCGCGCTCTTTCGCAGTCTGTTTCGAGGACGTGAGGAGGTCTACCCAAGAAGATTCGAGAGTGTGAAAACGGGCAAAGCAGGGTATCAACCTGCCTGTCGTAACGAGTGGGTCAGAGGCATTTGCGAGAAACCGACAATTCGCTGCGAAGATTGCGCAAATCGCGCGTTTCTACATGTAACCGATGAGGTGGTGAGGAATCATCTTCTAGGAATCGATCCGCTGGACAGGTCGGGACGCGATTTTACCATCGGAGTCTATCCGATATTGCTCGATGAGACATGTTGGTTCTTGGCAGCCGACTTCGACAAAGCAACTTGGCAAGAAGACACCAAAGCATTCTTGGAGACTTGCAAACTTTTTAACGTGCCAGCGGCATTAGAAAGATCGCGTTCGGGTAACGGCGGGCACATCTGGGTTTTCTTTTCTGAACCGGTTCCCGCGGTGTTGGCGCGCAAAATGGGCACGTTCCTGCTAACCCAAACGTTGGAACGGCGTCCCGAGATCGGACTTGATTCCTACGATCGTTTCTTCCCCAGCCAAGATACGCTCCCCAGAGGTGGCTTCGGTAACTTGATCGCGTTGCCCTTGCAAAAGAAGCCGCGCGACAATGGGAACAGCCTTTTCCTGACTGAGAACTTTGTTCCTCACCAAGACCAATGGGCTTTTCTTTCATCCATCCGCCGAATGAGTAGTCGCGAAGTCGAGAACATCGTTGACGAGGCGGAAAAACGAAACGCCATCCTGGGAATTCGTATCCCGGTTACGGATGAGAATGATGATCAACCCTGGGTTATGCCTCCGTCCAGACAACGCAAGGAGCAACTTGTCGTTGGTCCACTGCCAGAACAGATCGACCTAGTGCTCGGTAACCAGATTTACATACCGAAGGCGGACCTGACGCCCTCTCTCCGAAATCGCTTGGTTCGCTTAGCGGCGTTTCAGAATCCCGAATTCTATCAAGCGCAAGCGATGCGGTTGTCAACTTTTGATAAGCCGCGCATCATCAGTTGTTGCGAGGATTTTCCCAAGCACTTGGGATTGCCTCGAGGCAGTCTCGATGAGTTGCTTGCTCTGTTCAAATCGCTCAATGTCAAAGTCACATTCACCGATCAGCGATTCGGCGGAAGTCCCATCGAAGTTCAATTCAATGGAGTGTTGCGAGCAGAACAGCACCAAGCCGCGAATGCTTTGCTGGAGCACGAAACCGGCGTCTTGGCAGCTTCGACTGCGTTCGGCAAAACAGTGGTCGCCGCGTACTTGATTGCTCAACGCCAAGTGAATACGCTCGTGATTGTTCATCGTCGCCAACTACTCGATCAATGGGTCGAAGTACTGAGCCAATTTCTTGGACTCGATTCAAAGGAGATTGGACAAATCGGCGGAGGCAAGCACAAAACAACGAGGAAAATTGACGTCGCGATGGTTCAGAGTCTGTACCAAAAGGGTGCCGTCGATGATGTGGTCGGCGAATACGGTCACTTGATTGTAGACGAATGTCATCACATTTCGGCGGTCAGCTTTGAGCAGGTGGCTAGACAGAGCAAGGCAAAGTTCGTTACTGGGTTATCCGCGACAGTTGTGCGAAAAGATGGACACCATCCAATCATCTTTATGCAGTGCGGTCCAGTACGCTTCCGAGTGAGTGATCGCGCACAAGCGGAGCAACGTCCCTTTGCTCACAAGGTTATTATTCGTCCAACCAACTTTCGGATGCCACCTCACTTGCAAGACCTCACGATGCAACCTATCCAAGACGTCTATGCAATGCTTGCCGCAGACGCGGAACGCAATCGACTCATCGTCGAGGATGTGGTTGCGGCCGTCCAACAAAAACGCACACCGGTTGTGCTGACTGAGCGACGCGAGCATCTGGATAGTCTCGCCCATCTGCTATCAGAGGGGATTCGCGCTTCGCATGTATTTGTAATGGCAGGAGGAATGGGCGAGAAGCAGCGCAAGCAACTGCTTGACAGCATCGCCAACGTTCCTGGCGATGAACCGCGCGTCATCCTTGCGACGGGACGATACTTGGGCGAAGGATTTGACGACGAACGACTCGATACCCTGTTCTTAGCTTTACCTATTTCGTGGCGGGGAACACTGACGCAATATGCCGGGCGTCTACATCGATTGAACGCGACCAAGAAAGAAGTGATCATCTACGACTATGTTGATTTCCAAGTCCCAGTATTGTCCAAGATGTATGGCAGACGGCGAGTCGGCTACAAAGCCATAGGCTGCGAGATGGTTATGCCAGACAGCCAGACGCCAGCTACCCAACTCAAACTTCAGAATCTGTGACCATAGGAGCATCCTCAGTTCGCATCGCGGGGTCGATGGTGGTACTATTGACTTCGATCCCGACAACAAAAATGGCCGAAAAACGAAGAAAACGACCGAAATTCGATGAGGAATCGGTCGTTTTTGTGCTTGATGGTTTCACGGGAGCGACGGGCATCCATCCCTCATAACCATCTGGAAACTACTCATCGCCCCCGGCGATATCAGCAACACCGCCATTCACTACCCGTGTGCAAAATCATAGCATGGCTGTGAGCAGAAGGCAAATAACGGGGAAGTCTATCGTATTATCATTTCATATGAAAAAGACGGCGACATTCGCATTCTAGCCAATCATCCCCTCTATCAGTTTTTCGCAATCCCATTTCCCATCGCCCCATTCAGACTCGCCTCGGTCAGGTCTTTATACGCGCGTGCAAAGAGCACGATAAAGTCCACCTTGCTGTCGCGCCAGAACCCCGGAGCACCTAATCGCTTTACGGGGACGGCATCTACAGAGGGCGCCTCGATCTTGATCTCGAAATCCTCCAGGTGGTCTTCAGCATCCCAGAATCGGTTAATACATTTTTCGAGGGGAATGACAGGTTCGGCAGGGATACGCGGTTTGCGGGTCGGCTTTTCTGCGGGTTCGCCCTCTACTTCCGATTCGGACCGTCGCGCGCGGAGCATCGCGATGATTTCGCCTTTACTCTTGCCGCGCAGGCGAAAAAGCAGGAACGGATCGGCATCGAATTGCTCGCCGAGCAGATAGTATACCGCGGCGATGTGTTTGCACGGATTCGACCAATCGGGGCAAGAACATTCGGTTTCCAAATCGCCTTTCGCCATTGGAAACAGATTTGCCTTCGCCGTCGCAAACGCGTCCTCGATGTTCTGCGGCATCTCGCCCGCCAGGAGTTTTGCTGCAAAGATGGCTTCCGCCCCCATCGCATCGGCAACCCGATTCCATTCCTTGTCCGACAACGGCTTGATTTCGATTTGCACTTTGTATGGGGACGGGCGACTGCCTTGCACCCGCGAGTCCACCCGCCCTGGTTTGATGTCGATGTTCAACACCTGTCCACTCCGCGCGTATGACCGTCCGCGGCTCAATCGACCTGAATCAATCAGCCGTTCGAGCGCGGACAGCCACTTGCCTGCCCACCACGTCTTGCCGAATTGCCGGCCGCTTTGCGCCTTGATGCCGTTTGCCAGCCGGCGCGGCTTCGCTTTTGGATACCAATCCCAGTCCCAGTAGCCCATCGTAACCCCTTGGCGGAGGACGGAAGACCGAGGATGGCAAAATCATCCGTCTTCGGTCGTCTGCCTTGCCTTCTCATTCAACGGCGATTGCTTCGCGCCGCAGAACAAACAACTCTTTCAACTGCTCCGTCGTCATCTCCGTGATCCACGCTTCGCTTGTGCCGACGATGCTTTCCGCCAGCGCCTTTTTCCGTTCGATCATCGCATCAATCTTTTCCTCAAATGTGCCGGCGCAAAGAAACTTGTGTACCTGCACGTTCTTCGTCTGCCCGATTCGGAAGGCGCGGTCGGTGGCCTGATTTTCGACGGCAGGGTTCCACCAGCGGTCGAAATGGAACACGTGGTTCGCGCGCATCAAGTTCAATCCCGTGCCGCCCGCTTTGATCGAGAGAATGAAAATCAGTGGACCGTTCGGATCCTCTTGGAAGCGTTCGATCATTTTCGTGCGCGCTTTCGTGGGTGTGCCGCCGAAGAGGAACAAAACTTCATCGCCGAATGTTTCTTGGAGGTGCGTTTTGAGCAATGTCCCCATTTCCGCGAATTGGGTGAAGACGAGCGCGCGGTCGTGTACGGCGCGCACCTCTTCCATCATCTCGGTCATGCGCGCGAGTTTGCCACTGCGTCCGGCGAGCACGCTTCCATCGCGAAGGAATTGCGTGGGGTGGTTGCACACCTGCTTCAATTTCATCAACGTTGCGAGGACAATACCCCGTCGTTCGATTCCCTCTGATTCTTCGATCCGTTTGAGCGAATCGCGCACGACGGCTTCGTAGAGGGTCGCCTGTTCTTTCGTTAGATTGCAGAACACTTTCATCTCATTCTTTTGCGGCAAGTCGCTGATAACGGCCGGATCGGTTTTGACGCGGCGGAGGATGAATGGACTGACGAGCGACTTCAATCGCTTGGTCGCCTCCGCGTCGCTCGTACGCTCAATCGGTTTGGCAAAGCGATTGTAGAAATCGTTCTGCGATCCCAGATAATCGGGATTGAGAAACTGAAAGATGCTCCACAATTCCGTTAGGCGGTTTTCGACCGGCGTACCGGTCAGCGCCGCGCGCCATTCTGCTTTTTCTCCAATTCTGCGCGCGGCTTGCGCCTGCTTGGTCGTCGGGTTTTTGATGTTCTGCGCCTCGTCGAGAATCACGTCGCCCCATTTGATTTGCGCGAGGTGTTCTTGGTCGCGGTGCAAGAGCGCGTACGAGCTGAGGACGACATCCGAGTGTGCTGCTTGCGTGGCGAGGTCGTTTTTCTTGCGGGTTGCGCCGTGATGAATCAGCGCACGCAGATCGGGCGCAAAGCGTGCGAGTTCGCGTTCCCAATTACTCACGACTGACGTCGGGCAGATGACCAGCGCAGGCTTGTCGGTTTTCCGCGAGGCGCGCGCGCGTTCAGCAAGCAAGAGCGCAATCGTCGTGGGCGTCTTGCCAAGTCCCATATCGTCGGCGAGACACGCGCCGAGACCCCATTGTCGCAGAAACGCGAGCCACGATAATCCGGCCGATTGATAATGGCGCAGGGTGCCTTGAAATTTCTGTGGCGTCGCCATTGGCGTCGCTTTTTCACCCTGGGCGAGCTGCTGGAGCAAATCGGCGATCCAGCCTTCGGCCGCCACATCGGTGACGGGCAAGCCCACATTCGTTTTCGTCGGTTCGAGGGAGAGCGCGAGGCGGAGCGCATCTTGCAAGGATAGTTCGCCGCCATCCTTTCGATTCTCCCAGAACTTGATCGCCTGCTCGATTTGATCGGGACGCAGTTCAACCCACTGCCCACGCACTTGCACGAGCGGCACTTTGAGATTAGCGAGTCGGTCGAACTCCTCGCGCGTCAGTGGCTCGCCGCCGAGCGCGAGTTGCCAATCGTACGCGATGACCGAATCGAACGTGAGACTGGCCACGCCCCCTTTTTGCCGGGGTGATTGCTTTTTGGATTTCAGATTGACGCGCACGCCGAGTTTGCTGCCGATACTTGGGACGAGCACGCCGAATCCTGACGATTGCAGGAGCATTGCCGTTTCGCGGATGAAAGTGTACGCCTGCTCGACGTTGAGCGCACACGCTTCGGGGCGCGCAGAATGGAGACTCGTGTCAATCGGCGGAAACATTTTCGACGCGAGTCCCAGCCCCGCGAGCAAGTGTTCCTGCGGCGCATCGAATTTGCGATTCAGGAATTTGAGCGCAGGGCCACGCTCGCGCCACACGACATCGGCGGGAACGAGCAAACTGAGATCGTCGTTTGCTTGCAGGAGATAACGCAGTGACCAATCGCGCGCGTTTGCTTTCGGCGCGACGATACCTTCCTCATTCGTGGTTTCTGGGGGATCGAGGCGGAAGCAAATACGGAACGTGTCGCCGTCTGCCGCGCCGATGGGCTCTGCCCACGCCCGATACTGCTCGTAGAACGCGTTCAGACTCGCGGTCGAGCCATCCACAATCGAGTTATCGCCCCATAACGCATCGAGCCACGCTTCGGCAATACTCTTGTGTGCGTCGGGCAGATAGCGTCCCCAGTCCACGTTCGCGCGCGCGAAGGCATCAAGCGTCGTGGCGAGGAAATCGTCAAGTAGGTCGCGCGGCGACGGCGCATTACGCTTGGCGTCTTTCCCATCGCGGAACACAGCGCGGCAAATCGGCGGCATTGCGCGAACGAGCCGCGTCATTTGTTCCTGTTCGCTCGGTTCGTCGAGCAACGGTTGCCAGCGCGCGATGAATTTTTCATCTTGCTTTTGCATGGTTGGCTTGAGGCGTTGGCGCGCGAGGAGTCCGAGTGCGAACTTGGCGACGACTTGCCAGTAGCGCAAGTCGTGCCCAATCTTGATCCCTGGTGGCGTTTCGTCTTGCGATGGGAAAACCGCGAGCATGTCGAGTGTATCCTGCGGTGCGAATGTTAGCGCGTCGACGTGCCACTGTGCGAGCGTGATGCGAAGCGTGCCGCGCGTAGTTTCTTCATCGCGCATGATTTCGGGTGAGGGTTGCGGTGCAGTCCGTGTGGACGGAAGCAAGAGTGTGACGGTGGATGGGTGTGCGTTCAAGCCATCAAGAAAAAGGTCGCGCAACACGCTCTGCAGATCGCGCGTAGATGCGGCGAAGGGATGTTTATGCTTGGTAACGTGATCGTGCGTATCGCTTGTCTCTGCCCAGAGCGCGAACGCTCTATCGGCTTTATCGTTTTCAACCCCAAAGGGACTTGCCGTCAGCCAGGAACCGTGAAGAATGCGCATGGTTTATCCGTATCGTTCCAATTCAGCGGTCAGCGTCTTTTTGAAATCACTGACGATCGGTTGATAGGACCGCGGCAGAAAATCGCCCAGTTCCGCCTTGAAGTTGATGCGGGTTTTCGCCAAAGCTTGTTTCACCTTGACGAGGATCTGACGCTGCTGGGGGGAAATCATATTCTTCCGTAGCATGAAATAGCAGTCGAAAAAGTCACGCGGTTTTCCGCGATCCAAAAGTGCGGCGAGTTTCTCTTCGACCAAGACTTGCTCTGGCAAAAGCGCGACTGTGTACGCGGGTACAAAATCGCTGGCGACTAGCACGCCGCGTCCTTTGAGTCCATTCTTGCGCCGTAG
>Ga0163210_1001067_pt1 | contig 11835 bp, 10 predicted proteins | sample Kivu_220m_FD_113536 | JGI IMG/M metagenome (GOLD analysis project Ga0163210, IMG submission 113536) | Freshwater microbial communities from Lake Kivu, Western Province, Rwanda to study Microbial Dark Matter (Phase II) - Kivu_220m | ecosystem: Environmental > Aquatic > Freshwater > Lake ... | reverse complement strand
GGACAGGTAGTGTTTACAAATTCGTCGGAATAAAAAAGAGGCGACAGGCCCTTCGGCTTAAAATCCACATCGTAAGGAAGCAGTACGGGCAGATCTTTTTCCGGTACAGGAACGATGCCGCACCGATCACAATAAATAATAGGTATTGGCGCGCCCCAGTATCTCTGTCTTGAAATAAGCCAATCCCTTAGTTTATAATTCACATGAAATTTTCCTATGCTTTTTTCTTCAAGATAGCGAGTCACATCCTTTTTCCCTTTTTCTGAAGTACTACCATTGAACTTTCCTGAATTTATCATTATTCCTTCTCCGCTGTAAGCAGCACTGAGTTGATGAGTTTTTCCATCGGGAGATATGACCTCTATTATAGGAATGTTATATTTCGTAGCAAATTCATAGTCTCTTTCGTCATGGGCGGGAACCGCCATTATTGCACCGGTCCCATATTCAAGCAGGACGTAATTGGCGATCCATACGGGGATTTGCCGGCCATCCAGAGGATTTATCACATATCTCCCCGTAAAACAGCCTATTTTTTCGATTTCAGCAGAACCCCGCTCGATATCGCTCTGTCCGGAAATTATATTTTTGACTTTTTTAATTTCCTTCCGACGATCTTCGTTTTCTACAATTTTATCGACCAGCGGGTGTTCCGGAGCAAGAATAAAAAAAGTGACTCCAAACAATGTATCAGGCCTGGTAGTGAATACCGGAATGGAAATATCTTCGCTGTCGGATAGTTTAAAATCAACCATTGCCCCTTCGCTTCTCCCGATCCAGTTACGCTGGATAGAGAGAACCCTTTCCGGCCATCCCTCTTCCAATAATCTCATATCATCAAGAAGCCTCTGAGCATAAGCAGAAATTTTAAAAAACCACTGAGAGAGTACCCTTTTCCCCACTAAGCTATCGCATCTCTCGCATTTGCCTGAAATGACCTGCTCATTTGCAAGAACAGTTTGACAGGAATCACACCAGTTGACCGGTGCCTCTTTCTTCTCTGCCATACCCATTTTGTAAAAAAGCAGGAAGAACCATTGGGTCCATTTATAATAATCCGGATCGGATGTTACTATCTCATCATTAAAATCATAACTGATCCCCATCCGCTTAAGAGCTTTTCTCATTCTATCGATATTTGCCATGGTGCTTTCTCTGGGATGCATGCCGTTTTTTATTGCGGCATTTTCAGCCGGCAGTCCAAAAGCATCAAAGCCTATAGGGTGAAGAATATTATATCCTTTCCTCGAGAGGACTTTTGCTATTACGTCCCCGATAATATAATTTCTTGCATGACCCATATGAGGTTCCCCGGAAGGATAAGGAAACATTTCAAGCACATAATATTTTGGCTCTTTTTTATCCGACTTAAGAGAATAGACTTTTTCTATATCCCATTTTTTAGCCAACTTTTCTTCTATTTCTTTTGGCTCGTAAGATTTATTCGCAGGTATTTTTTCCAACTTCCAACCTCTTAAACGATAATTTTTATTTACGCTGGTTCCATTTTATTTCTTTAGAATCCCTCCACAGCTTTTCAAGCTGGTAATACTCCCTGAGCTCTTCGGTAAAAATATGGATTACAAAATCATCATAATCGATTAAGATCCAGTTTCCTTCGGATTGTCCACTGACATTGAGAGGGTACCTGCCACTATTTTTTAGATTAAGGCGAATTTCTTCTTCTATTCTTCTTGTCAATCTTGTATTTCTTGCGCTGATTATCAAGAAGTAATCAGTGATGACCAGTCTCGATCTCATATCCAGAATTTTTATGTAGTCAGCTTTTTTTTCATCCGCTATTCTGGCCGCTGTCTTTACTGCTTCAATTGTATCTTTGGACTTCTGTCTTATACTGGTGGTCTTTTCTGTTTTTTTTATCACTGACTTGTATAATCACTCCCCAGGGTTATACTGATATCCACATTATCTACATTGTCATCCGAATATCCTATGACTCCAACACCCAGTCTTTCCTGTATCCTTTGCGCTACTTCATTTATTCCTTCCCTGGATGTAAAAATTGTTATCTCGGTTTCGGTATAATTATAATTATCGGCACTTCTGGGCTCCAGCAATATCGCAGTTTCTTCTTCGGAATTAAAATATTCTTCGAGTATATCCGTAACCGTTGCAGCCAATCCGGCCGTCCCTTCACCGTTTAAAACAATTACCTTTACTAATTGTTCTTCCGTTTCGCCTTCTGCTGTACCTGTTGTTATCGCCAGATAATCCGTCCCCAGAATCAATACAATATCGGAATCGATAACTTCCTCTTCCCTTACATTGATTACTCCTGTTCCCAGTACCTGCTTGATTTCGTCTGCCGCCGCCAGTGTGTTTTCATCCTGGGTATAAACCAGGATCTGAGTACTTTCATAAGTATTATCTGAATTCTTAACCTCTACTATTTCATACTTATTCCTGCCATCCTCGAATTTAAGTCCTTCTAAGGTTTCGGCGGTAGTAGCCGCAAGACCAATGGCTTCCGGAGATTCAAAAGCTCCGTTTAATATAGTGATCCTTACCGTATCCGTAAAACTTGAAGCTTCTTCTTCCTCTGCTGCCGTTCCTCCTTTGCTGAAGATCTGAGCAAGTTCTGAAATGTCCCCCATTATATAGACAATGCCCATTCCTTCAAGCTCTGTAGGCGGTGATACGCCGAGTGCATATGGTAATTTTTTACCGGGTTCCATGCCGGAAAACGTCGAGAATATTTTTAATCTTTCCTCCATGTTCAGATCCGTATCCATATAATCGTTTATAAGACTCAAATTAGCTGATAAATCCTCTGCGCTCCCACCGGCAATTTTATCTATGATCGCATCAAGCAAAACCTTTTGTTTTACAATTTCTTCTATCTGGACATCCTGCTCTATGCCGCTGAAATATTTGAGAAAATTCACTACCTGAGTTCCATTAATAAGATTTTCTCCCTGTGCAAGATCAAAAGTCGAATCGTCATCATAGTTTTTAACCGTAATTGCCTCCTCAAGATTTATACTGACACCTCCAAGTTTTTCAACGACATTATAAACATCAAGAAGCATATAATAATCTACTTCCCTATCCAGGCCAAGGTTATTCTCAAGTGTTTCATTGAGCCGTTCCATGCCTCCTATTCCCGCTGCTTCGCTTATCAAGCCCGCACCTGTTCCGGGAATATCCATCAATGTATTTACGGGGATATATAGCGAGATCAATTTATCTCCACTGCTGTAATAACTTGAAAAGACAATAGAACTCATTTCAGGTTCATCCAGATTTTCACCGGCACATGCAATGACAACATTGATATCCTGCCCCAGTTCAAGGGAACTTGGTATGGTTATCCTGTCTTCTTCCGCTATTTCCGGTGCAGTGAAAAACCTGTTCTTGATATACCTGTATCCGAAAACTACTCCCGCCGCCACTACAATCAGAATAATTAATGTGGCAATTATCCTGAAAACTACCTTTCTTCTCTTTTTTCTCTGCTTTATTCTCTTACTCCTGAATCCATCGCCTTCTTTCCCTTCTTCTTCATAACCTTCGAATTCAAAGTCCTCATCCTTGAAGAAGTCATCCCCGGATGCACGTCTTTTTTTATCATCATCTATATTATGGAAATCTTTATTACCGGAATATTCATCCTCAAACTCATTTTCATCTTCATCGATAGACATTTTAAATACCTCCACAAATATTATTCCAAATCTTTATAGTATCAGGATGCAAAAACTTACCTTCTTTTATATTATATATTATATTATTTTTATAGACCTCTAATAAGCATAAATTTATATTTTCCATGGCAAGATTTCTGAGCTTTTCAACTCCATTGTAATTTCTGTCTTTTTCAGTTTTATCGGCTATAAATAAGATCTTATCCAAAAGATCCATGTTGCTATATCCGATCGTATGTAATCTGATCGCCTTGAGTATCTTCCGGTCAGAAATATTGAAATCCTTTCGGACTAAATATTCGCCCACGAAACCGTGCAAAATCGGCGGACAATTTAATTCGAATTCGCTAACCTCGAGATTTTCCTCTTTAACGATCCTTAAGAGTTCTTCATGATCGAATATTTTGCCGTAATCATGAAGGATACACGCTATACACAGCTTAAAAAAATCACTATCGGATAAATATTTTTTTGCAATACTGCCGGCAAATTCCAGAGTATTGATAGAATGCCGGTATAATGAAGCAGGCATGATTTTTTTAATTTTTCCAGCAAGGTCCTCAAGATATTTTTTCTGATTTCCGGTTAAGGAAAAATCACTTTTTATAAAGTTCATTTTTTAATATATATTTACTAACCCCCTCAGGAAGCAGATAATCTATTGGCCTGCCATGTCTTATTCTATCTCTAATATCGGTTGAAGATATTGAAAGAGCAGGTATTTCCATTATATATATCTTTTTATCGGCTGCTTTGATACTGCCGAAAAGCCTCTTTCTTAAATCATCTATTCTTGCCAGATCATATCCGGGTCTGGTTGCAGCAATGAATTTGCTTAATGATACTATCTCGCTGGTATCCTTCCAGGTCAATATTTCCAAAATAGCATCGGCACCGGTTATAAAATACAACATTGAGTCCTTGCCATATATTACCTTGAGCTGTCGGACAGTATCTATTGTATATGACCTGCCCTTTCTGTCTATTTCCATTCTCGAAACAAAAAAACTGCTGTTTGAAGAAGTGGCAATTACAGCCATTATATACCTGTCTTCGGCGCTTGCTATTTCATTTTGAATTTTATGCGGCGGATCTCCGGTAGGCATAAAAATCACTATATCCAGATTAAACTGGCTCAAAGCTTCCTGCGCAGTTACCAGATGGCCAATATGAATAGGGTTGAATGTGCCCCCCATAATGCCGATTTTTTTAAAATTTTTTTTATTCTTTCCCATTTATTCCCTTATCTGACCCTGACCCAATACTATGAATTTATTGGTGGTCAGCTGCCGCAGTCCCATTGGACCTCTCCAGTGAAGTCTCTGGGTGCTGATTCCAATCTCGGCACCAAGTCCGAATTCTTCGCCATCCGTAAATCTGGTAGAAGCATTTACAAAAACCGCCGCGGAATCAATTTCATTCGTAAAATAAATAGAATTCCGGTAGTCAGATGTTATTATAGTCTCAGTATGATGAGAACCGTATTTATTTATATGACTTACCGCATCTTCTATACCGTCAACTACTTTGACTGCCATTTTATAACCCAGATATTCTTCATACCAGTCTTTCTCAGTAGCCGGTTCTATAGACGGATAAATTTCTCTGGTAATGGGACATCCAAGTAACTTTACATTTTTCTCTTCAAGTTTTTTAAGTACTATTGGCAATATTTCTCTGGCTGTATCTTTATGTACCAGTAATTTTTCAGCCGCATTGCACACACTTGGCCGTTGTGTTTTTGCATTTACCACTATATCGGTAATGATATTTTTACCGATTCCATCCAGCATACTGTCAATATATATATGGCAATTTCCTATCCCGGTCTCGATTACCGGTATTCTGGAATTTTCCACCATGCTGTCGATCAAGCCCTTTCCGCCTCTTGGAATAAGGACATCTATATATTGCCGCAGCTGCATCAATCTTACTGCATCATCTCTGTCCGCAGACGGGATAATCTGTATGATACTTTTTGGTAAATCATTATCCTCCAGACCTCTGCCCATTACCTCTACCAATTTTTTATTGGTATTGAGTGCATGAGAACTTCCCCTTAAAATAATACAATTCCCTGCTTTTATGCAAAGAACCGAAGCATCTATTGTGACATCAGGTCTGGCTTCATATATTATTCCGATGACTCCCAGAGGTACTCTTATATTTTTTAAGATTAATCCATTTGGAAGGTTATATCCAAAAATCACTTCTCCTACGGGATCCTCGAATTTAATGATTTTATTTATACTTTCGGCTTTTTTTTCTATTCTTTCCCTGCTTAGCTTAAGCCTGTCCAGTAAACTTTCAGATACTCCTTTTTCCATGGATGCCTTCATATCTTTCTCATTTTCTTTTGTTATCTCTTCCGCGCTGCTGGTAAGATGTTTTGATATATCGGCCAGTATCTTGTTTTTTGTTCTGGTTCCGGCATTAGAGATAAACTTTGTATTTTCTTTTGCCTTTTTAGCTATTTCCAGTATTGCATCCATCAATCCCTCCGGTTTTAGTTATTATAACATAAAAAAGCCGGTGAAAATCATTCATTAAAAACTACCAGACAATCCCTGTGAATCACTTCAACACACATAGAAGCATCAAATTCTGACAGGATCTTCTTTTTATTTTTACCTTTTATTTTTTGCACATCCTCGCTTGAAAAGTTACTGATTCCCCTGGCAATCAACTTGCCTTCAAGCGAAAATACCTGCAATGTATCGCCTTTATTGAATTTGCCGTCGACCCTTACCACGCCTACCGCCAGGATACTTTTACCTTTATCCAGCACAGCTTCTTCCGCTCCTCTGTCGATTACTATCGCTCCTCTGGTTCTCTTCCCAAATGCTATCCATTTTTTTATACTTTTCACTTTTTTTGAAGTCTGGGGCGCAAAGAAAGTGCCTATATCATTGCCGGCAATAATTTCATCTAAAATACTTTTCTTTCTGCTGTTTGCAATTATTGTCTTTATGCCTGAAAAGGAACAGATTCCGGCAGCTTTTATTTTAGATTCCATCCCGCCTATGCCATAGGTAGATCCTATTCCCCCTGCTGCGCGTTCGATATCTTCATTTATTTTATCTATAAATGAAATCAGCCTGGCATCACTATAAATCCTTGGATCTTTATCATAAACTCCATCGATATCGGTCAAGATTATCAAAGTGTCAGCTTCTGCAAGGATAGCGACCAGTGCCGCAAGCTGATCATTATCACCGAATTTTATTTCATCGACGGCCACACTGTCATTTTCGTTTATGACCGGTATTATATTTAAACCAATCAAATTTTTTATTGTATTTTTTATATTTAGATATTGTTTCCTCCGCGTGGTGTCCTCATGCGTAAGAAGTATCTGGCCCGTCTTTAAGTTATTTTTAAGAAATAAATCGCTATAAGTACTCATAAGTTCCACCTGTCCCACAGATGCGGCTGCCTGCAGCATTGTTATATCTTCAGGTTTCTTTTTGATTTTTAAGCCTTCCAGACCTGCGGCAATGGCTCCACTGGTTACTATGATCATTTCTATTCCTCTTCTTGCAAGAGAACTTGTCTCATCTACAAATTTCTTCATACTGGTTTTATCCAATCCTCCCGCTTTTGAGGTCAGACTACTGGAACCTATCTTTATGACTACTCTTTTAATATTTTTCAAATACTTTTTTCTATCTTCCATTTATTACCTCTAAATTAAATTTATTCTATCATTGAAAAAACAATCCTGCCGATAATTATGGTGCTGCCCTCTTTGATACCCATTTTCTTAAGTGTATCGGCAATCCCGATTTTTTTCAGTCTCTCTTTTAAATAATCCAGCGCTTCTTCATTTTCCAGGTCGGTCATGGCCACCATTCTTTCCAACCTTTTATTCTTCACAGTATATTCATTATTGTTTTTTTCGATCTCGATCTTTTCAACCTCGGGACTTCTTTTACCCGGACCATAAACTCTGGTCATCTCGCGCCTTTCAAGTTCTATATCTCTGTCTTTCCTGACTTCTTTCCTGTATGCCTTAACCTTTTCGTATAAATTCCAGATCAATCCATCAAGACCCTTGCCGGTGATTGCTGAAATCAAAAAAACATCCTTACCGCTCTTTTCCTCCAGGACTTTCTTAATTTTATCCAGGCCGGCATCATCCATGACGAGATCGATCTTATTGAGTAAAACTATATAATCTTTTTTGTATACATCTATATTATATAGCCTTAATTCCTCTCTTAAAATATTAAAAGTTTCGATAATGTCTTCGCTTTTATCTATGATCCTCTGTCCATCCAGGACTATTGCCAGTACCGCTGCCCTGGTTATATGCCTCAGGAATTTATCCCCCAGACCTATTCCTTTATGTGCACCTTTTATAAGACCCGGGACGTCGGTTACTACAAAACTATCATCATCAACCGTTACCACACCCAGGTTTGGAACCAGAGTTGTAAAGGGGTAATCTGCGATTTTTGGCCTTGCCGACGATATCCTGCTGATTATGGTAGACTTACCGGAATTAGGAAATCCGACCAGTGCCACATCTGCGACCAGCCTGAGTTCCAGCCCTATCCAGAAATCTTCCGTTTTTTCCCCCAATTCCGCAAATGCAGGAAACCTTCTTTTCCCCGATACGAAACTGGAATTTCCTCTGCCGCCTATTCCGCCTTCCGCAACGACAATTTTACCTCTCGGAGTATCAAGATCGGTGATCATTTCTCCCTTCTCGTCTTTGATAACCGTACCAACCGGCACTTTTATTATCAAATCCATACCGGCTTTGCCGTTTCTGTTATTGGACGCCCCATTTATACCATTTTCAGCTTTAAAATGTATTTTCTTTTTAAATCCATATAATGTGCTCAAGTCCTCTGTGGCTTTTATTATAACGTCTCCACCTTTTCCTCCACTTCCTCCACTGGGAATTTTTCTTGCACCGCTATTTAAATTAAAAAAGGTGACCATACCATTCCCACCATTTCCGCCTTTTATATTAATTTTAGCTTCATCCAAAAACATAGTATTTCCAAATTCAGATCAATTCAAAAAAACGTTAAAAACAGTTATGTTCACAACTTGAAAACAGCTTTGTATATTTTTCTCTGCATCATCTGATCAAGACCCTTTTTAAAATCCGAAAGCGGTAATATCTCGGAAAGCAGAGGAGATATGTTTAATTTCTTACCAGTTACAATAGCAAAAGCACGTCTCAAAGACTCAGGTGTAGCCGAATAAGAACTCATTATAGTAAGCTCCCTTTTATATACATTTTCTAAATCGACCTCAAATTTGCTTTCCTTGCCCGATGCTCCAAAAATATTAACCGTTCCGCCATCTCTAAGATATGAAAGGGCGTCACCTAATGTGTATTTGTTGGTTACGGTAAGTATGGCAACATCGATGCCTCCGGCTGCAATATTTTTAATTTCACTGGTCACTTTTTTATTTGAAGGATTTATGATATGTTCCGCTCCAAGTGTTCTTGCCAGAGATAACCTCTCATCATCCAGATCGATAGCCACAACCTTCCCCCCCAAAGATTTAATCAACTGTATAAACAACATCCCTATGACCCCTGTCCCTACTACAGAAAATAAATCGTTCTTACGAAATGCGATTCTATCCATTGCCCTTATGCAGCATGCAAGAGGTTCAATGAACAATGCTTCCACTGGATTCAGGTCCGGAGGAACCTTGAAGGTTGTATATTTTATATGTTCTCCTGACAGTCTTATATACTGGCAAAATGAACCTGGATATATATTTGTTTCTTTAAAATGCCTGCACATCGAATAATTGCCATGCAGACAGTAATGGCATTTGTAACATGGTATATGGTGGGCCGTCACGACTATATCGCCTTTTTCGAACTGCTTCATATTTTTCCCGGTCTCTACTACTCTTCCTACAACCTCATGACCGAAAACAGCCGGCTTTTTCACTCCAGGATCCATTATCTTTACGATGTCGGAACCGCACAAACCCGTATACAGCATTTCGATCAACATTTCATCTTCCTGTATCCCGGGCCTGTCTATTTCTACAAGTTTAAATTTATCCTGACTGTAGCAAAGTAAGGCTTTCATGATGATAAGGCCACGATATTGTATTTTATTCCCTTTTGCTGGTCCATTAGTTCCAGTGCGGTTATAAGTTTTTCAAGAGGCATGTCAGCGGTTATAAATTTACCTGCATCTATCCTCTTCGAAGTTATAAGGTCAAATGACTTTTTTACATGACAGGGAGCATGATGATAGATTCCTTTTATAGTTAGTTCCGAGTAGTGTACCAGTCCGGTATCTATATTGATAGAAGTATCCGGCATACAGCCTCCAAATAGATTTATGACAGCTCCCTTCCTGCCCATAAGTATGGCCATTTCCCACACACGGGGTACACCGGTGGCATCTATTGCCACATCCACTCCCCTTCCACCTTCGGTCAGGCTTTTTACTGCCTGCACCTGGTCATCCACTTTTGTGACATTAATGGTGTAATCTGCTCCGAATTGTCGTGCATACCCCAGCCTCTCATCGGATAAATCGAGGGATATCACAGTTGCATCTTTTAATTTTGCAACAGCTACGAACATAAGTCCTATCGGTCCAGCTCCATTGACCGCTATCTTATCCCCTGCGTTTATACAGGATTCTTCGATGCCATGGATCACACAGGCCAGTGGTTCTAAAAGTGCAGCCTCCCTGTAATCTATATCATCGGGTATCTTATATGTGTTTTCCTTTAATATGTTCGATGGTATCTTTATATATTCTGCATAGGCACCGTTATTATATTTGATATTTTCACAAAGGGAATATCTTCCAATCCTGCAGTAGTAGCAGTTGTGACAGGGAGCACTGTTTACAGCTGTCACCCTGTCACCCACTTTAAAACTATCAACTTCACAACCTGCTTCTACAATATCACCGGCCCATTCATGTCCAAAAACCGAAGCCTTTTTTATCATGGTGGGATGACCTCTTTTATATGTCTTAAGATCAGAACCACAGGTAAGGGCACTTTTTATTTTTACCAGTACCTCATCGTTTCCTATAAGTGGTATATCTATATCTTCAAATCTTATATCTTTTATTCCATAAAACAGCTGAGCCTTCATTTTGCCCTTCATAAATTAATCCTCTATAATCAATTATAAAAATTAACGTAAACTATTGCTTAAATATTACAGAAAGAATTGACCTAGTTCAAGCAAATAAAAATTGTCAATTTACGGGTAATGAACAAATCTTTATATTAGCATATAAATTTTTACAATTATTTCCTAAAATAAGAAATTATGAAGAAAATATGGATATTGTTTCTTACTTTTTTTAAGATAGGAAGTTTTACGTTCGGAGGAGGATTTGCCATGATCCCCCTGATCGAGCGGGAGTTGGTCGATAAGAAAAAATGGATCTCACAGGATGAGATGTGCGACATTATATCAATCTCACAAGCTTTCCCCGGTGCAGTTGCTGTAAATTCGGCCATATTGATAGGCAGAAAACTGGGAGGATATACAGGAGCTTTAATTGCTCTGCTTGGTATAATACTTCCATCTTTTCTGATCATACTCATCGTGGCAAGATTATTTATCTCTATTAGCAATATCAGCATGGTAATAGCCGCCCTTAAAGCAATAAGTTCGACCGTTGTGGCACTACTGATTTTTGCAGTCGTTAGAATGTGGAAAGCAGGCATAAAGGATAAAATAAGTCCCATAATAACTATAGCGGCATTGTTACTGCTGCTTGGGGCAAGGATCCATCCTATATATGTTGTCCTAATGGGAATTATATTTGGTCTGATTTATCATGGACTGGCAATTATAAAGACAAGGAAAAAATAAAAATGATTTACCCCGAATTATTGTTTGTTTTCTTTAAAATAGGTTTATTCAGTTTTGGTGGGGGATACGGAATGATCCCTCTTATCGAAAGAGAGATTATAACCCGCGGCTGGCTTACCGGTCAGGAATTCATAAAAATAATATCGATTTCGGAAATGACCCCGGGTCCGATTGCCATAAATACAGCTACGTTTATTGGATACAGGATTGGAGGAGTTCCAGGAGCAGCATTAGCTACTATCGGTGTGGTTCTGCCATCACTTATTTTGATTTTGGGTATTTATATTTTCTTATCCAAATATCAACAAAGGCAAATAATAAAAGATACTATTTATG